>Ga0307500_10000273_pt1 | contig 17682 bp, 11 predicted proteins | sample 14_S_MG_FD_201362 | JGI IMG/M metagenome (GOLD analysis project Ga0307500, IMG submission 201362) | Soil microbial communities from Populus trichocarpa stands in riparian zone in the Pacific Northwest, United States - 14_S | ecosystem: Environmental > Terrestrial > Soil > Riparian zone > Trees... | reverse complement strand
GTCGGTTTGGCCGGCCTCGGCGTGTTCAAGATGTTGAAGTTCTAGCGCGGGAAAGCAGGCTTTCGCGGCTTGCGCGGAACCCCTCAAAATGGTGTAAGGCGCGCAATCTTCTCACCTTTTTTAGATAGTTGGAATCCATGGCCAAAGCCGTCGCGAAGTCCAAAAAGGCTGCAGTGAAATCTGCAGCGAAATCAAAGCCATCGGCCCGGCCCAAGGCCGTTGCCGCGGCCCCTTCCGCCCGCAAGGCGCTGAAAAAGGCCCTGGCCAAGCCGGTCGCCAAGGTCGCGGCCAAGAAGGCTGCGGTCCGCAAGCCGGCCGCTGAGGCGGTAAAATCCGGCAAGTGGGTCTATACCTTCGGGGACGGCAAGGCCGAGGGTAAGGCAGGCCTGCGCGACCTGCTCGGCGGCAAGGGCGCCAACCTCGCCGAAATGGCCAATCTGGGCCTGCCGGTACCTCCGGGCTTCACGATTCCGACCTCGGTCTGCACCTATTTCTACGCGCACGACAAATCCTATCCCGCTGCACTGAAGGCGCAGGTCGAGAAGGCGCTCGAATACGTCGGCAAGCTGACAGGCAAGGCGTTCGGCGATTCCAAGAATCCGCTGCTGGTTTCGGTCCGCTCCGGCGGCCGCGCCTCGATGCCGGGCATGATGGACACCGTGCTCAATCTCGGCCTCAACGACAAGACGGTCGAAGCGCTCGCCGAACTCTCCGGCGACCGCCGCTTTGCCTATGACAGCTATCGCCGCTTCATCACCATGTATTCGGACGTGGTGCTCGGATTCGAGCATCATCACTTCGAGGACATCCTCGACACTTTCAAGGACGGCCAGGGCTATACGCTCGACACCGATCTCTCTGGTGACGACTGGGTCGAACTGGTCGGCAAGTACAAGGAAGCGGTCGCGCGCGAGACCGGCAAGGATTTCCCGCAGGATCCGCACGAGCAATTGTGGGGTGCGATCGGCGCGGTGTTCTCATCCTGGATGAACGCGCGTGCGGTCACCTACCGCCGCCTGCACGATATTCCGGAGTCATGGGGCACCGCCGTCAACGTGCAGGCCATGGTGTTCGGCAACATGGGCGAGACGTCCGCGACCGGCGTTGCGTTCACGCGCAATCCCTCCACCGGCGAGAGCAAGCTCTACGGCGAATTCCTGATCAACGCGCAGGGCGAGGACGTGGTGGCGGGCATCCGCACGCCGCAGGACATCACCGAGGAAGCGCGCCAGGAATCCGGTTCCGACAAGCCGTCGATGGAAAGCGCGATGCCGGAGGCGTTCAAGGAACTGACACGGTTCTACACGCTGCTCGAAAAGCACTACCGCGACATGCAGGACATGGAGTTCACGGTCGAGCAGGGCAAGCTGTGGATGCTGCAGACCCGCGGCGGCAAGCGCACGGCGAAAGCGGCGCTGCGCATCGCGGTCGAACTCGCCAATGAAGGCCTGATCTCGAAAAAGGACGCGGTGATGCGGATCGATCCAGCGTCGCTGGATCAGTTGCTGCATCCGACCATCGATCCCGCCGCCAAGCGCGACGTGATCGCGACCGGCCTGCCGGCCTCGCCGGGCGCCGCATCCGGCGAGATCGTGTTCTCGTCCGACGAAGCCGCCAAGCTGCAGGCCGACGGCCGCAACGTCATCCTGGTGCGGATCGAAACCAGCCCGGAAGACATTCACGGCATGCACGCCGCCGAAGGCATTCTCACCACCCGCGGCGGCATGACCTCGCACGCCGCCGTGGTGGCGCGCGGCATGGGCAAGCCCTGCGTCTCCGGCTGCGGCGCCATTCGCGTCGATTACGGCCGCGGCACCATGAGCATCGGCTCGCGCACCTTCAAGACCGGCGACGTCATCACTATCGACGGCTCGCTGGGCCAGGTGCTGGCCGGCCGGATGCCGATGATCGAGCCGAAACTGTCGGGCGAGTTTGGCACCTTGATGGGCTGGGCCGATCAGGTTCGCAAGCTCGGCGTCCGCGTCAACGCCGACACGCCGGAAGATGCGCGCACCGCCATCAAGTTCGGCGGCGAGGGCATCGGGCTGTGCCGCACCGAGCATATGTTCTTCGAGGAAACCCGCATCCGCACCGTGCGCGAGATGATCCTTTCCGAGGACGAACAGTCGCGCCGCGCGGCGCTGTCGAAACTGTTGCCGATGCAGCGCGCCGATTTCGTCGAGCTGTTCGAAATCATGAAGGGCCTGCCGGTCACGATCCGCCTGCTCGATCCGCCGCTGCACGAGTTCCTGCCGCACACCCAGGCCGAGATCGAGGAAGTCGCGCGCGCGATGAACACCGATCCGCGCAAGCTCGCCGATCGCGCCCGCGATCTCGCCGAGTTCAATCCGATGCTGGGATTCCGCGGCTGCCGGCTCGCGATTGCCTATCCGGAAATCGCCGAGATGCAGGCGCGCGCGATCTTCGAAGCCGCGGTCGAAGCCGAAAAGCGCACCGGAAAAGCCGTCGGCCTCGAGGTGATGGTACCGCTGATCGCAACCAAGGCCGAGTTCGACCTGGTGAAAGCGCGCATCGACGCCACCGCGCACTCGGTGATGAAGGAGACCGGCAAGAAGCTGGCCTATCAGGTCGGCACCATGATCGAGTTGCCGCGCGCCTGCCTGATGGCCGGCGACATCGCGCAGACCGCGGAGTTCTTCTCGTTCGGCACCAACGACCTGACCCAGACCACCTACGGCATCAGCCGCGACGACGCCGCGAGCTTCCTCGGCACCTATGTCAGCAAGGGAATCCTCGAAATCGATCCGTTCATCTCGGTCGATCGCGATGGCGTCGGTGAACTCGTGAAGATCGGCGTCGCCCGCGGCCGCAAGACCCGGCCCGGTCTCAAGGTCGGTATTTGCGGCGAGCATGGCGGCGACCCTGCATCGGTGGCGTTCTGCCACGAGATCGGGCTCGACTACGTCTCGTGCTCGCCCTACCGGGTGCCGATCGCCCGCCTTGCCGCAGCGCAAGCCGCGCTCGGCAAGACGGTTGCGAGCCAGGCGTAGTCAAGGCGCTCACTATCAACGAATACGACGTTATGCCCGGGCCAGTCCCGGGCATTTCGCGTTTTGGCGACCGCGAGAGCGAAGACGTGGATGGCCGGGACAAGCCCGGCCATGACGATGGAGCGAGCCCTCTCGTCGTCATTGCGAGCGCAGCGAAGCAATCCATTTCACGGCAGAACGGTTGCATGGATTGTTTTGCTGCGCTCGCAATGACGCGGAGAGATCGGCACGCGAGCATGCCGCCACATTTTTGCTCCGCGCAATCACGGTTCCCGTGTTCACGCAGCGCGAAATTTCTTCATCATTTTCGTTGACGGGATATTTACCACTTTCATCGCGTGCCTGTTTACCAACACTTCCGATGCGATCCGCGAAAATCGCACGATCTCTTGCGTGTCACACGCAGGCCACGCCGATTAACTCCCCGGCAACCTAAATTCGATACCAACAAAAAAGATCGAATTGCACGGATGTACTGACGTTCGGTCGTGTAAGCGTTGCGTGAGCGTACAATGTTTTTGTTGCGTAGCCAGCCGAAGGGCGCGCGGTTCGCGTCCTTCGGCCTCGGTCTTTGCGTCTTCGCATTGATGCCGACCGAGATCGGATATCAGGATATCGCTTCGCTGCTGGCGCGCCAGCCCGGCGTCGCCGAGCGCTGGCAGAAGCGGGTGTTCTCGTCTGCCGGCACCATCCAGGTCGCAACGTTCTCTTTCGGCCGTCCGATCGGAACCTCCTCGCCGCAAACCGCGACCTACCGCCTCGCCAGCCTCGACAATCAGGGCATCGACATCACGGGTTCCGTGACGCGCAATCCGCTCATCGCGCCGCCGCCACGTTATCACGCCACCGATTTTCCCAAGGTCGATCGCACGCTGAAGGGCGATCGCCTCATCGTGACGCCGCCGCCTGCGGAAACCGCAAGCCCGGCCGAGCGCGCGCCGGCCACCGAGGACCCCGCGACATCGAACAGATCGGTCAAGGGCGCCAAGACCGCCGAGACGGCGCCATCCGTCGAGCGCGCGCCGCTCGATCCCGAGCTGCAGGCCGCGCTGAGCGCGCCGCCGCTCGGGCAATACGATCCGTCGCCGTCGCTCGAAACCAGGCCGCAGGACGATCTCAAGATTGCGCCGGAAACGCGCGAGGCCGCGCGCGCGCCGACGCCGCCGCGCGACAATTTCTCCTTCAAGACCTCGAGCCTGTTCTTTGGTTCGTCGCTTGGCTCACCGGAGAGCATCGAGCGCTGGCGGCCCGGCGAAGAGCCGGTCATCGTGATGCCGGGTGCTGCTCCCGATCCCGACATGAAGGTGATGGCCTCGCTGCCGGTCGATGCCGATGGTCCGGTGCGGGCGGGCGAGATGGGCGAGAGCGTTGCGCCGAAGGGCGAGGTCAATTCCGACAACCAGCGCGCCAAGACGCCCGCCGAACGTCTCGGCCTGTTCGACGACAAGTCGCGCGCCAAGTCGGAGAAGTGCCTGGCGGAAGCCGTCTATTTCGAAGCCCGCGGCGAAGCGGTGCGGGGCCAGGTCGCGGTGGCGCAGGTGGTGCTGAACCGCGCTTTCTCCGGCAAATATCCGGAAACCGTGTGCGGCGTGGTCTACCAGAACAAGCACCGCCATCTGGCTTGCCAGTTCACCTTCGCTTGCGACAACAACAAGGACGTCATTCGCGAACCCGACATGTGGGAACGCGCGCGCAAGATCGCGAAAGCGATGCTCGACGGCCAGCTCTGGTTGCCGGAAGTCGACAAGTCGACGCACTACCACGCCTATTGGGTGCGGCCGTCCTGGGTCAATGAAATGAAGAAGATGTACAAGACCGGCGTGCACACCTTCTACCGGCCGCGCGCCTGGGGTAACGGCAGCGACGCGCCGAGCTGGGGTACAGCCGCCGAGACCGCGGCGATCTCCGCCAAACTCGCTGAAGCCGCGCAAAGCTCGGCCGAGCAGGCGAGCGTGAAGCGATAGCGCTATCCGATTGGCCGTCATTCCGGGGCGCATCGAAGATGCGAACCCGGAATCTCGAGATTCCGGGTTCATCGCTGCGCGATGCCCCGGAATGACGGCTTCGCGAAATTGCTCTCACCGGGCTACTCATTGCCCTCGCTAATTTTGCAGAGCTGCCCTGCAGTGGAAAGTTTTTCTCCGCGCCCCCTTGGGGTTTTCATGCAACTGCATTAACTCACCGTAACATTTCGCCCAGCGGTTCCGGGCGCCGATCGATCAGGGGTAATCAATGGCTGCAACGACCGGCGACATCAGTCCATCTTCCGGACCCGGCCTTGGCACCTGGCGGACGCCGCTGGTGATCATCATCTGCGGATGCCTGATCGCGCTGCTGAGCTTCGGGCCGCGTTCGAGCCTCGGCTTTTTCATCCAGCCGATGGGCCGCGAGTTCGCCTGGGGACGCGACGTCTTCGGCCTCGCGCTGGCGCTGCAGAACCTGTTGTGGGGCCTCGGCCAGCCGATCGCGGGCGCCATCGCCGATCGCTTCGGCATTTTACGTGTGATGATCGTCGGCGCACTGCTCTATGCCGGCGGTCTCTTCCTGATGCGCTATTCGACGACGCCGCTTTCGCTCGATCTCGGCGCCGGCGTTTTGATCGGCTTCGGCCTGTCAGGCTGTTCGTTCAATCTGGTGCTGTCGGCGTTCAGCAAGCTGCTGCCGCCAGAAAAGCGCGGCCTTGCGCTCGGCGCCGGCACCGCGGCCGGCTCGTTCGGGCAATTCCTGTTCGCGCCGTTCGGCGTCGCGATGATCGACAATTTCGGCTGGCAGGCGGCGCTGACGGTGTTTGCTTTCCTGATGCTCCTGATCGTGCCGCTCTCGCTTGCGATCGCGACGCCGCCGTCGACTGCGCCGGCATCGAATGCGCCTGCCGCGGACCAGCAATCGTTCAAGACCGCGCTGGCGGAGGCGTTCGGCCATCGCTCCTACGTGCTGCTGGTGCTCGGCTTCTTCACCTGCGGATTCCAGCTCGCCTTCATCACCGTGCATCTTCCGGCCTATCTCGCCGATCGCGGCGTGTCGGCGCAGACCGGCGGCTGGGTCGTAGCCGCCATCGGTCTCTTCAACATCATCGGATCGCTCAGCGTCGGCTGGCTGCAGAACAAATATCCCAAGCGCTATATCCTCTCGATCATCTACTTTGCCCGCGCGCTGTCGATCATGGCGTTCATCTCGTTTCCGATCACCACCTTCTCGGCGATCGTGTTCGGCGCCGCCACCGGCCTGACCTGGCTTTCGACGGTGCCGCCGACCTCGGCGCTGGTGGCGCTGATGTTCGGCACCCGCTGGTTCGCTACGCTGTACGGCTTCGCCTTCGTCAGCCATCAGGTCGGCGGCTTCCTCGGTGTCTGGCTCGGCGGCGTGGTGTTCGAGCAGTTCGGATCCTACACGCCGATCTGGTGGCTCTCGATCCTGTTTGGCGTGCTGTCGGCGCTGATCAACCTGCCGATCGTCGAAGCGCCGGTTGCCCGCCCGGTTGCGCAACCTGCCTGATGCGGTAAACACTCCGGACCGAGAAAAGTCCGGGGAGTTCGCCATGGGAACGTTCAAGGCCATCAGGATCGACAAGGCGGAGAAGGGCACCACCGTCGCGCTGACGCAGTTCGACGAAGCCGAATTGATGGAAGGCGACGTCACGGTTGCGGTCGAGTGGTCGACGCTGAACTACAAGGATGGCCTGGCCGTCACCGGCAAGGCGCCTGTGGTGCGGCGCTTCCCGATGATCGCCGGCATCGATTTCGCCGGCACCGTCGAACAATCCTCGCATCCGGCGTGGAAGGCCGGCGACAAGGTCGTCTGCAACGGCTGGGGCATGGGCGAGACCCATCTCGGCGCCTACGCCGAAAAGGCGCGCGTCAAGGGCGACTGGCTGGTGCGGCTGCCGGAAAACATCTCGACCCGCGAGGCGATGGCGATCGGCACCGCCGGATATACCGCGATGCTGTCGGTGCTGGCGCTGGAGAAGCACGGCCTGACGCCCGCGAGCGGCCCTGTCGTGGTGACCGGCGCCGCCGGCGGCGTCGGCTCGGTCGCCACCGCCGTGCTCTCCAAGCTAGGCTACCACGTCATCGCGTCCACCGGGCGGATGTCGGAGGCCGACTATCTCAAGGGCCTCGGTGCCGCCGAGGTGATCGACCGTGCCGAGCTCGCAGGGCCGGCCAAGCCGCTGGCGAAGGAGCGCTGGGCGGGCGGCGTCGACAGCGTCGGCTCGACCACGCTCGCCAACCTGCTTTCCATGACGAAATATGGCGGGGCGATCGCGGCGTGCGGCCTGGCGGCCGGCATGGATCTGCCGTCCTCAGTCGCACCTTTTATTTTGCGCGGAGTGTGCCTTCTGGGCATCGATTCCGTGATGTGCCCCTTGCCCCAGCGAAAGCTTGCCTGGAACCGTCTTGCCAGCGATTTGGATAAGGGTAAACTGGCTGAAATTACTCAGGAAATTAACCTTGACCAAGTCATCGGAACCGGTGCTCAAATTCTCGCCGGCCAGGTCCGCGGTCGAATCGTGGTAAAAATTCTCTAACGGCGTTCAGACTTTACCAACCAACCTGCTCCAATGTTGCCACGGTTGGTATGGTAAGCACGGGGTAAAGGCGGGCGCCCGCGCTATTGTTAAGTTGGAGTAGCTGCATGCTTGCGCGTTTGTTTCTGGGGGCCGTCACGGCCGGTGCGATGATCGTTCCTGCGCTGGCCGGGATGATGAATGCCGACGAGGCACGCAGGTTCGTGAACGGCAAGGTGTTCGCCTTCACGTGCTTTGACGGCACCCGTGGCGCTGGTCGTATCATGGACGATCTTGGCGCGGCCGGTTCTGTCCAATTCAGCGGCTCGGGCCCGATCCGCCATGTGCGCCTGCCCGGCAACACGCTGCAGATTCGCGGCCAGGCCGTTTGCGCTTCGATCAAGGGTCTTCCGTTCGAGCCGTGCTTCAATCTCGACCGGCGCGACGACCGCTCGTTCCGCGGCTCCGTCTCGGGCATGGGCTTCGCCTATTGCGATTTCCGCCATCAGGGCGCCTCGCAGATGCTGATGGCGCGCTCCGTGGCGCGGCCGCGCTCGCTGCGTCAGGAGCCGTCGCGCTCGGCCGACGCACGTGCCGAGGTATCGGCGCGGGTCGAAACGCCGGCGGTCGAGGGCGCCAAGCTTGAGCCGGTGAAGTCCGAGCCGAAGGCGGAGCAGGCCACGTCCGGTGCTGCCAGATCCGAGAGCGCTCCGGAGCTGCGCCGCTCGACCGATTGATCGGACGAAAACCGCTTCCGGGATCGCAACAACCCACTCAGGGATTGAATGCGCGTGCAGCCGGTCAGAGTGCCGGTGCCCGGCCGGTGATCAGCGGTCATCCCGCCGATTGGCGCGGCGCGAACCCGTAGTCATACGGGCTGGCGCATTTATGTCCCGGTAGCGAATCTCATTCCAACTGGTGACCGGCAGACAAGGCCGGGGGCGGCCCAACCATGAGATCATCATGCCGCTGTATTTTTTTCGGATCAGCCACGGCCGCTATACAGGTGCGTCCGATCAGGGCTCCGAATTCGAAAGCCGCGAGGCCGCCTGGACCGAGATGACCAAGGTCTGCGGCAACCTGCTCGGCAGTCTTTCGCGTGGCCTGAAACAGAACGCCGAATGGCGGATGGAACTTCTGGACGAAGCCAAGAAGCCGGTTTTCCGGATTCGACTTGTTGCCGAATCCGTTGGTTAGCGCTCAATCCGGCATACGCCCCCGCACCACGTAATTTTACGGACTCCAGGTTAACCATCGCTTCGGACCTGATGCGTACGGTTGCCGAATATTCCCGACGCCTCGAACATTGACGGCAATTCCTTATTAGTCAGCGGCGTCAGTCTCCAATGTTTGAGAGAGTCAGCCATGTCCGCACTTTCGATCCGTGCCAAGGTCATCGCCGTGATCGCATTCATGCTGATCGCGATGTCGGGCATGGGCCTGCTGGCGATCCACAGCATGCAGGCGATCAACGCCCACACGGTGGAAATCGGCTCGAGCTGGCTGCCGAGCGTCCGGGTGCTTGGTGAACTGCGCGCGGACATCAATCTGTTCCGGATTGCGCTCCGCGCTCATGTCATGGCGGAAACGCTGGAGGCAAAGGCCGCCAACGACAAGAGATTGGCCGGTATCCTCGAAAGGATCGCGAAGGATCGCAAGGCTTACGAGCCGCTGATCAACTCTGACGAAGAGCGCTCGATTTACAAAAACTGGGCGAGTGCCTGGGACAAGTACATCACGGGCGTCCAGGGAGTCATCGAACTGTCGCGCGGAAGCATCGGCCGGATTCCCACTGAGGCGAGCGAAGCCATCTCGAAGAAGGTTGCGGTCATCGCCGCCGAATCCGATGCTTTCCTCGAGAAGGGCATCAATCTCAACAATACCGGCGCCGACGCCGCGGCCCGGCAGGCCGCCGAAGGTTACAATTTTTCATTCTGGCTCGTGTTGGGCATTGTCGCCGCCGTCGTCATCTGCAGCGTCGGCGTCGGAATGTATCTGGTCCGCGATCTCTCGAACGGGATTGCCGCCATCGTGAAGCCGATGCAGGCGCTGGGAAGCGGGGATCTGTCGGCCGAAGTGACGCGCCGCGGCGAGAAGACCGAAATTGGCGCCATGGCGGACGCGCTGCAGGTGTTCAAGGATGCGCTGATCGCCAAGAAGGCTGCCGATCAGGCCGCCGCCCGCGATGCCGAAGCCAAGATCGAGCGCGGTCGCCGCGTCGACGGCATCACGCGGGACTTTGAAGCCATGATCGGCGAGATCGTCGAAACCGTGTCGTCAGCCTCGACCGAACTCGAGGCTTCCGCAAGCACGCTGAGCGCGACGGCAGAGCGCGCGCAGGAGCTCGCCACCACCGTTGCCTCGGCCTCGGAAGAGGCTTCCACCAACGTGCAGTCGGTCGCATCCGCGACGGAGGAAATGGCATCGTCCGTCACCGAGATCAGCCGGCAGGTGCAGGAATCCGCGCGGATGGCCAGCGACGCCGTGGGGCAGGCCTCAAGGACCAACGATCGGGTCGGCGAATTGTCGAAAGCCGCCGCCCGCATCGGCGACGTGATCGAGCTCATCAACAACATCGCGGGCCAGACCAACCTGCTCGCGCTCAACGCCACCATCGAGGCGGCCCGCGCCGGCGAAGCCGGCCGTGGCTTCGCGGTCGTCGCGTCCGAAGTGAAGGCGCTGGCCGAACAGACCGCGAAGGCTACCGGCGAGATCGGGCAACAGATCACCGGTATCCAGGCTGCGACTCAGGATTCGGTCGGCGCCATCCAGGAAATCTCGGGCACCATCGGCAAGCTTTCCGAGATTTCCTCGGCGATCGCGGCCGCCGTGGAAGAGCAGGGCGCGGCGACGCAGGAAATCTCCCGCAACGTGCAGCAGGCCGCGCAGGGGACGCAGATGGTCTCCGCCAACATCACCGACGTGCAGCGCGGTGCGACCGAGACGGAGACGGCCTCGTCGCACGTCCTCTCCGCCGCGCAGTCGCTGTCAGGCGACAGCAACCGTCTCAAGGTCGAGGTCGCCAAATTCCTCGAGTCGGTGCGCGCCGCCTGACGCGACCGCGAAGGCGCTTGTTCAAAACGCGCGTCCTGCCGGAATCTCCCGGCAGGAGGAGGCTGCGGTCGCGCACATTGCCGCCGACCTGGAGCATCGCCCCCGTCATACGCCGGGGCAGGGATTTCGCGTATCCCGCTCCCCATCTTAACGACCTTGACCCGCAACGCGTGCGCCGTAGCGTCATAAGTGCAGATTTTAGCAAAGGTTTTACGAGTTTTGCGTACTTCTACGGACTTCGCGTTAAGACTAATCAGAAGCATCAGACTGTATTCATATTGCCTCGTAGTTAGGCATTTCCACGGTTGCTGCGGTGCAGATCAAAAACGTGGGCGTATTGCGTTGGCCCGGATCGCGCCGAACCTTTTGACATCAGGAATCCCCCATGAGTGGCTTTTCCGTTCGTCTCACCCACAAGGTCATGGCAATCGGCATTGTCGGACTGACCGGGCTCCTCGCATTCGCTGCGATCTATCAGGCCGGAAGCTGGTCGCAGGACGCCTCGCGTACGGTTGCCAACAGCGCGCGGGAGATATCCGACCTCAACAAGCAGCTTTCGATCGAAATGCTCGAGGCCCGGCGCAACGAAAAGAATTTTCAGCAGCGCCGCAATGAGACCTATGCGAAATCCCATTCCGAGCTTGTGGTCAAGATCGACCGTGATTTCGGCCGGCTGGAGGATATGACCCGGGCCGCCAACCTCGGCGCGCTGACGGAGAAGGTCAAGCTCACGCACGACGGCTTCAAGAAATACGCCGCCGATTTTGCAAGTCTGGTAGGCGCGGAGATCAAGCTGGGCCTCAACGAAACCCTGGGCCTGTCCGGCGCGTTGCGCGGCGCCGTCCATGATATCGAGACCAGGCTCAAGGAAATCGACGATCCGCGCTTGACCAGCTGGATGCTGATGATGCGCCGGAACGAAAAGGATTTCATGCTGCGACGCGACCAGAAATATGTCGCGGAGATCAAGAAATCCGCCGCCGAATTTTCAAAAGCGCTTTCCGCGCTGGCGATTGCGCCACCGGTCATGGCGGAAATAACTGCGAAGTTGGCGACCTATCAGAAAGAGTTTGCGGCGTGGGCCGAAACGGCCCAGAAAACCGCAGCTTACGACGACAGCATGATGAAGACGTTTCGCGGCGTTGAACCCCTGATGGTCGAGATTGCCCAGGGCGTCGAGCGGCTCTACCGCGAAGCCGACGCGGCTGAGGCGTCGACGCGCGATGCCGTGAGAACGTGGATGCTGATTGCGTTCGCGTTATCCGTCGTCCTCGTGTGCGGCCTGTCGTTCCTGATCGGCCGCTCGATCTCGAACGCGCTGGCCTCGATGGTATCCGCCATGACACGGCTCGCCGGCGGCGATGTGAGGACGGCTATTCCGGGCCTCGGCCGCCGCGACGAGATCGGCGAAATGGCCGGTGCGGTCGAGGTGTTCAAGAACAATATGGTCGAAGCCGAGCGGTTGCGCGGCGAGCAGCGCGAGGCCGAAGCGCGGCAGGCGGAGCAGCGCAAGGCCGACATGCGCGAACTTGCCAACGCGTTCGAAGGCGCGGTCGGAGAGATCGTCGAGACGGTGTCCTCGGCCGCGACCGAACTGGAAGCTTCCGCCGATACGTTGACGAAGGCGGCGGAACGATCGCAGAGCCTGGCGACCACCGTTGCCGAGGCTTCCGAAGAAGCATCCACCAACGTGCAGTCGGTATCCGCGGCCAGCGAGGAATTGACCACCTCGGTCAATGAGATCAGCCGTCAGGTTCAGGAATCGTCCCGCGTTGCGAGTGAGGCTGTTGACCAGGCCCAGAAGACCAACGGCCGCGTCAGTGAACTGTCAAAGGCGGCAAGCCGCATCGGCGACGTGGTCGAACTGATCAATACCATCGCCGGCCAGACCAACCTGCTGGCGCTGAACGCCACCATCGAAGCCGCGCGCGCCGGCGAGGCCGGCCGCGGCTTTGCCGTCGTCGCATCCGAGGTCAAGGCGCTTGCGGAGCAGACCGCGAAGGCCACTGGCGAAATCAGCCAGCAGATATCGGGCATTCAGGCCGCGACCCAGGATTCGGTGGCGGCGATCAAGGAGATTGGCGACACCATCGGGCGGATGTCGGAGATTTCCTCGACCATTGCCGCTGCCGTGGAAGAGCAGGGGGCGGCCACACAGGAGATATCCCGCAATATCCAGCATGCGGCGACAGGCACGCAGGAGGTTTCCTCCAACATCACGGACGTGCAGCACGGCGCGACCGAGACAGGTTCGGCTTCCGCGCAGGTTCATTCGGCGGCGAAATCGCTGTCGAGCGAGAGCAACCGGCTCAAGCTCGAGGTCAGCAAATTCCTCAACTCGGTCAGGGCCGCCTGAGCGTTTAACCTCCTGTTGGCGCCGCAGCAGCAGACGCTGCGGCCTGTCTGCGGAACAGGATCCGCTGGTACAGCCAGCCGATCGCCACCAGCACCAGGCCGAGGCACATGAACGACAGCGCGCGATAGACGCCGGTGAGAGTCGACATGTCGATCAGGAAGGCTTTCAGGATCGTGAGGCCAATGACGACCGCCGACGCCAGCCGCGCCCGCTGCGAGTTGAAGAGAATGCCGACGCCGAGCAGGACGACGCCGAATGCGAGCCAGGCGATCGAATAGGTGTATTGCTCGGCGCCGGTGGTCGGTCCCACGGACAAGACCGGGCCGTGATAGATTCTCCGGATTTCGAACGTCACGTAAGCGAGCGCGAGAATGAGCGAGCCTGCCGCGATGGTGTTGGCGTAGCCAACCGGACGCCGACCTGCCACCGCATAGGACAACACCAGCGCAAGCACGGCGGGCAGGGCATAGCCGAGCAGCAGCAGGTTGATGATTGCGCCGCCGACGTCGATGTACCAGAGAATCGGGTTTTCCAGCACCAACAGCCCGAACACCGCCGCGAGGCCGGCGAAAACCGTGAGCAGGATCGCGCCCGCATTGTGAATGACGCTGCCAGTGCGGTTGCGCAACCGCTCCAGCCCGATCGCCATCGCGAGTGCGACGCAGACCTGCAGCGCAACCTCGGTGAGGTCGGCGCTCCCGCGATAAACGTCGCCATTGTTGACGGCGTGACGGATTTCCATGAACGCCAGCAGCACCGTGAACAGGATGGCTGCCGCCTCCACGGTTCGCAGCGGCGCATCGTCGCCGCCGCGGCGCAGCAAAATACTGCCGGCCCAGAACGATGCCGCCGGAATGCCGTAGCCCCACAGCAGCCAGTTGAAGATCGGCGTGGTGCCGACGGCCTCGCCCACGATGCGCGGATCGTCAGCGACCCGCAGCACCACGATCGCAGCCAGGATCGCGGCCAGCGAGCGCAAGAACGGAATCGGCCGCTGCGTCGAAATCCAGGCGGTACCTGCCGACATCAACGCCAGCGCGATCGTCAGCCAGCCCTTTTCCAGCGCAAAGGTCAGTGCGAGGGCGAGCGCGGCGAGCGAACCGGTCGCAAACAGCGCGATCGAGGCCTGCAGTCCCGGACGGTCATCGCGCTTGGCGAGGATCTCGGTCGCGGCGGCATAGGCCGCGGCGAGCGCGACCGCGAGAACTGCAAACGGAATCGAGCGGTCGAGATGCGCGATGCGGGCATAGAGCGCGACCAGAAGCGCCAGCGGCGTGAAGACGGCCGCAGCCGACCAGATGATGGGAATGACCGGCCCCGCGAAGCGGCCCTGTGCGAGGAAGCCCGCGACGCCGAAACCGGCGGCGAAGATCGCTGCCGATATCAGATGCAGCGACACCGATCCGTCCGTGGCGCTTGGCCCGATGCCTTGCAGCGGGCCACCGGGCAGCACCAGCATGTCCGGATTGGCGCGTATGGCCCATTCGGCGAATACGAGAAAGACGAATGCGGCGGCGGCCCCGACTGCGCCGGCGGCGGCATCGCTGCGCCAGGCGACCAGGAGGCTGCCGGCCACCAGCAGGCCGAACACGATCATCGCGGTGTCGGCGTGAAAACTGTTCAGCACGATCAAGGTCGCGCCGAGCAGGTAGGCCGCGAGCGAGCCCGACGAGATCGGCTCGATCTCGCCTTCGTCCGCGGGCGGTCCGAACATGAAGCCGCACACCACAAGCAATGCGGCGAGAACGAAGCCGGCGAGCACGTGGAACGCATGCGGGCCCACCATCGACGGACCGCATTGCAGGCAGGGGAAGGTCCACAGCAGCGCAAACACGATGGTGGTGACCGCAAGCCAGCGCCACAGCCTGATGCGCGCCAGGCCGAAAGAGGCGGCCGTGACGATCGCGAGATAGATGTAGAGCGCCCAGAAGTCCGGCTTGCCGGATGAGACCAGGATCGGCGTCGCGAACGCGCCGGCGACGCCGAGACCGGCAAGCGCCGGCCCGTGCAGCAGCGCCGCGGCCAGCGTGCCGAGTGCGACCAGTCCGAGCAGGACGAAGGCGGTGGCCGGCACCAGGAAGCCGTATAGCGCATAGGCCGCATAGACCGTGGCAAACGCGACTGCCGTTCCCGCGGCCGTCAGAATGGCCGGGATATTGGCGATTGGCGTCGCTTCGATGGCGGAGATGCTTTCCTTGCGGCGCGTCCATTCGCCGGCCAGCAGCAGAGCTAGCGCGAACACGCCGCCCAGAATCGTGCGCACGCCGGGGCCGAGCAGGCCGGCTTCGATCGAATAGCGCACCATGAAGAAGCCGCCGAGCGCCAGCGTCAGCCCGCCGATCCACACCACCCAGCGGGTGCCGATGGTTTCCTCGAAGCCGCGATCGGGTTGCGGCAAGGGAGGAGGAGGAGGTGGTGTTGCCGCGCCGACTGCCGCTTGCTCTGATGTCTCGGACGGCGCGACGGGCGCGAGGGATTCCGCGTCGGGAACGATGGGTGGTGGTGTCGGTATGGCCGTGTTCGGGGCGGGGGGCAGGGTCCGCTCGAACGCTTCAAACGGCGTAAGCGGTGGAGGCACGGCTGCGGTGGCGGTCGCGGGTGCTGCCTGGATCGCCTCCAGGCGTTGACGCAGCTCCGTCACCTGGTTCATGGCCTTTCGTGCGAAGATCAGAGCGACGATCGCGATCACGAGCGCGAAGAAAACGAAGGGGTCGTCGAACATCTGGCCTCCAGGCGGGCGCGTCAAACCGTTAACCGGCCACGTCCGCAGCCTGGTTGCAATCCTGAGTGCAGCTTTGTCCGCTAAAAGTTCAAATCAAGCCCACGTGGCAATGTCGCAGGCTTCGTTGCAAAGGATATTTCATCCATATCCTTCTGGAGCTTAAGGGCCTTATTCCAGATCGAGCTGGAACGGCCGGCCTTCGACCGTCATGCTGCCGGGCCCCATTTCGTCCAGCGCGCGCAGCATCCGGCCCTCGCGCCCCAGCGCCCTGTCGGCGAGGCTGACGATCAGCCGGTTGGGAGAAGCGATCGGGGAGCGGGCGCGAATTTGCCGGGCGATTTCGATCTCGTCGCGGTGCGGATTGAGCAGGCAGGCGGCGGCAAAGGCGCTCGCGGTCGAGCGGCTGATGCCGGCATAGCAATGCACCACCATCGGCGCGTTGCGGTCCCAGTTGCGGACGAAGTTCAGCACCCTCTCGATGTGCTGGTCCGACGGCGCGACAAAGCCGTCCATCTGCTCGGTGATGTCGTCCATCGACACTTTCAGATGATTGGCCTCGAGCACCGAAGCCGGGCGCTGTACCTGATCGACATTGGCCATCACGGTGAGGATGTGGCTGGCGCCAGTGGCTCTTACGGTCTCGGGAAGTGCGGCAAGCGAACAGACGTGAAGCATGATGATCCTTCGAAGCGTTTCTCTGGAAGGTCCTGTTTTGTCGCAATCATAGGCCCGCGGGTGGTGCGGTGAAAGCAGGTTTGCGCGGGCCAATCAACCGAGCAGCAGCTGGAATCTCGCCAAAAACTGCTTCTCGGCCCGGGCGGCGGTCCACGGCGTCAGATAATCGCGCACTGTGGGCTCCGGCAGGCCGGGATCCCGCCCGAACAGGCGCTTCGCCTCGCTTTCCGAAAATCCGGCCAGATGGGTGGCTTCGAGATAGGCCGCGCCGCGATCGGCCGCCTTGATGGCCTTGGTGATTTCGTCGGCCACAACCGGCGGCAGGCCGAAGCGAATATGGATCGCCGCCAGCAGGCGCTTTTCCACCACCTTGTAGTCGCCGCCGAGCACTGCCTTGAACGGCGAGATCATGTCGCCGATGACATATTCCGGCGCGTCGTGCAGCATCGCGGCGAGCCGAAAACGGACATCGACGCGCGGCATCTGCTCGCGCAGGACGGTTTCCACCAGCAGCGTGTGCTGTGCCACCGAGAAAATATGCGCGCCGCTGGTCTGCCCGTTCCAGCGCGCCACGCGCGCCAGGCCGTGCGCGATGTCGGCAATCTCGATATCGAGCGGCGAGGGGTCGAGCAGGTCGAGCCGCCGCCCCGACAGCATCCGCTGCCAGGCGCGGTTGGCGATGCTGGACGATTTTCGCACCGTCATTTGGCTTTGAGGCGGGGCTTGCGAAGTTTACCGCTGCAGCTCTCGTGGCAGAAGCAGGTCACCAGATGGTCGTTGACCATGCCGGTGGCCTGCATGAAGGCGTAGACGATGGTCGGGCCGACGAACTTGAATCCGCGCGCGCCGAGCTCCTTTGAAATCTTGATCGAAACCGGCGTCGAGGCCGGTACGCCGGCGGTGGTCTTGAACTGGTTCACCTTCGGCTTGCCGTCGACGAAGTCCCACAGGAATTTGGAGAAGCCCGGACCTTCTTCCATGATCTTCAGATAGGCCTTGGCGCTATTCACCGCGCCTTCGATCTTGGCGCGGTTGCGCACGATGCCGGCATCGTTCATCAGCGCGGTGACCTTCTTCGCATTGTAGCGCGCGATTTTCTCGGGCTGGAAATCGTCGAAGGCGTTGCGGAAATTGTCGCGCTTGCGCAGGATCGTGATCCACGACAGGCCAGCCTGGAAACCGTCGAGGATCAGCTTTTCATACAGCGCGCGGTCGTCATATTCCGGCACGCCCCATTCGGTGTCGTGATAGGCCATGTAGAACGGATCTTCGCCCGGCCACGGGCACCGGGTCTTGCCGTCGGCGTGCAGGCGCGGGGCGAACTTGCTGCTCATGCGACGGTCTGCTTCGGCGGGGTACG
>Ga0307500_10000272_pt1 | contig 17684 bp, 11 predicted proteins | sample 14_S_MG_FD_201362 | JGI IMG/M metagenome (GOLD analysis project Ga0307500, IMG submission 201362) | Soil microbial communities from Populus trichocarpa stands in riparian zone in the Pacific Northwest, United States - 14_S | ecosystem: Environmental > Terrestrial > Soil > Riparian zone > Trees... | reverse complement strand
TGCACGTCGGCCGTGCCGGTAACGACGGAATCGGCCCCGGTTCGGTTCAGCACGTCCCGGCAGCCTGCGCCCGATGGCCTGTTTGCCCGGCTCTGTCAGTGGTACCGGTAGGAGACCGGCGCGTTCGGCCGTCCATTCGGGCAGCCGGGCGCACCGGGATGAACCCGACATGCGTGGTCCAGATCATCGAATGCCGGTAGGGACGGTCATGTTCAACGGCCTGCTCGACGCGATGTCCAGCTCCGCCTGGACCTACCTGCTCGTGTTCGCGGTGTGCGCGGGCGACGCGGTGCTGCCGCTGCTGCCGAGCGAGACGATGGTGGTAGCCGGCGGCGTGCTGGCGTCCAGCGGTGACCTGAACCTCGTACTGATCATGGTGGCCGGCGCGGCCGGAGCGTTCCTCGGCGACAACGCCTGCTACGCGCTGGGCCGCTGGCTCGGCCCGCGGGCCGCCCGGGTGCTGCTGCGCGGCGACCGCGGCAAGCGGGCATACGACTGGGCGGAGCGGATGCTGGAGCGGCGCGGCATGGTGCTCATCGCGGCGGCCCGGTTCGTGCCGGGCGGCCGGACGGCGACGACGTTCACCGCCGGCACCACCGGGTACCCCTGGCCCAGGTTCGCCGTCGCGGCCGGCGCCGGGGCCGCGCTCTGGGGTGTCTACAACGGACTCATCGGGCTGGTCGGCGGGCGGGCGTTCGAGCAGCAGCCGTGGAAGGGTCTGCTGCTCGCGCTCGGCATCGCCACCGCCTCGGCCCTGCTGATCGAGCTGGTCCGCTGGGCGGTGACCCGGCGCCGGGGCCGCGACTAGCGCGGCCCCGGCACCCGGTCAGCTGCTACAGCCGGCCTCCCCTCGGGATCCGGGTCCGGTCAGTGGGCAGCCGGCCGCAGCCGCTCAGCCCGTGGCCGCCGTTGCTGGCACCGCCGCTGGTCGGTGTGCCGCCCAGCCGCACGATCATCGCGTTGGCGTCGCGTACCAGCACGGTGCGCACCTCGGCGTCCGGCACCAGCGACCTGGTGATCAGCGAGATGAACTTCTTCAGCTCGGCGATCTCCTTGGCGTCGTGGCTCCTCGCCTCTTCCAGCCGCGCCTTGGTCAGCTGATCCTGCAGCTTCTTCGCCGCCGAACTGCTCAGCCGACCCACCGCCTTGAACCGGTCGATCAGGTTCGCGATGTCGCGCGTCGATGTCGTGATGTAGAACCGAACGGTCTGATCGGTCACGTTGCCGGCCTTGTCCACCGCGTGCACGGTCAGCACCTGCTGGCCGAGCGGCACGTCGAACATCGCCAGCAGCGTGCCGGACAGGAACTGGTTCCCGTTCAGCGCGCCGGTCAGCGTCTTGACGCCCGAGGTCGGGTCGACCGCGGAGAAGGTGATCCGGCTCTCCTGGCTGTCGCCGTAGAGCTGGCCCTCGGCGACCCCGCCGACCAGCACGGTCGGCTTGGTGCCGTCGATCTTCACCACCGCCGACCTGAGCGTCTCGACGTTGCCGGCCTTGTCGACGGCGCGGTAGAGCAGCTCGTGCACGCCATCACCGGTGATGTCGACCGGCCCGGTGTACGGCGTCCAGGTCGAGCCGCCGGACAGTGACCACTCGATCCGGTCCACCCCGCTGGTGGAATCGGTCGAGCTGAGCGACACCGGGATCGCGCGCGCGTGCCAACCGTCGTCGTTCGCCGGGGCGAACGCTGCGGTCGTCGCCGGCGCGGTGGCGTCCACCTTGAACGTCAGCGAGCGGGCCGCCTCCACGTTGCCGGCCTTGTCCACCGATCGGTACGACAGCGCGTGTGTCCCGTCGGCGGAGATCGTCACCGGTGCCGTGTAGACCGTGAACGCGCCACCGTCCAGCTGGTACTCGGTACGGTCGAGGCCGCTGCCACCGTTCTCGTCGGACCCGGCCAGCGTGACCGCGACCGGCGTGACGTACCAGCCGTTCTGCCCGTTCGGTGTGGCCGGCGCGGCGGTGGCCGTGGTCAGCGGTGCCGCCGTGTCCGCCCCACCGAGGTGGAAGTAGGCGAACCTGGCGGTCTTCGCGGCCGCCTGGTTCACCCCGAACGCGTACAGGCCGAGCTTGCTGCCGGTGCCGAGCGCGGTGTTGGTGACGGCACCGAGCTCGGTCCAGTTCGTGCCGTCGGACGAGTAGAACCCGCGGTACGTGGTGCCCTGCTTGACCAGCCGCAGCCACCAGGTGGTCGCGGTGATGTTGCTCAGGCTCGGCTGCGGGTTCTGCACGACGTCGCCGATCTCGCTGCGCAGCTCCAGCCCGCGGGCGACGGCCGCGCCCGCGGTGTTGGTGGTGATGAAGTCGAACTTCACGTAGTTGCCGTCGTCGGCGTACGCGATCAGGCCGCCCTGCTGGAAGGCCTCGTTGAAGGTGCTGCCGTCCACCTTGGTCTCGGCGGTCCAGTCTCCGGCTGGCGCCTTCTGCAGGATGAAGTTCTTCGGCGTGCCGTTCGGGCTGTTGTAGATGTCACCCGACGTCGTATCGATCTCCAGGTTGCCGCCGGTGACCCGGTAGCCACTCTGGTCCTCGCGGACGATCGAGTCCCACCGGCAGCCGTTCAGCGCGGTGCCGTCGAACTCGTCACTCGGACCGTCCACAGTGGCCGTCGAGTCGGGCAGCAGCTGGAACCAGTCGAACGCGGCGTCCACCACCGGCCGGGTGCCGGTGCCGGACAGCGAGATCAGACCGATCTTCGGGTTGGTGATCCCGGCCAGCGCCTTGGTCTCCGGCATCTGCGTCCAGGCGGTCCCGTCCGCGCTGTACCAGGCGGTCAGCGTGGTGCCGTTGCTGATGAACCGGACGTAGACCGTGTCCGGGTACGCCGCGCCGAGGTTGGCGGTGTTGCTGGCCGCCACCTCGTTCGGCGTGCCCGCCTCTTCCCGGATGAACTGGAAGATGCGGGCATTGGCGTCCGCGGTGCCACGGCCCTCGAGCACCATCTTCGCGTAGTTCTCGTCGTCGCCGTAGACCACCAGACCGGCCTGCTGGTAGGCGTCCCGCGCCGCCAGGGTCAGCTTGGTGGTCGCCTGCCACGGCCCGCTCGGGGCGGGCTGCAGCACGATGTTCGGGGTGGTGCCGGTGCCGGCTCCGTAGATGTCGGTATTCGTGGTCGGGATGTGCAGGCTGCCGTCGCGTACGGTCAGGTCCTGGCTCTCCCGGATCACCGTCGGCCACCGGGTGCGGTCCAGCGCGCTGCCGGTGAAGTCGTCCGACTTCTGACCGAGGCAGCTGGTGTTCGGAGCGGCTACCCGGATCGTCACCTGCTCGTGCGTGCTGGCGCCCCGGCTGTCGGTCACCATCACCATCGCGGTGTAGGTGCCCGCGCTGGTGTACGTGTACGACGCGGCCGGCGTGGTCGGCCGCGGTGACCCCGGTACCCCGAAGTCCCACTCATAGGTCAGCGGGGTGTTGCCGTCCGGGTCGGTCGCGTTGGCGTTGAAGCTGACCGCCACCGGGGCAGTCCCGGCGGTCGGCGTGGCCGTGAGTGTCACCAGTGGACGCTGGTTGTCGGTGACGCCGCGACCGATGAAGTCCACCCAGTTGACGTTGAGCAGGCCGCCGGTCGCGCTGCTGCCGGCCGGCCGGCGCACCACGAAGAACAGCGGCCCGGACGCGGTCGGCTGGTTGGCCAGCGTGGTCGTGTAGTCGTTGTAGGTCTGCCAGCCGCCGGTGTCCGGGATCGGCGCGCTGCCCAGCAGTGTGCCGGTGGCCGAGCCGGCCCGGATCTCGATCGTGCCGCCACCGCCGGCGGACGCCGCGCGGAACCGGATCTGGTCGATGGTGCCGACGTTGGTCGGGTCGAACGTCCAGTAGTCGCCGTCCTCGATGAAGCCGATGTCCTGCCCGCCACCCTGCGGGTCGGCGGCCGTTTCGGCCTGGACGCCCGGGCTGCCGGTGCCGGCGCCGTCAGGCACCCGCCCGGTCGCGGTGAAGAACTCGGCCTGCTTGCGCTTCGGTTGCAGGATCGCCTGCGATCGGCCGGTCAGCGGGCCGGCCCCGCCGGAGCCGCCGTTGTCGGTGTAGCTGGCCTCCAGCACGTAGAAGATGTTGTCGCCTTCGCTGTGTCCACTGGAGAGGGTGGTCTGCACGGTGCCGCTGCAGCCGGTGTACTGGTCCAGCGGGTGGCCGTGCGACTCGTGGCCGAGGATCGCCTGCACGTGCACGCGGGTGCAGTCGATCGTGCCGTCCTCCGGGTCGGTGACCGTGACCGTGTACTTCACCTGGTCGCCGAAGTCGAAGAACCCACCGTTCGGTGGCAACGTGAGCGTCACCGTCGGCTGGGTGTTCCCGACCGTGATCGGCACGCTCGCGGTGCCGGTCTGTCCACTCGCATCGGTGACGGTCAGGTTCGCGCTGAAGTTGCCCGGCGTCGCATAGGTGTGCGCCGGGTTCTGCTCGGTCGAGTCGGTGCTGCCGTTGCCGTCGAAGTCCCAGGCGTAGGTGATCGGCGTCCCGTCCGGGTCGCTCGAGCCGGCGCTGGAGAACTGCACCGCCAGCGGCACCGGCCCGGACGTGTGGTCCGCGGTGGCCTTCGCGACCGGGGCACGGGAGCCGGCGACGTAGTCGATCCGGTAGATCGCCGAGTCGGTGTTGTCACCGCCGAAGCCGGAGCCCCATTCGATCAGGTAGAGCGCGCCGTCCGGACCGAACTTCATGTCCATCGGCTTCAGGAAGTTGACGCTGCTGAGGATCGGGTTGATGTCGACCAGCTTGTCGCCCGCCTCGTTCAGCTGGAACGAGTACATCTTGTTCTGGTTCCACTCGGCGAAGATCGCCTTGCCGTCCCAGTAGGCCGGCCACTTGCGGGTGGAGACCAGATCCGGGTCGTACCGGTAGGTCGGGCCGGCCATCGGCGCGCCGCCGCCGCCGAGTTCCGGGAAGTCGGTGCCAGCCGCGTAGTGGTACCAGACGGTGGCCGGGACCGCCGCCGGCAGCTGGGTCAGCCCGGTGTTGTTGGGCGAATTGTTCACCGGTGCCGAGCAGTCGAACGCCGGGCCGGACGCGCCGGTGCCGAAGTCGTAGTCCCGGTAGGCCGCGTTGTTCCCGATGCAATAGGGCCAGCCGTAGAAGCCGGGCCTGGTGATCAGGTCCCACTCGACGGTGTTCTCCGGGCCGCGGGTGGCCGAGGCGGTGCCGGCGTCAGGGCCGTAGTTGGCCACCAGCGGGCGGCCGGTCTTCGGGTCGATGCCGATCCGGAACGGGTTCCGGAAGCCCATCGCGTAGATCTCCGGCTTGGTCTGCGCGGTGCCCGGCGGGAACAGGTTGCCGGCCGGCACCGTGTACGTGCCGTCCGTCTCCGGGTGGATGCGCAGCAGCTTGCCGCGCAGGTCGTTGGTGTTCGCGGCGGTCCGCTGCGCGTCCCAGGACGACCGGCCGGCCCGCTCGTCGATCGGCGCGTAGCCGTCCGAGGCGAACGGGTTCGTGTTGTCGCCGTTGGCCAGCCAGAGGTCGCCGGTCTTCGGGTCGAACACCATGCCGCCGCCGTGGTGGCAGCACTCGGCCCGCTGCACCGGAACCGACAGCACCACCTTCTCACTGCTCAGGTCGACCGTGTCGCCGGTGACCGTGAACCGGGACAGTCTGTCTACATCGGACCCGTTGGGTGAGTAGTACAGGTAGACCCAGTGCGTGCTGGCGAAGTTCGGGTCCAGCGCGAGGCCGAGCAGGCCACTCTCGTTGGCGGTGAAGACGTTCAGGTGCGCGGCCAGCGTGGTGCCACCGGTCGGCTTGATCACCTTCAGGTCGCCGAGCCGGTCGATGTAGAACACCCGGCCGTCCGGAGCCACGTCCAGCATCATCGGGTTGGACGTGTTGTCGTCCAGGGTGACCTTCTGGAAGCTGGTGTCCTGGGACGCGGAGCAGTCCGCCGGGACGGCGCCGGCCGCGGTCTGGATACCGCCGAGCAGCAGGTGCAGGAAGTTGGGCTCGCTGAAGCTCTCGATGGTGTGGCCCAGCCCGGTGTACCAGGATCGGCCGCCGTCGAAGTCCTGGCACCAGGTGTTCGGGTGGTCGGCCCCCATCGTGCCGCCGCTGTAGGTCTTCTCGTCCAGCGAGGTCAGCACGTGTACCTTGCCGCGCGGGTCGGTCTGGTAGTCGTACCACTCGTCGGTCCGCAGCATCGTGGTCGGCAGGTCCTTTGTGGACGGATGCGCCGGGTCCTCGACCTTGACGACCGCCGGCTGGATCGCCGGGTGCTGCTTGAAGTACGCCCCGACCAGCTGGCCGTACCAGGGCCAGGTGTAGCCGCTGTCGGATGCCGCGTGTACGCCGACGAACCCGCCACCGTGCTCGATGTAGCGCTGGAAGGCGTCCTTCTCGGCCGGCTGGTCCAGCGGGTCGCCGGTGGTGGAGACGAACACCACCGCGTTGTACTGGGCCAGGTTGGCGTCGGTGAAGACGGTGGCGTCCTCGGTGGCGTCCACCGTGAAGTTGTTGTCCTGGCCCAGTTGCCGGATAGCGGCCACCCCGGCCGGGATGCTGTCGTGCCGGAACCCGGTCGTCTTGGAGAAGACGAGGACCTTGAACGTCGGGTCACCCGGTGCGGCGAGCGCGGTGGTGGCCGGGAATAAGCCGGCCACCACCGCCGCCCCGAACATGGCAGCGAGCAGCCGCCAGCCGAACGAACGCGGACGAGCGCGCACGGTCGAACCTCCTCAGGTCATCCCCCGTGGAGGCGCGCGCCGTCGCGCCAGTTCTATGTGGACTGTGCTGTGTTGCCTGCTGGAGTGGTGCCGGTGGCTACTCCCCTATCTGGTCCGAGCTGTCTGGTCCCGGGCTGTCCGGCCCCGGGCTATCGGGCCCCGAGCAGGTGGTCCATCGCCAACTGGTCGAGGTGCTCGTAGTGCATGCCGCGGGCCGCGGCCGCTTCCGGGTCGAACCCGGCGATGTCGGCCTGCAGGTCAGCGACGGTCTCGCCGGGAGCGAGGGTCGGCTGGGCCAACTCGGGGACCCGGGCGGCGGCCAGTGCCTGCGCCACCTCGGGATCGGCCCGGTATGCCGCCGCCCGCTCCTTCAAGATCAGGTAGGTCCGCATGCAACCGGCCGCGGAAGCCCACACGCCGTCGCGGTCCTCGGTGCGGGGCGGCTTGAAGTCGAAGTGCCGCGGGCCCTCATACCGTGGCCCGGTGCCGCCGGCGCCCTCCAGCAGGTCGACCAGGAAGAACGCGCTCTTCACGTCGCCGGTGCCGAAGCGCAGGTCCTGGTCGTACTTCACGCCGTGCTGGCCGTTGAGGTCGATGTGGAACAACTTCCCGGACCACAGTGCCTGCGCAACGCCGTGCACGAAGTTCAGCCCGGCCATCTGCTCGTGCCCGACCTCCGGGTTGAGGCCGACCATCTCCGGGTGGTCGAGGCTGGCGATGAACCCGAGCGCGTGCCCGACGGTGGGCAGGAACAGGTCGCCGCGCGGCTCGTTCGGCTTCGGCTCCAGCGCCAGCCGCAGGTCGTAGCCGTGGTCGATGATGTACTCGCAGACCGCGTTGATGCCCTCGCGGTAGCGGTCCAGCGCGGCGTAGAGATCCTTGCCCGCGTCGGTCTCCGCGCCCTCCCGGCCGCCCCAGCAGACGTAGGTGCGGGCGCCGAGCTCGACCGCGAGGTCGACGTTGCGCAGCACCTTCGCCAGCGCGAACCGGCGGATGTCGCGGTCGTTCGCGGTGAGTGCGCCGTCCTTGAAGACCGGGTGGGTGAACAGGTTGGTGGTCGCCATCGGCACCGCCATGCCGGTCTCGTCGAGCGCGGCGCGGAAGCGCTTGATGTGCTGTTCGCGCTCGGTGTTGCTGGCGCCGAACGGGATCAGGTCGTCGTCGTGGAAGGTGACGCCGTACGCCCCGAGGTCCGACAGCCGGTGCACGCTCTCCACCGGGTCCAGCACCGGCCGGCTCGCATCGCCGAACGGGTCCCGGCCGAGCCAGCCGACCGTCCACAACCCGAAGGTGAACCGGTCTTCCCGCTGCGGTACGTACGTCATACTGCTACCTCGCTCTCCTGGTGGTGCGCTGATGTGTCCACACGCGACCGATCGCCGTCCACTCTGGTGGGATCGGCGAATACTGCGTCGATCGCGACTGCGGCGCCGCCGCGCACCGCCGCGGTGAAGCCCAGCGCGGACGGGACCATCCGGACCTGCCGCGCCGCCTCCCCCGCTGCCCCGTTCAGGTAGCCCGCCGCGCCGCCGACCGGGGCGATCGCGTGCCGGGCCAGTTCCCGCTCGGCCGCGTCGACCAGGTAGAGCCAGAGCGGGACGAAGTAGCCGCCGAGCACAATTGCCTTCGGGTTCACGATGTTGACCAGGATCGACGCGCCGATGCCGAGCCAGCGGCCGATCTCTTCAAGCGTGTTCAGGGTCCGCGGGTCGCCGGCCCGGGCCCGCTCCAGGATCTCGGCCACCCGGTCCTCCGGGTCACGCACCGGAGCACCTATCCGGTAAGGGGAATCCGGCATCGCCTGGCGGACCAGCGCGGCCAGCCCGACCTTGGTCTCCCAGCAGCCGATCCGCCCGCAGCCGCACAGCACGCCGCTGGCCGGGTCGACCGCCATGTGCCCGACCTCGCCGCCGAACCCGGCCGAGCCGCGCAGCAGCCGGCCGTCCACCAGCACGCCGCCGCCGACGCCGACCTCGCCGGTCAGGTACACCAGGTCCGCGGTGCCGGCCTCACTGCCCAGCCGGTACTCGGCCAGCGCGGACAGGTTCGCGTCGTTGTCGACGAGCACGCCGATCGCCGGGTCCAGCCGCAGCGCGGACGCCAGCCGGGCCGCCACCGGCACGTTCCGCCAGCCCAGGTTCGGCGCGAACAGCACGGTGCCGTCGGCGGCGTCGACCAGGCCGGGGATGGCGACGCCGATGCCGGCGACCCGGGCGCCGGCAGCGGCCATCGCGTCCAGCGAGTCGGCGGCCAGGCTGGTCAGCCGGCCCAGCGCCTGGTCCGCGCTGGCGCCCATCAGGTCGACGCTGTCCCGCCGGTTCACCAGCACCCGGCCGGCGAGATCGGTGCCGTGCGCGGCGACGTAGTCGGCGTTGGCCTCCAGGCCGAGGGTGCCGACGGTGGCGCCGTCCACGGCCAGGATGCGGGCCGGCCGGCCGACCGCCCCGTCCGAGCGGATCCCGGTCTCCCGGACCAGCCCGCGGGTGGTCAGCTCCGCCACCAGGCTGGACACCGTCGCCTTGTTCAGCTTGGTCTCGGTGGCGAGATCGGCCCGCGACCGCGGCCCGGCCTCCCGCAGCCGGCCGAGCACCAGCGCCAGGTTGCTGCGCCGCACGGTCGCCTGATCCGCCGGCAGCGCGGGGGTGGCGGCTGACTGCGACGTCATCGACCGGGCTCCTTCAGTTTGTCGGTTGGCCCGACAAATTAATGGCACGACAGGGCCGACTTGGCAAGAGATTGCCGGCAACTTGTCCGTGGCTTGCGGCCTGAACCGGTGTAGTAACCGTTTTGACACGCGAAGAAGGAGTCGGATCACCGAAAGATTGCTCCCTAAATGAGGAAACCTTTCGGAAATCCGATCAGGCGTCGAGCAGCGGGCCGGCGCCGGCCAGGGTGGCCGCGTACGCCTCCCGCACCGCGATCGCCGGCTCCACCGCCGGCAGCACCCCGGCCGGAACCGACCAGGCCGGCGGGCCGCCGTCCCCCCGGCCGCCGGCCGTCCCACCGGCGGTGGCCAGCGCCCACGCCGCCTGCCGGGCGGCGCCGAGGGCGACGTACTCGGCCGGCTCGGGCAGCAGCACCGGCACCCCGAGCACGGCCGGCGCGAGCGCCTGCACCGCGGCCGATCGGGCACCGCCGCCGATGAGCAGCGCCCGCCGGACCTCGACCCCCTCGGCGCGCAGCGCGTCGATGCCGTCGGCCAGCCCACAGAGCAACCCCTCGACCGCGGCCCGGGCCAGCCTGGCCGGGGTCGCGTTCGCCCGGGTCAGCCCGTGCAGCAGGCCCTTGGCGTGCGGCAGGTCCGGGGTGCGCTCACCGTCCAGGTAGGGCAACAGCACCAGGCCACCGGAGTCCGGAGTGGACAGTGCCAGCCGGTCCAGTTCGGACAGTGAGACGCCGAGCAGGCCGGCCACTGTGGACAGCACCCGGGCGGCGTTCAGCGTGCATACCAGCGGCAGGAAGTGCCCGGTGGCGTCGGCGAAGCCGGCCACGATCCCGGAAGCATCCGCGGTCGGGGTGCGGCTGACCGCGAACACCGTGCCGCTGGTGCCGATCGAGACGACCACGTCGCCGGTGACCGCGCCGAGGCCGAACCCGGCCGCCATGTTGTCGCCGGTGCCGGCGCCGAGCACCTGGCCGGCCTTGGTCTCGCCGACCGGCTCGGCCGGCGCGGCCACCCGGGGCACCGCGAGCTCGCGGCCGAACGCCAGCCGGAGCAGGTCGGGCCGGTACCCGCCGGTGGCCGGCGACCAGTAGCCGGTACCGGACGCGTCGCCGCGGTCGGTCACCCCGGTGGTCGCGGCCGGGCTGCCCGGCGCGGCCAGCTGGGCGGTGAGCCAGTCGTGCGGCAGCTGCACCCGCACCGCGCGGGCGGCCAGCTCCGGCTCGTGCTCGGCCAGCCAGCGCAGCTTGGTCACGGTGAAACTGGCCACCGGTACCGAGCCGATCGCGCTGGCCCACGCCGCCGGGCCGCCGAGCTCGGTGACCAACTCGGCGGCGGCAGCGGCGGACCGGGTGTCGTTCCAGAGCAGCGCCGGCCGGACCACCGCGCCGCCCTCGTCCAGGGTGACCAGCCCGTGCTGCTGGCCGCCGACCGCGATCGCGGACACCCCGTCGAGCAGGCCGGCGGCGGCAGCCTCGAACGCGGCCCACCAGACCGCCGGCGCCACCTCGGTGGCGTCCGGGTGCGGGGCGCTGCCGGTACGCAGTACCTCGCCGGTGTCCGCGGCGCAGACCACGACCTTGGTGGACTGCGTCGAGCAGTCCACCCCGGCCACCAGCGATGCGGAGGGCGATCCGGTCATCAGGTCCGGCACATCAGGTCTGGGAGGAGAAGGCCGCGTCGAACGCGGCCGCCGGCGGCTCGATCGCCACCAGCTTGCGGATGAAGGCGAGCGCCTCGGGCGCGCCGATCAGCCGATCCATCCCGGCGTCCTCCCACTCGATCGAGATCGGGCCGTCGTAACCGATCGTGTTGAGCATCCGGAAGCTGTCCTCCCAGGGCACGTCGCCGTGCCCGGTCGAGACGAAGTCCCAGCCGCGGCGCAGGTCGGCCCAGGGCAGGTGCGAGGACAGCCGCCCGTTCCGGCCGTTGCCGACCCGACGCTTGGCGTCCTTGCAGTCGACATGGTAGATCCGATCCCGGAAATCCCACATGAACCCGACCGGGTCAAGGTCCTGCCAGACGAAGTGGCTGGGATCCCAGTTCAGCCCGAACGCCGGTCGGTGCCCGATCGCCTCCAGCGTGCGGACCGTGGTCCAGTAGTCGTACGCGATCTCGCTCGGGTGCACCTCGTGCGCGAACCGGACGCCGACCTCGTCGAACACGTCCAGGATCGGGTTCCACCGGTCGGCGAAGTCGGCGTACCCGGCCTCGATCATCGACTCGGGCACCGGCGGGAACATCGCGACGGTCTTCCAGATCGCCGAGCCGGTGAAGCCGATGACGGTCTTGACGCCGAGCTTGGCGGCGGCCCGCGCGGTGTCCTTCATCTCCTCGGCCGCACGCTGCCGGACGCCCTCCGGTTCGCCGTCACCCCAGATCCGGCCGGGCAGGATGCCGCGGTGCCGCTCATCGATCGGGTCATCGCAGACCGCCTGGCCGACCAGGTGGTTGGAGACCGCCCACACCTTCAGGTCGTACTTGGCCAGCACCGCCCGCCGACCGTCCACATAGGAGTCATCGGCGAGTGCCTTGTCCACCTCGAAATGATCGCCCCAGCAGGCGATCTCCAGGCCGTCGTAGCCCCAATCGGCGGCCAGCCGGCACATCTCCTCGAACGGCAGGTCGGCCCACTGGCCGGTGAACAGGGTGACGGGACGGGGCATGAGTGTCCTCCTTGGACTCAGTCTCCAGCGGTACGTGGGTGTGCCGCCGCCGGCTCGACCTCGGCCAGGCGAAGCAGCAGGCTCTTGACGTCGGTGGCGGCGATCCGGTCGGCGCCGATCGCATCCGGCGCGGAGGTCAGCAGCACCGGGGCGTCTTCGGCATCGGTGGGCGGCAGGCCGTGTGAGCCGCGCACCATCGAGCCGTTCAGCGGCACCACCGAGAGGGTGTAGCGCAGCCCGACCGCCTTGCGGGCCAGCGCGGTCGCGGCTCGCGCCTTGACGAACCGGTCCGCCGGGTCGAGGAACAACTCGGCCGGGTCGTAGCCCGGCTTGCGGTGGATCTCCACGGTCCGGGCGAAATCCGGGGCGTGCGCGTCGTCCAGCCAGTAGTAGTAGGTGAACCAGGAATCCGGCTCGGCGAGCAGCACCAGGTCACCGGCCCGCTCGTGATCCAGGCCGTACCGGGCCTTGCCCGGGCCGTCCAGCACCTCGGCCACGCCGGGCTGGCCCGCCAGCAGCGACCGGACGCTGTCCACATCGGACGGATCGGCGACGTAGACGTGCGCGACCTGGTGGTCGACCACCGCGAACGCCCGCGACGTCCACGGGTCCAGGTACTCCATCCCGGCCTGCTCGTGCACGCTCAGCAGGCCCTCGCGCCGCAGCACCCGGTTCACCGGCACCGGCCGGGACACCGGCGTGATGCCGTACTCGCTGAGCACCACCACGGTCGCGCCGGCCTGGCTGGCCGCGGTCAACAGCGGAGCGAGCACCTCGTCCAGCTCGCGGGCGGCCCGGCCGGCCTCCGGGCTGGCCGGCCCGAACCGCTGCAGGTCGTAGTCCAGGTGCGGCAGGTAGACCAGGGTCAGGTCCGGCCGGTCGGCGCGCAGCACCTGCCGGGCGGCGGCGGCGATCCAGCGGGACGAGGCGATCCCGGCGCCCGGCCCCCAGTACGAGAACAGCGGGAACGTGCCGAGCTCGCGGGTGAGCCGGGTGTGCAGTGCCGCGGGCACGGTGTAGCAGTCCGGCGACTTGCGGCCATCGGCGTGGTAGATCGGCCGCGGGGTCAGCGTCAGATCGGTGGCCGCACCCATCGCGTACCACCAGCACAGGTTCGCGACCGTGTACCCGGGGTCGGCCCGGCGGGCCGCGTCCCACACCTTCTCCCCCTGCACCAGCCCGTTGTGCTGGCGCCAGAACAGCACCTCGCCGAGATCCCGGAAGTACCAGCCGTTGCCGACGATGCCGTGGTCGCGCGGTTCCAGCCCGGTCAGGATCGAGGACTGCACAGTGCAGGTCACCGCCGGGAACGACGGATCCAGCCGGGCCCGCGCGCCGGCGGCGGCAAATGCGGACAGCCGTGGCATCTGCCGTAGCTGCCGCGGGGTCAGCCCCACCACGTCGAGCACCACGACCGGTCGGGTCGTCCTGCCGGGGTTCGTCATCCGGGTTCCTCCTGGGTCAGGCCGAGGTCGAGCAGGCGGTCCCTGGTCCAGGACAGCTCGGCGGCGATGCCGCTGACCAGGTCCGCGTCGGTGTCCGGACGGGCCGCCGGCGGCAGCACCCGCCAGGTGTACGTCTCCACCTCGACGTGTGCGGTGCGGGCGGTCGCGCCGCCGAGCAGCTCGCGCAGCGTGTCCCGGAGCACCAGCTGGGTGCTGGCCAGCGGGGCGGCGGCCGGCGCGTGCAGCGGGACATGGAAGTGCACCCGCCACGGGTCGCTGTCCGGCAGGCCGCCGGCCAGCGCCTGATCCAGATCGTCCACTCCGGACGGTGCGCCGGCGCCGGTGTCGGCGCGGGCCTGGTGCAGGAACCGCGGCTCGACGAACTCGGCCAGCAGCTTGCGGGTGTCCGGATCGCTGGGATCGTCCACCTGCAGCGCGCAGGACGCCTGCGCCTTGACCACCGGCAGGCCGGCGGCGTCCAGCCGGGCCAGCGCGGCGGCCGGTTCCTCGAACCCGACCGCCAGGTGGCAGGCGTCCAGGCAGAGGCCCAGCCACTGGGTGTCCACTTCGGACAGGTTGGCCGCCGCCTGAGTGGTGTTCTCCACCACGCAGCCCGGTTCCGGCTCGAACCCGACCCGGACCGGCCGGCCGCTGCGCTCCGCCTGCCCGGCCAGCCCGGCGGCCAGTTCGGCCAGCCGGGCGGCCACCTGCTGCCGCTGGGCGGCCGCCCAGGGGGTCCGCCAGGCCAGCGGCAGGGTGGAGATGCTGCCGCCGGCCGCGTCGGCCGGCAGCAACGCCGCCAGCAACGCCGCGAGGTTCAGGGTGTAGGCCAGCCGCGCCCCGGTCGTCCAATCCGGACGGTAGACCGCGCCCTTCACCACCTCGTCATGGAAGCCGCGGTACGGGAAGCCGTTGAAGGTGACGACCTCCAGGCCGCGGTCGGCCAGCGCGGTACCCAGCCGGGCGACAGCGGTCGGGTCGTCGACCAGTTCGGCCACCACATCGGCGGCCAGCCACAGACCCAGGCCGAGCCGGGACGTGCCGAGCTCCGCCCGGATCGGCACCGCGTACCGGTCCAGCTGGGCCAACACACCGCTCAGTGTCTCGGCCGGGTGGACGTTCGTGCAGTAGGCGACGTGGACGAGCGTGCCGTCGCGATGCCGGAAGCGCACCGTCACCGCTCCGGTCGGGCGCCGCGCATTACCGAGTTGCCGGCGAACGTGGCGGCCTGGTCGGGCTCGGGCGCTCCGCCGTCCAGCAGCAACCGTCCACTCTGGCCGTAGAAGGCGATCGGATTGTGCCAGCAGACCCGCTCCACCTGCAGCTCGGTGAAGCCGCCGGCCCGCATCGCCGCCGCCGTCAGCGCCGTCTTCAGTGGATCGCTGCGGCCCCAGTCGGCCGCCGAGTTGACCAGCATCCGCTCGATGCCGAGCTCGCGCAGGATGGTCACCGTGCGCTGCTCGTCCATCTTGGTGTCCGGGTAGACCGAGAACGCCAGCCAGCAGCCGGACTCCGCGACCACCGGGGCGGTCAGCTCGTTCAGGTGGTCGACCAGTACCCGGCCGGGAGAGATGCCGGATTCACGCACCACGTCCAGGGTGCGTTTGGTGCCGGCCAGCTTGTCCCGGTGCGGGGTGTGCACCAGCACCGGCAGGTCATGGTCGATCGCCAGCTGCAGCTGGGCGGTGAACACCTCGTCCTCGGCCGGGGTCATGCTGTCGTAGCCGACCTCGCCGACCGCGACCACGCCGTCCTTCTCCAGATAGTGCGGCAGCATGTCGAGCACGTCGCGCAGCCGCGGGTCGTTCGCCTCCTTGGGGTTCAGCGCGATGGCGCAGTGGTGCACGATGCCGAACTGGCCGGCCCGGAACCGCTCCCAGCCGACCAGGCCGTCGAAGTAGTCGAGGAAGCTGCCGACGCTGGTGCGCGGCTGGCCCAGCCAGAACGCCGGCTCGCAGATCGCGCGGATGCCCGCGGCGTACATCCGCTCGTAGTCGTCGGTGGTCCGGGACGTCATGTGGATGTGCGGGTCGAACAGGTGCATCAGTCCTCCTCGGTGGCGGCCGGATCGGGGGACGGGGCGAGGCCGGCGGCCACACCGGGGTACCGGGCCAGCACCAGCCATGCGTCGGGCGGGACGTCCCGGCCGGCGGCGATCCGCTCCCGGGCGAAGTCGGCGACCATCCGGGCCAGCCGCGGGCTGTCCCGGTCCGGCAGCGCCGCGATCCCGGCCAGTGGGACGCCGACGAACAGACACTTCAGCACCGCCTGATCGAACTCCGCATCGGGCAGCTCGCGGGCGGCACAGCGACCGGCCACCGCGGCGGCCACCAGCCGCACATCGTTCGTGCGCAGCGCATCCCGGATCAGCGGCAGGCCCCCGGCGCCCGCAGGCAGCAGGTCCAGCGCCCGCAGCACTCCGCGCCGCTCGGCCGCGTCGCCGTGCTGGTAGAGCTGGTCCAGCAACGCGGCCAGGGCGGTCGGGTCGGTACCGGCTGCGGCCGCCCGCAGCAGCCGGGCCCGGCCGGCATCATCGACTGTCCACTCGTGCAGCCCGGCAGCAGCAGAACCAGCGCTGCCAGCACCGCCCGGCCCGGGCAGCGGGCCGCGGCCGAGCCGGCGGCCCACCGCCGGGAACGCGCGCAGCAGCGCCCGCCGGTCCCCGGCGGCAGCGGCTGCGCCCGCCAGCCAGGCCGCCGCGTCCGGGCCGAGCAGCCCATCCAGCACCGCGGTCGGGTCGTTGTCCGATGTGGACCCAATCACCGCGCTGGCACCTCGCTCCCGGTCTTTTCGGTGGCGGCCGCCGCGCGCAGCGCGCGCAGCGACTGCTCGGCCAGCGTGGCGGCGGCGTGGCTGTGCCGGGGCAGCTCCACCGAGACCAGTCCGGGGTAGCCGACCTCGCGCAGTGCGGCCAGCACCGCGGGCAGGTCGACCTCGCCGTCGCCGAACGGCAGGTGCTCGTGCACGCCCCGGCGCATGTCGTCGATCTGGACGTTCGCGAGCCAGTCGCCGGCCCGGCGCACGCAGTCGGCCTCCGGCTCGGGTTCCAGGCAGCGGCAGTGTCCGATGTCGAGAGTCAGGCCGAGGCGCTGCGGCCCGCCGACCTGGCCGGCCAGCCGCTGGTAGCTGCCGATCGTCTCGACCAGCATGCCCGGCTCCGGCTCGAACGCGAGCCGGACGCCGCGCTCGGCCGCCAGTTCGGTCAGCTCGACGCAGCCGGCGATCAGCCGCTTCCAACCGGTCCCGGCCGGCACGGTGGACGGCAGCACGCCGGCCCAGAACGAGACCGCCTCCGCGCCGAGATCGGCGCCGATCGCTATCGCCCGGCGGAGCAGGTCGAGACGGCGGTCCCGGCCGGGTTCGTCCAGCAGCGTGGGCCGGTGCTTGCGCCCCGGGTCCAGCACGTACCGGGCGCCGGTCTCGATCACCACGGCCAGCCCGAGCTGGTCCAGCCGGCGGCCCACCGCACCGACCTGGGTGGCCAGATCCTCGGCGTACGGATCGAGGTGCATATGGTCGAGGGTGAGCGCGACCCCGTCGTAGCCGACGTCGGCGAGCAGCCCCAGCGCGTCGGTCAGCCGGTGGTCGGTCATCCCGTTGGTGCCATAGCCGAACCGCAGCCGGCCGGGTCCATCCGCCACGCCGGCGGTCATGTCGGGCTCATCCGCCGGGACAGCCGGCGGGCCAACGGCCAGAGCGTGCCGAGCGCACCACCCAGCCGCGGGCTGCCGGCCGCGGCCAGCAGCCCGGCCTGCAGCGGGATCAGCCCGAGGATGCCGGCTCCGACGGCGCGCTGCACGGTGGCCGGGCTGGGATCCCGGGCCGCGGCCAGTTGCGCGCCGCTGACCGCGGCCGGGTAGCCGGCCAGCAGGCCGGCCGGCAGCCGACCGTCCACAGTGGACTTTCGTCGGGCCACCGCCAGGCTGGCCGCGGTGACCAGCGCGGTGCCGGCCAGCGCCGCCCGGGCCGCCCGGGCCGCCGCCGGGCCGCCGGTCGTCTCCACTCTGGACAGTGTGGTGACCGCCGCGATGTGTCCGGCCACCGTGCCCGCCGCCGGCCAGGCGGAGACCCGGCCGCCGGCGCCGAGCAGCACGTCCAGCCCGCGTGCCGCCGCCATCACCAGCGGTCCGGCCCGGGTGGCCTTGGCGCCCAGGTCGTAGGCCCAGATCGTGCCGGCCAGCGGCGCCGCCACCCGCAGCGCCCGCCGGCCGCCGCTCACCGCCGCCAGGGTGACCCCGGCGGCGGTGAGCCCGCTTGCCAGGCCGAG
>Ga0307500_10000271_pt1 | contig 17688 bp, 10 predicted proteins | sample 14_S_MG_FD_201362 | JGI IMG/M metagenome (GOLD analysis project Ga0307500, IMG submission 201362) | Soil microbial communities from Populus trichocarpa stands in riparian zone in the Pacific Northwest, United States - 14_S | ecosystem: Environmental > Terrestrial > Soil > Riparian zone > Trees... | reverse complement strand
CGGCCTGAGGCCGCCCGGCCTCGGCAGCGCTCTCGGGGCCGCCGCGCCAGCCGCCGACGGCAGCTGGGACATCGACGCGATGTTCGACGCCGCCGCCCGCGCGGTGCAGGAGCCGCTCTTCACCGAAGGGCGGACCGACGATGCCTCCTAGCGAGCCCACCCCGCACATCGTCGAGCCGACGCCGCACCTTGCGCCGCCTGCGCCCGAGCCGCCGCCTACGCACGAGCCGCCACCCGCGCACGAGCCGCCACCCGCGCACGAGCCGCCACCTGCGTACGAGCCGCCGCCCAGGGCGCCGACCGAGTCGCCGCCGCCGCGCTCGGCCGACTCACCTCCGGCGACCGGTGTGCTGCCGACGGGTACCGGCGGGGTGTTCGCGGCCGACCCGGAGTTGGTGCGCAAGGGAGCGACGCACATCTCGCTCATCTCGGGGATGCTCGCCACCACCATGGAGCAGGCGCAGCTCGTCCACATCGAGCCGGAGGGCCATGGACCCATTGCGAAAGCGCTCCGGGACAAATACGTCCCCGCGAAGAAGGACAGCGACGACTTCCTGGACGGCCTGCACACTCTGGTGAAAGGCGAGAGCGAGAAGACCGCCGCGCTGGGCCGCCTGCTGCCCAGAGTCAACGAAGCGACGGTCGACGCGGCCAGCGGTATGCGCCGCTCACCGCAGGGCTGACCCGGCGGCCGGCGGTCAGCGGTCAGCCGGACGCCGGGCTGGCCGGCGTCCGGGTGGCGGCGATGACCTCCATCCGGGATTTCGCCCCGAGCTTGGTGAGGATCCGGGCCACGTGCGACTCGACGGTGCGCCGGGAGAGGAACAGCTCGGCGGCGATGTCGGGGTTGGACCGGCCGGCGCGCAGCAGGTCGGCGACCTTCGTCTCGGCCGGGGTCAGCGCCGCCCAGCCGGTCGTCGGCCGTGATCGCGGCTCCCGCCGCGCCGTGCGGACACCGTAGCGGCGGACCCGTGACGTGGCGCGACGGATATCGAACTCGGCGCCGAGTATCGAGTACTGGGCGAGCGCCGCCTCCACGCAGGTGCGGGCGGCGGCCGGCTTCCCGGCGGCGGCGTGCGCGACCGCGGCGTCCTCGTACGCCCGCCCGGCCGGCAGCGGCCGGGTTGCGGCGGCGAGTTGCGCGGCGGCGGCGGCGATCGCCGCCGCGTCGCCGTCGAGCAGCCCGCGGCAGTGGGCCGCGATCGCCTGCATGCTCGGCGTCCCGTTCCGGGTGGCCTCGGCGGCGGCGGTCTGCTCCACGGCCACCGCGGTCGCGGTCTCGCCGAGCGTCAACGCCGCGGTCACCGCCAGCGGCAGCCACCAGCTGTGGACCGGCTCTTCCGACAGCAGCTCGCCGTGCAGCAGCGGCTGCACGGCGGCCAGTAGCTCCCGCGCGTCACCGGCGTGGTCGGCGGCAGCCGCGTGGGTGTGCAGTGCCGCCTGCGCCGCCCAGTCCCGCTGCTGCGTTCCGTCCAGCGCCCGCAGTGCCGCCAGCGCCTGCTCGCCGGCCGCGGTCTCGCCGCGGTGCAGGGCGATCCTGGCCCGCAGCAGGAGCGGGAGGACCTGGTACCTCGGGTTGACGATCTGCAGGTCGTCCAGCTCGGTCAGCACGTCGTCCCACGCCCCCCATTCGAAGTACATCGACGCGCCCGTCAGCCGGATCAGGGCCAGGCGTCCCGGCGACGCCTGCTCGGCCAGCCGCACCGCCTGCGACAGGGCCGCCTGCGCCTCGGCCGGCCGGTCGACGTAGTGCAGCGCCCCGGCGTAGTTGCTCATCAACAGCATCCGCAGGTCCATCGTCTCCAGGTCGTCGCCGAGCACGTCGAGCGCCCGCCGGATGCGGTCGGCGGCGCCGGCGTGGTCGCCGTTCTGCGTACTTCCGAACGCCAGCGACAGCAGCGCGTGGCCCATGGTGAAGCGGTCTGCGGTCCGCTCGCCGTCGGCCAGCGCCGCCGCCCCGACAGCCTCGGAATCCGCGGAGGGATCGACCCTGATCAGGTCGATCGCATACATCGCGCGCAGCCGGGCCGCCCACCGGTCGCTGATCCGGCCGCTGGACAGGATCGTCTCGGCCTCGTGCACCGCCTGCTCCCAGCGGTTGTCCCGGGAGATCGCCTGGATCAACCGCAGCGCCGCCGCGCCGACCCGGTCGGGGTCCTGCGCGTGCGCGAAGATCCGCCGGGCGAGCTGCTCGACCTCGGCGAGGCGCCAGTTGAGCACCAGCGCGGCAAGCAGGTGCTCGGCCAGTTCCTCCCGCCGGGGGTCGTCCGGTGCCGCCGCCTCCCGCGCCCCGTGCAGCAGTTCGGCGGCGGTGTCCGGGGCCCGGTTGACCAGCCGGTCGCCGGCCTCGACCAGCCAGTCCAGCACCCAGCCCTCCCCGAGCACGCCGGCGTCGACGGCGAGCAACTGCTCGGCGATCCGTTGCACGCCGGCACCCGCGGCCATCAGCGCCCGGGCCACCTGCGCGTGCAGCGCGGACTGCAGGCCGGCCGGCATCGACTCGGCCAGGCTGTGCCGGATCAACCCGTGCCGGAACCGCAGCCCGCGTCCGGCCTCGGCCAGCACCCCGGCCGCGACCGCCTCCTGGACGACCGGGACCAGCTCCGACGGCGCGCGGCCGACCACTGTGGACAGATCCGGGACGGAGAAGTCCGAGCCCAGCACCGCGGCCAACCGCAGCACACCCAGCGTGGTCTCGCTGAGGAAGGCCAGCCGGTCGGAGATCGCGTCCGCCAGCGATACCGGCCCGCCCGCGCCGCCGCTCAACTCGACCGTCTCGCCACGGACCCGGGCCCGCTGCTCGCGCACCAGCGCGTCGACCAGCTCCCGGACATACAGCGGGTTCCCGCCGGCGGCGGCAGCAGCCTCGCGCAGCGCCGGGCCCGGCCGGCCACCGACCAGCCGGCCGACCATCTCGGCGACATCCGCGGCCGGCAGCGGACCTACCCGCAGCACCGCTCCGCCGCGGCTGGTCACCGCCCGCCGCGCCGCGACGACCTCGGCCCGGCGCGGCACCGGCCGCGCCGCCACCGCCACCAGCACCGGCAGCTGACCGACCAGCCGCGCCAGCTCGGCGATCACCAGCAGGCTCGCCTCATCCGCCCACTGCGCGTCGTCGACCACCAGGACCAGCGGCCGCTGCGCGGCCGCGGACTCAACCCAGTCCACCATCGCCGGGACCGCCGTGGCGACCGCGTCCACCCGCCAGCCGTCCGCCGCCGTGCCCCGGTTCAGCAGGCCGGCGATGGCGGCCAGCCCGGGGTCGGCAGCCGGGTCGTCGACGCCGAGCGCCGCGGTCAGCACCCGCAGCGGCAGCCGCTGCCCCAACTCGTCGCACGTCCCCCAGAACACGGTGGCCGCGACATCGGCCAACCCGGCCGCCAGCACCGAGGACTTCCCGATCCCCGGCTCACCCTCGACCCAGACCGCCCCGCCCTGCCCGGCCGCGACGCCCGCCGCCAACTCCCGCAGCCGCGCCACTTCGGCGACCCGGCCCACCAACGCGGCCGAACCGGCCGGCACCGCCGCGCCGGACACCACACCGCTCATGACCATCATCCTGGTCCATACGCCGGCCGGCGGAGGCTGGTTCACCCGGCGGACAACCGGCGGAGAAGGGAATCGCGGCCATCGGGTGAACCCGTACCCGCCGAGCGGCCGTAGGCCTGTACGCGTCCTGCCACGCACCACGCCAGCGTCGCGCCAACATCCGTCCGACCCGAGGAGTACCGGCCATGGACACTGCCGTTGCCAACCGTGCGATCCGCCTGCGCCGGCGCCCGGAGGGGCCGGTGCGCGCAGGTGACCTGGAGCTGGTCGAAGAACCGGTGCCGGCGTTGGCCGACGGGCAGGCGCTGGTGCGCAACCTCGTCGTCTCGGTGGAGGCCGCCAGCCGGATCTGGATGGGTCACCAGCGCGCCTTCATGCCGCCGGTGCCCATCGACGCGGTGATGCGCGGCATCGGGGTGGGCGAGGTCGTTGCCTCCCGCCGGGCCGACCTGCGGGTCGGCGACGTCGTCGCGGGTTTCACCGGCTGGCAGGAGTACTGCGTGGCCGACGATTCACAGCTGGAGGCGCCGCTCGCCGTGCTGCCGGCGCCGCTGCCCGCGCCGCCCGCGGCGTTCGTCGGGGTGCTGGGGCACATCGGCATCAGCGCGTACCTCGGCGTCGACCACCTCGACCCGCGGCCGGGACAGACGATCGTGGTGTCGGCCGCCGGCGGCGGCGTCGGCTCCATCGCCGGCCAACTGGCGAAGCTGCGCGACGCCCGGGTGGTCGGCATCGCGGGCGGGCCGGACAAGTGCCGGCACGTCGTCGACGAACTCGGGTTCGACGCCTGCGTCGACTACAAGGACCCGGCCTGGCGCGAACGCCTCGACGCGGCGACCCCGGATGGCGTCGATCTCGACTTCGAGAACGTCGGCGGCGAAGTCATGGACCACGTGCTGATGCGCCTGAACCTGAACGCCCGGATCTTCCTGTGCGGGATGGTCGGCCAGTACAACGCCGGCAGCGACCGGTCGACCTGGCGCGGTCTGGTCAACATCGACCAGATCCACATGCAGCGCGCCACGATGCGCGGCTTCATCGTCACCGACCACATGGACCGGTGGCCCGAGGCCATCGGGCACCTGGCCGGACTGCTGGCCGCCGGCCGGCTGCGGCCCGACGAGACGGCCGTGCACGGCCTGCACAACGTGCCCGCCGCGCTGGACCGGCTGTTCTCCGGCGCGACGACCGGCAAGCTGGTCGTCCATCTCGCGGACCCGGCGGGAACGTAGTACGAGTCGGGGCCGGGCCGACTGCTTGCGGCCCGGCCCCGACTGGCGGCGCTCGTCAGAGTTCGGCTGCGAAGGCGTTCGCGATGGTCCGGTAGCCGGCGTCGGTCGGGTGGTCGTTCGGGCCCACCGGTGGCGGCGCGCACATGAAGGTGAACTGGCACAGCCGGGCCAGGTCCGTCGGGACCACGCCGAGCCCGGGCACGGTGATCGGGGTGGTGTCCAGCGTCTGGAACGCGGACTCCACGTCAGCGGTGGGCGCGCCGACGCTGCCGTACACCTGTTCCAGCATGTCGTTGATCCCCACGACGACCGGGATCGACGCCTGCGCGATGTCCGGGGCGCCGAACAGGCTGAACGCCAGCACCGGGTCGTAGAAGTTCATCCCGACGATCGGCACCCGGCCGCCGGCGGCCGCGCGGATCGCGACCATGGCGGCCGTCAGGTTGATCCGGACCCGGTTCTTCGACTGCTGCACGCAGGTGTAGTCGATGCCGCTGAGGTCGGCGCACCCCCCGATGTCGTTGCCGCCCAGGTTGATGGTCACCATCCGGACGTGGCCGCGGTGGGCGAGCAGGAAGGCGACAGCGGCACCCAACTGGCTGCCGAGCGCGCCGTAGGAGCAGAGCCCGCCGGCGAGGAACGTCGTCGTGGTCTCGCCGGAACAGCCCAGGTTCACCAGCCGCAGGACGGGTTCCGACGGGTGCAGATCGGCGAACAACAGGTTGGGATAGCCAGAGTCGGTCTGCTGCAACTGTCCCTGCGAGTCGGGCTGGATTCCGATGGCCAGCGAGTCGCCGAGGGCAAGGTAGTAGGAAGGACCTGACGCGCCGGTGGTCGCGGCACTGGCCGGACCACTGACGAGAATCGTCAGCATGCCGACCAACGCCGCGACGAGCAGCGCTCGGTATCTCCGTGGTGGTGCCATCCAAGCTCCCTTCGATCGGATCTGGAGTCCACCGCCAGGTGGCGAACCCCGGTACTGCCTCATCGTTGTCGCATACGCTCGTGCGCCGCATCCGTGAGCTCACTGATTCAGCAGGCGTCGTGGGGCAGGCCCGTACGTAGTACTGCCAGCGGCGGAGCCGGCGCCGGGCTCAGGCGCTCGATGCGTTCGCCGGTTGCGCGGCGGCCTCCCGCGCGATGTCCACCCTGGACCTGGCGCCGAGCTTGACCAGGATGTGCGAGACGTGCGTCTCGACGGTGCGGCGGGACAGCATGAGTTCGGCGGCGATTTCAGGGTTGGACCGGCCGTTGGCGACCAGCCGGGCGATGCGGACCTCGGCCGGGCTGAGGGCAGCCCAGCCGCTGGTCGGTTTGTCGCGCCGGCTCGGGCTCCGGCCGCCGCGAACGCCGAACGGGCGCAGCCGGGCGTCGCCGCGGCGGAGATCCCAGTCGGCGCCCAGCCGGCGGTAGATCTCGGTGGCCTCGAGATACGCGTCCCGGGCCGCGGCGCGGTTCCCGCTCTCGGCGAGCAGGACGGCCATGTCCTCGAGCGTCTGCGCGTGTTGGAGCGGTCGACCGATCCGCCGGTAGGTCTCCGCGGGTTCGCGCAGCGCGGCCGGGTCCGCGTCGAGCAGGCCCCGGCAGCGCTGCGCCGCGGCGCGCTGGCTCGGGGTGGGCGTGCCCGCGGCGCGGGCGGCGGCGGCCTCGGCGGCGGCGCGGGCGGTCGGGTGGTCGTTCCGGCTCAGCGCGAGCCGGACCAGGTCCGGCAGCCACTGGTGCTGCTCGATCAGTTCCCCGGTGCCCGGTCTCTCGAGCATGTCCCGGAGCCGGTCCAGCGCTTCGGCCGGGCGGCCGCACTCCTCGGCCAGCACGGCGCGTGCCATCAGCCCGTACTCCCCGCGGCGGTTGTCCAGGCCCCAGTCGAACAGCGCTTCGTCCAGCGCGGTCGGCTGGGCCTCGGCCGCGGCTACGTCGCCGCGGTGGCTGGCGATCAATGTCCACAGCCCGTGCAGCACGCGCCGGAAGACCGCGGGTAGGTGGGGCGTGGCGGCCATCTCCAGTTGGGCCAGGGCGTCGTCCCAGCGTCCCAGATCCCAGTACACCTCGGCGGCGGCGATCCGGCCCGCCGCCACGTGGCGCGGCGAGCCGGTTCGCTCGGCCGCGGCCAGGATCTCGACGACGGACGCCTCCGCCTCAGCCAACCGGTCCAGGTTGGCCAGCCCGATCATCTGGTTCTGCAGCAGGAGCAGGCGCAGGCCGGTGGTCTCCAGGTCCTGGCCGATCGCGGCCAGCGCTCGTTCCAGCCCGGCCAGAGCGGCGAGCCGATCCCCCCGGCGGGCCCGCAGGTACGCCAGGACGTTGGCAGCCGTGCCGAGGGCGACCGGGTCGGCGACGCGCTCGGCCAGGGCCAGCGCGTGCCCGGCTTCCGACTCGGTCTCCTCCGCTGACGGGCGCGTCACCGAGTGGACCATCGCCTTGAGCGCCAGCAGCCGCGCCGGCCAGGACAGGCCGCGGTGCCCGCCGGGCAGCAGCGGCGCCGCGAGGGCGTCGTCGATGACCTCGAGCGCCTCGTCGCGCCGCAGCAGGCGGATCAGCGCGTAGCCGAGCTCCCAGGCCAGCGTCGCGCGGCGGGTCGGGTCGTCAGTGGCCGCGAGGACGGGCCGCACGAATGTGACGACGTCCTCATGCCGGCCGAGCAGGGGCAGCACCGAGGCCAGGTCGACCTGCAGCGGTTCCCGCCGGGGGTCCTCGGCGGGGAGGCTGTCCACGGTGCGCTGCAGCAGGTCGGCGGCGACGCCCGGGGCCCGGTAGGGCAGCAGCCGGCCCGCGTTCAACAGCCAGTCGGCCACCCAGCCGGGGGCCGGTGCCGCCGGCTGCAGTGTGTCGGCGGCGAGCAGCTGTTCGGCGACGTGTTCGGCCGGGGCGCCGCTGCCGGCCAGGGCGTGTGCCGCTTCGGCGTGCAGGGCGAGGCGGATGGCGAGCGGGGTGCGCTCGTAGAGGGCCTGGCGGATCAGCACGTGCCGGAAGGCCAGGCGGGTGCCGGAGTCGACCAGGACGCCGGCGGTGGCGGCTTCCTCGATCCGCGCGGCCAGCTCCAGCATCGGCCGGCCGGCCACCACGGCGAGGTCGGCCGCGGAGAACTCGGCGCCGAGCAGGGCGGCGGTGCGGCACAGGCTGAGCGTGTCGGTGGAGAGGAAGCCGAGCCGGTCGGTGATCGCGGCGGCCAGCGACACGGACACCGCGCCGGTCGCCCCGGATCCGGTGAGTTCGGCGGTGCCGCCGGCGCGGGTCACCCGGCCCTCCCGGGCCAGCGTGTCGACCACCTCGCGGACATAGAGTGGATTGCCGGCGGCCTGGGCCACCGCCCGGGCCAGCCCGGGGCCGACCGCGGTGGCACCGACCAGCCCACCGACCAACTCGAGCACCGGCTGCGGCGGCAGCGGCGCCAGTTCGATCAACACCCCGCTGCCGGCCACCGCCCGGCGCAGCGCCGCCAGTTCGGCCCGCCGCGGCAGCGGCCGGCAGGCGACCACCAGCAGCAGCGGCAACTGGGTCACCAGCTGGGCCAGCCGGTGCCAGACCGCCACGCTGGCCTCATCGGCCCACTGCATGTCGTCCAGCACGAGCACCACCGGGGCGGCCGCGGACAACCGGTCCACCAGCGCCAGCAGCCGCTCGGTCACCGCCGGCACCGGATCCACCTGCGCGCGGCTCACCCCCCGCCCGTCGGCGGTGTCCGCGGCACCCGACTCCCCGCGCAGCAGCGCGGCGATCTCCGACCGGGCCTGATCCGGCGAGTCGGCCCGCACCGCCAGGCAGTCCAGTACGGCGCGCAGCGGGAACCGCTGCCCCAACTCCGCGGCGACGCCCCAGAACACCTGGCAGCCCGGCCTGGCCGACGCCCCCGCCAACCCCGCCGCCAACAGTGCCGACTTCCCGATGCCAGGCTCACCCTCGACCCAGACCGATTCGCCGTGCCCGCGCACCACCCCTTCCACCAACCCGGCCAACCGACCGACCTCATCGGCTCGCCCAACCAGATCGACCACGATCGACCATCATCCCCGCCGCGGCGGGGATGCGGAACGAGAGACTGTCGACTACTCGCGACGTCAGCTCGATTCCGGCCCGACATCGACCGGAAGCAGCAGGCTGAGGTCGGCCGCGGTGGGCGAGGGCGTGCCGCGCAGCCGCCCGGCCTGGCGGGTGATGGCCGCGTCCAGCACCTTGCGGGCGTACCGGCCGTTGCCGAACGACGCGCCGCGCGGCGCGGCCGCGAACTGCCGGCGCAGCGCCGCCACGGCCGGCCCGCTGAACTCGTAGCCGGCCGCCGCCGCGTGCTGGCTGGCGATGGTGACCAGCTCGTCGATGGTGTAGTCGGCGAACCGGATATGGTGCGAGAAGCGCGAGGCGAGGCCGGAGTTCGCGGCGAGCAGCCGCTGCATCTCCGCCGCGTACCCGGCCGCGATCACCACCACGTCATCGCGGTGGTCCTCCATCAGCTTGACCAGCGTGTCGATGGCCTCGCGGCCGAAGTCCGCCCCGCCGCCGGACTCGGCGGCCAGCGCGTACGCCTCGTCGATGAACAGCACCCCGCCGCGGGCCCGCTCGAACGCCTCCCTGGTGCGCTGCGCCGTGTGCCCGACGTACTCGCCGACCAGGTCGGCCCGGGACACCTCGATCACCTGCCCGCCGGCCAGCACGCCGAGCGCGGCGAGGATGCCGCCGTACAGGCGGGCCACCGTGGTCTTACCGGTGCCGGGCGGGCCGGCGAAGATCAGGTGGCGGCCCAGCGGGGGCACCGGCAGCCCGGCCGCCTGCCGCTGCTGGGCCGAGGCGAGCAGGTCGACCATGTTGCCGACCTCGCGTTTCGCGTCCGCCAGCCCGATCATCCCGTGCAGTTCGGCGAGCAGCGCCTCCACCCGGGCCGGGTCAGCCGCGGCGGCGCCGGCGCCGACGCCGGAACCGGGCAGCGGGCCGACGTCCGCGGGCAGCAGCCGGGCCATCGCCACCGCGCCGGCATGCGGGTCCTCGGCGAGGCGGTAGGCCTGCCGGCCGACCATGTCCTCGAACACCCGCCGGGCCGCCCGCCCGTTGCCGAACGCCGCGTCCCGCGGCAGCTTCGCGAAGTACGCGGCGAGCGCGTCCCGCGTCTCCAGCTCCAGCCGGTAGTGGAAGGAACGGCAGCACTGCTCGACGATGGTGACGAGCTCCGCGGGGGAGTAGTCGGCGAATTCGACCGACCGGGAGAACCGCGAGGCGAGGCCCGGGTTGGTGGCGAGGAACGTCCGCATCTCGTGGGTGTAGCCGGCGACGATGACGACGACGTCGTCGCGGTGGTCCTCCATCAGCTTGACCAGGGTGTCGACCGCCTCCCGGCCGAAGTCCGGGCCACCGGTGGTGTTGGCGGCCAGCGTGTACGCCTCGTCGATGAAGAAGACCCCGCCGAGCGCCTCGGCGAACCGCTCGGCGGTCTTCAGCGCGGTGCCGCCGATGATGTTCGCGACCAGGTCCGCGCGGGCGACCTCGACGAGCTGCCCGGTGCGCAGCACCCCCAGCTCGGCCAGGATCGCGCCGTAGTGGCGGGCCACGGTGGTCTTCCCGGTGCCGGGCGCGCCGGCGAACACCAGGTGCCGGCTCAGCGGCGGCGCCGGCAGCCCGGCGGCGGTGCGCCGCTCGGCCATCTGGTGTAGCCGGACCAGCGTCGCGACCTCCCGCTTGACGCCGGCCAGGCCCACCAGCCCGTCCAGTTCGGCCAGCAGCTCGCCCAGCCTGTCGTCGGCCGGCCGAACGCCGCCGCCGGGCGCCGTTCCGCCGGCCGGCGCAGCTGTTGCGCCCCGGGCCGCCGGCTCCTCCCGGGCGGCCCGATCCGGGCCGTTGCCCCGGCTGTCGATCCCGGACGACTCGAACGCCTCGGTGGGCACCGCGACGCGCACACCGCCGGCGGTGTTGCCGTGCACGCGGCAGTCGCGCAGCACCACGGAGCCGGCGGTGCCGACCACGATGCCGTCGCCGCCGCTGCCGGCCACCTCGCTGTCGTACGCCTCGCCGGTAGTGCCCGCGGCCCAGGCGATGCCGTCGGTGTGGCTGCCCCGCACCTCGGCGCGGGCCAGCCGAACCGAGCCGCCGTCGCTGACGAGCACCCCCTCGGCGCCGGACCCGTCCACCCGGAGGCGCTCGAACGTGGCGGCGGCCGAGTCGGTCACCACGACGCCGGCGCCCGCGGCGGCGGTCACCACGAGTCCCTCGAACACCGTCGTCGCCCCGCCGGCCACCCACGCCCCGGCGGCGGCGGCGTCGGCCACGGCGCAGTCGGTGAACGTCCCGGCGGAGCGGTCGAGCACGTGCAGCCCGTACGCGCCGGGCCGCACCACCCGCACCCGGCGCAGCACCGGCGCCGCCTGCTCGACCAGCACGATCCCCTGCGCGCCCGCGTCCTCGACCGTGCAGTCCTCGAGCACCGGCGTCGAGGCCGCGGCGACCAGCACGCCGGCGCCGGCGGCGTGCGCGATGGTCGTCCCGCGGATCTCGGTGCTGCTGCCGCCCTCGATCACGACGGCGGGGCTGCCGGCGCGCAGGATCCGGCAGTTGCGCAGCTGCCCGCGGGCCTGCGCGGCGGCCAGCAGGCCGTTGCCCTCGACGTCCGCGACCGTGCAGTCGACGATTCTCGGATCGGCGCCGGTCCGCAGCACGATCGCCGCGGTCCTGATCCGCCGGAACGTGCAGCCCTCCAGGTCGCCGCCGGCACCGTCGATGAACACCGCCCCGGCGCCGGCCGTGTTGCTCAGCACGCAGGCCCGGGCGACGACCGCGGCGCCCGCCCGGACGTACAGCGCCGAGGCCGATTCGGCCTCGACGGTGCATTCGTCCAGCCGCAGCCGCCCGCCGCGGACGTCGACCGCCGGCGTTTCCGGGTCGGCATGCCGTACCGCGATCCCGGAGACGGTCGCGGCGTCCGCGACCAGCAGGATGGCCGGCCCGGCCCGCCCGCCGATCCACACCCGACCCGGCGTGCCCGCGGCCGACAGCGTGACGTCGCGGTCGAGGACGACCGACTCGGTGTAGGTGCCAGGCTGGATCGAGATCACGTCGCCGGCGCCGGCGGCCGCGACCGCGTCGCCGATGGTGCGGTAGCAGCCCGCATCCGTCGGCGACACGGCCAGGACCGCCCGGGTCGCCAGCAGCCGCCCGGTCACAGTCTCGCGGCGCAGATCGACACTGGCCGCCCTCCTCCCGCTCGGCATCCACCACGCCCTACGAGCGGCCGGGTTCGCGCAGTTCACCTGGCCGCGGCGCCCGGGGTGAGGTCGAGCGCCCAGCAGCAGAAGCTCAGCTCGTCGACGTCCTGCTCGACGCGTGCGGTCAGGGTGGTGCCACCGTTGTGTCCGGAGGCTCGTAGCGGCAGCAGCAGGTACGGCCCGCCCTGGGTGGCTTCGGCCTGCAGCCTGGCGACCATCTTGAGCGGGTCGTGCGGCGGCGCCTGCCGGTCGTTCAATGCCGGCACGAACGCCATCACCGGGTAGCGGCGATCGGCTCGGACGTTGTGGTACGGGGAGTATCCGGCGAGATACGGGCCCTCGACTGGATCGTCGGGCGAGCCATATTCGACGGTCGCCGCGCTCAGGAAGCTGAATTTCGGAAACCGGAGCATGTCGAGAATGGGCGCCCGGCAGAAGACGGCTCCGAACGCGTCGGGCGCCTGCATGGCGGTGACGGCGACGAGCAGACCGCCGTTGCTGCTGCCGCGCGAGGCGAGCCTGGCCGGCGTCGTGTATCCCGCCGAGACGAGCCAGCGGGCCGCGGCGATGTAGTCGTCGAACGCGTTCTGCCGCCGCGTCGTGCGGGCCGCCTCGTGCCAGCCGCGGCCGTATTCGCCGCCGCCGCGTACGTTGGCGACCGCGAGCACGCCGCCCAGCTTCAGCCAAGCCGCGTTGACCGCCGCGAAGCGCGGCTCGAGCGGCAGGTTGAAGCCGCCGTAGCCGGTCAGCCGCACCGGCTGGCGCCCGTCCCGAGGCAGGTCTTTCCGGTGGACGAGGAACATCGACACCCGGGTACCGTCGGGCGACTCGTACCAGGCCTGGTCCGTCACGTACGTGGCCGCGTCGAGCCCGACATCGGGCACGTGGTACGGCGTCAGGCGGTCCGCCGGGTAGTCGTACCGATATACCGAAGGTGGCTGCACGAACGAGGTGAAGTCCACCCACACCGCCGAGCCGTTCCAGGCGCCGCGGACACCGCTGATGACGCCGTCCCCGTCGTTGCGGTTCACCGCGCCGAGCGCCGGCAGCGCCAGGTCACGCAGGTAGCTGCCGTCCCGGGCGTGGATGCGGATGTGGTGCGATGCCGCCCGCGAGTAGACGGCGTAGAGCCGGCCCCCGACGCCGGCGACCGTCTGCAGCGTGTCCAAACCGTCGGGGCTTTCCGGGCTTTCCGGGCTTTCGGGGATGAGCGTGCGCCACTCGGTCGGGGCGGCCAGCGGCGCGACGCACAGGCGGCCGCGCGGCGCGTCCAGGTCGGTATGGACGAGTAGCGAGTCGCCGATCACCTGCACCTGGTTGACCGACCGCATGACCGGAGCCACCGGCACGAACGCATCATCGGCCAGGCGCAGCAGGTAGACGACGTTGGCATGGACGAAGTCCCACTTGTACAGAACGGCGAAGCGGTCACACTCGCTGATCGTGACGGAGCACCAATACTCCTTCGCGTGGTCGTCGCCGAAGATCCGGCGAGCCGGCGCGCTCGACCCGAGCCGGTGCTCGTAGATGGCGTTCCAGTGCGCCTCGTCGCCCACCGGCACGTCGCCCGGCTCGGGGCACGCCGCATAGAAGAACCCCGACCCGTCCGGCCGCCACGCCACCGACAAGTGGTTCGTGCCATATGGCCGGTCCGGAAGCAGCCGCCCGGTCTCGGCGTCAAGCACACTGATCACCACGTCGTGGGCGCCGCCGACGGCCTTCCCGAACGCCACCAGCGTGCAGTCAGGCGACGGCGCAGCAAACACCAGCACTTCGTCGCTCGCCCACGTGTTGGGGTCCAGCACCGTCTCGACCGGCGCCCCCCGGCCGGGCCGCAACCTGAACTTGAGTTTCTCGTCGTTCGCGTCCGCCTGCCAGAAGAACTCGCGTCCGTGCGGCCCGGTGCGAACCGGCGGCGACAGCCGCGCATACCGCGCCGAGGCAGCGACCGCCGCCCGCAGCCAGTCGCGTCCCGGCACCGCCCGCAGCACAGCACGCGTCACGGCTTCCTGCGCCGCTATCCACGCCTGCGTCTGCGCATCCTCGAGCCGCTCCAGCCACGCATAAGGATCGTCAAACCGCCGACCATGCAGCGTGTAGCCGCTGTCCGGATCGCCACGCGTCGGAGGAACTACCACTTCCCGGTCCAGGTGCTCCATCAGCCGATCCTCCGCCGCCCGCCAACCCGAGCAAACCGCCAACGGTCCACGCGCGCCGCTAGCAAGCGGGCACCGTGGCGACAAAGGCCGGCCCCGGCAGCCTCCCTCGGGCCATCGCGGTCGGCGCGTCGGGAGTGCCCAGTGCCGGCCGGGCACGTGGTGTGGGCGTCAGTCTGGTCCCGGTGGATGGGCGAGGTTCCGTACCGCTGTGTCGATCCGGTCGGTGAGATCGGCGTCAGTCTGTCTGGCCTCGTGCAGGAGCGCGTGGCAGGCGGCGGTGAACGCGCGACGTAGCTCGGCCGGGTCCAGCGAGCGGGCGAACGCCGCGCTGATCGGGACGCGGACCGACGCGGGCAGGTCATCCATGCCCCGGCCCTGTACCGCGGGCAGGCCGTGTCGTCGGCAGGCCAGGGCCAGCACCTGGTTGCGCAGCCCGCTGACCATGTACTCCGCCTGCAACACCCGGCCGCGGGCGAGGCTGGCGCGGGCATGCAGGGCATACAACCAGCCCCAGCCGACCAGTTCCGCCGCGGCTGGCGGCGCGGGCCGGGGCAGCTGGTTCGCGGTGCCGAACAACAGCCGGAAGTCCGGCCCGGTGGCGCCGAAGTCAGCCTCGGCCCAGAACGCGATATCGACCTGCAGCGTGCTCGCCAGCAGAAACACCCGGAACCGGGTACCCCCGCTCCACACATCCAGGTGATCCACCGCCGCGCAATCGCGGTACAGCCGGGTGGTCCAGTCCCCGACCACGTCCGCCGGGTCGATACCCGGGCGCAGGCTCAACGCCAGATCGATGTCCGACCACTGGTCCTCACCGCCCCGCGCACCCGACCCGACCAACGCGGCCGACACCACCCGGGAATCGGCCCGCGCCGCCCCCACCAGCCGCTCCCGCAACTCCTCCCGTTCGGCAACTGTGAACACAGCCGCGACGCTACTGCCCCGTGCACCATGAGCGCCGCACCTCGCCGACCCTCCCGGCGAACAGATTGACGCCCCGCTTCCGTGGCCTGCCGTCAGCCGCAAAAGTGCGCCCTATCCTGTCCCGATGGCAACAGGCGAAGTGCGACCAGTGGAGCGGGCGGACCCCCCGCAGTCGGGGTCCGAGCGGGAGACGCTGACCGGACTGCTGGACTTCCTGCGCGGCACCATCGTCAACAAGGTCGCCGGGCTGAGCGACGAGCAGGCGTTCGGCCGCCCGGTGCCGGCCTCGGAGCTGACCCCGGCCGGACTGGTCAAGCACCTGACCGGGGTGGAGCGGTTCTGGTTCAGCATCGACTTCGCCGGCCTGGACGCGCCCGAGCCGTGGACCGCGGACGACCCGCACGGCAACTTCCCGATCGGGCCGGCGGACACCCTGGCCGGGATCGTCGCCGAGTACCTGGCCGAGTGCGAGCGGTCCCGGAAGATCACCGCCGGCGCCGAGTTGGGCAACCGGGCCAAGGCGTCCGGCTTCGACTTCAGCCTGCGGTACGCCCTGGCGCACATGATCGAGGAGACCGGCCGGCACGCCGGTCACCTCGACCTGCTCCGCGAGAGCATCGACGGCGCCCGCGGCGAGTAGCTATTCCACGTCGAGGCGGGCTTCGCGGGGGAGTAGGAACGCCAGCGCGAAGGTGGCCACCATCAGCGCGCCGGTCAGCAGCAGCGTCCACTGGATGACGCTGCTGTAGTGCGCCGGGGTGACCTGGCTGCCGAGCAGGCTGAAGAAGACCGTGCCCAGGACGGCGACCCCGGCCGCGCCGCCGAACTGCTGCATCGCGTTCAGCACCCCCGAGGCGGAGCCGACCTCGGGGTCCCGGACGCCGTTCAGGATGATGCTGAACAGCGGCGAGAGAGCCAGCCCGATGCCGACCCCGGACACCAGCAGCGCCGGCGTCAGCCACGGCGTGCTCACCTCGGCGCCGCGGTCCCGGATGGTCAGCGCCAACCAGCCGAGGCCGAGCAGGACCAGGATGAGTCCACCGTGGACAGTGCGGCGGCCGTACCGGTTCGCCAGCCAGATCCCGGCCAGCGCGGCGCCGACCGCGATGCCGAACGCCCACGGTGCGAACGTCAGGCCGGCGTGCAGTGGCGTGTAGCCCAGGCCCACCTGCAGGTACAGCCCGAACACCAGCATCAGCCCGCTCAGGGCGCCGAAGAAGACCGTGATGACGATCAGCCCGGCCGCGAACGCCCGCCGCCCGAACAGCGCCAGCTCGACCAGCGGCGAGCGCGGCCGGCGCCGTTCGTACGCCACGAAGGCGGCCAGCACCGGCACCGCCGCCACCAGCATCGCGAGCGTCCACAGTGGCCAGTCGAGCTCCCGGCCCTGCACCAGCGGGAAGATCAGCAGGACCGCGGCGGCCACCACCAGCAGCGTGCCGGGTACGTCCAGCCGCTCGCCGCGGGCCGGCCGGTTGGCCGGCATGAAGCGCAGCGCGCCGAACACCGCGACCAGGCCCAGCGGCAGGTTGATGAGGAAGATCATCCGCCAGCCGGTGCCGAACAGGTCGGCGTCGATCAGCGAGCCGGCGACGATCGGCCCGCACACCGCGGCCAGCCCGATCACCGGACCGAACACGCCGAACGCCGCGGCCAGCCGCTCCGGCGGGAACACCTCCTTGATCACCCCGAAGCCCTGCGGGATCATCACCGCCCCGAAGACGCCCTGCAGCACCCGGGTGCTGATCAACATGTCGGGCGACTGCGCGAACGCGCACAGCACCGAGGTGATCGTGAACCCGGCCGCGCCCAGCACGAACATCCGGCGCCGACCGACCAGATCACCGAGCCGGCCGGCGGTGATCAACATGACCGCGAAGGCGAGCGTGTAGCCCGCCGCGAACCACTGCACCGCGGTGTAGTTGGCGTGCAACTCGGCCCGGATCGTCGGGGCCGCGACGTTGATGATCGTCGTGTCGAGCAGGTCCATGACCTCGACCGCGAGCACCACCGCGAGTACGGCCCACTGCCTGCGGGTGGAGTACGCCGGTGCGCTGGAGCCCGCCCCGGCGCGTTCGGCGGATGTCGTCGTGCTCATGGCGCGAACCTCCCGATTCGGCGCGAACCGCTCGCGTGACGAACGCTGATCGTTTTTCGAACAGCGTTCGTTGTCGCGAACGATGTTCTCATAACGAACAGCGTTCGTGTCAAGTACAGTGTTCGCCGGAGGTACGGATGGACATCCCAGGGGCGCCGCGGCAGGGCCGTGGTGGGCCGCCGCCCGCGCCGCCGTGGCTGGCCCGCAGGGAGCCGGCCGGCCGGCGCGTCGGCAAGTCGCCGCTGTCCCGCGAGCTGATCGTCGACACCGCGCTCGCCGTGCTGGACCGTGACGGCGTGAGCGCGATGACCATGCGCCGGGTCGCTCAGGAGCTGAGCACCGGGCCGGCCTCGCTGTACGCGCACGTGGCCAACCTGCGCGATCTGGAGGATCTCGTCTTCGACCGGGTCGCCGCCGAGCTGACCGTGCCCGAGCCGGATCCGGCGCACTGGCAGGAGCAGCTACGGGAGATGCTGGTCCAGGCGGTGCTGGTGCTGCGCCGGCACCCGGGCGTGGCCCGGTACGCGCTCGGCCGGGTCCCGTTC
>Ga0307500_10000270_pt1 | contig 17696 bp, 16 predicted proteins | sample 14_S_MG_FD_201362 | JGI IMG/M metagenome (GOLD analysis project Ga0307500, IMG submission 201362) | Soil microbial communities from Populus trichocarpa stands in riparian zone in the Pacific Northwest, United States - 14_S | ecosystem: Environmental > Terrestrial > Soil > Riparian zone > Trees... | reverse complement strand
GTACGTGCCTGCGTCTCCGATCATTCCTCCACCCTAACCAGCGCCGCCGGCAGGCCCGGCCAGCGCCCCGACCAGGGCTTCAGCCGTGGCCGGACCGGTGCGGCCGCGGCGCTCACCCGGGCAGAATGGGCCTGATCGTGTCGACCGGCAGGGAGGTTCCGGACGTGCCTGACGGCGTGCCGCGCCTGGACGGGGCCGGGTTCGTGCTGCGGGAGCTCGGGGCGGCGGACCTGCCGGCGCTGCGGGCCGGGCTCGCCGACCCGGACGTGTCCCGGTGGCACGGCGGCGCCGCGCTGGACGTGGCCGCCGTGGACGAGCAGTGGCTGGCCCGGCGCAACGACCGGTCGGACGGGACGCACCTGTCGTGGGCGATCGCGGACCCGGCCGGCGACCTGCTCGGCTCGGTCTCGCTGCACCACATCGACTCCGACCAGGGCGACGCCGAGGTCGGCTACTGGCTCGCCCGGCAGGCCCGCGGCCGGGGCTACGCGACGGCCGCGGTCGGGCTGGCCGGCCGGTACGGCTTCGGCCCGCTCGGGCTGCGCCGGATCTTCCTGCACCACGCGGTCGGCAACGCCGCGTCCTGCCGGGTCGCCACCGCCGCCGGCTACCTGCTGGAGGGCACGCTGCGGCAGTCGCACCGGTACGCCGACGGCCAGGTGCACGACGAGCACGTGCACGGCCGGTTGGCCACCGACCCGCCGTCCGCCCCGCCCGCCCGCTGAGCCCGGCAGGCTACTCCTCGACGGCTTCCTCTTCGGCTTCCTCGCGCTGGACGAAGGAGCCCTGCACCGGGGCTTCCTCCTCCTCGGCCATCTCCTCGCGCTGCACGGCGGCGCCGGCCGCGCCGACCGGGGCCGCGGCCTCGACGGTAGGCGCCGGCGCGGCCATCGCCTGCTCGGCGGTCGAGGCGGCCTCCCGCTCGAACCGGTCGCTGGGTTCGCTGACCTGGATGCCGCCGGCGGCCGGGCTGCCGTCCACCGGGCCGGAGCGCTGCTGCACGACGTGCGTCAGCTCGTGCGCCAGCGTGGTGCGGCCCTCGGTCGAGGACGGGTCGTACTTGTCCCGCTGGAACACCACGTGCGAGCCGACCGTGTAGGCGTTGGCGTTGACCCCGACCGCCGAGTCGTGCGCGGCCGAGTCGGTGTGCAGCCGGACGTCGCCGAAGTCGTGGCCGAGCCGGCTCTCCATGTCGGCGCGGGTGTCGGTGTCCAGCGGCTGCCCGCCGGAACCGACCACGTCGTGCACCGGGGAGCGGTCGTCCTCCAGCATCGCGCCGACGCCGTTGTTGCCGACCGCGCGCTGCAGGCCCAGCAGCCCGGCCGGACCGACGACGTCGGCCCGACCGGCGGCACCGGCCTTGTACATCTGGCCCAGGTCCGGAGTGTCGACTCGGGACGGTTTCGGGCGCAGCGCCCCCGGCTCCAGATCATGCTCGTGCTCATGCATCGGGTTCACCTCGCTGCGAAAGTCAATGCGCTCAGCTTGGCACCGGCCCGGGGCCGGCAGCAGATCGGAACCGGGCACCTTTGCGGGCACCCGGAGCTGCCCGTACGGGCACCGGTCATGGCGTCGCGGTCGGCTGGGTGCCGCCGCCCTGGTCTCCCCCACCGCCCTGGTCTCCCCCGCCGTCCGGGGGCGGGGTCGTCCCGGCCGGGGCGGGTTCGGTCGGGTCGGTGGTGCGCTGCTGGCTCGGCTGCCCGGTGCGCTGCGGCGGCCGGGTCTGGTTGCCCGGCTGCCCGGTCCGGGCCGGCTGGTTGGTGCCGCCATCGCCCGTCGCCGGCTGGTCGGCCAGCATCCGGCTCAGCGCGATCCCGCCGACCACCAGCACCGGGATCAGGATCAGCGCGGCGACCAGCGGCAGCACCCAGCGGGGCAGCAGCGGCCGCTGCACCACGGCGGCGTCCAGGTCGACCGGGCGGCCCAGGTGCGGCTGCACCCGCAGCCGGTAGCTGAACCGCTGCGGGTCGCCGCGCCAGATCCGCCGGGCCGGCCGCAGCCGCACCGCCACGGCGGCCGGCCGGCCCGGGAACAGGTCCAGCCGGGACGGCACCAGCTCGGTCCGTACCCCGAGCTCGGCGTCGGCCCGGAACAGCGTGATCGGCATCGGCCGGTTGCCGTCGTTGCGCAGCAGCAGCTCCGCCGTGCCGCGGGTCTTCAGCTCCAGCGCGACCGGCTCGATGCGGGCCGCCAGCGCGTCCACCGCGCCGACCGTGGCCGAGGCGTCCGCGGCGGCGCGCACCTGCGGGTGCGCCGCGGACCGGGCGATCACCCGGTAGCGCAGCACGCCGGCCGGCGGGGCGGGCAGCGCCGGCGGCGCGAGCACCACGGTCACCTCCGCCTCGCGGCCGGGGAACAGCGACAGCTGGGCCGGTTCGACCCGGATCCAGCCGACCCGCGGCTCCACGCTCAGCACGTACTCATCCACCAGCGTGCCGGTGTTCTGCACGGTCGCGGTGATCTGCTGCTCGCTGCCGAGCGCGAGCACCGGCGGCGCGGACGAGGCCAGCCGCAGCCGGACGCCGCCCTGGTCCGGCTGCGGCGTCCGCGCCGGCACGCCCGGCTTGCGGCCGCCGGGCGGATCCGGTGCCCCGGTCGGGTCCGGCGCCAGCCCGACCGGGGGACGCATCGTGCTCGTCTCGTCCCAGCTGAGGTAGGCCCGGCAGTTGCCGCAGAACCGGGCGCCGGGCGGGTTCTGCGCCCCGCACTGGTCGCACACCGTCACGCCGGCACCTCGGAGCGGACCAGGCCGGCGTACGGGCCGAACTCGGACTCCAGGCAGAGCCGGCCGAGCTTGCGGTACTCCCGCTGCACCGCCCGGATCAGGTCGACCATCCGCACCGGCCGGCCGGCGTCGGCCGCCAGGTAGGCGGCGGTCAGCGTGGCCGACCGGATGTTGCCGCCGGAGAGTTGGAACGCCGACGCGCAGAAGTCCAGGTCCAGGTCGTCGGCGCGGGGCAGCCGGCCACCCAGGCAGCGTTCCCAGAGCGCGCGGCGCAAGCGGTCGTCCGGGGTGGGGAAGTCGACCACCGCGTCCAGCCGGCGGGTGAACGCGTCGTCCAGATTGGACCGCAGGTTGGTGGCCAGGACGGCCAGCCCGTCGAAGGACTCCATCCGCTGCAGCAGGAACGCGCTCTCGATGTTGGCGTACCGGTCGTGCGCGTCGCGCACCTCGGAGCGCTTGCCGAAGATCGCGTCGGCCTCGTCGAACAGCAGCACGCCGTTCACCCCGGACGCCTCGGTGAACAGCCGGTCCAGGTTCTTCTCGGTCTCGCCGACGTACTTGTCCACCACGGTGGCCAGGTTGATCGCGTACAGGTCCAGGCCCAGCTCGCCGGCGATCACCTCGGCGGACATGGTCTTGCCGGTGCCCGAGTCGCCGGCGAACAGCGCGGTGATGCCGCGGCCGCGGCCGCCGCCGGGGCGCATCCGCCAGTCGGACAGCACCTGGTCGCGGTGCCTGGCGCGGGCCGCCAGCTCGCGGATCTGGTCCACTGTGGACGTTGGCAGGACCAGGTCGTCCCAGCCGACGGCGGGCGCGATCCGGCGGGCCAGCCGTTCCAGGCTGGCCGCGTTCTGGGCCCGGGCGCCGTGCCGGATGTGCGCCGCCGACACCGTGGTCCCCTCGTACGCGGCCTGCACCCGGGCCGACTCCGACGCGCGGGCGATCTGGTCCGGCGCGAGCAGGTAGGGCGCGGTCACGGTCTCCGGGTCGAACTCGGCGCCGCCGCCGGCCAGCTCGGTCTGCCAGAGCGCGGCCCGCTCCCGCCGGTCGGCCAGCGGCACGTCCAGGGTCAGCGGCACCACGGTGGACCAGCCCGGGTCCCAGCCGATCCGGCCGACCAGCAGCACCGGCACCGGCAGCTCGACCAGCGCCCGCAGCACCGGCCCGGCCCGCTCGGCCAACGCGTCCACCGGCGCGGCGACCAGCCCGGCCCGGCGCAGCCGGACCTCCCGGCCGACCGCCTCGACCGGCGCCACCGGGTCGCTCTCCTCGGCCAGCCGGGTCAGGTCCAGCAGGAACGGCACCCGGCCGGCCGCGGTCAGCGCGCTGGTGGCCAGGGCCCGGCCGGCGCCGCCGGGCACGTCCCGCAGGTAGGCCAGCCGCAGGCCGCCGGCCAGCGCGGCGCCGAGCGGGCCGGCGTTGCCGATCGGGTAGGCCCGGTCCACCGCGAGCAGGCCACGCAGTCCGGCGGCGGACCGGTCGTCGCCGAGCAGGTGCGCCACCACCCGGTCCGGCACCCGCAGCGCCCGGGTCAGGAACGGCCGGTCCGGGTCCTCGACGGTGACCAGCCCGCCGTCCAGCAGCGGCGCGCCGGGGGCCAGCCGGCCACGGGCGACCGCATCCGCCGGGGACGCCCCGGACAGCTCCAGCGCCAGCCCGATGGACGCCCGGCGCCGGGTCACGTCGTCGTTCAGGTAGCCGTAGAACCGCTCGAACCGGCTGTCCACATCCGGCGCCACCGCCACCAGCAGCAGTTCGACGTCCAATTCGGACAGTCCGAAGTCGACGGCCAGCTGGCCGAGCCGGCACTCCTCGGCGGGCACCGGGTCGAGGTCGACGGTGCCGGGTACGGCGAGCAGTCCGTCGATCACATCGTCGGAGAGGTACAGCCCGCGGAACGGGTCGTCCGGCGCCGGATCGTCGGCCCGCCGCCGCCCGACCGCGCCGCCGACCGCGTCCTGCAGCCGGCCCAGCCGGCCGAGCAGGCCCACCGCCGGGTTCATTTCCGGCCGGCCGGCACGGCACCGGCCGCCGGCGGCCCATCCGCCCGCCGCCCCGGCGGTGTCGCGTCCACCTGGCGACCCTGCCGGCGGCTGCGGGCGGTACCCCGGGTGTCGTTCATGTCGACCACCGGCGGCTGCTCCACCGCCGGGCCGGCCGGGTACCGCTGGCCGGTGTCGATCGGCGCGCTGATCACCAGGTCCAGCGAGGGCTTCAGCTCGCCGCCGAGCGCGGACCAGACGTCCGCGAAGGAGCGGTCCTCCGGCGGCGGCAGCGCCACGGTCAGCCCGACCGGCAGGCCCATCCGCAGCGGGCCGGCCAGCATCTGTTCCGGGATCGACTCGTGCCGGACGAAGCAGGACAGCAGCGCGGACAGCAGCCGGTGCTCGTCCTCCGGCCGCTGCGTCCAGGCGGTGACCAGGTAGGACAGCCGGAAGTGGCGTGGCGGCAGGTGCCGGGAGACGACGAAACCGCGCTGGTCGTACTCGTTCACCTGCCCGCGGGCGCGCCGGCGCATGTCCTCCCGGATGTCGTAGAGGTACATGTTCACCGTCGGGGCGTTCCGGCGCGCGGCCCAGTCCTTCGTCGGCGCGTCGAACACGACCTCGACATCGGTCCCGTCCAGCGCGTCGCCGCGGACAAGGGTCCGCACCGCGTCGTCGACCTCCGCGATCACCCTTGGAGCGTGCTGGACCGGGCACGGGTGTGGATAGCGGACCCGGTGCACCCATGAAGGCAGCCGTGGTTGCCCGTTCGGTCGAGCCGCCCCGGGGCCGGCGGCCCGGGCCGGACCGGGCCGCCGCCGGCACCCGGCCGGACGGGCAGCCGGCGCTGCCCCGCGCCCTGTCCTCGCGTTCTCCCGCCCGCGCGCGGGCGGGATCTAGCTTGAGCCGCATGACCGTGATCGCCCGCTTGGACCACCCTGGGGTCGCCGTCGAACCCGGCGAGGTCGCCATAGTCGATATCACCGTGCACAACTCCGGTCGCCGGGTCGAGGCCTACCACCTCGACCTGGTCGGCGAGCCGGCCGCCTGGGCGTCGGTGAACCCCCCGGAACTGTCCGTCTACCCGGGCGACGACGCGCACGCCCAGGTCACCTTCACCCCGCCGCGCACGGCCGGAGTGCTCGCCGGTCCGCGGCACTACGGGGTCCGGGTGATGCCGGTCGAGCACCCGGAGGAGGCCGTGGTGCCCGAGGGCACCATCGAGCTCCGCCCGTTCGCCGACCTCGCCGCCGAGCTGAGCCCGCGCACCTCGCACGGCCGCGGCCGGGCCAGGCACGAGCTGGCCGTGGACAACCGCGGCAACACCGCGATCCCGGTCGAGCTGTCCGGCCTGGACCCGGACGAGGCGCTGATCGTCCGGGTCTCGCCGGCGACGCTCATCGTCGGGCCGGGCGAGGCCGCGTTCGCCCGGGTCCGGGTGCGGCCGACCCGGCGGCGCTGGACCGGCCAGCCGGTCAGCCTTCCGTTCCAGGTCACCGCGGTGCCCGAGGGCGGCGCGCCGCTGACCAGCAGCGGCAGCATGCTGTCGGACCCGGTGCTGCCCCGCTGGCTGGGCAAGGCGGTGGCCGCCGTGCTGGTGCTCGGGCTGATCGCGGCCGGCGCCTGGTTCGCGCTGCTCCGCCCGGTGGTCCGGTCGGCCGCGCAGAGCGCGGTGGCCGTGCCGGTGGCCCAGATGCAGGCGCAGAGCAAGAAGAACGACCAGTCCGCGACCGTGGCGAAGGCGGCCGCCGACAAGGCGTCCGCCGAGACCGGGGCGCTGGGCACGAAGCTGGTCGAGAAGGGCGTGCTGACCAAGAACGATGCGAAGGGCATCGGCGGGGCCACCGCGGCGACTCCGCCGCCGGCGACCCCGGCCGCCGTTCCGCCGGCCCCGTTCGACCAGCGGCTGACCGTCACGATCCCGGTCACCCAGACCGGCAACCAGACCATCACGGTGCCGGCGAAGCAGACCCTGTCGATCACCGACCTGGTCTACGAGAACCCGCAGGGCGACATCGGCACGCTGACCATCCGGATCGACGACACCGTGCTGTTCGGCAAGGGCCTGGCCAACTTCCGGGACCTGACCGACCACTTCGTCTCGCCGATCGTGCTGACCGCCGGGCAGAAGCTGATCCTGGACGTGAAGTGCGCCACCCAGGGCAAGGCCGCGGCGGACACCTCCTGCCGCACCGCGCTGATCGTCCTCGGCACGGTGGTGACCAACAAGAGCTGATCACCGACCGCGCCCGGGACGGGCGGGAAGGGCTCAGATGAGCCCTTCCCGCATCGCGTACGCCACCGCGTGCGACCGGTTCCGCAACTGCAACCGGGTGGTGATCTCGTGCAGCACGTTCTTCACGGTCCGCTCGGAGTAGCACAACCGGGCCGCGATCTCCTTGGTGTCGTGGCCGTCCGCGACCAGCTTCAGCACCTCGATCTCCCGGCTGGACAGGCCGGCGAAGGTGAAGCCACGCGGGTCCAGCACCTGCCGCTGCAGCCGGCCGACCTGGTCCAGCAGCCGGCCGAGCAGGTCCGGCGGGACGGTGCCCTCGCCGGCCGCGGTGGACAGGATCACCGACAGCAGCCGGTCGATGGTCGCCTCGCCGCGGCGCAGCACGCCGGACACGCCGGCCTCGATCGCGGCGGCCAGGTCGTTGCCCTCCAGGAACGAGGCGACCAGCACCAACCGCGGCACCCCGCCGCGCTGCAGCGCCCGCAGCACCCGGACCGTCTCGGCGTCGACGCTGTCCGCGACGACGACGGCGACCTGCGCCTCGTCCACCTGGCCCTCGCCCAGCACCTCGACCTCGGGGCGGTGCCGCAACTGGCTGGCCAGCCCCGCCTGCAGAATCGGATCGCTGGCGTAGAGGAAGACCGGAACGCGCTCGCTCACGCTGAGCTCCCTTCTCGAGCCACCGGGCCGACTTCGCCGCGGGCCTGTGGATCACCGGAACGATGTGGATGGCGCTAGCCTCCGCGCGCCGTTCACCGTCGACTCGACACCGGCTCAACAGGCAATCGACAACGGCCCCTTCGGGCAACGAGTTTCGCCCGCGGGGTCCGTCAGATCGGCTCGGCTACGGCGTTCAGCGCCCCTTCCGGTAGGTCCGGTACGGCAGTGGCAGGACGAACCAGAGCAGCAGGAACCAGACCGCGGTGAACCCGGTCAGCACCGCGGCCAGCGCGTTGCCGACCACCACGTCCAGGATCAGCAGCACCGCGCCGACCATCGCCAGGAACAGCGCGACCAGGCCGCCGATGGCCAACCGGTTGCTGATCGCCACCAGGTCGTCCTTCTGCTGGCGGCGGAACACCATCCGGTGGAACGGCACCGGCGCGATCAGCAGCGCGGCCGCCACCGCGGCGAGCATCAGCGTGGTCACGTAGACCGTCTTCTGCAGCGCGGTGACTTCGGCGAAGCGCTGGGTGAACGCCAGCGTCAGCAGGAACGCGAACAGGATCTGCACCCCGGCCTGAGCCACCCGCAACTCCTGCAGCAGCTCGCTGTAGTTGCGGTCCAGCCGCTCGGACTCGCTCTCGTGCCGCGCCGGCGCCCCCGACCCGTCCCCCGGCCCGTCCGCCGGGTCGCCGCCGGCCGGCCCGGCTCCGTCCGCCAGGACGGGTCGGGCGGTCGGGTCGGGCGCCGCCAGCATTGCCGTTGCCTACCCGGATAGGGCAACAGTCATGCCGCTGGTATTCGGCACGATCAATGGTCACGCTGGGCTACCGTCGCTGACATGACGGTGCAGATCCGCACTATCGAACCCGATGAGCTGGCGGCTTACACGGCCGCCATGGCGTTGGGCTTCCTGCAAATGCCGGATCAGGCTGCTATCGCAGCCGATGTCGAATTTCGACGCCCGCGCATCATGCTCGACCGGACCTGGGCCGCGTTCGATGGCAAGCACTGCGTCGGAACCCTCCGCAGCGAGCCATTCGAGCTGACCGTCCCGTTCGGTACCACGGTGTCCGCAGATGGCGTGACCAACGTCACGGTGGCCCCCACGCACCGGCGCCGCGGCGTGCTGACCCGGATGATGGCCGACGGGCTGCGCGCCGCCGCCGACCGGGGCGACCCGGTCAGCATCCTGATCGCGTCCGAGTATCCGATCTACGGCCGGTACGGCTACGCGCCGGCGACCGAGTCCGTCACCCGCGAGATCGCCGCGCCGGCCCGGGTCCTGCCACCCCCGTCCGGCACCGTCGAGCTGGTCGGCGTGCCCGAGCTGCGCGAGCTGGCTCCGGCCGTCTACGAACAGTTCCGGCTGGCCTGCCCCGGCGCGCTCAGCCGCGGCCCGCTGCGCTGGGACGCCGATCTGGGGCTGGCCATCCGGCCGTCCCGGCCGGCCTGGTCCGGGCGCGCGCTGCTGCACCGCCGGCCGGACGGACGGCTGGACGGCTACCTGCGCTACCACGTCGACCTGAGCTGGGACGGCCGGAAGTCGAACTCGGTGCTCGGGGTGGACGAACTGGTCGCGGTCACCCCGGGGGCGTACGCCGACCTGTGGCGGTACTGCCTGGAGGTGGACCTGGTCGCCAGTGTCCGGGCCGCCGACCGGCCGGCCGACGAGCCGCTGCCGTTCCTGCTCGCCGACGGCCGCGCGGTGCGCACCCTGCACCGGGCCGACTTCCTCTGGCTGCGCGTGCTGGACGTGCCGGCCGCGCTGGCCGCCCGCGGCTACCCCCGGCCCGGCCGGCTGGTGCTGCAGGTGACCGACCCCGAGGGCTACGCCGCCGGCCGGTTCCTGCTGGACGCCGGCCCGGACGGGGTCAGCTGCCGGCCGACCGGCGAGTCCGCCGACCTCACCCTGCCGGTGACCGCGCTGGCCGCCGCGTACCTGGGCGGGTTCCGGCTGCGCGCGCTGGCCGCCGCCGGGCAGCTGGACGAGCACACCCCGGGCGCGCTGGCCGCCGCCGACCTGCTGTTCCTCGGCGACCAGACCCCCTGGTGCACCCTCTGGTTCTAGCCGACGGTTCCAGCCGACCGGTGCCGGTGGTTCCGGCCGACCGGTGCCGGCCGGGGGCCCATCCGCGCCGGGTCCGGGAACGAACGAGCAGCGATCGAGTTGCGGGCGCAACCCGTTCGCGTACCGTTCGTATCCGAAGACACCAGTTACCGCGGGAGGCGACGCGATGCACATTCCCGACGGCTACCTCAGCCCGCAGACCAGCGCCGCCTTCACCTTGGTGATGCTGCCCACCTGGTACCAGGCCAGCCACCGGGTGCAGAACGTGGTCAAGACCAGGTACGTCCCGCTGGTCGCCGTCGGCGCCGCGTTCTCCTTCGTGATCATGATGCTGAACGTGCCGATCCCGGACGGCACCACCGCGCACGCGGTCGGCGCCGGCCTGATCGCGGTACTGCTCGGGCCCTGGGCGGCCTGTATCGCGGTCTCGGTGGCACTGCTGATCCAGGCGCTGTTCTTCGGTGACGGCGGGATCCTCGCGTTCCCCGCCAACGCGTTCAACATGGCGGTACTGCTGCCCTTCGTCGCGTACGGCGTGTACCGGCTGCTGGCCCGCAACACCGGGCTCTCCTCGCCGCGCCGGGTGGTGGCCGCCGCGGTCGGCGGCTACGTCGGGATCAACGCGGCGGCACTGGCCGCCGCGATCGAGTTCGGGCTGCAGCCCACGCTGTTCCACAAGGCCGACGGCACCCCGCTGTACGCGCCGTTCCACCTGGCCCAGACGATCCCGGCGATGATGATCCCGCACCTGCTGATCGCCGGCCTGGTCGAGGGCGCGGTGACCGGCGCGGTGATCGCCTACCTGCAGCGGGCCAACGTGCCGCTGCTGCGGATCAACGCCCCGCACGTCCCGCTGACCGATGCCGAGGTCAGCCGCCGGCCGGTCCGCCCGGTGGTCGCCGGCCTGGTCGGCGTCGGCGCGATGGTGCTGCTCACCCCGCTCGGCCTGCTCGCCCCCGGCGGCGCGTTCGGCGAGGACGCCCCGGCCGACCTGGATCTCGGCCGGTACGGCCTGTCCGCGGTACCCGACGGGCTGCAGAAGTACTCCGACTTCTGGGGCAACGCGCTGCTGCCCGGGTACGGCGACGGCGGCGCCTGGCAGTACCTGCTCTCCGCGGTGGTCGGGGTCGCGGTGGTCGGCCTGGTGGTAGCCGGGGTCGCGGTGCTGCTGCGCCGGATGCGCGGCACCCCGGCGCCGGCCCCAGCCCCGGCCCCGGCGCTGGCCGGCGCGGACGCCGGCGCCGCGGAGCACCGGTGACCGCGACGGCGGCCCGGCGCACCCCGGACTGGTTGCTCACCGCCGAGGTCGGGCTCTGCCCGTGCGGCTGTATCGGCAAGCGGCGCAAGGGCAGCTTCGTGGCCAAGACCCTGGCCGGCGGCGCCGACCTGGTCCGCCGGACCATGTTCAGCGACGACCTGGCCGGCCGGCCCGGCCTGCTGCAACGCCTCGACCCGCGGGTCGCGCTGGCCAGCGTGCTGGCGCTGCTGGTCGCGGTCGGCCTGGTGCACAACCTGCCGGTGCTGGCCGCCGGGTACGCCGGCACGCTGCTGCTGGCGGCCGCGTCCGGGCTGTCGGTCTGGTACTTCATCCGGCGGGTCTGGCTGTTCGTCCCGATCTTCACCGGCATCGTGGTGCTGCCCGCCACCTTGTCGGTGATCACCCATGGGGACGTCGTGCTGACCTTGTGGCACTGGCACGGCCAGCCGCAGGGGTTCACCGCGCAGGGCCTGCACGCCGCCGGGCTGATCGTCACCCGGGTCGCCACCTCGATCTCGCTGGTGCTGCTGCTGACGCTGACGATCAGCTGGCCGCGGCTGCTGGCGGCGCTGCGCGCGGTCGGCGTGCCGCGGATCTTCGTGCTGATCATCGGGATGGCGTACCGCTACCTGTACCTGCTGCTCGGCATCGTGTCGGACATGTTCACCGCCCGGCAGGCACGCACCGTCGGCGGCGACGGCACGGCCAAGGAGGGGCGGCGGTTCATCGCGGCCAGCGTCGGCACCCTGTTCGGCAAGGCGCACCAGCTCTCCGAGGAGGTGCACCAGGCGATGACGGCCCGTGGCTTCCGCGGCGACGCGGTCAGCACCACCGGCTTCCGGCTGCGCGCGGTGGACGGCATCTGGGCGGTGGCCACCGTGCTCGCCGCGGCCGGGCTGCTGCTCGCCGACCGGGCAGTGGGGGCCTGACATGCACAGCGAGGCGACCGTGACGCACGAGCACCAGCCGGTCGAGCCGGGCGGCGTGCTGCTGGCCTGCGCCGATCTGCACTACTCGTACCTGGGCCGGTTCCCGGCGCTGGCCGGGGTGTCGCTGCAGGTGCGCCAGGGCGAGCGGCTGGCGCTGCTCGGCGCCAACGGCTGCGGCAAGTCCACCCTGCTCAAGCTGCTGGACGGGCTGGTCTTCCCGGACAGCGGCAGCTACACCGCGTTCGGCCAGCCGGTCACCGAGGACGCGCTGGAGGACGAGCAGTTCTCCCGCGGCTTCCGCTCCCGGGTCGGCTTCGTCTTCCAGAACTCCGATGTGCAGCTGTTCTCCCCCACCGTCCGCGAGGAGGTCGCGTTCGGCTGCCTGCAACTGGGCCTGAGCCGGGACGAGACGGCCGCCCGGGTGGACGACGTGCTGCACCTGCTGGACCTCACCGAGCTGGCCGACCGGGCCCCGTTCCAGCTGTCCGGTGGGCAGAAGAAGAAGGTGGCGATCGCGTCGGTGCTGGTGATGAACCCGGACGTGCTGCTGTTCGACGAGCCGACCGCCGCGCTCGACCCGCGCACTCAGGGCTGGCTGCGCGACCTGCTGGCCGAACTGCACGCCGCCGGCAAGACGATCGTGCTGGCCACGCACGACCTGGAGGCACTGGACCGGGTCGCCGACCGCTGCCTGGTCTTCAGCGAGGAGCACGGCATCGCCGGCTCCGGCACGCCGGCCGAGGTGCTGGCCGACCTGCCGTTGCTGCTCGGCGTGAACCTGGTGCACGAGCACACCCACCGGCACGACGACGCCACCCATTCCCACCCGCACGGCACCGGCGGGCACCACCACTCCTGAACACCTTGACAACAGTTCTTTCGAAAGTCTAGTTTCGAAACATGTCTTCCGACGTGCCGCACCGGAGCATCACCGACCCGCGGACGCTGCGGGCGTTGACCCACCCGGTCCGGCTGGCGTTGCTGGAGGCGCTCGAGCAGGACGGCCCGCTGACCGCCACCCAGGCCGGCGAGCTGATCGACGAGAGCCCCGCCAACACCTCGTTCCACCTGCGCACGCTGGCCAAGTACGGGTTCGTCGAAGAGGCCGAGGGCGGCCGCGGCCGGCAGCGGCCATGGCGGATCCGGCGCGCGGTGTCCCGGGTCCAGGGGGATGAGCTCACCCCGGAGGGCCAGGTCGCCGCGCAGGCGCTGGTCGGCCTGCTGCGCGAGCGCGAGCAGGAGTACCTGGCCCGCTGGCTGGCCACCCGCGACTCCTACCCGCCGCAGTGGCGCGCCGCCGCCGACGAGATGCACCTGACCCTGCACCTGACCGCCGCCGAACTGGAGGCGCTCAGCGCCGTGATCGCGGCCGCGGTGCTGCCGTACGCCGGCCGCGAAAACCCGCCGGACGCACTGCCGGTGGCCATCTCCGCCTACCTGATCCCGCTCCGCCTCCCCCACCCGTCCACCCCGACGCCGCCCACGCCGCCGACGCCCCCCGAGCCCCCGACGCCTCCGGCGGTGCCGACGCCGCCGGCAGCGCCCACGCCGCCGGCCGCCCCGACCCGACCGCGATCCCCGACACCGCCGGCACCACCGCGATCCCCGCGATCCCCGGCACCACCGGCATCCCCGGCACCACCGGCATCCCCGGCACCACCGGCATCCCCGGCGCCGGCGGCATCCCCGGCACCGCCACGATCCCCGGCACCCCCGGCATCGCCGGCACCCCCGCGATCCCCGGCACCGCCGGCCTCGCCGGCGCCGGCGCGATCCCCGGCACCGCCGGGATCCCCGGCACCGCAGTCCTCACCGGAACCGCCGGGGCCACCGGCATCCCGGTAGCCCGCTGACCGTCCACCCGGCCGCCCCGGCGGCGCCCACCGCGGCGTAGCCGGGACCGAACCCCTACCGCCCCCGCACCCCGACCGCCCCGGCCGCCGACCAGCCGGCCGGCGATGCCCCCTGCCCTGCCGCTGCCCTGCCGGCCCGTCGCCGGCCGGCCGGTCGACGCTGCCTGCCCACGGGCCGGCGGCGGGCGGCACCGGACCCGAAGGAGACCGACCGATGCGTGCCCTGCTCGCCCACCGCGACCTGCGGATCTACCTCAGTGCCCAGGCGCTGTCCATGTTCGGTGACAGCGCGCTCTGGCTGGCGCTGGCGATCTGGGCCAAGTCGCTGACCGGCTCGAACTCGGCCGCCGCGCTGGTGTTCTTCGCGTTCCTGGCGCCGGCGCTGCTGTCCCCGGCGGCTGGCCTGCTGGTCGACCGCAGCCGCCGGCTGCGGCTGCTGACCATCGTCAATCTGACCGCGGCGGTGCTGGTCAGCGGGCTGCTGCTGGTCCGCGGCGCCGGTCAGCTCTGGCTCATCTACGCGATCACGCTCGGCTACGGCGGCGCCTATACCGTGCTCGGCGCCGGCCAGTCGGCGCTGCTGCGGACGCTGGTGCCGGACGACAGCATGCTCGCCGACGCGAACGGCGCGCTGCGCACCATGCAGGAGGCGATGCGGCTGCTCGCCCCGCTGGCCGGGGCCGGGCTCTACACGGTGGCCGGCGGCGGCGTGGTCGCGCTGCTGGACGCGGCCACCTTCCTGCTCGCGGCCGGCGCGCTGCGGCTGCTGCGGGTCGCCGACCCGGCGCCCGCCCGGCCCGACCGCACCGCCACCTGGCGGTCCGAGCTGGTCGCCGGGATAGGGCACGTGCGGCGGACCGTCCCGCTGCGCCAACTGCTGGTCGCGGCCGCGCTCACCACGCTGGTGGCCGGCTTCGCCGAGACCGTGATCTTCGCGGTGGTGGACACCGCGCTGCACCGCCCGCCGGCCTTCGTCGGCGTGCTCGAGATGGCCATGGCGGTCGGCGCCGTGCTCGGCGGGCTGGCGTCGGCCCGGCTGGTCCGCCGGCTCGGCGGCGCCCGCGCGGCCGCCACCGGCATGCTGCTGATCGGCACCGGCGCCGGCCTGCTCGCGGTGCCGGTGACCGGGGTGGTGCTGGCCGGCATGGCGATCCTCGGTGCCGGGGTGCCGGCGCTGGTCGTCGCGCTGTTCACGACGCTGCAGCGGAGCACTCCGGCGCACCTGCAGGGCCGCGCGTTCGCCGCGGTGGACGTCCTGCTCAGCACGCCGCAGACGGCCTCGATCGCGCTCGGCGCCGGCCTCGCCGTGGTCATCGACTATCGGCTGCTGATCGCCGCGATGGTCACGGTCGTCCTTGCCGCCGCCGGCTACCTGCTCACCCGGCCGCCCGCACCGTCCGATGTGGACACCCCAGCGACCGCGCCGGCAGCCGACGCGCCGGCGGCGGACCCGCCGGCGCCGGCACTGGCCGCCGCACCCGGGCGCGGTTCCGCCGCCGAGTGAGCCGGCGCCGGCCGCGGAACGGCGCCGGCCGATGAGCGTCGAGCGGCCGGCCGAGCCGGGCTGCCGCCGCCCCGGGGATCAGCGGTTCGGCGGGTAGCCGGGGGGCGGCGGGTACTGCGGGCCGGCGCCCGGGTACGGGCCGCCCTGCGGCGGGCCGCCCTGCCCCGGGCCGTAGCCCGGGCCGGTCGGCGGGCCCTGGTACGGCTGGCTGGGCGGTGGCCCGGCGGGCAGCCGGGGCGGTGCCGGCGGCTCGTCCACGTCCGCCTCGCCGTCACCGAAGTCGGACATGCCCTGGTGCGCGCGCCGGGTCTCCTCGTCCAGGTCGGACGCGCGCAGCTGCGCCTCCGGCTGCTCCCGGGCCGGCGGCAGCTTCGAGTCGAACCACTCGGTGGTGTCCAGCGACTCGTAGGGCCGCTCGCTGGCCGGCGCCTTGCCCGCCTCGGTCAGCCAGGACCCGCCCGACTCGCCGCCGCCGCCACCGCCCGCGCCGGTCAGCCCGGCCAGGCCTTCCAACGCCTTCGAGAACTCGCTCGGGATGATCCAGACCTTGTTCGCGTCGCCCTGGGCGATCTGCGGCAGCGTCTGCAGGTACTGGTAGGCGAGCAGCTTCGGGTCCGGGTCGGCGGCGTGGATCGAGGAGAACACGGTCTCGATGGCCTTCGCCTGGCCCTGCGCGGCCAGGTACCGGGCGGCGCGCTCACCCTCGGCGCGCAGGATGCGGCTCTGCCGGTCGGCCTCGGCGGCGAGAATGGCGGCCTGCTTCTGCCCCTCGGCGCCCAGGATCTGCGCCGCCTTCTGGCCCTCGGCGGTCTTGATCGAGGACTCCCGGGCACCCTCGGCCTGCAGGATGATCGCGCGCTTGTCCCGGTCGGCCCGCATCTGCTTCTCCATCGCGTCCTGAATGGACGGTGGCGGGTCGATCGCCTTCAGCTCGACCCGGGCGACCCGGATGCCCCACTTGCCGGTGGCTTCGTCCAGCACGCCGCGCAGTTGGTGGTTGATCTGGTCGCGGGAGGTCAGCGTCTCCTCCAGGTTCAGCGAGCCGACCACGTTCCGCAGCGTGGTGATGGTCAGCTGCTCGACCGCCTGGATGTAGTTGTTGATCGCGTACGTGGCCGCCCGCGGCTCGGTGACCTGGAAGTAGACGACCGTGTCGATGTTCACGGTCAGGTTGTCCGAGGTGATCACCGGCTGCGGCGGGAACGTCACCACCTGCTCGCGCAGGTCGATCATGGTCCGGATCCGGTCCGCGAACGGGACCAGCACGTGGATACCGGGCTCCAGGGTGCGCTGGTAGCGGCCCAGCCGCTCCACCACGGCGGCCCGGGCCTGCGGGATGATCCGCAGCGTCCGGATGACGACGACCATCGCGAAGACCGCGAGGACGATGAATACCACGATCGCAGGTTGCATATCAGGGCTCCCGGACGGAGGAAATGTCTCGGTACGACGTCGGGTTGTGCCGGCGGTTCCGCCAGCGGATCACGGCTCGGCCGCCCACACGATCGCGGCGGCGCCGCGGATCTCCATCACCTTCACGGTGCGGCCGATCTCCAGCACCTGGGTGGGATCGTAGGCCTCCGCCGACCACTCCTCGCCGGCCAGCTTGACCCGGCCGCCCTGCTGGTCGACGGTCCGGGTGACCACGGCGTTCTTGCCGATCAGCGCCTCGATGCCCATCCGCTCGTGGTGCGGCAGTTCCAGCCGGCGCTTGGCCATCGGCCGGACCACGCCCACCAGCGCGACCGCGGCCACCGCGAACACCGCGAACTGCAGCGCGACCGGGGCGGCCAGCGCCGCGACCCCGGCCGCGGCCAGCGCCCCACCGGCGATCATCAGCAGCACGAAGTCGACCGACAGCGTCTCGGCGATCGCGAACACGCCGGCCGCGATCAGCCAGATCACCCAGGCGTGCACGTAATCATCCTGCCACGTCGGCCCCCGGCTCGGACGGCGAAGATGAACCCACCGTAACGAAATCGATCAGGTGCTCGACCGCCCGCAGCAGCGGCACCTCGACGTCCGCGTAGCTGCGCACGCCGGCCAGCACCCGGCGCCACATCTCGATCGGGTCCGACACCCCCAGGGCCTGGCAGATGCCTTCCTTCCAGGGGATGCCGCGGGGCACCACCGGCCAGGCCCGGATGCCGACCGCGGCCGGCTTCACCGCCTGCCAGACGTCCACGTACGGGTGGCCGTTGATCAGCACGTTCGGATCGCGGACGGCGGCGACGATGCGGCTCTCCTTGCTGCCGGCGACCAGGTGGTCGACCAGCACGCCGAGCCGCCGGTGCGGCGCCGGGCCGAATTCCCGGACCGCCGCGGCCAGCTCGTCCACCCCGTCCAGCGGCTCCACCACGACGCCCTCGACGCGCAGGTCATCGCCCCAGATCCGCTCCACCAGCGCGGCGTCGTGGATGCCCTCCACCCAGATCCGGCTGGCCCGGGCCACCCGGGCCGGGGCGGCCGCGA
>Ga0307500_10000269_pt1 | contig 17756 bp, 9 predicted proteins | sample 14_S_MG_FD_201362 | JGI IMG/M metagenome (GOLD analysis project Ga0307500, IMG submission 201362) | Soil microbial communities from Populus trichocarpa stands in riparian zone in the Pacific Northwest, United States - 14_S | ecosystem: Environmental > Terrestrial > Soil > Riparian zone > Trees... | reverse complement strand
CGGGATGGCATCGGGAAGCTCCAGGAGGTAAGGGGATGGGAATGCCGTGCGGGCCGGGGCGCCCCTGCCCGCACGGCCGGAGCGGAGATCAGGTGATGGTGACGCGGAAGATCAGGTCCGATCCGGAGCCGCCGTCCCCGTTGTTGTCGGCGTTGGTGGTGGACAGCCAGAGCTGGTCGGCGCCCGGGACCTTGATCACGGTGCGCAGCCGGCCGAACTGGCCGACGTAGAAGGCCGACGGGGTGCCGGTGCCCTCCCCGCTGGCCAGCGGGATCCGCCACAGCCGCTCGCCGCGCAGCGCGGCCATGTAGACCACGTCACGGACGATCGCGATCGCGGACGGCGAGGCCACGTTGACGGCCCAGGTCCGCTTCGGGTTGGTCATCCCGGACACGCTGCAGGTGCCCTCGCAGGTCGGCCAGCCGTAGTTCAGCCCGGGCTTGATCAGGTTCAGCTCGTCGAACTGGCTGTTGCCGAACTCGGCCTCCCACAGCCGGCCCTGCGAGTCCCAGGCGATGCCCTGCGGGTTGCGGTGGCCGTAGCTGTAGATCAGCGTGCCGAACGGGTTCCCCGGGGCCGGCTGCCCCGCGGTGGTCATCCGCAGGATCTTGCCGTTCAGCGAGTTGCGGTCCTGGGCGAGATCCGGCGTCTGCGCCTCGCCGGTCGTCGCGTACAGGAAGCCGTCCGGGCCGAACGCCAGCCGGCCGCCGTTGTGGAAGCGGTTCTTCCGGATGCCCTGGACCAGGATCGTGTACCCGGACACCGCCGTGCCGGTGTAGGTCATCCGCACGATGCGGTTGCCCTCGGACGCGGTGTGCATGAAGTAGACGAAGTGGTTGCTGGTCCAGTCCGGGTCGACGGCGACGCCGAGCAGGCCGCCCTCGCCGTCGGTGGTGACCGCGTTCGGCACGGTGCCGACCTGGGTCCGGGCGCCGGCCCGGGTCACCTTGAACACCCGGAACGTGTCCCGCTCGGTGACCAGCGCGGTCTGGCCGTCCGGCAGCCAGGCCACGCCCCACGGGATCGACCAGCCGGTGGAGATCTGGGTGATGTCCGCGGGGTTGCCGCCACTGCACGCGGCGGTGCTGAAGGCGGCGGTGTTGCTCGGGGCGGACGGGTTGGTCGCCGCGTCCCGGGCCACCACGGTCAGGCTGAACGGGCTGTTGCAGGCCAGCCCGGTCACGTCGACGGAGGTGGCCGGCGGGGTGCCGGTCAGCGTCTGCAGCACCGTGCCGCCGCTGCGCACCTCGTACGCGGTCACGCCGATGTTGTCGATGGACGCGGCCCAGGCCAGATGCGCGGTGGTGGACCCGACGCTGGACGCGGTCAGGTTGCCGGGCGCGCTGGGTGGCTGGGTGTCGCTGCTGCGCAACGTGGTGCAGGTGGCCAGCGCGCTGCTCGGCGAGACGTTGCCGGCCGCGTCCCGGCCGAACACCGACAGCCGGTACTGGGTGTTCGGGGTCAGCCCGGTGAGGTTCGCGGCGGTCGCGGTGCCCGGCGCCTCGGCCAGCTTGTTGCCGTCGTTGAAGATGTCGTACCCGGCGACGCCGACGTTGTCGGTGGACGCGCCCCAGTTCAGCGTCAGGCCGGTCTCGCCGATCGCGGTGCAGTTCGGCGCGCCCGGGGTGGTGGGTGCCTGGGTGTCGGCGGGGGCGCCGACCGACAGCCGGTCGGTGTTCGGGCCGCCGTTGTCGGTGGTCGCGGTCGCCCGGACCGTGTTCGCGCCGGCGGTCAGCGTTCCGTTCACGGCCAGCGTCTGCCAGCTGTCCCAGGAGCCGGTGCCGGGGAACGGCAGGTTGGCCACGCGGGTGCCGTTGACGGTGATGTCCATCGGCCGGGCCACCGTGGTGCCGTTGGCGTACCGGATCGTCAGCCCCACCGGGCCGGCGGTCGTCGCGTTGACGGTCCACTCCACGAAGCTGCCGGTCACGTTGGTGTAGTCGACGAAGCCGGTGCCGGTGAAGCCGGTGTGGTTGGTGGCGACGGTGCCCTGCGAGATCGTCGCGTCCTCGGCCTGGAAGTCGGTGGCCGGCGCGGCCACGTCGACGTCCAGCCGGTCCAGGTTCGGGTTGCCGTTGGCCGTGGTCGCGGTGACCCGGACGGTGTTGCCGCCCGCGCTGACCGGCGCGGTCACCGTGCTGTCCGCCCAGGTGTCCCAGGAACCGGTGCCGGCGAACGGGCGGGCCGCGACGACGACCGTGCCGTTGACGCTGATGTCCGCCGGGCGGTTCGTGGTGGTGCCGTTGGCGTACCGCAGCACGATCGTCGCGGTGCCGGCCGACGCCGCCGTCACGGTCCACTCGGTGAAGCTGCCGGCGGCGTTGTCGCCGTTGACGAAGCCGGTACCGGTGAAGCCGGCGTGGTTGGACTCCACCACGCCCTGCGAGATCGTCGCGCTCTCCGCCTCGTACCGGGTCGCCGCGGCGGCCGGTGTGGCGGTCGCGACCAGGGCCACCGCCGAGCCGGCGATCATCGCCGCGACTGCCGCGAGCGCGGTGACCGGCCACGACCGGGATCTCCCCAACTGCATGGGTCCTCCTGAGACATCCATGGAGAAAGATCAGGATAGGTCGGATCTATGCATGGTGATCCCACAAAATCGACTCGCTGTCAACGGTGTCCCCACTCCGCCGACCCATCCCCGACCGGGCGAGAATATGCCGAAAACCACTGCGTATCGTGGACAAGCCGCACGCGGCGGCGTATCCCTGTCGATGCAGGTTCACCCGAACGGTCGGACCTCCGGTCATCCGACCACTGGGTCGGATAGCCGACTGGATACGTAGGAGGCACGGTGTCCCTTTTCCGCCGACCCGGCGCGGTCGCCATGATCGCCGCGACGGCTCTGCTGGCTCCCCTGCTGCCGACCATGGCGGCGCACGCCGCGGTGTCGCGGCACGAGGCGGAGACCGCGACGATCTCCAACGGCACGGTCGCGGCCAACCACGCCGGCTTCTCCGGCACCGGCTTCGTGGACTACACCAACGCCGTCGGCAGCTCCGTCGAGTGGACCGTGACCGCGGCGCGGGCCGGCACCGCCGCCCTCGCCCTGCGCTACGCGAACGGCACCTCGGCCAACCGCCCGATGGACATCGCCGTCAACGGCACGGTCGTCGCGGCCGGCCGCGCGTTCGCCGGCACCGGCTCCTGGGACAGCTGGGCCACCAGCACGCTGACCGCCGCGCTGGCCGCCGGCCCGAACACCATCCGGGCGACCGCCACCTCCGCCAACGGCGGCCCGAACGTCGACTGGCTGGAGGTCGACGACCAGACCGGCCCGGCCGGCACCGACTGGTCGACCGCGATGGTCGAGTCGACGATGGCCCGGCTCACCCCGGCCAACCTCGGCGGCTGGGGCTACCAGGTGGGGCTCTACCTGTACGGCCAGTACCTGGTCTACCAGCGCACCCGCGACCCGCGGTACCTCGCCTACATCAGGGCCTGGGCGGACCGGTTCGTGGACGGCAACGGCAACATCGGCCAGAGCTTCAACAACCTCGACTCGATGCAGTCCGGCAACCTGCTGATCATCCTGTGGCGGGAGACCGGGCAGGCGAAGTACCGGACCGCCGCGCAGAAGATCAGGACCCGGCTGAACACCTACCCGCGGACCTCCGACGGCGGCTTCTGGCACTCCACTTCGGACTCCCGGCAGGGCCAGCTCTGGGGCGACGGCACGTTCATGGTCGACCCGTTCCTGATCCGGTACGGCCAGGCGTTCAACGACAGCACCTTCGGCAACGACGAGGCCGCGCGGCAGCTGCAGATCTACGGCAACCACCTGTTCCGCACCTCGGGCAACGCGGCCGGGCTGCTCTACCACGCCTACGACGAGCCGGGCGGACTCACCGCGAGCTGGGTGCACCCCGAACTCGGCAACACCAACGGCCTGTCCTGGTGCCGGGCCATCGGCTGGTACGGCATGGCCACCATCGACGTGCTGGAGGCGCTGCCGGCCAACCACCCGCGCCGGCAGGCGCTGATCGACAACGTCCGCACCCTGGTCGGCGCGTTCGCCCGCTTCCAGGACCCGGCCAGCGGCCGCTGGTTCCAGCTGGTCGACCAGGGTGGCAACCCGAACAACTGGACCGAGACCTCGTGCTCGTCGATGTACACGTTCGTGATCTCGCGGGCGGTCGAGCGCGGCTACGTGGCGAGCAGCTTCCAGGCCAACGCCGACCGCGGCTACGCCGGCGTGCTGGCCCGCATCTCGCTCGGCCCGGACGGCCGCACCAACCTCACCGAGATCTGCATCGGCACCAACGCCGACGACTCGACCGGCTTCTACTTCGACCGGCCGCGCGCCAGCAACGACTTCCACGGCCTGGGCGCGTTCCTGATCATGAACGAGCAGCTGCTCAGAACCGCCCACTGACCCGCACCGACCACCCGCCACCCGGCAGCGCAGGCCGCCGGGTGGCGGCTGTTCACGTCGTCAGCGACGCGTCGTCGTCCCAGGTCCGGGCCAGGCCGCACAGCCAGTTGAGGGCCCGGTGCCGCTGCAGGGTCACCTGCAGGACGGCGTCGAACTCGGCCGCCGCCAGGTCCCGGAACGGCTTGCCGAACGCCTGGAAGTCACCGTCCACGACGGCCAGACCGGCCCGCTCCCGCTGGTATTCGGCAACCTCGCGGACCAGCGCCACCGGATCCAGGCCCCGGGTGACCAACTCGTCCGCGAACACCTGGGTGCGGATCCGCCAGTGCCACGCCTCGGCGAGGTCCCGGGCGGCCCGGATCGCGCGCTCCGACCGGGCGTAGCCGGTGTCGCCGCGCGGATGGCCGGCGTGGACGGCGTCCAGCACCTCGTCCGTCCCGAAGCCCACGTCGTACGCCGGGACGCCGGTCAGCCAGCCCAGCGCCCAGCCCAGCATGCCGAGCGCCTCGCGGTCCCGGCCGGCATCGGGCGTGCCAGCTTCCGTCGCCTGGCCGCGCAGCAGCCGGGCCAGCTCCGCGGCACGGTCGCGGGCCGTGGCCGGCGACCGCAGCGGTGCGACGGTGCCGGGCCCCGTCACTCCTGCCGCAGGCAGCTGAGCCCGGCCGCCTGCCGGAAGACCAGGCCGGCCGGTTGGACGCACAGACCCGGCGACTCCAGCCCTTCCAGCGGCACCCGGCCCAACTCGCGGCCGGTGACCCGGTCGGCGAACCAGATGCCGTCGATGTCGACGACCCCGACCGCGGCACCGGTGAAGAACACCTGGGAGGAGAACAGGAACTCCTGTGGCTCGGCCCGCCAGATCTCGTCGCCGTCGCCGGCGGCGCGCAGCACCAGCACCTGCTCGTCCGCGCCGGGGCCCGATTCCATGCAGGCCACCTCGGCGCCGTCGACGGCGACCAGTTCGGTCAGCGCGTCCCGGCGCCAGCGCGGCTCGCCGCTGCCCGGGTCGAGCGCGAGCAGGTAGCGGTCGTCGGAGCCGTAGTCGCCGACCGACGCCACGTCGACCACCGCCCCGCGGTGCAGGCTCCACACCCCGGCCGGGTCGAGCCGGACCGGAGTCTGCGCGTCGGCCGCCAGCCGGTACAGGCCGGCGTCGTCGCCCACCAGGTCGCGGGCGCCGAGCAGGGTGTGCGCCGGGCGCGCCAGCAGCCGCTCACAGGTCGGCGGGACCGGCACCGACCGGTGCGGTCGGCCGGTCCGCGGGTCCAGTTCGTGCAGCAGCCGCTGCCCGGCGCCGCCGGTGAGCACGCGCACGGCGGTCGCGGTCGCGCCGAGGCCGGCGGCGACCGGCTCGCCGGGCAGCCGGCTGTGCCAGCGCCGCTCGCCGGTGGCCCAGGCCAGCGCGGCGACCTCGACGGCGTCACCGTCCGCCGCGGCGGCGACGACCGCCTCCCCGGTCCCGACCAGGACGCTCTCGTCCGGGGCGGCGCCGAAGTCGACCCGCCACAGCGGCCGGCCGTCGACCGTGCTGAACGCCGCGACCGTGCCGGCGCCGCGGCCCACCACGACCTCGCCGCCGGTCGCCGGCGGGACGGCCCGGCCGGCGTCGCCCAGCTCCTGCTCCCAGGCCACCCGCAGCGGTGGCCGCACCGGTGGCAGCGACGAGACCGGCCGGAGCCGGCCGGCCGGCTCGGACGCAGGTGTCATGCCTCCTCCATGATCACTTACTGTAGTACTTGAGCCGCTCGAACTCGATCTCGCCGGTGGGGTGGACGATCGCCACCGCGGTGCCCATGTCCGGCAGGAACTGGCCGCGCAGCACGGTCGGGTCGAGCCGCATGTGCCCCTCGATCCCCCGGTTCACCGCGGAGAACAGCTGGTGGATCGCGGTGTGCAGGGCGGACGCCACGTCGATCAGGTTCTCCGGGCGGTTGTCGCCGCCGAGGTAGACCGGGAAGGCGTGGTGCACGGTGTTCAGCGCGGCGCCGTAGCGCTCCGCGTACAGCTCCCGGTAGTACTTCTTGACGTTGCCCGAGGGCGTGACCAGGGTGATCGTCGGCTCCACGATGCTGGCCACCATGTTCCGGACGGCGGCCGCCGTGTACGGCCGGCCCGACGCCCGCAGCGCGTCCCGCATCATCGTCGCCAGCTTCGCGCGGTCGGCCGCGAGCATGATGTCCGCGATCCGCAGCTTCTCGAACTTCAGCGCCGACACCAGCACGACGGTGGCGTCGGGATGGCGTTCCTGCGCGTCCTCCCGGGTCTCCTCGGTCGCCTCGCTGACCTTCTTCTTGGGGCTGAAGCCCGCCTCGACGCTGAGCTGCTTGCCGCCGGAGACCGTCATCTCGTGGAAGAAGTGGCGGATCCGCAGGTAGAGCCCGAGCGCCTTGGCCTTGGCCTTGCTCGCGCCGCTGCCGAACAGCTTCGCGAACGCCGCCTCGGCCGCCGCGAACGCCTTCTCCTGCCGGGCCCGCTTGCGCTCCTCCCGCTTCGCCTTCCAGTCGTCCCACTTCTTCTTGAGCTTCTCCCGCCACTCCCGGAACTTGGCCTTGAGCTTCTCCCACTGCTTCCGCACCGCCGCCGCGGCGCCGCGGACGCCGCGGCCGATCGCCGCGCCGAAACGGCCGAGCTTCCCCTCCAGGTAGCGGGCGCCGCGGGCGACGCCGCGGCCGACCGCCTTCGCCCCGCGGACGATGCCCCGGCCGACCGCCTTCACCGCCCGCATGGCCGCGCCGGCTGCCTTCTTCGCCCCGCCGGCGATCGCCTTGCCGATCGCCTTGAGCCGCTGGCCGATCCGCTTCGCGATCGCCCGCAGCTTGCCGCCGACGCCGGTCGCCGCGCCCTTGAGCTTCTTCAGCAGCCACTGCGCGACGAATTCGATGACCGCCACGGCGGTCGCCGCGAGGGCGTTGGCGAACAGCACCGGCCCGCTGCCGCCGAGCACCCCCTTGAGGAACGCGACGAACGCCGAGATCGCCTGGATGACCCGCTGGATCGCGCCCCACGCCGCCTGGATGCCCTGGATGATCGCGAGGACGGCGCCGGCGGCGGGCACGATCATCGACACGAGCTTCTCGACCAGGATCGCGATCAGCGCGGTGGGGATCGCGGCGACGACGCCCTGCCACACCATCTTGCCGACCTGCGCGAGGGCGATGCCGCCCTTCTTCAGCAGGTTCCACACGGTCTGGCCGAACCCGGTGACCTCCTCGACCTTGCTGTTGAACCACTCCTTGACGGCCTTCTTCAGCGCTCCCCACAGGTGGTCACGGATGCCGCTGACCACCGACGAGCCGAGCATCGAGATCCACCGACCGGGGCCCTTGGCGATGTCCTTGGCGAGGACCGCGAACGTGCCGAGCGCGTCGATCGCCTTCCTGGCGAAGTCCAGCGCGCCCTTGACGACGCTCTTGACGGCGTCGACCGCGGCGAGCATCCCCTTCTCCAGCAGGCCCAGCGCCGCGTCCAGCCCCTTGCCGAGCAGGTCCAGCGCGCTCTTCACGCCGCGCTGCAGGCCCTCGGCGAGCCGGTTCACCGCGGCCTCCGCGGCCTTCACCCGGTCCTGGATCGCCTTGCGGAACCGGTCGCGGAGGCCGGGGAACGCGGCCAGCAGCCGGTCGCCGATCGCGACCAGCGCCGCGCCGGCGAGCCGGATGGCGGCCACCACGGCCTGCCGGGCCCGTTCGATGACCGCGGTCGCGAGTTGCTGGGCCTTCTGGATGGCGGCCCGCACCAGTGACCGCGCCTTCTCGAACGCCGCCTTGATGCCGTTCTTCACCTTGTCGACCAGCGACTTCATGGCCGACGCCGCCCAGCTGAAGAAGCCGCCGCCGGAGGACTCCTGCGCGCCCTCCGCGCGGGCCCGGCCGGCCTCCTGCTCACCCTCCTGGCGGGCCTGGGCCGCCTCCTCCTCGCCGGCCCGGTGGTGCGCGGCCGCCTCCTGCTCCGCCTGGGTCTGTTCCTGGACGACCGACTGCCGGGCACCGCCGGCCACGGTGCCAGCCTCGGCCCGGTGGCTGGCCACCAGCGCCGACTGCTCGGCTGTCCACTGTCGACGGTGCGCCTGCACCTCGGTGTTGGCCTGCGCGCGTTCGGCGGCCTGCTCCTGGGCGTGGGTGCGGTCGAGCCCGGCGATCTCCTGCGCCGAGCGCTGCCGCTCCTCGGTGGACTGGCGCGCGTGGTCGGCCCGGGTCGCGGTGATCTGCGCGGCGCCCTGGGTCACCGCACCGCGGATCTCGTCGCCCTTCTCCTGCGCCGCGACGACGGACACCGCCTCGGAGTCCGCGGCGGCGCCGACCTCCGACGCCGCCGACGCGGGCGCGGCGCCACCCGGGGCCGCCGCCACATCGGCCCGCAGGGTGGTCGCCGGCACGGTCGGGTGGATCCGGTCCTCGCCCATCGGCGCGGCGGCGTCGGCCTGCCCTTCCGCCGCGGCGTGGCCCAGCGTCTGGTCGACGTGTGCCTGCTGCTCGCCGACCTGCGCGACGTCGGCGTCCCCGGACAGGGCCAGCCGGGGCGCCGCGCCCGGGGTGACGGCGAGGCCCGGGTCGGACGTCGGGAGACCGCGTACCGACGACTGGACGTCGCGAGCCGCGTCCGGGCTGACCGTCCCCTCGGCCGTCTCGGTGATCCGCGGGACCGGCGCCCGGTCCACCGGGGCGGCCGGCGCCGCCGGGAGCGGCCGCGGCTGCGGTACCGCGACCGGCGACCGGTCCGCGGCCTTGCGCACCGCTGGCACGCTGGACGGCAGGGCTGCCGGCGCCGGCTGTTCGGCCGCGCCCGCCCCGCGCCTGATCTCCGGCGGGTTCACCGCGAGTTCCGTCCGCTGCTCGGCCACGGTGCGGGACGCGCCGGCCGCCACGGTCTCCAGCGACCCGGCCAGCTGGGCCGGCGGGAGCGCCGCGGCGCCCGCGAGCGCGTGCGCCGGATCGGCGCCGGACAGGTCCGGCGGGGGTGCTGGCGCGGTGTCCGGCGAGCTGTCCCCGCCGCCGCCGCCTCCGCCGCCCGCGCCGCCGGCGGCGTCCGCGGCGCCGTCGCCACTGGTGTCCTCGCCGGCGCCGTCGACCGCGGTCGCCGCCTCGGCCTGTACCGCCCCGGGGTCATCGACCGCGGCCGGGTCGGCCGCCGCGGCCGGGTCGTCGCCCGCGCCGGCCGGCGGTTGGTCCTCCCCGACTTCTGGACCAACTTCTGGTCCGGCCTCTGGAGCGGCTTCCGGACCGGCCTCCGGAGCGGCGGCCTCCGCGGCCTCCTGCTCGGCGGCGGCCGCGAGGCCCTGGTCCGCGCCCGCCTCGCCCGCGGTGACCTCGGCGTCCTGGCGCTGGAACTGTTCCTCCTGCTCGACCTCCGCGACCTCCGGGTCCTGGCCGGGCGGCGTGGTGTCCGGCCCGCCCAGGTCGACGTCGGATCCGGCGGCAGCCGATGCCGCGGCGTCCGCGCCCACCTCGGGCCCGCCCGAGGTCGGCCCGCCCGAGGTGGGCCCGAGCGGCTCGGGCGCCGAGGATTCCGGCGCGTCGGGTCCGGCTGTCTCGGGTCCGGCTGTGTCAGGTCCGGCCGTCTCGGGTTCGTCCGTCTCGGGTTCGTCCGCCGGCGCGGGCGGCGGAGTGGGTTCGGATCCGGCTGGCGCTCCGCCCGCCGGCGCGGCCTCGGCCTGCTCGTCGAGCTGAGCGAGCTCGTCGTCGCTCTCGCCGGGACGGACCGGACCCGCGGCCTCGTCCCCGAGATCGGCCCCCGCCGCCTCCGGCCCGGCCGCGGTGATGGCGGCCGGCTGGTCGGTGGACACCACCGGGGCCGGTGCCGGCGCGGCGGTCACCGGCGCGGGCGGCGGGCGTACCGGCGGCGCCTTCAGCGCGCTGAGCGCCGCGACCGCGTGCGGGCGTGGCGGGCGCCGGGGCGGCGGTGGCGGCGGGTGGACCGCGGCGGTGCCGGCCGCAGCCTGGGCGACCGGCAGCGGTTCCCCCGCGTCGGGCGCTTCCGGCGGCCGATCCAGAGCCGCCGGATCCGGCCCCGGTCCCGCCGGCCCGCCCGGCGGTTGCAGATCCTGCGTCGCGCCCGCGAGTTCGGCCGGCGGCCGGTGCTGCCCGTCCTGATCCTGCGTCGCGCCCGCGAGTTCCGCCGGCGGCCGGTGCTGCCCGTCCTGATCCTGCGTCGCGCCCGCGGGTTCGGCCGGCGGCCGATACTGCCCGTCCTGATCCTGCGTCGCGGCCGCGGGTTCGGTCACCGGCTCCGCCGACCCGTCCGGATCTCGCGTCGCGGCGACGGGCTCCGCCGCCGGACGGCGTTGCCGGTCCGGGCCGGACCCGGGGCGGCGGGGTACCAGTCTGGTCGCGTAGTCCGCCGCCACCGCCCGCGCCACCGCGGTGTTGCCGGCGCTCTGCTGGAGGCGGAGCAGCGCTAGCGGATGGGCGCCCACCCGGGGCCGGGCCGGCGCCCCGGTCGCGACGTCCGGCGCCCGACGGTCGACCGGCACCGGGCCGGACCGGTCGTCGTCGTGCTCATGGGTCGGCACGGCGCGCCACCGTCACGGCGTACTTTCCGCGCCGGCGCGGCGGAAGGATCGACCGCACGGGGCCCGCATGGCCGAAGCCTGACGCTGCGCCCGGTCCGGGGAGTATCCCCTTCAGCGACCAGATGGGGCAGCAATGGCTGCCCGTGCAGGCAGAGCCGCTGGCCAGGGCGGGGACGAGGGCCCCGGCGTGGTCACGGCGCACCGGCGCAGGGCCGGACCACCTCGGGGTGGTCCGGCCCTGCGCCGGGCTCAGGCCTCCAGGAAGTCCAGGTTGGGGCCGCCGGTCGCGGTGGTCGCGGTCAACTGGATCGTGTTCGCGCCGGCCACCAGCGGCAGCGTGACGGTGCCGGTCTGCCAGACCGCCCAGTCACCGGTCGGCGGGAAGGTGATGCTGCCGGCCGCGGCGCCGTTCACGGTGACGCCCATCGGCCGGTTCGTCATGGCGCCGCTGGCCTGGCCGTTGGCGAACCGGACGCTGACCGTGGCGGAGCCGGCCTGGGCCATGGTGACCGTCCAGGTCACCCCGCTGCCGACCACGTTGTCGCCGTTGACGAACCCGGCCCCGCTGAACCCCGCGTGGTTGGACTCCACCGCCCCCTGCGAGATCGTGGCGTTCTCCGCCTCGTACCGGGTGGCGGTGCCGCCGCCGGTGCAGGTCTGGGTGGAGCTGGTGGCGCTGACCCGCAGCGCGGCACCGCTGGTGTTCTGGCCCGCGACGCAGTACCCGGTGACCGACTGCATCCCCACGTCGTGCGGGCTGTTGCTGCCGCGCTGCGCGGTGAACCCGGCGAACGTGACCGAGCTGCCCGCGTTCACGATCACCGCGGGCCGGCCGTCGTTGGACTGGAAGCGCACCGAGCTGTTGACGAAGCGGATGTTGTTGGCGTTGTGGATGAGCCAGCCGTACGCCGGCCGGGTGCCGATGCTGTTCGGGTTGTAGTTGTTCGGGTCGTTGCTGGGCAGGCCGGTGCCCATCGTGCCGCTGCCGCCGGGCACGGTGAGGTTGACGTTGGTGAAGGTGATGTCGCTGATCCGGTTGCCGCCGGACTCGCCCCACAGCGTCGGGCTGAACTGCGGGCTGCTCTTGCCGGTGCCGGTGATGTTGTCGTAGGTGATGTTGCTGATGTGGCCGACGCCGGGGTTGTTGCCGCAGCGCTTGCGGGTGCCGATCTTCTGCATGATCGGCGAGGCCACGTTGGTCATGGTGATGTCGCGGTAGTGCACGTCGGAGATGTTCGCCCCGTCCATGGACACCATGCCGAGCCCGGACTTGTTCGCGCCGGTGATGGTGATCCGCTCGAAGTTGTAGTCGGTGAAGTCGCCGCAGGTCTCCGAGCCGAACATGAGCGCGTTGCAGCAGCCGGCCGACGCGTGCGTGTCGGTGACCGACACGTGGCCGTTCGGCAGCTTGGCGCCCAGCGCGTAGTCGCTCTTGAACACGATCGCGTCGTCGTTGCCGTTGATGTCGCCGTTGGTGATCGTCACGTTGGTGGTGCTGATGATGTTCCAGGCGTCCCGGTCGCTGGCCGTGTTGATCGTCAGGTGATCCGAGTGCACGGTGTCGCAGCCGTTGATGAGCGCGGCGAAGTGGCCGCCGCGGCGCAGCGTGATGCCGCTCAGCTCGAGGTTCTGGCACCGGGTCAGCGAGATGATCTTGTCGGCCTCGCCGGAGTCCGGGTTGCCGGTGATCAGGTGGCCGCCGCCGTCGATCGTGCCGGCGCCGACGAAGCCGATGTTGGTCAGCCGGTCGCCCCAGATCATCGCGTCGTGGAAGTGGCTGTGCCCGAAGTCCTGGAAGTCGTCGTTCGGGTTGGCCTCGGGGGCGTCGTAGCCGGCCCCGCTGGCGCCGATGATCGTGGACCCGGCGTCGAGCTGGAGCGTGACGTTGCTCTTCATGTGGATCGAGTTGCTCGACTTGTACGTCCCGGCCGGGAACTCCACGATGCCGCCGCCGGCGGCCGCGTTGGCCGCCGTGATCGCCCGGTTGATCGCCGCGGTGTCGTTGCTGCTGCCGTTGCCGGTCGCGCCGAAGTCCCTGACATTGAGCAGTTGGGGGGCCGCCGCGGCCGGCCCGGCCACGCCGACCGCGACCCCGCCGGCCGCCGCCGCCACGCTCGCCACGGCCAGCAGGCGAAGGCCCAGCCTCCGCACCCCGGCCGCGGTACGCCTCGGCTCAGGCCAGCTCTGGGAGTGCCGGTACCACCTCATGGGGGACCACCTCGCCTGTCGCAGAACGGTTATAGAACCCCCCGATTGGCGCAGGCTAGGAGCGAAAGGTCGGACGAGTCAATCCCCAAATCGGATTTGACGGCCTACTGAAGCGCAAATACGCCTAGCGTCATCCTATGTATCGGGCGCATCCTGTCGGTACCGTGCATCGGTCTGCGGCGGCGGTCCCAGCACCGCCGCGGACGCCTGCGCTCAGGTCGGTTTGAGGGGTTTCCACTGGACGGTCATCCAATCACCTGACCGGGGGACGACGTGTGACATGGTGGAAACACCGACGGAACCGCTGGACAGTATCAATGCTGGAGGATATACGTCGGATGTCTGTCGAAGATGGGCGGTTCAGCGTGGCGCGGATCCTAGCGTTGGACGTGGTCGACGTCCGGTTCCCCACCTCCCGCGAGCTGGATGGCTCGGACGCCATGAACCCGGACCCGGACTACTCGGCGGCGTACGCGGTGCTGCGCACCGACAGCGGGCCGGACGGGTACGGGCTGGTCTTCACGATCGGCCGTGGCAACGACGTCCAGGTGGCCGCGGTCGGGGCGCTGGCGCACCTGGTGGTGGGCCGGGAGGTGCCGGCGGACGCGGCCGCGCTCGCCGCGCTGTCCGCCGACCTGGTCGGTGACTCGCAGCTGCGCTGGCTCGGCCCGGAGAAGGGGGTCATGCACATGGCGATCGGCGCGGTGGTCAACGCCGCGTGGGACCTCGCCGCCCGGCGCGCCGGCCTGCCGCTGTGGCGGTTCCTGGCCGGGATGACCGCCGAGGAGATCGTCGGCCTGGTGGATTTCCGCTACCTCACCGACGCGCTGACCCCGGACGAGGCGCTGGCCATCCTGCGCGCCGCCGAGCCCGGTCGCGCGGCCCGGACCGCGGCGCTGCTCACCGCGGGCTACCCCGGCTACGCCAGCTCGCCGGGCTGGATCGGGTACCCGGACGAGAAGATGGTGCTGCTGGTCAAGCAGGCGATGGCCGCCGGGTTCGACATGATCAAGCTCAAGGTCGGGCTCAACCTGGAGGATGATCTGCGCCGGCTGGAGCGGGTCCGGGACAACGTCGGGTCCGAGGTCCGGGTCGCGGTGGACGCCAACCAGCGGTGGGACGTCCCCGTGGCGGTGACCTGGATCAACGCGATGGCCCGGTACCAGCCGTACTGGGTGGAGGAGCCGACCAGCCCGGACGACGTGCTCGGGCACGCGGCCATCGCCAGGGCCGTCGCGCCGATCGCGGTCGCCGCCGGCGAGCACGTGCACAACCGGGTGATGTTCAAGCAGCTGCTGCAGGCCGGCGGCATCTCGGTGCTGCAGCTGGACGCCACCCGGGTCGGCGGGGTGACCGAGAACGTCGCGATCCTGCTGCTGGCGGCCAAGTTCGGGGTGCCGGTGTGCCCGCACGCCGGCGGGGTCGGCCTGTGCGAGATGGTCCAGCACCTGGCCATGTTCGACTACGTGGCGGTGACCGGCAGCCAGGCCGGGCGGACCATCGAGTGGGTCGACCACCTGCATGAGCACTTCGTGGATCCCGCGGTGACCCAGGGCGGCCGGTACGTCGCGCCGACCGCGCCCGGCTTCTCCACCCGGATGTGGCCGGAGTCGGTGCGCCGGTACCGGTTCCCGGACGGGCCCGAGTGGACTACAGCACAGTCCCCGCCGCCCGGACCGTGACCCCCTTCCCGGACGGGCCGGAGTCGGCCGCGGCACAGCCCCCGCCGCCCCGACCCTGACCCGCTCCCGGACGTGCCCGACTGGACCGCGGCACAGCCCCCGCCGCCCCGACCGTGACCCCTTCCGACGGGCCGGAGTGGGCGCGGCGGGCGCCGTTCAGACGATCTGCTGCAGCCACTGCTCCACGCCGGCAACGTGCACGGTGGCCCAGGCGCGCGCCACGTCGGGCTGCCGGCTGGCCAGCGCGGCGACGATCGTGCGGTGCTCGGCGACGGTGCGCGAGGCCGCCTTCTGCTCGGTGATGCCGCGCCAGATGCGGGCCCGCGCGGTCGGCCCGGACAGGCTGGCCAGCAGGTTGGCCAGGTAGAGGTTGCCGGACGCCTTGGCGATCCGGCCGTGGAACTCCATGTCGCTGCTGACCAGCTGCTCGATGTCCAGCGACTCGCTGGCCTCGTCGCACAGGCCGGACAGCACGGCGATCTCGTCCTCGGAGATCCGGGTGGCGGCCATCGCGGTCGCGGCCGGTTCGAGGATGCGCCGCACCTCCAGCACCTCCAGCACGGTGTCGTCGTGGTGGAAGTCGACCACGAACGACAGCGCCTCGAGCAGGTCGCCGGCGCGCAGCCCGGTGACGTACGTGCCGTCGCCCTGCCGGACGTCCAGCACCCGGATCAGGGCCAGCGCCCGGACCGCCTCGCGCAGGGAGTTACGCGACAGCCCGAGCCGGCCGGCCAGATCCGCCTCGCGCGGGAGGCGGTCGCCTGGCCTCAGCTCGCCGGAGACGATCATCTCCTTGATGCGCACGATCGCCTCGTCGGTGACGGCCACTGCCACGCCTCCAGACATCCGATGGATGATCCAGTATGCGTTACCGCCGCCGAGCGCCGCATACATCCCATGAATCAAGCACAAACAGGCAGTTTGGCCTAGCCAGTGCGCCCAAACTAGGGTATACACCCGATCTAATGGGCCGTCGGGGGTCGCGGTCGCGGCGACGATGACGTAGCAAAGGTTGGGGCCGTGAAGAGGATCTTGACACTCGGGTTGGTGGCGTTAGCGGCCGCGGCCGGGCTCACTGCATGCTCGACGAAAGACACCAGCCAGGGAAGTGGCCCGAAGGAAATCACCTTCCTCACCTTCGAGACCCCCAACCTCACCCCGCAGTACTGGGACGCGGCGATCAAGCGGGTCACCGACAAGTACCCGGACATCAAGGTCAAGAAGCTGGTCTCGCCGGACCAGGACCGCACGACGTACGCCAAGCAGCTGCTCACCTCCGGGCAGTTCCCGGACGTGATGATCGCGGTGTCGCCGGCCGGCTTCGCCGAGGCGGGCAACCTGTACGCCTGGAGCCAGAGCGAGCTGACCGAGTTCCAGTTCCCGGACAACGGCGCCATCAAGGGCAAGGTCTACCAGCTGCCGGCCAACACCCAGACGATCCCGATCATCTACTACAACAAGAGCCTGTTCAGCCAGGCGGGCCTGTCCAGCCCGCCGAAGACGTACCCGGAGCTGCTCGACGCCGCGGCCAAGCTCAAGGCCAAGGGCATCACGCCGTTCGTCGTCGGCGGCGGGCACGACGCGCTCGGCCCGACGTTCGCCGGCATCCTGGCCACCGACGTGTACGCGAAGAACCCGAACTGGATGCACGACCGGCGCGCGGGCAAGGTGAAGTTCACCGACCCGGACTTCGCGAAGGCGGCCGGCAAGCTGTCCGACCTGGCCAGCAAGGGGTACATCAACAAGCGCGACCTGTCCCGCGACTATGCCGGTACCCAGCAGGCGTTCCTGGACGGCAAGGGCGCGATGTACGCGATGGGCAACTGGTTCGCCGCGGCGCTGGACAGCCCGCAGACCAAGCCGAAGTTCGAGGTCGGCCAGTTCGACTGGCCGTCCGACGACGGCTCCCTGGTAGTGCCCGCGTTCACCGGCGGCGGCCTGCTGGTCAGCGCCACGGCCAAGAACCTGGACGCGGCGAAGAAGTTCGCCCTCGCCTTCCAGCTCGACAAGGGCAACCTGGACAACTCCACCACCTCTGACGGCCTGTTCCCGGCGGTCAAGGGCTACACCCCGCCGGCCACCACCGGCGCCGCCTTCAAGGCCGGGTACGAGCTGTTCCACCAGGCGGTCACCGCGAACGCGGTGGTGCCGGCGTTCGGCTTCGAGGCCGGTGACGACGGCATGCTGCCCGGAGTGGTGGAGAAGTGGGTATCCGCCGCCGCGGACCTGATCACCGGCAAACCGGTCGCCCAGGTCTGCAAGTCGCTCGACACCGAGTGGGACAAGGCCTCCTAGCCAGCGTGACAGCCGACCTCGCCGCAGCACCGACGGCGACGAAGCCCCCGCCGCCGCGCCGCCACCCGGCGCGGCGGCGGCGCTGGCCGCGGGTCCGCCACTTCGCCGGCTTCGCCGGGCCGGGCGTGCTCGTCTACGCCTGCTTCGTGCTGGCGCCGATCCTGGTCAGCGTCTGGTACAGCCTGACCAACTACAACCCGTTCAACCCGCCGACGAAGTTCACCGGGCTGCACAACTACCGGCTGCTGTTCACCGACACCGAGTTCCTCACCTCGCTGCGGGTCACCACCGTCCTGACCATGATGGTGGTGATCGTGCCGAACGTGTTCGGCCTCGGGATCGCGCTGCTGCTGGACCGGCGCGGCTGGCTCTACAACGCGCTGCGCAGCGTCTTCTTCATCCCGGTGGTGCTGAGCTCGGTCGTGGTCAGCGTGATCTGGACCCGGCTGCTGGACGACGACGGCCTGGTCAACCGGACGCTGCGGTCCCTGGGGGTGGCGAACCCGCCCGGCTGGCTGTCCGACCCCAAGTACGCGCTGTACTCGGTGGGCGCGATCCTGTCCTGGCAGCTGCTCGGGCTGTGCGTGGTCGTCTACCTGGCCGGCCTGCAGGGCGTCCCGGCCGAACTGTACGAGGCCGCCGCGATCGACGGGGCCGGCCCGGTGCGGCGGTTCCGGGCGATCACCTGGCC
>Ga0307500_10000268_pt1 | contig 17810 bp, 18 predicted proteins | sample 14_S_MG_FD_201362 | JGI IMG/M metagenome (GOLD analysis project Ga0307500, IMG submission 201362) | Soil microbial communities from Populus trichocarpa stands in riparian zone in the Pacific Northwest, United States - 14_S | ecosystem: Environmental > Terrestrial > Soil > Riparian zone > Trees... | reverse complement strand
ATGCTTCCAGACCGGTCAGGCCGAATCTCGCGGATCACCCGTTCAGCTGTGGACGACCGGATCCGACCCGTCCGCGCCTGTGGACAACCCGGCAGCGTCCTCGCTGGCCGGCGGTGGCTCGACCAGCGACTGGGCACGGCCGAACCGGCGGTCCCGGCTGGCGAACAGCTCGCAGGCGTGCCAGAGGTGCCGGCGGTCGAAGTCGGGCCACAGCGTGTCGAGGAAGACCAGCTCCGCGTACGCCGACTGCCAGAGCAGGAAGTTGCTGGTCCGCTGTTCCCCCGAGGACCGGACGAACAGGTCGACGTCCGGCAGGTCGGGCTCATCCAGGTAACGGGCGATGGTCCGCTCGTCGATCCGGTCCGGGTCGAGGCGACCGGCCACCGCGGCCCGGGCGATCTCCCGGGCGGCGTCCGCGATCTCCGCCCGGCCGCCGTAGTTCACGCAGAACTGCAAGGTCAGCACGGTGTTGTCGACGGTCAGCTGCTCGGCGCTCTCCAGTTCGGTGATGACGCTGCGCCAGAGCCGGGGCCGCCGCCCGGCCCACCGGATCCGCACCCCGAGCGCGTTCAGCTCGTCGCGCCGGCGCCGGATCACGGCCCGGTCGAACCCCATCAGGAACCGCACCTCATCCGGCGAGCGGCGCCAGTTCTCGGTCGAGAACGCGTACGCCGACAGCACCGGGATGCCCAGCTCCACCGCGCCGTGGATCACGTCCAGCAGCGCCGCCTCACCCGCCTCGTGCCCGCTGGTGCGGGGCAGCCCGCGCGAGTTCGCCCACCGGCCGTTGCCGTCCATCACCAGCGCCACATGCCGCGGCACCAGGTCGGCCGGGATCACCGGCGGTTTCGCTCCGGACGGGTGCGGCCGCGGCGGCGTACGGGGCACCGGCGCCGCCGATTCGGCCCGGCCCGGGCCGCGTCGCCCGCGCCGCACCATCAGGCGCCCCTCGACGTGACAGCCACCCCACCGGCCGGCGTCGGGCGGACTGCGGGGGTGACCGGGCGGGGCGGGACACGCTCGACCAATGGCAGCGAGCGCAGGCCGCGTTCCAGGTGCCACTGCAGGTGGGCGGCGACCAGGCCGCTGGCCTCCCGACGGTCCGGGGCGGCGCTGGCGTCGGCGACCCCCCAGTCACCCGACAGCAGGGCGACCATCAGGGCCAGCGTGGCCGGCCCCGTGTTGGCCGCGCCGGCCGGCCGGCAGGTCGCGCAGACCGAGCCACCGGCCGGCACCGAGAACGCCCGGTGCGGGCCGGGATCGCCGCAGCGTGCGCACTCCGACAGCGCCGGCTCCCAGCCGGCGGTCGCCATCGCCCGGACCAGGAACGCGTCCAGGATCAGCGACGGGTCGTGCTCGCCCGCCACCAGCGCCCGCAGCGCGCCGACGACCAGCAGGTACAGCCGCAGCGACGGGTCCTGCTCCTCGGCGGTGAGCCGCTCGGCGGTCTCCAGCACGGCGGTGCCGGCGGTGTACCGGGCGTAGTCGGCGACCAGGTCACCGCCGTACGCGGTGATGGTCTCGACCTGCGTGACGATGTCCAGCGAGCGACCGGCATACAGCTGTACGTCGACGTGCCCGAACGGCTCGAGCCGGGCGCCGATCCGGGAGTTCGTCCGGCGCACGCCCTTGCCGACCGCGCGCACCCGCCCGTGCCGCCGGGTCAGCAGGGTGACGATCCGGTCTGCCTCGCCGAGCTTCTGCACCCGCAGCACGACCGCATCGTCCCGGTAGAGGCTCACCCCCGGATTCTCGCACCGCGGTACGACACTCCCCCGCTCCCGCGCCGCCCACCCCGACGCGCCGCCCCCGCACCCGGCGACGGGTTCGCGGCGGTGACGGGTTCGCGGCGCCAGTGACGGGGCCGCAGCACCCGTGACGGTTCGCAGCGCCCGTGACGGAGCCTCAGCCCGCGACTGGGCCGCAGCTCGTGACGGGGCCGCCGCGCTCGTGACGGGTTCGCTGCGCCGGTGATGGATTACCGCGGCCGGTGACGAGTTCACCTCGTCCAGTGATGGCACAGCGACACCACCCGAGCACCAAACCCATCACCCGCCGACCAACCACGTCACCGGCCATCCCACGACGTCACTCAGCAGCCCGCCGAGCGCCACGCGCCACGCCCACCACACGAACGCCCACCACCCGCGGCACCCCGTGGGCGTTACGCGGCGGGCGGGTCCGCGGGCCGGGCGGTGAGGTGGCGGGCGCCGCTGGCGGCCAGCGCGAGGGCGAGCAGGGCGCAGCCGATCGGGATGGCGAAGGCGGTGCGGGCGCCGGCGTGGTCGATGAGGCGGCCGACGCCGCTGGACGCCAGCGCCAGGCCGACGCCGATGCCGGTGGTGAGCCAGGTCAGCCCCTCGGTCCGGATCGCGGCCGGAACCACCTCCTCGACCAGGCCGAATGTCGGGATCAGCGTGGGCGAGATGGCGAACCCGGCGATGAACGCGATTATCGCGAGCTGGCCGACCGAGTGCGCCAGGGTGAACCCGGAGATCGCCACGCAGAGCGCGGTCATCCCGGTCAGCAGCCGGCGGCGCAGCGAGCCGCGCCAGCGGATGCCGCCATACAGCAGCCCGGAGAGCATGCTCCCGGTCGCGATCAGCGCGAGCACGAAGCCGGCCTCCGGGCGGGCGTCGCGCTCGGTGGCGAACGCGACCACGACGATCTCCATCGAGCCGAACAGGCCGCCGAGCGCGGCGGCGAGCAGGATCAGCACCCGCAGGCCGGGCAGCCGCAACGCGGACGGCTGCCGTGGCTCGCCCAGGCTGCGGCGCGGCGGTTCGGTGCGCCGCTGCCGGGCCAGTGCCAGCGTGCCGACGGTGGCGAAGCCGAATGCGGCGAGCAGGCCGGCGGACGGGGTCACGGCGGTGGCCAGCACGGTCACCAGCACCGGGCCGACGACGAAGATCACCTCGTCCAGGATGGACTCGACGGAGTACGCGGTGGCGAGCAACGGAGTACCGGCGACCGCGTGCGCCCAGCGGGCCCGCACCAGCGAGCCGGCCGGCGGGTAGGCGGCGCCGTAGAGCGCCGCGCCCGGGAACAGGGCCCAGGTCGGCGCGCCGGCCAGCGCCGGGATCAGCAGCGCGGCCAGCCCCACGCCGTGCACCACCAGCGCCGGCAGCATCACCCGGCGCTGGCCGAGCCGGTCGATCAGCCGGCCGAGCCGGGGCGCGCAGGCCGCCTGCACCAGCGCCTCGGTGGCCGAGACCGCGCCGGCCGCGCCGTACGAGCCGGTGCTGCTGAGCACCAGCAGCACGGTGCCCAGCCCGAGCATGGAGATCGGCAGCCGCATGATGAACGCGGCCGCCGAGAACGCCGGCCCGCCGGGGACTCCCAGCAGCGCCCGGTACGTGCCGAGCACCCGTCAGAATCCGAGCCGGCGCAACTGTTTCGGGTCGCGCTGCCAGTCTTTGAGCACGCTGACGTGCAGCTCGAGGTAGACCCGGCGGCCCAGCCGGGTCTCGATCTCGTGCCGGGCCGCCGTCCCCACGTCCCGCAGCCGGGAGCCGTGCGGCCCCAGCACGATCGGCTTCTGGCTCTGCCGCTCCACGTGCACGGTCGCGTGCACGAGCAGCACGTCGGGGTCGTCCCCGGGCCCCATCTCGTCCACCACGACGGCGAGCGAGTGCGGCAGCTCGTCCCGGACGCCTTCCAGCGCCGCCTCCCGGATCAGCTCGGCGATCAGCACCTCGGTCGGCTCGTCGGTGGCCTCGCCGTCCAGGTAGAGCGGCGGGCTCTCGGGCAGCCGGGCGACCAGCAGGTCGGCCAGCGTGCCGAGCTGGAAGCCGTCCACCGCGGAGACCGGGACGATCTCGGCCAGCTCCAGGCCGACCCGCTCGCCCAGGCGCTGCGCGGCCAGCAGTTGGGCCACCACCCGCTCGCGCCCGACCAGGTCGGTCTTGGTCACGATGGCGAGCACCGGGATCTTGGCCGCGACCAGCTGGGTGGCGATGTACCGGTCTCCCGGGCCGATGTCCTGGTCGGCCGGCAGGCACAGACCGATCGCGTCCACCTCGGTCCAGGTTTCCCGGACGACGTCGTTGAGCCGCTCGCCCAGCAGTGTCCGCGGCCGGTGCAGGCCGGGCGTGTCGACCAGGATCAGCTGCGCGTCTGGCCGGTTGAGGATGCCGCGGATGGCGTGCCGGGTGGTCTGCGGCCGGGTGCTGGTGATCGCGACCTTGGTGCCGACCAGCGCGTTGGTCAGCGTGGACTTGCCGGCGTTCGGCCGGCCGACCAGGGATGCGAAACCGGCCCGAAACGTCGTCACTCCCCCAGCATGCCAGTCAGCACCCCCCGATCCGGCCGCCGGCCCGGCCCGGTGGCGGCTTCGCCGCCAGTTCAGGCCGCCGCCCGGCGCGAATCCGGCCCCCGGCCCCGACCCGGTGGCCGGTCCGCTGCCGGTTCGGCCCGCAGCCAGTTCGGCCCGCAGCCAGTTCGGCCCGCAGCCAGTTCGGCCCGCAGCCAGTTCGGCCCGCAGCCGGCACGAGTCCGGCCGCCGGCCCGGCCCGGTGGCCGGGCCGCCGGTTCGGGCCGCCACCCGGCCGGCCCGGTGGCGGGATTCGCCGCCCGTTCGGGCTGCCGCCCGGCGCGCGGATCCTGGCTACGGCACAATCCAGCGGCATGGTGGCGGACGGGACCGAACAGGCGATCAAGTGGGAACGGTCCCGGCTGCGGCACGCCGAGGCGCTGCAGGCGGCCGGCGTACTGCCGTGGCGGTGGGCCCGGCGGCTGCGGTACGGGTGTCTCATCCCGGCCGGCCCGCTGGCCCGGCTGGCTACCGGCGCCGGCCTGCTGGCGTACCTGATCTGGCTCAGCGTGCGGGACGAGTTCGACAGCCCCGGGGTACTGCGTGCGGTCGGGCTGGCGCTGCTGTTCGTGCTGCTGTGCACGAACCGGGCCAGCGTGACCGAGCACGGGCTGTCGTTCGATGTGGCCGGGCTGCGTCAGGTGTCGAGCTTCGGCTTCGTCCCGCTGTACGCGGTGCGCGACGTCGAGCCGGGGCGCCGCCCGGCGGACTGGCCGCACGGCCCGACGCATGGCGGGCCCTGGCCGGGCCGGTCCCGGGTGCACATCCGGTACGAGGACGCGCAGGGCGACCTCAAGGTCCGTTCGGCCTGGGTACGGCAGCCGGAGCTGTACGCGGACACCGTGCTCGGTGGCCGGCCGGAGCGGAAGCCGGGCCGGAAACCCGGTCGGCGCAGGTAACCGACCGGTAGGCAGGCCCGCCGACCCACTATTCTTGACTGGTTCCAAAAAAGCAGCCTAGGGTCGGTGCATGGCATCCGAGGGACCCTCGCTGCTGCGAGCGGCCGGGCTGCGGGTTACCGCACCCCGGCTCGCGGTGCTGGCCGCCATCCCGTACGGCCAGCATCTTGATGCGGACACGATCACGCAGACCGTCCGCGGTCAGCTCGGCCGGGTGTCGACCCAGGCGGTGTACGACGTGCTGAACGTCTTCACCACCTCCGGGTTGCTGCGCCGGATCGAACTGCCCGGGCAGACCTCGGCGCGCTACGAGCGCCGGGTCGGGGATAACCACCACCATCTAGTTTGCCGCTCATGTCGCAACGTTATCGACGTCGACTGTGCGGTCGGCGACGCTCCGTGCCTCACCCCGTCCGTCGACGGCGGTTACGCGATCGACGAGGCGGAAGTCGTGTACTGGGGCCTTTGCCCCGCCTGCCGGCCCGCCGACGAGGCAGCCGGTTCCGTTCCGCTCTACCCCGAGGAGGCGAAACATGACTGACGTCGCAAGCAGTGGGCCGGCAGCTAGCGACAGTCGCCGGGTCCTGACCGACCGGCAGGGCCACCCCATCTACGACAACCAGAATCAGCGCACCGTGGGCGCCCGTGGCCCGGCGACCCTGGAGAACTACCACTTCCTGGAAAAGATCAGCCACTTCGACCGGGAGCGCATCCCGGAGCGGGTGGTGCACGCCCGGGGCGCGGTGGCCTTCGGCTACTTCGAGGCCACCGGCACCCTCGGCGACCAGCCGATCGCCCGGTTCACCCGGGCCAAGCTGTTCGCCGAGGCCGGCAAGCGGACGGACCTGGCGATCCGGTTCTCCACCGTGATCGGCGGCCGCGACTCGTCCGAGGTGGCCCGCGACCCGCGCGGGTTCGCGGTGAAGTTCTACACCGAGGACGGCAACTGGGATCTGGTCGGCAACAACCTCGGGGTGTTCTTCATCCGGGACGCGATGAAGTTCCCGGACGTCGTCCACTCGCTCAAGCCGGACCCGATCACGCACCGCCAGGAGCCGAACCGGATCTTCGACTTCATGTCGCAGACCCCGGAGACCATGCACATGCTGGTGAACCTGTTCAGCCCGCGCGGCATCCCGGCGGACTACCGGCACATGCAGGGCTTCGGCGTGAACACCTACAAGTGGGTGAACGCCGACGGCGAGACGCACCTGGTCAAGTACCACTGGATCCCGAAGCTCGCCGTGCAGAGCCTGACCGAGGCGGACGCGGCCGTCATCCAGGGCGCCGAACTGGGGCACGCCACCAAGGACCTGTACGAGGCGATCGAGGCCGGCGACTTCCCGGAGTGGGAGCTGCGGGTGCAGATCATGTCCGACGACGACCATCCCGAGCTGGACTTCGACCCGCTGGACGACACCAAGGCCTGGCCGGAGAACGAGTTCCCGCCACAGGTCGTCGGCACGATGGTGCTGGACCGCAACGTGTCCAACTTCTTCGCCGAGAACGAGCAGATCGCGTTCGGCACCGGCGTCCTGGTGGACGGCCTGGACTTCTCCGACGACAAGATGCTGGTCGGCCGGACCTTCTCGTACAGCGACACCCAGCGCTACCGGGTCGGGCCGAACTACCTGCAGCTGCCGGTGAACTCGCCGAAGCACGCCGATGTGCACACCAACCAGCGCGACGGGCTGATGGCGCACCACGTGGACGATGGTGGGGCGAACCCGCACATCAACTACGAGCCGTCGCTGCGGGCCGGGCTGGCCGAGGCGCCGGCGCGGTCGCATGACGAGCAGGGCCCGGTGCTCAACGGGCGGCTCACCCGCAAGCGGCTGCCGCGGACGAACGACTACACCCAGGCCGGTCAGCGGTACCTGCTGATGCAGCAGTGGGAGCGGGACGACCTGGTGCAGAACCTCATCGTCCAGCTCGGCCAGTGTGACCGGGCCGTGCAGGAGCGGATGGTCTGGCACTTCCTGCTGGTCGAGGACGAGCTGGGGCTGCGGGTCGGCGAGGGCCTGGGCATCAGCGCGGACGACGTCCGGCAACTGGAGCCGTTGGCCACCCAGGAGCTCTCCGCCGAGGACCAGCAGCGGCTGGCCAACCTGGGTAAGAACGGCCCGCGGGACGTCACCGGCCTCACCATGACGCACTGCGTGCCGAACGAGCGGGTAGTACTCGCGAAGTAGTTCCGCACTGGGGAACAGCCGGCCGAGCCGGTACGTTGGTGCAGGCGTACCGGCTCGGACAACTGGCCCCCGGTCCCAACACAGTCGCTTCGAGCGACCACTCGCCGTGAGGCGACCAGCCGGGTCGGTGCACCAACGTCGAGGAGGGCGGTTCCCTTGGGGGAGCCGCCCTCCTCTTCGTCGCTACCAGCTGTCAGCCGCCGGGCTGGCCGAGCTTCGAGGCGTCGATGACCTCCGCCGCCGACGGCGCGGTCAGCTGCACCGACTTGCCGTAGTCCACGAAGTCGATCGACCCCTGCGAGTTGCTGCCGGCCGCGGCCGGCGCCAACTGCAGCGGGTACGGCTCGCCCTGCACCGCCACGTACAGCACGCCCGGGTCCTTCGGGTCGTCGTCGACCAGGCCGATGGCCGGGATGCCGTTGACGGTCTTCCGCTCGCCCTTGGCGAGCTTGCCGTCAGGCTTCAGCATCAGGTCGGCCAGGCCCGCCATGTCGGTGAAGTTGGCCAACTGCTTGAGCCGGACGTCGTCGACCGGCCCCTTGAGGTACTTCCCGGCCAGCTGCTTGGCCACCGCCGGGTCGCCGATCTGGCTGGCCCAGAAGTTCTCGTCGGTCCGCATGTACACGGTCTGCCCGACGCGGACCAGCTCGATCTTGTGGTTCTGCACGTTGATGATGCCGATGCCGCCCTCGCGGCCCTTGATCCGCAGGTCGAGCCGCATCTCGTCACCGTCCTCGGTGACCTGCCCGACGAGATGAACGCTGCTCGCTCTGGTCAGCGCGGTCTTCGCCCTGGCCAGGATCTCGTCCGCGGACAGGCTGCCGACGCCGTTCTCCTGCTTGTTGACCGCCGGGTTGTTGACCACCGGGCTGCCCGAGCCACTGGTCGTGGACGAGCCGCCGCACCCGGCCAGCAGCAACGCGGCCGCGGCGATGGGCACAATGGAGCGAAGCGGACGCACTTAGCTATCTCCCAGGATTTTGGTGACAGAAGCGCAAAGTAAACCAGACCGCCCGACCAAGGCCGTCGGTGCAGCTAATCCACGATCTGCGCGGGCGGCGGCGCGGCCAGCTTGACCGGCTTGGCGTAGTCAACGAGGTTCAGCGAGTAGTCGTCATCCTTGCCCCGCGGCACGATCTGCACCGGGTACGGCTCACCGCGCAGCGCCACGTACATCGTGTCGCCGGTGCCGTCCGCGGTCACGCCGATCGCGTCGACGCCGCGGATCATCTTGTGGTGGCCCTTGAGGACCAGCCCGGTCGGCTGCAGGTCGCTGCCCAGCATCTCGTGCAGGTCGGTGAACCCGGCCAGGTCCCAGACCTCGTCGGCCGGCCGGACCAGCAGGTACTTGGTCGCCAACTGCCGCGCGACCTGCGCGGACCGGCCCTGGGTGCGCCAGAACTCCGCGCCGCCGCGGACGTACAGCACCGGGCCGATCCGGATCAGGTCGAGCTGGTAACCGTTGATCTTCACGAACCCGGTGCCGCCGGCCTGGCCCTTCATCCAGATGTCGATGGCCAGCAGCGTGCCGTCTGCCGCGCCGTAGCCGACCAGGTGCACGGTGCCGGCCTTCCGCACGGCGGCCCGGGCCTTCGCCACGATCTGCGCGCCGGTCAGATCGGCGACACCGTTGTCGGCCCGACGCTCGTCCACCGGCGCGGTCGTCGGCGGCCCGCCGGAGGGCAACGGCTCCAACGGGGGCCCGGCCGTCCGGGCACATCCGGCAACAAGGACGCAAGCAGCAACAATGGCAACACCAACGGGACGCACGGGACACTCCCCCACCAGCGGCGACAACCGGGGCCAAAGTAAACCAGCCCTGCGACATTTCCGGCCGCTGGTTTGTTCCCGGTCGGCAGCGGTCAGCCGGCGACGGTGACCAGCACCGTCCCGCCCGGGTTGGCGACCAGGATCGGCGCCTCCGGGGCCAGGTCACGCACCGCGGCCAGGCCGCCCGGGTCGACCTCGGTCAGCGGCGTCACCACGGCGGCCGCCTCCAGGTCGGCCACCCCGCTGGCCACCGCCATCGCCACCGCCAACTGCAGCGCGGACAGCGTCAACGAGGGCAGCGTGACGGTCACCGCCGCGTAGGTCCGGCCGTCCCGGTCGCGGACCGCCGCCCCCTCGGTGGCACCCGTCCGGCCGCGGGCGGCCCGGGCCAGCAGCACCAGCTTGACGTTCTCCGGATCAAGACCGTTGTCGCGCGCCTCAGCCATGCGTCGCCTGCTCCGCGGGTTGCCGGTACGCGCCGGTGCGTGCCGGCCCGTTGTGCTGCACCAGCACGGTATCGATCCGGTTCCGCCGGCCACCAGCACTCTCCGCTGTCAGCCGAAGGCCGCTCACGCTGGCAACCGCGCCCGGGATCGGCACCCGGCCCAGTTCGGTCGCCAGCAGCCCGCCGACCGTCTCCACCTCACCGTCCGGCAGCGTCACCCCGAACAGCTCGGCCAGGTCGTCCACCGGCATCCGGGCGGTCACCCGGGCGGTCGAGTCGTCCAGCCACTCCACCGGCGGCCGCTCCACGTCGTACTCGTCGGTAATCTCCCCGACGATCTCCTCCAGGATGTCCTCGATGGTGACCAGGCCGGCGGTGCCGCCGTACTCGTCGATCACCACCGCGATGTGCGTGCGCCGGGTCTGCATCTCCCGCAGCAGCTCGTCCACCGGCTTGGACTCCGGGACGAACAGCGCCGGCCGCATCGCGTCCTCGACCCTGGTGGTGCGGCCGTTCGGGTCCTGCGCGCGGCCGGCGAGGTCTTTCAGGTAGACCACGCCGACCATGTCGTCGACGTTCTCGCCGATCACCGGAATCCGGGAGAAACCGCTGCGCAGGGCCAGCGCGAGCGCCTGCCGGACGGTCTTGCCATGCTCGATCCAGACCACGTCGGTGCGTGGCACCATCACCTCGCGGGCGATCGTGTCGCCCAGCTCGAACACCGAGTGGATCATGTTCCGCTCGCCGTGCTCGACCACGCCGCGCTGCTCGGCCAGGTCGACCAGCTCGCGCAGCTCGATCTCGGACGCGAACGGGCCCTCCCGGAAGCCGCGGCCGGGCGTGATCGAGTTACCGAACAGGATCAGCAGCGACGCCAGCGGGCCGAACACCCGGGCCAGCGCCCGGGTCACCCCGGCCGTGGCCAGCGCCACCGGGTACGGGTGCTGCCGACCGATCGTGCGCGGCCCCACCCCGACCAGCACGTACGAGACGACCACCATCAGGCCGGTGGTGACCGCGACCGCCACCCAACCGTCGCCGAGCAGGTCGATCATCACCACCGTGGCCAGCACGGTGGCCAGCAGCTCGGCGGTCAGCCGGAGCAGCAACAGCAGGTTGGTGTGCCGGGGGCGGTCGGCGACCACCTTGGCCAGCAACGGGGCGCGCGGCACCCCCTCCCGGACCATCTCCTCCACCCGGGCCGCCGACACCCGGGCCAGCGCCGAGTCGATGCCGGCCAGCACGCCGGCCAGCGGCACCAGCGCGGCGGCCAGGATCAGCAGCAGGATGTCAGGCCTGGTCATGACGCGGCTCCGCAGTGAGCATCGCAGCGAGCGCCCGCGACCGACGAGCGGAGCCGGGAGGGCCGCCGGGGTACCCGGTCATGAGGCGGCCTCCGCAGTGACCATCGCAGGGAGCGCCAGCGGCCGAGGAGCGGAGGAGGCCGCCGGGGAACGCGGTCATGCCTCACCGCCGGGCGCGGCGCCCGGCCTGCCAGCCGTCCAGCAGCCGCGCCTGCAGCGCGAACATCTCCCGCTCCTCCTCCGGCTCGGCGTGGTCGTAGCCGAGGAGGTGCAGCACCCCGTGCGTACAGAGCAGGTGGAGCTCGTCGGTCATCGAGTGGCCGGCCTGCGCCGCCTGCTGGCGGGCCACCTCCGGGCAGAGCACCACGTCGCCGAGCAGCGCCGGGCCGGGCTCCCGGTCGTCCGGACTGCGGGCGGTGTCCAGCTCGTCCATCGGGAAGGCCAGCACGTCGGTCGGCCCCGACTCGCCCATCCACCGCTCGTGCAGCGTGGTCATCGACTCGACGTCCACCAGCAGCACCGACAGCTCGGCCAGCGGGTTCACGCCGAGCTCGTCCAGCACGTGCCGGGCGACGGCGACCAGCGCCCCCTCGTCCACCGGCACGCCCGACTCATTGGCCACTTCGATACTCATGCCCGCTCCTTGCGCCTGGTGCGCCCTCGTGCCTCGGGCGTCCCAGCCCCCGTCGCTCCCCGCTCGGAGTCGCCACCTCCCGACAGGCCGGCCCTCGTCCCTCGGGCCGACCCGCCGTCCGGCGCTCCCCACTCGCTCAAGGATCAGGTTCCTCTACCGGCGGCGGCGTTGGTCGCGGGCGGGGCGGTGCGGGGCGGGGCGCTGCTCCGGCGCGGCGGCGTCAGCCTGCACCTCGTCCCACCGGGCGTAGGCGTCGACGATGTCGCCGACCAGCCGGTGCCGGACGACGTCGGTGCTGGTCAGCATCGAGAAGTGGACGTCCTCCACGCCGTCGAGGATCTCCCGGACCACCCGCAGCCCACTGCGCTGGCCGCTGGGCAGGTCGACCTGCGTCACGTCGCCGGTCACCACGATCTTCGACCCGAAGCCGAGCCGGGTGAGGAACATCTTCATCTGTTCCGGCGTGGTGTTCTGCGCCTCGTCCAGGATGATGAACGCGTCGTTCAGGGTGCGGCCACGCATGTACGCCAGCGGCGCGATCTCGATCGTGCCGCCCTGGGTCAGCCGCGGGATCGACTCCGGGTCGACCATGTCGTGCAGCGCGTCCAGCAGCGGGCGCAGGTACGGGTCGATCTTGTCGTAGAGGGTGCCGGGCAGGTAGCCCAGCCGCTCCCCCGCCTCGACCGCCGGCCGGGTCAGGATGATCCGGTTGGCCTGCTTCGACTGCAGCGCCTGCACCGCCTTGGCCACCGCCAGGTACGTCTTGCCGGTGCCGGCCGGGCCGATGCCGAAGACGATCGTGTGCCGGTCGATGGCGTCCACGTACCGCTTCTGGTTCAGCGTCTTCGGCCGGATCGTGCGGCCGCGCCGGGACAGGATGTTCAGGCTGAGCACCTCGGCCGGCCGCTCCGACTCGCCGCTGCGCAGGATGCCCAGGGTGTGCGTGATCGAGTCGCTGGTCAGCGTCTGGCCGGCCCGGACCAGCTCGAGGAGCTCCTCGAACAGGCGGGTGGCCAGCGCGTTGTCAGCCGGGGCGCCGGTGATGGTGATCTCGTTGCCGCGCACGTGGATGTCACTGGCCAGGGCGGCTTCGATGATCCGGAGCAGTTCGTCCCGACTGCCGAGCAGGCTCACCATCGCCTGCGAGCCGGGGACGACGATCTTGGTTTGAGCGGCTGCCGGTGGCTCCGACCGGTCACGCTGCTCTCGGGACTCGCGCCGGTCGGTGGGGCCGCCGGCGACGTCTGGTTTGCCGGCTCCGCCGGTGGCGGCTCCTGACACGTCAGGCTTTGTGGGCACGGGGTGTGGTCGGCCCTGCTTCCTTGCGTACGGCGACAGGTTGAGACGAGTCTACCCGGGCCGACCGGGCACCGATCCGGATATCCGGACGGATGCTGCGGACCGGTCGGGTCTAGCCGGGCGGCCAGCCGAACTTGCGGCCACCGAGGACATGCCCGTGCACGTGGAAGACGCTCTGCCCGCCGTTCACGCCGGTGTTGAAGACCAGCCGCCAGCCGTCCGCGACGATGCCCTCCTGCTCGGCCACCGCGGCGGCGGCCCGGTGCACGGCGGCCAGCAGCTGCGGGTCGCCGGCCAGCGCCGCCACATCCGGGTGGTGCGCCTTGGGGATGACCAGCACGTGCGTCGGCCCCTGCGGGTTGAGGTCACGGAAGGCGAGCGTCTGCTCGTCCTCGTGGACGGGCGTCGCCGGGATCTCACCGGCAACGATGCGACAGAACAGGCAGTCGGCCATGAGCGACCAGCATACTGATCGGGTCCGCCGGTAAACCCGGTGGACCGGGTGCGCATCCCTTGTTCCGTGACCGGCACACTGGCGCTTCGTGGGACGAGAGTGGCCGATACTGGTTCGGTGCCCGTGATCCGGGAAGAACGCCTGGACGCGGACAGCGCGCTCACCGCGCTGTACACCTCCCACTACCGCCAGCTTGTCCGGCTGGCCGCCCTGCTTCTGGACGATCTGGGCACCAGCGAAGAAGTGGTGCAGGACGCGTACGTGAAGATGCACGGCTCCTGGCACCGGATCCGTGACCCCGACGCGGCCATCGGCTACCTGCGCACGACCGTGGTGAACCTGGCCCGGTCCCGGCTGCGCCGCCGGCTGGTCGCGCAGAAGCACGCGCCGAAGCCGATGCCGGACGCGCCGTCCGCGGAGGTCGGCGCGTTCGAACAGCTCGAGCGGGACCGGTTGATCCAGGCCCTGCGCCGGCTGCCGACCCGACAGCGGGAGTGCCTGGTGCTGCGGTACTACGGCGACCTCACGGAGGTTCAGATCGCCGAGGCGATGGGGATCAGCACCGGAGCGGTGAAGAGTCACGCGTCCCGGGGCATGGCTGCGCTGCGGGCCAGCCTGGAGGAGCCGGCATGACCTACGACGAGCGTGACCTGGAGCAGTTGCTCCGGTCGGCCCTGGATACCGAGGCCCGGCGGCAGGGCGAGCCGGCCGGCGACGGGCTGGCCCGGATCCGGGAACGGGCGCAGCGGCGGCGCCGCTGGTCCGGCTGGATGAAGCCGACACTGGCGCTGGCCGGCGCGGCCGCGGTGGGCGCCGCGGTGGTGGCCGCCCCGCAGTACCTGACCGGCAGCGACGACAAGCCCGGCCTGGTGGCCGGCGCGTCGAACCGCTCGGCGGAGCTCTCCCCCTCGGTGAGCCCGTCCACCCCGGCCACGCCGGTGCTGTCCGGCACCCCGATCGGTGGCGATCAGGCGCTGCCTGACATGGCCACCGTCTGGCCGTACCCGAGCCGGCGGATCGGCCACGACAAGGCCGACGGGGACGTGGCCAGCGGCCGCTACCCGGACCTCGCCGACGCCGGCAAGACCGCGGTCGACTTCGTCGCCTCGTTCGTCGGCGACGGGCAGGGGCTGGCCGCGGTGCGGCTCGGCCCGGTCGCCGCCGGCGTCGCCATGCAGGTGCAGCGCAAGGACGGGAACGGCGAGGTCGTGCCGGTCAGCAACGTGTACCTGGTCCGGGTCCGGGTGGCCGACGACGCGCCGTACGTGGTGGTCGGCGCCAGCCGGGCCGGCATGGGCGACACGCTCACGATCGCGCCACCGCCCAGGCTGCGCGGCACCGCCACGGTCACCGTGACCGGCAATGTCCGGCGTGCGGCGCCCGACCTCACCGGCAAGAGCGCGGCGACGATCCGGGTGTCGCTGCGCGAGTCCGGCTCCCCCGACGATCTCGGCCTGGGCCGCGACACGGTCACGGTGATCGGCGCCGGCCCGCAGACCTGGTCGGTCGAACTGTCGCCGTTCCGCCAGCTGGCCACCCCGGGTGTGGTCGCCGCCTGGACCACCGACGAGAAGCTCGTCACCGAGTTCGTCGCCGCGCCGATCAGCCCGTAGCGGTCAGCACCGCCGGGCAGCACCGCCGGGCCGGACGGCGGGTGGGCCGGGTCAGGTCCAGCGGCCGGTGCGGACGGACAGCACGGCCAGCGCGGCGGCGCCGGCGGTGGACGCGCGCAGCACGGTCGGGCCGAGCCGGACCGGGCGCGCGCCGGCCGCGGTGAAGGCGGCCAGCTCGGCCGGGTCGATGCCGCCCTCCGGGCCGACCACGACCGCCAACTCGCCGCTGGCCGGCAGCTCCGCGGCGCCCAGCGGGTCGGTCGCGGACTCGTGCAGGATCAGCGTGCCGGCGCCGATCCGGTTGACCACCTCGGCCGTGCTGTGCGCCTCGGTGATCTCGGGCAGCCAGGCGCGGCGGCTCTGTTTCGCCGCCGCCCGGGCGGTGGACCGCCAGCGCTCCAGCGCCCGGCCGCCGCGCTCGCCCTGCCAGCGCACCACCGAGCGGGACGCCGACCAGGGCACCACCGCGTCCACGCCCAACTCGGTCATCAGCTCGACCGCCAGCTCGCCGCGGTCGCCCTTGGCCAGCGCCTGCACCACCACCAGCCTCGGCTGCGGCGCGGCCAGCTGGCGCCGATGATCGACCGCCAACCTCAGCTGGTCGGGCTCCGCCGCGGTGACCGTGCACTCGGCCAGGCCGCCCCGCCCGTCGGCCAGGCAGATGACCTCACCCGGCCGGATCCGGCGGACGGTCGCGGCATGCCGCCCCTCGGCGCCAGCCAGCACGGCCTCCGCACCGGCCGGCAGCACATCCACCAGAAACACCGGCACCGTCGTCACGCCACCCCTGCCCTAGCCTCGCCCGCCGCGCCCAAGCCCCTGCCAGCAGCACCAGCACGCTCTTCAGCCGAACGGACCGAGCCTACGAACGACGCCACGGAACACCGGCCACCCCGCCAACCGCCGCCGGCCGCACCGTGGGGCACCCGGGGCTCGGCCCCGGGGCCAGCATGACGAAGGAGCCATGCGAGCGCTCTCCGCGAGCACACTCCCCCCGATCCCTCGTCTTCACCTGCCGTTGAACGCGTCCCTCATCCGGGAGAACAGGCCGCCGCCGGACGCCTTGGTGGACGACGGCTGCTCCTCGCCGCGCAGCCGGGCCAGCTCGCGCAGCAGCCGCTCCTGTTCGACGTCCAGCCGGGTCGGCGTCTTCACTTCGACGTGCACGTGCAGGTCGCCGCGGCCGACGCCGCGCAGGTGCGGGATACCGCGGGCACGCAGCGTGACGATCGTGCCGGGCTGGGTGCCGGGGCGGATCTCGACCTGCTCGTCGCCGTCGAGCGTGACCAGGGTCAGCGAGGCGCCGAGCGCGGCCGAGGTCATCGGCAGCGAGACGCGGCAGTGCAGATCGTCCCCGTCCCGGGTGAAGATGTCGTGCGGCAGCTCGTTGACCTCGACGTACAGGTCGCCGGCCGGGCCGCCGCCGGGGCCCACCTCGCCGTGCCCGGACAGCCGGATCCGCATCCCGTCCTCGACCCCGGCCGGGATCTTCACCGAGATCGTCCGGCGGGCCCGGACCCGGCCGTCGCCGCCGCAGGACGGGCACGGGTGCGGAATGACGGTGCCGGTGCCGACGCAGGTGGGGCACGGCCGGGTGGTCATCACCTGGCCCAGGAACGAGCGCTGCACGCTCTGCACCTCGCCGCGGCCGCGGCAGGTGTCGCAGGTGTCCGGGTGGGTGCCCGGGGCGGTGCCGGAACCGGTGCAGGTGTCGCAGACCACGGCGGTGTCGACGGTGAGGTCCTTGGTGGTGCCGAACGCGGTCTCGGCCAGCTCCAGGTCGAGCCGGATCAGCGCGTCGGCGCCCTGCCGCACCCGGCTGCGCGGGCCGCGGGAGGTGGCCGCGCCGAAGAACGCGTCCATGATGTCGCCGAGGCCGCTGAACCCGGAGAACGGGTTGCCGCCGGCGCCACCGGCCGACGCCAGCGGGTCGCCGCCGAGGTCGACCATCTCCCGCTTCTGCGGGTCGGAGAGCACCTCGTACGCGGCGGTGACCTCCTTGAACCGCTCCTGCGCGGCCGGATCGGGGTTCACGTCCGGGTGCAGGTCGCGAGCGAGCTTGCGATATGACCGTTTGATCTCCTCGGCCGTCGCGTCACGCCGTACGCCCAGCACAGCGTAGTAATCGGTGGCCACGACACCCACTTCCGCGATTCCTGGCACTCCTCCTGCAGGAGTGCCAAGTGTACGGCGATCGGCGCGGTCGCACCTCGCCCCCGGCCCGACACATCCTGCCCCGATTCCGATAGTCCTCCGGAACCGGCCCCGGCACTTCTCGACCGACGGCTGCCGGCCCAGCGTGCCGGACCGTGGCCGGCTTGCCTGGGTTCGGCCGGTTCCGGTTCCGCCGAGCGATCCCAACCGCTGCCGCTGTCACCCGGATGGACCTATCCTGCGGCGATGACCGAGCCGAAGCCCGGTGGTGACAGCACATCCCAACCAACCGACCCGACCGCGGATTCCTGGCTGTCCGCGCCGTCCGGCGAGCCGGACGCCGACCCGACCGCCGGCTCCTGGCCGGCCGCCCCGACCTTCGGCACCGCACCGACCCCGACGACCCCCACCGCGCCGCCCCCGCCACCGGGCCACGCCCCGACCGGGTCACCGGACCCAGCCGGAACCGATCCGACCGACCTGCCGCCGGCTGCCCTGGCCGGCAGCGGCCCGGCCACCGTGCCGGACTACAGCGGCCCGCCGGGCGCCGTCCCGCCGCAGCCGTGGGGTGCCGGGGGCGATCCGGCCGGGTCGCCCGGCGGGTGCGGGCCGCCGCCGGGGTACGGGAGCGGGAACCACCCGGCGGATGGCTACCCGGCGCGGGTGCCGTGGCGGGCCGGGCCGGACGACACGGCGTGGGCGCTGCTGGTCCACCTGTCGTACTTCGGGTTCGG
>Ga0307500_10000266_pt1 | contig 17891 bp, 17 predicted proteins | sample 14_S_MG_FD_201362 | JGI IMG/M metagenome (GOLD analysis project Ga0307500, IMG submission 201362) | Soil microbial communities from Populus trichocarpa stands in riparian zone in the Pacific Northwest, United States - 14_S | ecosystem: Environmental > Terrestrial > Soil > Riparian zone > Trees... | reverse complement strand
AGGGCCAGCCGTACCGGCCGCCGCCGATGCCGTGGGCGCTCGACCCGGGCCAGCAGCCGCAGATCCGCGACGTCCACCCGAACATCGTCGAGGTGCGTGACCTGCCGCTGCCGCCCGGGCGCGGACTGCTGTACGGGGTGCTGGCGCCGCGGCTCAACCTCATCCCGATAGTTCGGGCGCACCGCCCGTCGATCGTGCTGGTCCGGTTCGGCCCCGACGGCGGCGCGGGCGCCGCGGCCGTGGGATAGCCCACACCGGCGCGCCGGATCGTTAGCCACGCGAACCACTGGGCTTACGATGGCCTGAAAGGTTGCAGAGGCCAACTAAGTTCGGAGCGCAGGTGGACAACAGGTACAAGTGGACCGCGCTGGCCACGACCACGATGGGCATGCTCGTGGTGATGATGAACTCCTCGATCGTCATCATCTCGCTGCCGGCCATCTTCCGCGGGCTGGGCCTGGATCCACTCGGCGCCGGCAACATCGGCTACCTGCTCTGGCTGCTGATGGGATATCTCCTGGTCACGGCCGTGCTGGTGGTGACCTTCGGGCGGCTGGGCGACATGTACGGCCGGGTCAAGCTGTTCAACCTCGGCTTCCTGATCTTCACCGTGGGCGCGGCGGCCTGCGCCCTGGTACCGAACGGCGGCGGGGCCGGTGCGGTCGAACTGATCACGCTGCGGCTGATCCAGGGCGTCGGCGGCGCGATGGTCGCCGCGAACTCGACCGCGCTGCTCACCGACGCGTTCCCGTCCCACCAGCGCGGCCTGGCGCTGGGCATCAACCAGGTGGCCGCGCTGGCCGGCTCGTTCCTCGGCCTGCTGGTCGGCGGGCTGCTGGCCGAGTGGAGTTGGCGCAGCGTGTTCTGGGTCAGCGTCCCGTTCGGCGTCTACGGCACGTTCGAGGGCTACCGGCGGCTGCGCGACCTGAACCCGCCGCGCGGGCACGGCAGGATCGACTGGCTCGGCAACGTGACCTTCGGGGTGGGCCTGGTCGCGGTGCTGGTCGCGATCACCTACGGCATCCAGCCGTACGGCGGGCACACCATGGGCTGGACCAGCCCGTTCGTGCTCGGCTGCCTGATCGGTGGCGGGCTGCTGCTGGTCGCGTTCATCGCCGTCGAGGCCCGGGTCACCGAGCCGATGCTCGACCTGCGGCTGTTCCGGATCAAGGCGTTCGCTGCCGGCAACGCCGCCGGGCTGCTCGCCGCGATCGCCCGCGGCGGCCTGCAGTTCATGCTGATCCTCTGGCTGCAGGGCATCTGGCTGCCGCTGCACGGCTACGCGTTCGAGCGGACGCCGCTGTGGGCCGGCATCTACCTGCTGCCGCTGACCATCGGGTTCCTCGCCGCCGGCCCGGTGTCCGGCTGGCTGTCGGACATGTTCGGCGCGCGGGCGTTCGCCACCGGCGGGCTGCTGCTCACCGTCGTCTCGTACGCCGGGCTGATCGCGCTGCCGATCGACTTCAACTTCACCCTGTTCGCGATCCTGCTGGCGCTGAACGGGATCGGCTCCGGCCTGTTCGCGGCGCCGAACACCACCGCGATCATGAACAGCGTGCCGACCCGGGAACGCGGCGCCGCGTCCGGGGTGCGCGCCACGTTCATGAACGCCGGCATGGTGCTGAGCATCGGGATCTTCTTCTCGCTGATGATCGCGGGGCTGGCGGCCCGGCTGCCGCAGACACTCACCAGCGGGCTGTCCGCCGCCGGGGTGCCGGCGGACGCGGCCGCCCGGGTCGGGGCCGAGCCGCCGGTCGGCAGCCTGTTCGCCGCGTTCCTCGGGTACAACCCGGTGGAACGGCTGGTCGGTCCGGACACGCTGAGCCAGCTACCACCGGCCGACGCCGCCCGGCTGACCGGCACCTCGTTCTTCCCGCAGCTGATCGCCGCCCCGGTCAAGCACGGGCTGACCATCGTCTTCGTCGCCGCGATCGTGATGTCGCTGGTGGCGGCGCTGGCCTCGCTGCTGCGTGGCGGCCGGTACGTGCACCTGGACGAGCCGGCCGGGGACGAGCCGGGCGGCCCGGACCGGGGGCCCGCGGGTCAGCCGGTCCAGCCGGCGAGCACCGCGACCAGCGCCAGCACGGCCAGCCCGGTCGCCGAGACGGTCAGCGCGAGCACCGGCGGTGCCGGCGGCCGGCCGGACCGGTAGCGGCTGCTGGCCCGGCCCAGCAGCAGGCCGACCGCGGTCACCGCCGACGACGCGACCACCAGCGCGACCAGCGGGTGCCGCGCCTGCACCGCCCGTGCCTGCACCGCGACGGCACCGAGCAGGGTCAGCGCGGTCCGGACCCAGGCCAACAGCGTCCGCTCCGCCGCCACCCCCGGCGGCGGCGTCCCGGGGTCGTCGCTGGCAGGCACCTCAGGTACGGGTAGCCAGGACGACGATCAGGACCAGCACCGAGAGCACCGCGATGCCGTAGCCGAAGGCCGGGGCCAGTACCGGCAACGGCAGCGGGTCGCCGGTCCGCAACGCGCGCTCGGCGCGCAGCCAGCGGCGGAACGCACCGGCGCTGAGCAGGCCGCCGAGCACGATCAGGGCGACGGCCACGGCGCGCCGCAGGCCCGGCCGGCCGAGCCCGTCCGCGAACGCCTCCAGCGCCACTCCGGCCGCGATCAGCGCGACCGCGGTGCGGATCCAGGCCAGGAACGTGCGCTCGTTGGCGAAGCTGAACCGCGGGTCCGGGTCGGTGCCGGTGGAGCGCAGCCGCCGGACCCAGCGCGGGTTCATCCGGCCAGTGTCGCGGTCGGCCGGCCGGCGCTGACCCCTGGGGCGGTCGGCAGCGGGGATCAGAGGCGGACGAGGCAGTCCGGGCCGTCGCGGTCGGCGACGTCCGGATCGTCGAACCACTGCCCGTTGGCGGCCAGGTAGCGGAACCGTACGGTCCGATCCGCCGGTACCCGGACGCTGACCGAACGGGTGCCGTTGCGCAGCGGCTTGAACTCGTGCCGGCCGGGCGTCCAGCCGTTGAAGTCGCCGACCACCGAGACCGGCCCGGTCTGCAGGTCCGCACTGAGGATGAACGTGAGCTGATAGGCGTCCTGATTCTTGATCTTGGTGGCCTTCAGCATGCGCTCGCGCCTCCCCTTGCCGATGGTGCGGTCCAGCCGTGCCGGCCGGTACCGGGGCAGCTTCGGCGTGGCTCGCCGGGAGACACGATACAGACACGGAACGTGTTCGTCAGCGGTCACCCGGAGTCAGCCGGAACCGGCGGCTCCAGCTCGACCAGCCGGAACACCCTGGCGGTTTCCGGCTTGCCGGCCGCGCAGGTGAGCCGCGCGGCCGGGCTGCGCTCAGCGCGGACAGTGACCGTGACCACCCCGTCCCGGTGCGCCAGCAGCACCCGGGTGGTGCCCGGGGCGACCTGGGCGACGTCCAGCGGCGGCAGCGCGTCGACGCCGTACTCGGCCAGCGCCCGCCGGGCGTGCTGCTGCGCCACCTGCACCGCCGGCGGGAACACCGACCGGCCGCGCAGCAGGTCCGGCTCGACCAGACCGGCCTCGTACCGGCTGACCAGGGCGCCGGCGTCGGCCGGGGTGACCACGCCGCCGTAGTAGAAACCGTGCGGCAGCGCGATCACATTCGCGGCGAACCGGTCACCGCCGACATGCGTGCACTCCCAGACCGCGGCCGGACGCAGCGAGGCCAGCGTGGCCGCGACCGGCCGGCCCCAGATCGCGCAGCACGCGTCGTGCCGTCCGTGCGCGCAGACCAGATACGCGGGGTCGGGGTCCGGCTCCCCCGCCGGTTGGTCCGGACGCAACTCGAGCAGGTCGCGCTCGTCCGCCCAGGTCCCCCAGGAGAGGCGCTCGTGGCCGGGCCGCGAGTCGACCCAGCCGACCCGCCGGGCGCCGGCCCGGTCGACCCGACCACAGCGGCGGATCAGCACCACCCGCACCCGGCTGGCCGCCGCCCGGTCCGCCACGGCCGCGGCCACCTCCGGCCGCAGCCCGGACTGGCGCAGCGCGTCGCGTCCCCACGGCCCGGGGTGCTCGATCAGCAGCCACCGGCTGACCGGCGCGGCGGTCCCGGACAGCTGGTCGCCCCGCCGCCGGGCCGCCGCCGCGCACCGGTCGACGATCCCCGCCGCCCCCGCCGCGAACGGCGCGGCGTTCGGCCGTGCCCCAGCCGATTCGGTCCCAGCCATGCCGCTCCCAGCGGGATCGGTCCCAGCGGCACCGGTCCCAGCAGGATGGGTCCCAGCCGACTTGGTCCCAGCGGCATCGGTCTCGGCCAGCTCCGTCTCGGCCAGCTCAGTCACGGCCAGCTCAGTCACGGTGGGGTGGACGGGACGGCGATGGCTTCGCGGAGCAGCCGGCGGGCCAGGGTGAGCTGGTCGTCCGGGTCGAGGCCGGGCAGGTCGCCGATGGCGAGCGGGCCGCCGGTGAGCACCGCCTTGACCGCGGGCTCGGTGCTCGCCGGCAACGAGAGCCGGCGGTCGGGCAGGTCGAGCTGCACCCTGTCGCCGTCGGCGTGCAGCCGGCAGCGCAGCCCTGGCCGCAGCCGGATCAGCGTGCCGGCGCCGGCCGAGCCGGCCACCGCGGCCTGGGCCAGCGGGGCGATCGGGCCAGGTGGCACCGCACCGGCCAGCTGCCCGCGCAACTGCTCGGCCACCGCTGCCGGGTCGGCCCGGCGCAGCCAGCCGATCAGCGCCTCGACGGTGCCGGCCAGGTCCGGGCCGAGCTGGCCGGGGTCGGTGCCGTCCACGCCGAGCGGCAGCGATGCGCGCAGGTCGGGCTGCTCGGCGGCCAGCGTCGTCAGCGCCTGCACGACGTTGTACCGGGTCACCGGGTGCACGCCGAAGGTCAGGTGCGCGGACACCGCGCCGAGCGCCTCGGCGGCGTGCAGGTAGCCGCGCGGCAGGTACAGCGCGTCACCGGGACGGAGCACCTCGGCCAGCACCGGCTCGCCCTTGGCCGCCGCTGCCACCGCGGCGCGGTGCTCGGTCCATGGCTGGTCGCGCAGCGGCATCGGCACCGGCGGCTCGTGCACCACCCACCGCTTCTCCCCGGCGACCTGCAGCACGAACACGTCGTGCACGTCGTAGTGCGCGGAGAAGCCGGTGTTCTGGGCCGGCGTGATGTACGCGTTGACCTGGACCGGGTGGCCGAGGTCGGCGGCCAGCTGACCGGTGAACTCCATGATCGGCGACCAGGTGCGGTGCAGCGCCTGCAGCACCAGCGTGTGGCCGCCGGCGAACAGGTCCAGCACCCGGTCGTCGGCGACCTGGTCGTCGATCTCCGCGCCGGCCCCGCCGGACCGGGTGAACCGGGACCGGTCCAGCATGACGCCGCCCTTGGCGATCCGCAGGAACGGAGTGCGCAGCCCGCGCCGGGACAGCAGTTCGTCGGCCGCGGCCAGGCTGAACAGGTCATCGAAGCCGACTGGGGCGCTAGGTCCAGTGCGGTTGCCCGGTCCGGCGGGGCCGGCGGGGTCGCTCGATCCGGCAGGTTTGCCCGGTTCGGTGCGGTCGTCCGGTCTGGCGGAGGCGCCCGGTCCGGCGGGGGCGCTTCGGCTGGCCGGACCGTTCGAGCCAGGCGGGCTACCCGATCCGGCCGGGCCGGACAGGCCGGCCGGCAGGTCGGCCGCGCGGGAGAGCAAGGGCCGGGCCGACCAGAACTCGGCCGCGAACCGGTCCGGCTCGACCGCCACACAACGCCGAAGCGCCGGGCGGTCAGTCGCTGCCGCCCGGCGCTCCCCGGTGCTCACGGTCAGGCTGACCCGTCCGCGCCACCGTCCGCGCCGCCATCGGCTCCGCCATCGGCGCCACCGTCAGCCCCGCCATCGGCGCCACCGTCAGCGCCACCATCGGCCCCGCCGTCAGCCCCGCCATCGGCCCCGCCGTCAGCGCCGCCGTCAGCGCCACCATCGGCTCCGCCGTCGTTGCCGCCACCGGCCGCGCCGCCGTCGGCCGGGCCGTGCCCGGACCCACCGGGCGTGGAGGTGACCATGTCCTCGTCGTCGAGCGTCATTCGTCCTCCTGCGTTCCGCCTCCGTCCCAGCGACGGTGAGCAGGACCCTAGGCTGCCCACTGATCGCCCACAACTAACCCCCGACCAGGCCCGTACCGAAGCGGTCAGCGAAGTCCGAACGGTGCTCCCTCCCCAAACCCGGCCGGCCCGGATAGCGTGCACAGGCATGGCGAAGAAGATCATCCTGATCGTGTTCGGCGTGGTCGGGATGCTGATCGGGGGGACACTCGCGCTCATCGGCGGGGTGCTGTTCGCAGTCACCAGCGGCGACGGGTACTTCGACACCGGGCAGGTGACGCTGACCACGCCCACGCACGCGCTGGTGCTGTCCGACCCGCAGCGGCTACGCAACGACATCCCGTTCAATGACGGGTCCACCACGGACGTCCGGTTCCGGCTCAAGATCAACGCGACCGAGCCGGTCTTCATCGGCATCGGCGCCGCCCAGGCGGTCGACGCCTACCTGCAGGGCGTCCAGGTGGACGAGGCCACCTCGATCGACTTCCGGCCGTTCAGCATCAAGACCACCCGCCAGGAGGGCACCCGCACGCCGGGCAGCCCGCAGGAACAGACCTTCTGGACGGCGCGCGCCTCCGGCACCGGCGCGCAGACGCTGACCTGGGACGCCCACAGCGGTGACTACCGGCTCGTGGTGATGGCCGCGGACGGCACGGCGGGCGTGCAGACCGACGCCTCGTTCGGCCTCCGCCTACCGTTCCTGCGCGGGCTGGGCATCGGCCTGCTCATCGCCGGCGTGATCGCCGGCCTGGGCGGGATCGCGCTGCTGATCTGGGGTATCCGGACCAAGCGGCGACAGCCCGCGTTCGCCGGCCACCCCGGCCAGTACGCCGGCGGCTACCCGCCGGCTGGCTACCCACCCGCCGGCTACCCGCAGCCGGGCCAGTACCCGCCCGACCCGTACGCCCAGTACCCCCCGCCCGGACCGGCGCAGTACCCGCCGCCAGATCCGCAGGCGCAGTACCCGCAGTCCCAGCCGTACCCACAGTCCCAGCCGGCACCGCAGCCCCAGCCAGCAGCGCAGCCCGGCGGGTACCCGCCCGACCCGGCGACCCAGCCACCGCCCCCACCCCAGCCGGCGGCTACTCCCCCAGCCGCTACTCCCCCGGCGGCGACTCCACCGGCCGCGGCCCCGCCGGCGGCGGCTCCGGACGCCGACCCGACCGCCGAGCGCCGCGACGGCCCGACCGAGCCGACGGTCTGATCCGGCTCAGCCGAGGACCGTCGCGGTGATGGCGGCCAGCGCGGCGTGGCGGTCCGGGCCGGGGTGACGCATGGCGTGCCGGGCCAGTTCGATGCCGAGCCGGCAGCCGAGCCGGTGCTTGGTGGCGTCGGTGGCCAGCACGGCGAGCAGGCCGGCGGCGAACATGTCGCCGGCGCCGGTCGGGTCGTGGATCTCGGCGGCCGGTAGTGGCGGGCGGGCCAGCCACTCGGTCCGGACTCCGTCCGATCGTGGGCGGCAGCAGAGGACGCCGTCCGGCCGCTTCACGGCGATCACCAGGCGGTCGCTGACGGAGCCGGCGGCCAGCCGGGCGGCGACCGCCTCGTCCGGGCCGTCGCCGCCGAGCGCGGCGAACTCGCGCTGGTTGACCAGCACCAGGTCGCTGGCCGCCAGCAGGTCGCGGACGGCCGGTGGTGGACCGGTGGACCAGCCGTGCCCCGGATCGAAGCTGATCAGCGTCGCCGGGTTGGCCCGGCGGACGGCGTGGACCAGGGCGAGCAGTCGGGCCGGGCTGTGGTCGTCCAGCGGCGCGGCCAGGTGCACGACCCGGGCTCCGGCGAGGTAGCCGACCAGCGCGTCGAAGCTGCCGGCGAGGTGCCCGGCCAGGCCGACGTTCGCGCCGGCCGCGGTGATCATCGTGCGCTCGCCGGCCGCGGCGAAGGAGAAGCACAGGCCGCAGGTGGCCGGGTCGGTCCGGACGTGGGTCCGGTCGACGCCGAGCCGGTCCAGCAGCGCCAGGCTGGACAGCCCGGGCACCGGCACCCGGCCGGCCACTCCGACGTAACCCAGCCGCAGGTCCCGGCCGAGCCGGGCGAGCGCGTGCACGGTGTTGAACGCCGAGCCGCCGAGGGTGGCGGTCAGCGCGGCCGCGCCGACCGCCTCGACCGCGGCGTAGACGGTGGACTCGGCCACGAACACCTCAGCGCCCCAGTCCAGGCCACCGGGTACGCCGGCGAGCAGCAGCTCCAGGTCGGCCCGGGCCGACGCCGCCGCGGCGGTGACGATCACGTCCAGGTTGACCGCGCCGATGCCGACGACGTCGAGGCCCACCTGCCGAACTCTAGGCCGCCGCCGCGGCCTGTTCCCGGGCTGACCTGGCGATATCGGGCCCGACGAGCAGGTCGTGAAGATTTCCGGGATTCCGGGGTTTGCTTCCCGGGAGGCCAGGGGACGTATTTTGTAGGTCGCGCACATGATGGGTCTGCGCAACCGGAGCGAGGGGTGGGCGGTCGTCCCGTCTTGGCGGAACGGGATGATCGCCCACCCCGTTTCCATGCCCGGGTGCGGCCGGATGACGATCATCGGCCGGGGTGCCGCCGGGGCGGTCAGGCCCGCCCGGTACGGTCCTGACCATGCGGGATCCCCGGGAACGACCGGAGTCGACGGTGATGGGTGCGGCGGCGCACAGCGCTGAGGAAAGCCGGCAACTGCTTCCGCTGAACCACCCGGCCCGGCGCCGGTTCCGGGTCACCGCGGCACTGGCCGGTGTGGCCACCGCGGTGTGGGGTGTGGTGGGCGTCGGCTCCGACCGGGTCACCATCGCGCTGGTCGTCGCGGGCGTGCTGGCCATTCTGGTCTCGCTGCCCGGCGGGAACGTCGGTGCGGCCAGCAGCATCGCGCTCGGCAGCGTGATCATCGTCGGCGGGCTGCTCCAGCTCGGCATCACCGACACGTCCGCGAACACGCTGCACGCCAGCGTGCTGAACGTGTGCGGCTTCCTGCTGCTCGGCCTGGTCGTCGGCGGCTGCGGCCTGTACGAGTGGGAGACCGACGAGCACGGCCGCATGGTCCGGGGCATCCGCTCGGTCAGCCGCAACGTGCGCGCGGAGCTGAACGCCCGCACGCACTGACCCCTCCCCCGCCCCGCTGCCGTGGGGTGCTGAATTCAGCCGCGTCCGGACGACCGCTGCTCGCGGTCACCCGGACGCTTCGCCGTGCGCTCCCGCGAGCCGCCGCGTTCCGCGCGCAGTGACGGCCTGGCCCGATCCAGCGCCGGCGGATGGAGCGTCGGCGCAGCGGAGTGCGGCGGGTGGTGTGCGGCGAGCACCACGAGACACCCGGATACACGCCTATACACCTAGCGGTGCAGGTGATGTCGCCGGTGCACAGCCAGGCGCTGTTTCGCACCGCGAGTAGTCGTTCAGGCGCAAGTCGTCAACCCACAGGTAACCCGGAGTGGGTACCGTCGAGCGCAGCGGGGGTCCGACGGCCGCGGCCACCATCGCGGCCAATGACGAGGGAGATGCGCAATGGCGCGCCGCGTCCAGACGGTTAGGCGATGAGTCCCCGGTCCGGCGAGCCGCTGGCGATCGTGGTCGGCGCCGGTCCACGGATCGGCCGGGCGGTGGCGGAACGGTTCGGTCGGGAAGGGTTCCGGTTGGCGCTGGTGGCACGCCGGGGTGACCGGCTGCGACGGGTGACCACCGCGCTCGGCCGGGCCGGGGTGACCGCGGTGGCGGCCGAGGCGGACGCGGGTGACCCGAAGTCGCTGCGGGCCTGCCTGGAGGAGCTGATCGAGGAGCACGGCGACCCGCAGGTGCTGATCTACAACGCCGCGGCCAGCCCGGCCGGCCGGCCCAGCACCATGGACCTGGGCCTGCTCAACGACTCGCTGTGCGTGAACCTGGGCGGCGTGCTGGCCGCCGCACAGACGGTACTGCCGACGATGCGCGAGCACGGTCGCGGCACGATCATCGCGACCGGCGCCGGCGTCGCGCTGGATCCGCGGCCGGAGGAGACCGCGACCGCGGTGGGCAAGGCCGCCGCCCGGGCGCTGCTGCTCGCGCTGGCCAAAGAGGTCGAGTTCGACGGGGTGCACGTCGCGGTGGTGACCGTGCTGGGCTCGGTCGCCCCGGGGACCGCGTTCAACCCGGGCAGCATCGCCGACGCGTTCTGGACGCTGCACGTCGAGCCGTCCGGCGCCTGGCGCAGCGAGGTCCTGTTCAGCGGCCGCCCCTGAGCACGGTCGACGGACTCAGGGCAGCCGCTGACGTCCCGGGCCGGCCAGTCCTCCCGGGCTGGGCCGGTCAGCCCGGCGGGCCGGCCGGGGTGGTCACCGGTGGCCCGGATCGTCCTGCGGGTCGCCGGTCGGTCAGCAGCTGACTGCCCGGGCGGAAAGGCGGGAGCCCCGGCCGACCGGCCGGGGCTCCAGGAAAATGGCGATCAGCGCTTGAAGGCGTCGCCGACCTTGTGCGCGGCGTCCTTGATCTTCTCGCCGGCGTCCTTGACGTCGGCCTCGGTCTGCTTGCCGCGGCCCTCGTCGCGCATTTCCTCGTTATCGGTAGCGGCGCCGACGGCCTCCTTGGCCCGGCCTTCGACGCGGTCCTTGGCGTTGTCGATCTTGTCGCTGGTGCCCACAGCGGGCACGCTCCTTTCCGGCTGGATCGGGCGCCATCTGCGGATGGGCCCGTACTTCAGCCCTACCCGCTCAGCCCGGACCCAACCCGCCGGACCAGCCGCCTGGGTCGTCTCGGTGATATGTCGATAAAGCGTTCGGTCGCTAGAACTATCAATCGCCGTTGCTCGGGGGGAACGGCAGCCGGACGATGAACCGGGTGTCGCCGGGCGTCGACTCCAGCCGCAGGTCGCCGTGGTGCTTGTTGACCACGATCCGCCAGGAGATGTCCAGGCCCAGGCCGGTGCCCTCGCCGACCGGCTTGGTGGTGAAGAACGGGTCGAAGATGCGGTCCCGGATCTCCGCCGGAACGCCCGGGCCGGTGTCCTCGATCGACACCACCAGGTGCTCGTCCTCCCGCCCGGTCCGGACCGTGAGCGTGCCGGTGCCGGCCATCGCGGCCAGCGCGTTGTCGATCAGATTCGTCCAGACCTGGTTCAGCTCGGCGGCGAAGACCGCGATCCGGGGCACCGTGCGGTCGTACTCCTTGACCACCCGGATGCCGTCGCCGATCTTGCGGCCGAGCATCACCAGGGTGGAGTCGAGCAGGTCGTGCACGTCGACCACCTGGAACGGGGCCCGGTCCATCTGCGAGTACTGCTTGGCCGCGGCGACCAGGGTGGAGACCCGGGTGGTGGCGTCCTCGATCTCGGACATCAGCATCTCGGTCTCGACCGAGTACGTCAGCCAGCGGACCGCGCCCTCGAAGTTCTCCGGGCCGGTCCGCTCCCGGACGCCGGCCAGCCAGGTCAGGTCCAGGCCGGCCGGCACCAGCACCGGGGCGAGGTCCCAGCCACCGGCGACGCCCTGCTCCTCCAGCCAGTCGCCGAGCTCGTCCTCGCGGTCGGCGGACTCCAGCGGGCTGAGCTTCGGCGCCTTGGCCACCCGCTCGACCGCCTCCTCCTGCAGCACGACCAGCGCCTGCAGCTTGTCCGCGTCCACCTTGCCGGAGGCGAGCATGCCGAGCTTGTGCCGCATCCCGGCGACCCGCTCGCGCAGCGACGCGGTGGCCCGGACCGCCGCCGCGGCCGGGTTGTTCAGCTCGTGTGTCAGCCCGGCCGACAGCGAGCCCAGGGCGAGCAGCCGCTCCCGCTGCTGCAGCTCGGTGTTGGTCCGCTGCATGCCGAAGAACAGGCCTTCCAGCAGGTGCAGCGCCATCGGGAACCAGTCCTGCATGATCCGGGCGAACCGGTCCGCCGGCAGCACGAAGAACCGGGACGGCTCGGTCACCCGCAGCGAGGCGGTGTAGACCTGCGGTGCCCGGTCGCCCAGGTAGGACTGCCAGGCGCCGGCGTAGACGCCCCGGTCGGACGTGACGTTGATGTCCACGTCGTCCTGCCCGACCCGGCGCGACAGCACCAGCGCGCCCTCGATCAGCACGTAGAAGCAGGTCGCCGGGTCGCCCTCGGTGAACACCGGCCCGGGCTGCATGGCCAGCACCTCGCCGACCTCGCACAGCTGGCCCACCTGCGCGTCGGTGAGCTTCTCGAACAGGAACAGTGTGCGCAGCTCTTCCGGGCTGCACGGACTGGTCTGGATCTCGGTCATCGCTTCTCCAGGTAACGGTGCACGAGGGTGACCGCCATGGCCCCCTCGCCGACCGCGGACGCGACCCGCTTCACCGAGTCGGACCGCACGTCGCCAGCCACGAACACACCGGGCAGGCTGGTTTCCAGGTGGTACGGGTCGCGGTCCAGCGACCAGCCGGGCGGCCGCTGCCCGCCGACGACCAGGTCCGGCCCGGTCAGCACGAAACCCTTGTCGTCGCGCAGCACGAGCCCGTCCAGCCAGTCGGTGTAGGGCGCGGCGCCGATGAAGATGAACAGCCAGCTGGTGTCGACGGTCTCGACGGTGCCGGTGGAGTTGTGCCGCAGCGTGATCCGCTCCAGGTGCTCGTCGCCGGCCCCGTCGACCACCTCGGTGCAGGTGCGCACCTCGATGTTCTCGACCCCGGCGATCTGCTCGATCAGGTACTGCGACATCGACCGTTCCAGCGAGTCGCCGCGGACCAGCACGTGCACCCGCCGGGCGTACCGGGAGAAGTGCATCGCGGCCTGGCCGGCCGAGTTCGCCCCGCCGACCACGTACACGTCCTGGTCCTTGCAGCTCGGCGCCTCGGTGGTGGCCGCGCCGTAGTAGACGCCGCGGCCGGTCAGCTGCTCCAGCCCGGGCGCGTCCAGGAACTGGTAGGACACGCCGGTGGCGAGGATCACGGTGTGCGCGGAGATCTTCCGGCCGTCGTCGAACTCGATCACCCGGGCCGAGCCGCACGCCTCCAGCCGGACCACCTTGCGCGCGGTCAGCACCTCGGCCCCGAACCGGAGCGCCTGCCGGCGGGCCCGGTCGGTGAGCTGCGCGCCGGAGACGCCGTCCGGGAAGCCGAGGTAGTTCTCGATCCGGCTGCTCTGCCCGGCCTGGCCGCCGGTGGCCCGGCGCTCGATCAGCACCGTGCGCAGGCCCTCGGACGCGCCGTACACCGCGGCGCCCAGGCCGGCCGGGCCGCCGCCGATCACGACCAGGTCGTAGAAGTCCTCGGCCGGCGTGGTCGGCAGCCCGACCCGGGCGGCCAGCTCCTGATCCGACGGCTGGATCAGCGGATCGCCGGTCGTGGTGATCACCACCGGCAGGTCGGTGCTGTTCGCGCCGGCCGCGGTCAGCAGCCGGTCGCCCTCCGGTTCGTCGGCCAGGTACCAGCGGTACGGCACCTGGTTGCGGGCCAGGAAGTCACGCACCTTGTACGAGCGGTCCGACCAGCGGTGCCCGACCACCCGGATCTCGTCCACCGGCCGGCGGTCCAGGTGCGTCCAGGACTCCAGCAGCCCGTCCAGCACCGGGTAGAGCTTCTCCTCCGGCGGGTCCCACGGCTTGAGCAGGTAGTGGTCGACGTCGACCAGGTTGATCGCCTGGATGGCCGCCTCGGTGTCCGCGTACGCGGTCAGCAGCACCCGGCGGGCCAGCGGGAACAGGTCCATCGCCTGCTCCAGGAACTCGATCCCGCTCATCGCCGGCATCCGGTAGTCGGCCAGTAGCAGCGCGACCTCCTCGCCGCGCAGCTTGATCTCGCGCAGCGCCTCCAGTGCCTGCGGGCCGGACTCGGCCCGGACGATCCGGTAGCTTTCGCCGTACCGGCGGCGCAGATCCCGGGCGACGGCCCGGGAGACGCCCGGATCGTCGTCTACGGTCAAGATCGCAGCGCGCGGGGTTGGCTCGCTCATGTCAGAGAGTCAAGCACTGCGGGGGGCGCTCGGCATTCCCCACCCACCACCCGCCCCTACTGCGTCAACGACGCTGTGAGCGAACAGCGCGCTGCCTATGGCCGCCCACACCCCGGCACCCCACCCATTGGGTCCAGGTCCGGGCCAGCTGTGGGCGGCGACGGTGGCTAGTCGCGGGCCAGCATGGCTTCTTCGAGGTCCAGTTCGTGTTGGACGCGGCGGAGCACCTCGTCGTCGATCCGGCCGGTGTCGCGCAGCTCGACGAACACCGCCCGCTCGGCGTCCAGCATGCCGCGGCGCAGCCGGCGGTAGGACGCGGTCGGCGTCTCCTGGTAGCCGGGGCCGGCCTGGCCGCCGCCGAGCCGCTCCCAGGCGCCGAGCTGGCGCAGTTCGGCCTTCTCCCGCAGCCGCACCACCACGTCGTCCGGAATGGTCGCGCCGTCCTCGTCGACCAGCCGTTCCAGCCGTTCCAGCGCGGCGTTGGCGGCGGCGTGCTGGGCGGCCGCCTCGGCCAGGTTGTCGCCGGCCTCCTCCTGGCCGGTCACGCCGAGCCGGCGGATCAGCAGCGGCAGGGTCAGGCCCTGCACGACCAGGGTGCCGATCACCACCACGAAGGTCAGGTAGAGGATCAGGTCGCGCTGCGGGAAGTCGGGGGCCAGCGCGAACGCGGCGGCCAGCGAGACCACGCCGCGCATGCCGGCCCAGGACAGCACCGCCGGGTACGTCCACGGTGGGCTCGGATCCCGCCGGTTGATCTTCGGGACGAGCCAGCGCGGCAGGTACGTGGCCGGGAACACCCAGACGATCCGGGCCACGATCGACACCCCGAGCACCAGCGCGCCGGCGCCGAGCAGGGAGGCCGCCGACCGCCCGGACAGATCCCGCAGCACCGCCGTGATCTGCAGCCCGATCAGCGCGAACACCACCGACTCGAGCAGGAACTCGATCAGCCGCCAGACCGCCACCCCCTGCAGCCGGGTCGCGTAGGTGGACCGGCGCGGCGCCTCGTGGCCCAGGTAGATGCCGGCCACCACCACCGCCAGCACGCCGGACACGTCCACCTGCTCGGCCAGCCCGTACGCGACGAACGGGGTCAGCAGCAGCACGGTGTTCTCCAGCAACGGGTCGTCCACCCGCTGCTGCAGCCACTGCGCGGCCAGCGCGATCACCCCGCCGACCGCCGCGCCGCCGACCGCGGCGAGCAGGAACTGCCCGATCCCGGACCAGATCGAGAACCCGGCGCCGGCCGCCGCGCTCACCGCCACCCGGTACGCGGTCAGCGCGGTCGCGTCGTTGATCAGGCTCTCCCCGGCCAGGATCACCAGCAGCCGGCGCGGCAGCCCGGCCGCCCGGCCGATGGCGGTGGCCGCGACCGCGTCCGGCGGGGCGACGATCGCGCCCAGCGCCATCGCCGCGGCCAGCGGCAGCCCGGGGATCGCCGCGTGCGCGATCAGCCCCAGCACCACCGTGCTGAACAGCACCAGCCCGACCGACAGCAGCGAGATCGCCCGCAGGCTGCCGCGCATGTTGATGTACGAGCTCTCCCAGGCGGCCGAGAACAGCAGCGGCGGCAGGATCAGGTAGAGCACGACCTCCGGATCGAGGTCGTAGTCGGGCAGCCCGGGGATGAACGAGACGGCGATGCCGACGACCACCAGCAGCAGCGGTGCCGACCAGCCCAGCCGGCGGGCCAGCCCGGCCACCGCCGCCGCGCTGCCGACCAGCAGCAGCAGTTGTTCCAGCCCGTGCATCGGCGGCACTCCCCTCGTCTCGCGCTGCCCAAGTCTGCCGGGCCGGGCAAGATTCCCGCACCGGCCACGGCCTGGATCGGGTGAGTGTCGCCGATCAACGACGGGCAAGATGGTGCGGGCCCGGCTAGCCCGGGATCGTCGGCGAGAGGAACGCAATACCGTGACGGTCTGTGAACACATCACTGCGCTGGGTTCCGATCCGGCACCGAACACGCCGAGCGGCTGCGAGGAGTGCCTGGCCAGCGGCATGCGCTGGGTGCACCTGCGGCTCTGCCTGGAATGCGGGCACGTCGGCTGCTGCGACTCGTCCCCGGGCAGGCACGCCAGCGCGCATTTCGGCTCGACCAGTCACCCGGTGATCCGCTCGTTCCAGCCCGGCGAGGACTGGCGCTGGTGCTTCGTGGACCAGGTCATCGGCTGAGCTCCCCCGCCCGGCCGGCCGCCCGGCTGTCCGTCCGGCCGGGAGCCGGCCCGGCCGCGGCCCGGCGGGCGGTCATCGGTCCGGGCGGGTGCCGATCACGACCGCGGTGCCGTCCGAGTCGGCCCGTCCCGGGATCAGGCCGGCGCGGCTGAACACGTCGAGCGCGGCCGGCGCCTGCCGGTCGCTGGTCTCGATCAGCAGGTGCCCGCCGGGCGCCAGCCAGGCCGGCGCACCGGCGGCGACCCGGCGCAGCACGTCCAGGCCGTCGGCGCCGCCGTCCAGCGCGACCGGCGGTTCGTGCTCGCGGGCGTCGGCCGGCAGCAGGCCGATCGCGCCGGTCGGGACGTACGGCACGTTCGCGACCAGCACGGTGACCCGGCCGCGCAGGCTGGGCGGGAGCGGGTCGTACAGGTCACCGGCGTAGACCCGGCCGCCGGGCAGGTTGCGCCGGGCGCAGCGGACCGCGGCCGGGTCGATGTCGGCGGCGTGCAGTTCGACCGCGCCCAGCGCCGGGGTCAGCGCCGCGGCCAGCGCGGCGCCGATCGCGCCCGAGCCGCAGCACAGGTCCAGCACCACGGCGCCCGGGGCGGCCAGCCGGATCGCCTGGTCGGCGAGGAACTCGGTACGGCGGCGCGGGACGAACACGCCCGGCTCGACGGCGAGCCGCAGGCCACGGAATCCGGCCCAGCCGAGGACGTGTTCCAGCGGCTCGCCGGCGACCCGGCGGGCCACCAGGGCGTCGAGCCGCGGTGCCGCCGGCGCGGCCTCGATGAGCAGCCGGGCCTCCTCCTCGGCGAAGACGCAGCCGGCGGCGCGCAGCCGGCCGACGACGCGGTCGAACACGGCTCAGCCCATCCCGGCGGGACGCCGCGCCGGCTGGTCGAGGGCGTCCAGGTGGGCGCGGGCGCCGTCGGCCTCGGGCGCGCCGAGGTCGGTGTAGATGGCCAGCGCGTGCCGGAAGTGGTCGGCGGCGTCGGCCGGGTTGCCGAGGGCCTGCTGGGCGACGCCGATGCCGACGTGGGCGCGGGCGAGTTGGTGCCGGGCGCCGGTGGTCCGGGCGGCGGTGTGCGCGTCGGTGTGCTGGGCCAGCGCGGCGGCCGGGTCGCCGGCGGCCTGGGCGGCCTCGCCGAGGCCGTTGTACGCCCAGGGTTCGCCGTCCCGGTCGCCGATCTCGGCGTAGATGGCCAGCGCGGCGCGGTGCTGTTCGCCGGCCTCGGCGGGCAGGCCCATGGCGGTGTGCGCGTCACCGACGCGGGTCAGCGTGGTGGCCTCGCCGGCCTTGTGCCCGAACTGGCGGTAGATGGCCAGCGCCTGCTGGAAGTGCTCGGTGGCGGCGGGCAGCTTGCCGGTGTCCAGCAGCACGTCGCCGAGCGCGCTGAGCGCCTCGGCCTCGCCCTGCTGGTCGCCGGCCGCCCGGTGCACGCCGACCGCCTGCTCGGCGTGCTCGGCGGCCTGCTGGTAGCGGCCCAGCCGCAGCTCGGCGCGGCTGAGGCTGTCCAGCGCCTGGGCCAGTCCGATCCGGTCACCGGACCGCTCGAACAGCGCCCGGGCCTGCTCGAAGTAGTCGGCGGCCTGCTGGTAGCGGCCCAGCCGGTGGTTCGCCGACCCCACGTTGCCCAGCGCCCGGCCCTGCCCGGTCAGGTCACCGGCCTGCTGGTAGAGCGCCAGCGCCTGCCGGTGGTGCTCGGCCGCCTGCTCCCACCGGCCCAGCTGCCCGTGTGTGACGCCCAACCCGATCAGCGCCTGCGCCTGCCCGGCCAGGTCGCCGAGTTGCTTTGCGGCCAGGCTGGCGTGCGAGTGGATGGTCAGCGCGTCGGTGTCGCTGCCGCCGGCCAGGTACCGGTACAGGATCGGGGACAGCTTGATCGCGTGCGCCGGCCAGCCGTGCGCGGCGGCC
>Ga0307500_10000265_pt1 | contig 17917 bp, 19 predicted proteins | sample 14_S_MG_FD_201362 | JGI IMG/M metagenome (GOLD analysis project Ga0307500, IMG submission 201362) | Soil microbial communities from Populus trichocarpa stands in riparian zone in the Pacific Northwest, United States - 14_S | ecosystem: Environmental > Terrestrial > Soil > Riparian zone > Trees... | reverse complement strand
GCACGATGACGATGGCCAGTACCAGCGTAGCCGCCGTCAGTACACTTTCTAAGGAAGCGACTCTCATACTCACTCTCCGCTTCCCAGCCCCGTTAACGGTCTAGGCGATTCGTTGATTCGCCCGCAATCACATGATCACAATGCTTTGAACGTTGCCCGGCGGTTGTGTTTTACAGGACACACATCTGGGGTTGGCGGTGCATTGCTGCGCCACGACCGCAGGATATGCGCCGGTAAAAACGGAAATTCCCGCCCCTCCCGACGGTTTTCGATGGAAGGGGATTTATTCGCCCTGGCTTGCCGGGGCGTAGGATCGGGCCGGGACCGTCGCGCTGCTACTGCGCCGTTCGGCATGAGCCGCCAGCCGGTCATACTCCTCCGCCACCTTGAGCAGCCGTCCCTGGTCCTTGACCGCATTCGCGGCTAACGCCCGTGTCAATTGTGCGCGCCTGCGCCAGTGATCTGCATTGGTCAGGAAATCCGTCATCGGTACGTACGCCCCTAAATAAGATGCTTCGCTCCCCAGCCGCGCGCACGTCAGAATGGTTCGCGATACGTCAAAAATTTGGCCTAATTCGATCTGCCGTGTGACTCCAACGACGTGTGACCTTTTAGCCGAGCCTCACCGCCGTTTCTTTTCCGACGCAAATTTGCCGTCGACTCAAGGGAAGGATGATCGGAGTACCGACGACCGGGCCACCTTGTGAACAGGAATGTGTCATGAGTATCGAACATCCGCCGTACGACAGCCAGGCCCGCCGCGATGCATTTCGAATTGTCGAACATGACGACAATGTCGTGCCGCTGCGCGAAGACAACAGCGTGCGCGAGGCCATTGAAGCGCCGCCTCCAGCCGACGAACTTCTCACCGCCCTGTCGCCCCTGCTCGACGAAGTCGATGGACTTCGGGGCGACGAAACGCCGCGGGAAGCCGACAACATTCCGGTGCTGCTCGAAGAGAACGCCCGGCTTCGCAAGCTTGCGGTCAAGCTGTCAAATCTCCTCGGCGATCTTCCCGAGCGGGGCACGTGAGATCGAGGTTCCTCGTGGTGAGGAGCGCCACCGGGTCCGCAAAGAGCGGCCCGATGACAGGCTCCGCGCGTCTCCGGACGATGCTTCGCATCGCCGGGCGAACCATCAGGCCCCGGCTTTGGCCTACATCCTTCGAGGCGCCCGCTTCGCGGGCTCCTCAGGATGAGGGTTTGAGTGCTATGGCGCTGTAGAAATAGCCCGGCCTTCAGCCGTTATATGCAAAGATCTCGATCGGGTCGTTGAAGCCGCGGACCGGATATTCGCCGACGCGTTCGAGATCGAAATCGTTTCCGACGGAATCGGCAAACGCGCGGGACAGCAGCACCGGCCTGCCCAACTGCTTGGTGAGCGTCTCGAGACGCGACGCCATGTTGACCGCAGGACCGATCACCGTGAAGTCGAGCCGGGCACGCGACCCGATATTGCCGTACATGACGTCTCCGACATGGACGCCGATGCCGTAATTCAGCGGCGCCCGGCCGGTCTCGCCGTTCTTTTCGTTCAGCGCCGTCATGGCCTGACGGGCCTCGGTCACGGCATGCAGCAGATTGGCGCAGGCCTTGGGCTCGCTGAGCGGAAAAATCGCGAGCAGACCGTCGCCGATGAACTTCAGTATTTCTCCGCCATGTCGCGCGATCGGCTCCGACATCGCGTCGAAATAGCCGTTGAGGAGATCGATGACGTCGTCACGCGGCCAGTTGTCGGAAATCGCCGTGAAATCGCGCAGGTCGCAGATCATGATGGCGGCGCGTACCGTGGTCCCGCTGCCGCGCCGTGTGGCGCCGGCCAGAATGAGCTCGCCGGCATGGGCGCCAACATAGGTTTCGAGTAGCGTTCGCGCCAGCCGGTTCTTCATGCGGATTTCGCTGACCAGCGCGAGAACCGGCAACAGTTTCGATAGCGCGGCGATATGCGCGTCGTCGAAACCACCGGGCCGGTCGGTCGCAAAGGTGACGAGATGCCGCTTGCCGAGCGTATGGTACAGCGGCCAGGCCACATAGTCGGTCAGGCCTTTCGTCCGCATCTCGTCATAGACGGCATGCTGGCGGCCGGCGGAGGCATCGCGTTCGAGATTCTCGCGCACCTCGGTGGCGCCGTCATAAATTTCGTTGGCGGGGCTGCCGATGTATTCCGACCGCTCCCTGACATCGTAGTCGACTCTGGCAATCTCGGCTTCATGCATCCCGTCGGCCCACATGATCCGGGCGCCAAGCCATTGCGGATGGTGGATCAAAAGATGAAGCGACGCCCGCTTGACGGGAATGCCCGCCTGCTGGAGCCGGATGCACAGCTCGGCGAAAATATTGTCGATGAAGCGCTCGTCGCGCGTGCCGTTGGTCAGCCAGTGCACAATGTCGTTGTCACGATGCGCGGCGACGGCATCGATGGTGAGTGGCGCGTCCATAGCTTGCTCCTGAGCCGTGACCTGGATCGACGGTACAGGGATATGTCGGGTCCCCGCGCGACGGCGTCAATGGAGCGTTTTGCTTTGCGGCGGGGCCTACCCTCACGTTTTGGTCACGACGGGCCGCCGTTTCCGACCAGCACGAAGGGTGCCCAGACACTGGGATGCGCTTGCGCTCCGCCCTTGGCGGCAAGGACCGAGATCGAGCGGCGGAGCGCCTCGGCGGGGCCGATCCCGGATTGTGACGCCATGGCGCCGATTGCCCCGGTGGTGATGGCGACGGCGGCGTCCGAATTGACCGGCCAGTGCGAGACCAACAGCGCGCGCGTACCTGCATAGAAGAAAGCCCTCGCAAGGCCGGAGAAGGCTTCGGAATTTGCCGCCTCGCCGCCGGCCGTGTTGCAGGCCGAAAGCACCACCCAGTCGGCGTTGAGCTTGAGACCCGAAATCTCCGATGAGGAGAGATAGCCGTCATCGCCCGGTGTGGCGGCGGCCGGCGGCGTCAGCACCAGTCCCGGCTCGATCGAGCCGCGCACCTGGCCCGAAAGCGCCCCGTGTGTCGCAAAGTGCAGCATGCGATATTGTGCCAGACGGCCGCTGTCGCTGAGCGATTTTATCGTGGCTTCGCTCGCCTCCTTGCCGAGATAGACGTCGCCTTTGGCCGGCGCAAAGCTGTTCGCCACCAGGCACAGTTCGATAGCGGTTTCCGGCAACGGCGCGAGGTGCTTGAGCTGCTCGATGTCGGCGCTGCCGCCCGAAAGCGCCGCGACCGAACGCCGCCCGCGTAAGGCGAGCTCGCTCGCTCGCGGCTCAGCGCTCGTTCCGCAGCTCTGACGAAGGCGGGCCTGCGCGGCGCGGTCGGCATCGAAAGCGCTCTGGGCATTTCCGCTCAGCAGCGGGTTGCCAAAGCCGATGAACGGTTTTGAGGCCTTGCTGCGTTGCGCGACCTGCCGCAGCGCCTTGAGGCTGGAGACGGATGGCAGCACGGTCGTTGCGAAGCGTTTGACCAACCACGGCGCCTTGGCGAGATCCTGCCGGCCGGCATCTGACGCAGGTTTCTCGGTCAGCAGAACCTGGAGCGGCAGCGTGGCCAGCGGACCGGATGGGACGAGGATCAGTTCCTTGCCTTCAATGTCCTTCGCGACCGGCGCGAGCAGCGCCTGATAAAGCCCGAACGCCCGGTCCAGATCGAACGGCAATGGATCGCCGGCGGCCGGCGCGCGATCGCGGCCGAGTTTTTCGGCACAGGCGTGAGCCGTTTCCATCCACGCTTCCCAATCAAGGCCGCAGCGCAGAATGTTGACCGTCTCCGCCAGTTGCCTGGCGCCGATCGGCGCAGCGTGCCAGCGGACGTTGGCACGCGTGACGGTCCAGACGAAGGTGAAGCGCGACGTCGTGGCGAACAGCAGCAAGGCCTCATTCGGGTTCAGCCGCCCTTGAACCTCTTCGATGGAAACGGAAGCCCGGGTGACGAGCCCGACGTAATCGGGGAATTGCGCCGCGATCGCGCGATCGAGCTCCCTGATCCGGTTCGCAATCTCGGACGCCTTCATCCGAAGCGCCTGCTCCGTCTGCGCGTTGCGCGCGGCGTTCGGCTGCGAAATCACCGCGATGAGCTGTCTGTCGACCGCAAGCGCCTGCTCGCCCAGGTCCTGCCGCTCGCGAACGCGCGCCGACAGATCGCCGCTGCCGGCTGCAATCCGGGCCGACATTCCGGTAATCGCCCTTGCCGCCTGTTCATCGCCGGTCCATTGCGCGGCCTCGAAAGCGCGGGACCGCAACGCGACCGCTTTTGGGCTGTCGGACGCCTCCGCGAGCTGATAGGCGGCAACGATCGATCCCGGGAATGGATTGGTGCCGCCATGGGCCTTGAGATCCGTCGTCAGTCCCTCGCCTGCTTCACTGGCATTGCGGCCGGCCAGAATGGCCGACCCGCGGACAAACGCATCGTAGGCCTGCTGCCAATCCTTTGAATCCAGATAGTGGGCGCCGAGATTGTTAAAACTGTTGGCGACATCCGGGTGCGTTTCGCCAAGGGCGCTCAGGCGAATCTCCAGCGCGCGTTTCAGCAGCGGCTCGGCGTCCCTTGGCCGTCCGGTGTTGTCGAGAACAACCGCCAGATTATTGAGGCTGCTTGCCACCAGCGGGTGAAGCTTGCCGAGTGCTTCCTCGCGGATGGAAAGCGAGCGACGCGCCAGGCCTTCCGCTTCGCCGAAACGTTCATCGTCGCCGAGCAGCACCACGAGGTTGTCGAGCGAGACCGCGACATCGAGGTGGTTCGCACCGAGGGCTTTTTCGCGAAGGGCCAGCGACTTGCGAAACAGCCCCTCCGCTTCCTTTTTTCGATCCGAACGGGCCCTGGCGTCGGCAAGGTTGTTCAACGCAACCGCGACATTCGGGTGATCCGGCCCGAAAGCCTTTTCCTGGATCGCAAGCGCGCGAACCAGCAGGCCTTCGGCTTCCGCAGCTCTGCCCTCTCGTGTGAAGACAAGCGCAAGGTTATTGAGGCTGGCGGCAACATCGGCGTGATCGGGCCCCAGCGCCTTTTCCCTGATGACCAGAGTGCGCCGCGCCAACTGCTCGGCCTCCTGCAGCCGCCCTTGCAGGCGTCTCAGCTCTCCAAGATTGTTCAGCGTTGATGCGAGATAAAGACTATCGCGGCCGTGTTTCTTTTCCTGAAGGCCAAGCGCTTCCAGAAATCGCTCCTCGGCAAGCTGCAGCCGGCCCTGCATCTTGTAGACTTCCGCGATGTTGTTCAGCGCGACCGGAACCATGATATCCGCCTGCCCCGGCGAATTTTTGAACACGTCCAGCGCACGGCTGAAAATGTCGAGCGCCTCCGCTTCCCTCAACTGACGATGGCGGAGATTGCCGAGCGTCATGCGCGCCAGCGCCGTATTCAGATTGTCGGGGCCGAGGGTGCTTTCATCGATGGTTATCGCGCGCAACGTATCGCGCTCGGCGTCCTTCAACCGGTTCTGGCCAAGCGCGATCTGGCCGAGCGTGGATAGCACCGCGGCAACTTCGGGGTGATTTGCGCCAAGCGACTTCTCGCGGATGGCAAGCGCCCTTCGCAATACCTTTTCGGCCTCAGTGGTTTCGCCCTGGGCTTGCAGGGCCTGGGCAAGCACGACGAGGGTTGTTGCCGTCAAGGGCGACTGCGGGCCCGACGCTCTCTCGGCTTCCGTTGCAAGCTTTCTTGCCAAGCCTACCGCTTCGCCGTATCGCCCCTCCTGCGCAAGCGCCGTGATACGGCGCATCAGCGTCAGCATTTCCTGCGGGTTCGCCTGCAAGGGCGGCGCGAGGACGCTCGCAAGCAGTGCCGTAACGATAAGCCACGCAGCAAATCCCTGCCGGAGTGCCCGCATATTGTTGTCGCTCCGATCCGCCTTCCCGCGAACCTGCTATCGCGATCCTCTGGGGCGGCAGCAAGGCGACATCCGGCTCTGGCGCCAGCGACAACGCGGCCTATATCAGGACTGTCATATCCTCTTCATGTCCCCGCGTTTGGCCTTGCTCAAATCAGCCACGATCTTTCTGCTGTTGGTGTTTTTCCCGATCGGCTTGTCCGCCGGGCGCTACTGGCTTGGCGAATCCCGCGGAAACTGGCAGACGGCCGACCGCTCGAGTGCCGGGCTGTTGCCGCTGCCGTCGCAGCATACCGAGGCCATCATCCGGGTTTACGGCGCGCGCACGGTGCGATGGAAGGCGATATTCGCCATCCATACCTGGATCGTCGTCAAGGAGGCGAATGCTTCGACTTACACGCGTTATGACTATACCGCCTGGGGCGAACCCATTCGCACCAACGGATTTGCCGCCGATGCACGCTGGTTTGGCGCCGTCCCCGAAACCATTGCCGCCGTCGACGGGCCGGAAGCCAGCCGTCTCATTCCAAAAATCCGACACGTCGTCGAGAACTACAAGTTTCGCGCTTACGGCGACTACAACGCATGGCCGGGACCGAACTCCAATACCTTTGTCCAGGCCGTGCTGGATGCGGTTCCCGAACTCAAGACCGTGTTGCCGCCGACGGCCATCGGCAAGGACTACCCCTATCGCGGCGCGTGGTTTGGGCTGACCCCGTCCGGCACCGGGGCCTACGCTTCCGCGGGAGGTTATCTTGGCCTCACCATCGGATGGGTCGAAGGCCTGGAAATCAATTTTCTGGGCGCAGTGCTGGGCCTGGACATTCGCCGCCCCGCGCTAAAACTTCCGGGCATCGGCCGTTTGGGACTGACGGCCGGAATCTAAAAGCGCTTCTCCGCTACGTTCGGCCTTCCTGAAGCTGATCGGCGGCTTTAGTCTCGTCTGCGCAAGAAGAAACGCGGGTGGAAAATCAATGGCGCTTATCAAGACGGTCGAGAGCGGGCTCTATCGGATCCCGCTGACGGTGACCCTCTCCGACAGCACGCATGGCGAAATCGCAGCCTTCGAACTGGTGACATGCCGCGTTCGCGATTCAGACGGGGCTGAAGGCACCGGCTACACCTACACCGTGGGCCGCAATGGTGGCGCGATCGCTGATATCCTCAGGCGCGAGATCCCCGAACTGATCGAAGGCCGGGAAGCCGACGACACCGAGGCGATCTGGCATCACGTCTGGTGGGCCTTGCACTATGGCGGACGCGGCGGACCGCCGGTGCTGGCGCTCTCGGCGCTCGATATCGCCCTGTGGGACCTGAAGGCGCGGCGCGCCGGTCTGCCGCTGTTCCGTCTGCTCGGCGGCTTCGACGCCCGCGTGCCCTGTTATGCCGGCGGCATCGATCTCGACCTTTCCGTCGAGGCACTGCTCAAGCAGACCGACGACAATCTCGCCAAGGGCTTTCGCGCCATCAAGATGAAGGTGGGGCGCCCGGATCTCGCCTCCGACGTCGCCCGCGTGCAGGCGATGCGCCAACATCTCGGCAGCGGCTTTCCGCTGATGGCCGATGCCAACATGAAATGGACGGTCGAGGAAGCCATTCGCGCCGCGCGCGCGTTGCAGCCCTGCGACCTCACCTGGCTCGAAGAGCCGATCATTCCCGACGACATTGCCGGTCATACCCGCATCATGGCGGCCGGCGGCGTGCCAATCGCGGCCGGCGAGAACCTGCGCTCGCTGTGGGAGTTCAAGAACTACATCGCGGCCGGCGCGGTGTCCTATCCCGAGCCTGACGTTACCAATTGCGGCGGCGTCACCGGTTTCATGAAGGTCGCGCGGCTCGCAGAGGCGTTCAACCTTCCGGTCACCAGCCACGGCGCACACGACATCACGGTTCACCTGCTCGCGGCCTGTCCCAATCGGTCCTACCTCGAAGCGCACGGATTTGGCCTGGACCGATATATCGAGCACCCGCTCGTTCTCGACCAGGGTATGGCATTGGCGCCGACGCGGCCCGGCCACGGCATCGCCTTCGACTGGAACGGATTGGCGCAGCTCGCACGATAGCAGGCGCGGCTTCGCCACCGAAGATCGTTCGCGCCGCAAGACTTGCCGCCGCAAAGGATTACAAAAGCCCGACCAAACTCCGGGACGTCGCGCCCACATGTCGCATGTCCGCAACACCGGCACTGTTCCTGCTCTGGAACAGCAATTTTGACTCCAGTATCTGCGTCGCGTGGCGCAGTATCCTCTCATAACGGCGGATCGGACTTTTTTATTACGGACTGTTTTGAGCCTTGGAGGTCGCAGCGCGAAAATGCCTGCGACCTTTTCCTCTCGCTTTCGTAAAGAATAGGAATTGAAATGGCCTATTCCATTTTCGCCCGCGACGGCACCAGCCGCATCGTTCTGAAGCGCGAAAGTCGCGAGGCTGCCGAAAGGAAAGCACGCGAGCTGACGGATCTGGGCTGGTTCGAAGTTCAGATCGATGAGAAAGTGCAGATTGAAGAAGCGGAGCGCTCAGGGAAGCAGCTTCGCGTCACCTAGCCCCGGACTTCTCCAGGATCGCAACCATGTCGCGGTAGCCGCGGCTTCGCGCGAGCTTGAGCGGCGTCGCCCCGCTGCCATCAGGAATATTGACGTTGGCGCCGGCCTCGACCAGGGCGCGCAAGGTCTCGGTGTGGTTGTTGCCGCCATCGCCGAGCACGATCGATTCGATCAGCGCGGTCCATTGCAGATTGTTGACGTGATCGAGCGGTGCGCGAGCGGCAATCAGTGTCCGCACGACTTCGGCGTGACCGAGATGCGCGGCAGCGATCAGCGCCGTGCCGTCATAAATGCTGGTGACCGCTTTCGGATTGCCGCCGCCTTCAAGCGCGGCCTTAAGCATCGGCAGGTCGTTGGCGACCGCGGCGATGGTGATGATGTCATAGCGGTCGATGTCCAGTTTGTTCGGATCGGCGCCAAGCCGCATCAGGGCGCGCGCGGCATCGTGCTGCTTACGGTAGACCGCAACATGCAGCGGCGTGCGATGGCGCGCGTCGAGCGCTTCCTTGTTTTCGCCAGCCGCGATCCGCGCCTCGATATCGGCGACGTCGCCGCGGGCGGCGGCGGCATGCAGGCCGCCATAGGCGCGCAGCTCGGCCTCGGTCGGCGCGACCTGCGCCGACGCCGGCAGCATGGCCAGTAGCGCGACGAAGAAGGCGGCGAGGAAATGCATCGAGAAGCTCCAGCCACTGGCCGTCTGAAAACATAGCAGCGGTGGTACGGCACATAAATCGCCACACGAGACCGCGGGCGCAGCGTGCATCCGGCATTCCCTGCACCCTCTGATTCGGGGGTGAAACGGGCAAGCCCCGGACACCATGCGCGGCGGGAACGCCGACCTGTGTTCGGCCTAAAGCAGGGAATCCGCGGTTGACTCGGGAACCGCCAGCAATCAGAAAAAGCCTGCAAAATGAATGGCAAAGATAAATGGTCGGAGTGGCAGGATTCGAACCTGCGACCCCTGCGTCCCGAACGCAGTGCTCTACCGGGCTGAGCCACACTCCGACTTGGAACGCGGCTTATAGCCTTGGGTGTCGGTCACCGCAAGCAACCGGTTTAAGGAAATTAATCACAGTGAATGTTGGCCTGAAAACCCAGATTTTGCCTGCCGGCGAGGCCGCCGTGGCGGCGGCTGCGCGTATTCTGGCCGAAGGCGGCCTGGTCGCGTTCCCGACCGAGACCGTCTATGGCCTCGGCGCCGATGCCACCAACCCGGCCGCGGTCGCCCGCATCTACCAGGCCAAGGGCCGGCCGGCCTTCAATCCCTTGATCGCCCATGTCGGCGATGTCGCCGCAGCCCGCAAGATCGCGCGCTTCGAAGCCCATGCGACCGCGCTGGCGGAGGCATTCTGGCCGGGCCCGCTGACGCTGGTGCTGCCAAAAACGGAAAACTGCGCTGTAGCCGACCTCGCCACGGCAGGCCTCGATACCGTCGCGATCCGGATTCCGGCGCATCCGGTGGCGCGCGAGATCCTGCGTGTGTTCTGCGGCCCGGTGGTGGCGCCATCCGCGAACATCTCTGGTCACGTCTCGCCGACCACCGCCGCCCATGTGCAGAGCGACCTTGCGGGACGGATCGACCTGATCGTCGACGGCGGGCCGGTCGCCGTCGGCGTCGAATCCACCGTCGTCGGCTGCTTCGATGCGCCGATGCTGTTGCGTCCCGGCGGCGTGCCGCGTGCGGAGATCGAGCGCGTGCTGGGCCGCGCGCTCGTGCAGCCGCCGGCCGATGCTGGAACCGACAGCGTGCAACCGCTGGCGCCGGGCATGCTGACCTCCCATTACGCGCCGCGCGCGCGTGTGCGCCTCAACGCCCAGCGACTGGAGCCCGGCGAGGCATTGCTCGCCTTTGGCCTCGGAGCAATTTCGGGAATTGACGCCGCCTCTATCGTGATGAATCTGTCGGAGCGCGGCGATCTCGACGAGGCCGCCGCCAATCTGTTCGGCCATCTTCGCGCGCTCGATAGCAAGGGCGTGCGCACCATCGCGGTCATGCCCATTCCGAACGACGGGCTGGGCGAAGCCATCAACGACCGGCTGCGCCGGGCAGCGGTCGGGCGGGAATGAAAGAAAAAGAGACGACCATGAATATCGTTCAGGGCGCCAAACCAGCCTCCTTGCCCCCGCTCCCGCCCGAGTTGATCGCAAAGTTTCGCGCCATCGTCGGCGACAAATATGCGGTGACCGATGCCGCCGATATCGCGCCCTACGTCACCGAGGAGCGCGACCTGTTCCACGGCCGCTCGCCACTGGTGCTGCGGCCCGGCTCGACGGCCGAAGTGTCCGCGATCTGCAAGCTCGCCAGCGCGCACAAAATCGCGCTGGTGCCGCAGGGCGGCAATACCGGCCTGGTCGGCGGCCAGACGCCGCATCATGGCGAGGTGGTCGTCTCGCTGCGGCGGCTCGACAAGATCCGCGAGATCGATCCGGCTTCCAACACCATGACCTGCGAGGCCGGCGTGGTGCTGCAGATCGCGCAGCAACGCGCGGCCGAGGTCGATCGCCTGTTCCCGCTGTCGCTCGGTGCGGAAGGAAGCTGCACCATCGGCGGCAATCTCTCCACCAATGCCGGCGGCACCGCGGCGCTGGCGTATGGCGTGGCGCGCGAGATGGCGCTCGGGCTCGAAGTTGTGCTGGCCGACGGCCGGATTTTGAACGGGCTGTCGAAGCTGAAAAAGGACAATACCGGCTACGATTTGCGCAACCTCTTCATCGGCGCCGAGGGCACGCTCGGCATCATCACCGCTGCGACGCTAAAACTGTTTCCGAAGCCGCGCGCGGTGGAAACCGCCTATGTCGGCCTCAAGTCGCCCGCGGAAGCGCTGAAGCTGCTGTCGATCTCGCAGAACGAGGCGGCCGGCAGCCTCACCAGCTTCGAGCTGCTGGCTGATATCGCCGTCGATTTCAGCCTGCGCCACGGCATCGACATCCGCGATCCCCTGACCAGCAAGCATCCCTGGTACGTGTTGATGGAATTGTCGTCCTCGCGCGACGATGCCCGTCCCGCGCTGGAATCGATCCTCGCCCAGGGCTTGGAGGAAGGCATCGTCGATGACGCCGTGATCGCGGCAAATCTTTCCCAGCGCGCCGGGTTCTGGAAGCTGCGCGACGAGATGTCGGCGGCGCAGAAGCCGGAAGGCGGCTCGATCAAGCACGATATCTCGGTGCCGGTCGCGGCCGTACCCGATTTCATCGAGCAAGCCAATGCGGCGGTGGTAAAACTCATTCCGGGCTCGCGGCCGGTGCCGTTCGGCCATCTCGGCGACGGCAACATTCACTACAATGTCAGCCAGCCGATCGGCGGCGACACCGCCGACTTCATGTCGCGCTGGCACGAGGTCAACGAAGTCGTGTTCGCGATCGTGCTGCGGATGGGCGGCTCGATTTCGGCCGAGCATGGCATCGGCGTGCTCAAGCGCGACGAACTGCCCGACGTGAAAGACAAGGTCGCGATCGAGCTGATGCGCGGCATCAAGGCGATGCTCGATCCGCTCGGCATCATGAACCCGGGCAAGGTGCTGTGACGATATCAGCTGCGAAGCCAAATCCGGCACTCGCCATCGCCGACATCGCGGATGCGGATGTGGCTGCGGTGATCGCGCTATGGCAGGCCTGCGGCCTGACGCGGCCGTGGAACGATCCGACAGCCGACATTGCGCTCGCCCGCCGCGGGCCGAATTCAACGATTTTGATCGGCCGCGACGGCGATGCGATCGTCGCGACCGCGATGGTCGGCCATGACGGCCATCGCGGCTGGGTCTATTACGTCGCCACCGATCCCGATCGCCGCACCAAGGGCTATGGCCGCGCCATCATGAATGCGGCCGAGGATTGGTTACGCGCGGCGGGCATCGCCAAATTGCAATTGCTGGTTCGACGCGAAAACGCCAGGGCGGGAGCCTTCTACCAATCGATCGGCTATGCCGAAGCCCAGACGATTGTTTTCGCCAAATGGCTCGACGGCCGCGAGCCGACGCCATGACGACGAAAGGAATTCGATGACGATCTCCGATCGCGTCCGCGTCAAGAACGTCGAAATCCTCTCCGACGACTACTACCTGCTGCAGAAGACCACATTCGAATATCGCCGCGCCAATGGCGAGTGGCAGGAACAGACCCGCGAGACCTACGACCGCGGCAACTGCGCTACCGTGCTGCCCTACAATCTCGCGCAACGCACCGTGATCCTGGTGCGCCAATTTCGCTATCCGGCCTATGTGAACGGCTACGACGATCTTCTGATCGAGGCTGCGGCCGGCGTGTTGGATGGTGATGCGCCGGAAGTGCGGATCCGCGCCGAGGCGGAAGAGGAAATGGGGTATCGGCTCGGCGAGATCAGAAAAATCTTCGAGGCTTTCTCGAGCCCGGGCTCGGTGACAGAGAAGCAGCACTTCTTCGTTGCCGAGTACGATCCCGCGATGCGGGTCGGCAGCGGCGGCGGCCTCGCCGAGGAAGGCGAGGACATCGAAGTGCTGGAACTGCCGATCGACCAGGCGCTAGCGATGATCGCCGATGGGCGCATCGTGGATGCGAAAACCATCATGCTGTTGCAATATGCGGCGCTGCATATTTTTCGGTGAGGATGGCTCCATCAACCTGTCGTCCCTGCGAACGCAGTGCCGTAGGGTGGGCAGAGCGCAGCGTGCCCACCATCTGTCAACGAGCAAGCCGTGAGATGGTGGGCACGCTGCGCTTTGCCCACCCTACAAAAATTCTCAAAACAACGAACCCTGCCCGTCATCCTCCGGCACGGCCGTCGCCTTGCGCGGCGCGGCTTTCTTCGCTGGCTTCGGCTCCTCCGCCACCCGCTCCTCGTCGGTGATCGGCAGTAGCAGTTGCGCATCATCATTGACGACGCGGTTGACGCGCGTGGAAATCTCGTGCCACGCAAACTCGCCCTCAGCCGGCCCGCGCAGCAGCGGCATGATTTCGTCGGCGTCGAACGCGCGGCCGTCGAGCCAGCGTTCGAATTCCTCGGGCGCGATCGTCACGGGTACGCGGTGATGCAGCGCTGCGAGATCGCGGCTGGCCGGCGCGGTGACGATAGCGACGCTGTCGGTCTCCTCGCCGTTCGGCCCCATCCAGGTTTCCGCGAGCGCGGCAAAGCCGACCGGCTGGCCATCGCGGCGATGGATGAAAAACGGCCGCTTGCGGCCGCTCGCATCCTGCCATTCGTAATAGCCGTCCGCCGGTATCAAGCAACGCCGGCGCTTGATGGCATTCTTGAACGCCGGCTTTTCGAGAATCGTCTCGGAACGCGCGTTGATCAACAACGTAAATTTACGGGGATCCTTCACCCAGGATGGAATCAGTCCCCAGCGCATCAGCCGAAAATGACGGCCGCCATTTTCCAGAATGACAACCGGAACGGGCTGCGTTGGCGCAATATTATACCGCGGCGGGAAATTTGGCTGCTCGATATAGCCGAATATCTGCCGAAGTGCCTCGGGTGGAGAGGTAATTACAAAACGTCCGCACATTATCTCGCGAAGATAAGCCTCTGTTCAACGAGTGTTAACCCCACATGTCAACAGTGGGGCGGATGACCTCCATGGCCGCCACAGATGTGCGATCCGATCGCCCGATACCGCCACCGACGGCCCGCATTGACGAGGCCCGCGCGGCGCAACTGCGCGCCGCCAATATCAATCCGCGCACCGGGCTCGCCACCGACTACCTGAATCATTTCAACGAAGCCATCATGCTGCTCGAAATGGTTCCGGACATGCCGGAATGCGCGGAGGATTTCCTCACCTGGACGCCGCTGTCCTACGCCGAGCATTTCTGGGCCTCCAACTTCAAGGCCCGCGACCTCGCGATCGAGGCCTATGAGTGCGCCGATCCCAAGGTCCGTGCCAATTTCGATAATCTCACGGCGACCATGACCTCGATCCTGACCGCGGTGGGCAACGCCATGCGCGAGGCCCAGCAGGACAAGACCCGCTCCACGCTGGCCGAACAGGCCACCGCCTGGGTCAAGCCGCTGGTGGCGCTGGCCGGTGGCGTCATCAACGGCAACACCGACAATGACGTCGAAGCGGCGATGTCGAACTAGCCGCCTCGCACTTCGCGCCAACCCGCCGCATTAGACCTGCACGAACCGATCGGGCATGATCACGGCAAGTTCCCTGCGCACCGGATTTCCCCTTGGCCTCCCCTGTCCAGCCGACCCGCCCCCAGCTCGCCGTCAGCGCCGCGATCTTCCGTGACGGCAAGGTCCTGCTGGTCCGCCGCGCCCGCTCGCCGGGCAAGGGCTTTTACTCGTTCCCCGGCGGCCGGGTCGAATTCGGCGAATCGCTGCATACCGCGCTCCACCGCGAGGTGGACGAGGAAACCGGCTTGAGAATCGAGATTCTGGGCCTGGCCGGCTGGCGCGAGGTGCTGCCCGCGGCCGGCGGCGGCGGGCACTATGTGATCATGTCGTTCGCGGCGCGCTGGACGGCCAGGGAGCCGGTCCTGAACGACGAGCACGACGATTTCAAATGGCTGGCCCCCGATTCCCTCGGCGACCTCGAGGTCACCGGCGGCCTCCTGGAGGTCATCGAGGCCGCCCGGAAGCTGGTCTAGCGGCCCGTTTGAGGGCCTCACACCTTGCCTCGGGCGTATTGAGGGGGCATATCGGCCCTCAAATGCTCAAGCACGCCCTCGCCGCCCTCATGCTCCTTTCGGCCTGCCATCTGGTCCCCGCGCGGGCCCAGGATGCCGCCGCGCCGTTCGACGGCGATCTGCAGCGGCTGGCCGAGATTCTCGGCACCCTGCACTATCTCCGGGGCATCTGCGGCTCCAATGAAGGGGCGAAATGGCGCAACGAAATGCAGGCGCTGATCGATGCCGAAACCCCGTCCGGCGACCGCCGCGCCCGCATGATCGCGGGCTTCAACCGCGGCTATAACGGCTTTCAGCAGACCTACCGGACCTGCACACCCGCCGCCTCCGTCGCGATCCGCCGATATATCGAGGAAGGCTCGAAGATTTCGCGCGATCTCACCGCGCGCTATGCGAATTGAATCATGGACGCGATTTTCTTCGATCTCGACGGCACCCTGACGGACCCCAAGCCCGGCATCACCCGTTCGATTCAATACGCGCTGCAAAGGCTTGATCATCCGACGATTCCGACCGAGGACGAACTGACCTGGTGCATCGGCCCGCCGCTGCGCACGAGCTTTGTGAGATTGCTCGGCGATCACACCGCCGATCGCGCGGTGGCGCTGTATCGCGAGCGGTTTTCCGACATCGGCCTGTATGAGAACCGCGTCTACGACGGTATCAGCGAGGTGCTGACGACGCTCCGCACGTCCGGTCACCGGCTGTTCGTCGCCACCAGCAAGGCGCACGTGTTCGCCGACCGCATCATCGACCATTTCGGCCTGCGCGATCACTTCGAATATGTGTTCGGTGCCGAGCTCGACGGCACCCGCGCGGACAAATCGCATCTGCTCGAATACGCGCTGAAGCAAGCCGCCGTCGACCCGGCCAAAACCCTGATGATCGGCGACCGCAGCCACGACATGATCGGTGCGAAAAACAACGGCATGAAGGGCATCGGCGTGTTGTACGGCTACGGCAGCCGGGAGGAGTTGCTGGAAGCCGGCGCGCAGCATGTTTGCACGACTCCGGCCGCGATCCTGGACTGCATTTCCTGAAATCGAGGCCCCTGTGCGGGCCGCCTGAAATTCGGACCGCCCCGTTAACCTTTCCTAAAGATGTGACCTAGGCGAGCCGGCCGCGCATGCTACAGCTGTCACGCTAAGATGCGTTCCGCCCTGGTTCGCGCGCCAATTTCGTTGAGATTCATGAGCCGCCCAGCCCCTACGCCGATCGCCCGCGACCCGCTTCCCGACTTCGAACAGAAGCAGACCGCGCTGAGCTATTTGAGCGAGGCGTGGGCCGACGCGCGGCACGAGGGCGTCGATGGCGACTGCCTCGCGCAGGCGAGCCTGTTCACGGCGCTGGCCGAACTGGTCTCGACCTATGGTGAGGACGCGGTGGCGAAATTCGTGGAAGGTCTTTCGGGGCGGGTGAAGAACGGCGAATTTTCGCTGAAATTGGCGAAGCAGTAGATTCCCTCCGCTGGCTCAACCTCGTCATTGCGAGGAGCGACAGCGACGAAGCAATCCATCTATCGTTGTGCCGCGATGTGGATTGCTTCGCTGCGCTCGCAATGACGGACGACAGACCGTCCTACGCCTTCAGCGTCTCCAGGAACCGCACCGGCTCGCCGGTGGACGGCGTCGTCACCTCGCCCTGCCACATCACACGCCGGCCGCGCACGAAGGTGCCGACCGGCCAGCCGGTGACGCGCACGCCGTCATAAGGTGTCCACCCCGCCTTTGAAGCCACCCATTTGTTGGTGATGGTCTCGCTGCGCTTGAGGTCGACGATAGTGAAATCGGCGTCGTAGCCCGCCGCGATGCGGCCCTTGCAGGCGATGTTGTAGAGCCGCGCGGGGCCGGCGCTGGTGAGATCGACGAAGCGCGCCAGTGACAGCCGCCCGGCGTTGACGTGATCCAGCATCAACGGCACCAGCGTCTGCACCCCGGTCATCCCTGAAGGCGAGGCCGGATAGGTCTTGGCCTTTTCCTCCAGCGTATGCGGTGCGTGGTCGGAGCCAAGCACGTCGATGATGCCCTGCTCGATGCCATACCAGATGCCCTCCCGGTGATCGGCCGAGCGCACCGGCGGGTTCATCTGCGCCAGCGTGCCGAGCCGCTCGTAGCATTCGGGCGCGACCAGCGTCAGGTGATGCGGCGTCGCCTCGCAGGACGCGACGTCCTTGTGGTCGCGCAGATACTCGATCTCCTGCTTGGTCGAGATGTGCAGGACGTGGATGCGTTTTCCGGTCTCGCGCGCAAGATTGACCAGCCGCTGCGTCGCCATCAGCGCCGCCGGCTCGTCGCGCCACACCGGATGCGAACGCGGGTCGCCCTCGATACGGAGCGGCTTGCGCTCGTTGAGGCGGTATTCGTCCTCGGCATGAAAAGCGGCGCGGCGGCGGATCACCTTGAAAATCCGGCGCAGGCTTTCATCGTCCTCGACCAGCAGTGCGCCGGTGGATGAACCGATGAACACCTTGACGCCGGCACAACCCGGTGCCCGTTCAAGCTCAGGCAAATCCTGAACGTTCTCGCGCGTGCCGCCGATAAAGAACGCAAAATCGCAATGCATGCGATGATGGCCGGCCTTGATCTTGGCGGTGAACGTCTCCTCGGTGACGGTCAGCGGGTTGGTGTTCGGCATCTCGAACACCGCGGTAACGCCGCCCATCACGGCGCTGCGCGAGCCGGTCTCGAGGTCTTCCTTCTGCGTCAGTCCCGGTTCGCGGAAATGAACCTGCGTGTCCATCACGCCGGGCAGGATGTGCAGGCCCTTGCAGTCGATCGTCTCGCCGGCGGCGGCCTGTCCGAGCCCGCCGATCGCCGCGATCCGGCCATTGGAAATGCCGATGTCGCGGACGCCCTCGCCGTCCTGATTGACCACGGTGCCGGATTTTAGAATGGTATCAAATCGTTGATTCATCGCTGATTCATCGGTCCTTGGGCGGCCGCTTCAAGGCTGTCGCGGGGCTT
>Ga0307500_10000262_pt1 | contig 18090 bp, 8 predicted proteins | sample 14_S_MG_FD_201362 | JGI IMG/M metagenome (GOLD analysis project Ga0307500, IMG submission 201362) | Soil microbial communities from Populus trichocarpa stands in riparian zone in the Pacific Northwest, United States - 14_S | ecosystem: Environmental > Terrestrial > Soil > Riparian zone > Trees... | reverse complement strand
GCCGGCCGCGCTGGCGGCGACCGACCGGGCCCCGACGATCGCCTACTGGACCGCGGTCTGGCGGGCACACGGCGACCGGGCCGCGATCCGGCAGGCCGACGCGGCCCTGCAGACCGCCGTCCGTGGCAACAACAGCCGGGCGGCGGCGATCCGCGGCCGCCGCCCGTTCGGGATCGACGGCGCGCCGGTGACCCCGAGCGACGACGTCATGGTGGCGTTCGTCGTGCTGCCGAACCCGGGCGCCGACACCACGGCGGCGTCCTGGACGCAGCCGGCGCGGGCCCAGCTGCTGCCGGACAAGTTCACCGTGCTCGGCTTCAACGGCGGTCAGCAGGTGCTGTCCGCGACCGGCGGCACCGTGCCGGCCACCCTCACCGTCAGCCCAGACCCGGCCGCCCCCGACCAGATCAGGATCAACGAGCAGACCGGCGCGCTCACCGTCCCGCTGGACCTGCGCTGGCTGACCGACTTCGACCGGGCGGTCGCGGTCGGGATGGGGCTGCGGATCCCGCTCACCGACGCGACCCGCAACGGCGTGGAGCGGCTGGTCGTGCTCGGCCTGCGGGAGCGGTCCACGCCGGAGCAGTCGGCCACCGACCTGGCCCGCCTGATCACCCGGCAGCTGCGCAGCCAGAGCGGGTTCGCGCTGCTGCCGCAGGGCACGCCGACGAACAACAGCGAGGTCGCGCCGGCCGGGCAGGACACGGGGGAGGAGGCCACCGCCGCGCTGCGCAGCCTGACCGCGCCGGCCCGGGCGGCCGCCGTCACCTCGTGGACGGACCGCACCGACGGCCAGCAGTTCGCCGAGCTGCTGGGCCTGCCGGCGAGCGTGCTCGTCGGCATGCCGAACGCGGACGGCACCGACGCCCGGGACGCCCGCGCGGCGAACACCGCACTGTGGCCGGCGACCTGGGGCAACTTCCTGCAGACCGCGCTGAATCCGCTGCTCGGCCCGGCCGCGGTCGCCGCCACCCGGGACTTCTTCCTCAGGTACGTGTCCGGCCGCGGGCCGCTGCCGGCGGTCCGGATCGGCCGCCAGCCGTACGGGATCCTGCCGACCACGGCGTTCTCGCGGTTGGCGTACCCGGCCACGGCGACCGCCCGCCGGGCCCTGCACCGGGTGCTGTCCGAGGCGTCCGTGGACTGGCGGGCCGCCGCCGAGCACGTCCCGCACCTTGGCGCCAGCACCGACGACCTGCACCAGCAGCTGCTCGACATCCTCGCGCTGCACCCGACCTCGGCCGAGTACCACCAGCGGTACGCGCAGAGCGTGGAGGACCTGTTCAACCGGGAGAACCTGGGCGGGCTCGGCGGGACCGTGCCGCCCGCGCTGGACCAGCTCGGCCTGCCGGCGCCGGTCCGCGCGCTGCTGGCCCGGTTCGGCGCCCCGACCGGGCCGTCCGCCGACCCGGACCTGCTGCGGCGGCTGTTCGTCGACTCCCAGCAGCCCATGCTCGCGCCGCTGGTGGACGACCGGCCGCTGTCCGAGAGCGACGTCATCCGGGACTACACCGCGGACGGCAAGAACTACCTGGAATGGCTGGCCGCGCGGGCCCGGACCAGCCTGGACGTGGTCCGGCTGGAGACCGGGTTCCTGAACGACACCCCGCCGGCCGCGGTGCTGTACCTGCTGGCCCGGCACGCCGTGCTGCTCGGCTGGGTGGACACCGCCCGCCGGCTGCTGGCCGCGGCCGGCGCCACCGCCCCGGCCGAGCTGTCCACCGCCGACCCGACGTTCATCCACGTCCGGATCCCCGCGGCCGGCGAGCAGCTCGCCAGCGAGAGCCGGTTCCGGCAGCTGTACTCGGCGGCGCCCGCGGTCACCGGCGACCCGAGCCGGCTGCTGGTCGACTTCATCCCGACCGCGCTGGCCCAGCCGAACGCCGGCACCGGACCGACCGCCGAGCTGTCCGAGCAGCTGGCCGCGCTGGACGTGCTCGCCGGGCTGCCGACCGCACGGCTGGAGCGGGTGCTCGCCGAGCATCTGGACCTGGCCACCTACCGGCTCGACGGGTGGCGGCTCGGGCAGGCCACCGAGCGGCTGTCCGAGCTGCGGTTCGGCGCGGCCGGATCCGACCCGGCCAGGCCCGGCCTGCACCTGGGCGCGTACGGCTGGCTGGAGAACGTCCGGCCGTCGACCGTGCCGCTGCAGCCGGTCCCGCTGACCGGTCCACTTGCGACGGTGTTCGCCGGCAGCCAGCCGCTGCTGCACGACCCGGCGAACGAGGGCTTCGTGCACACGCCGTCGCCGGCGCACGCCCGGACCGCGGCCGTGCTGCGCGCCGGCTACGTCGCCAACCGGACGCCGGCGAACTCGAGCGCGTTCGCGGTGGACCTCAGCTCGGCCCGGGTCCGGACCGCACTGTCCATCCTGGACGGACTGCGGCAGGGGCAGTCGCTCGGCGCGCTGCTCGGCTACCGGTTCGAGCGCGGCCTGCACGACCGGCAGGGACAGGCCGAAGTGGACTCGTTCATCGACGAGCTGCGGCTGCGGTTCCCGCTGCGCGCCGGCAAGATCGAGCAGACCGCGAACGACCCGGCCGCGGCCGCCGAGCCGGACGCCATCGGCCAGGTGGAGGCGCGGAACGTGATCGACGGGCTGGCGCTGGTCCGCCGCCTGACCCGGGATGGCGCGCCGCTGCAGTACCCGTTCGGCCTCACCGGGATGCCGGCCGCGGACGCCGACCAGACCAGGGCGATCTCCGCCGAGGCGGCGGCGCTGATCGACGCGAACGACGCGGTCGCCGACCTCGTCGTCGCCGAGTCCGCGCACCAGGCGCTGGTCGGCAACGTCGAGCGGGCCTCGGCCACCCTGGACGCGGTCGCGAAGGACGGCCTGCCGCCGGAGCCCGCGGTCATCGAGACCCCGCGCAGCGGCATCACGCTCACCCACCGGTTCGCGCTGCAGTTGCACGCCGGCCGGCACCCGGATGGTGGCGACCCGCCCCGGGCGCAGGCCGAGCCGGGCGTGGACGACTGGCTGCCGAGCCTGCTGCCGGACCGGTCGTCGGTGGCCGCCCTGGTCACCTGGACCGACCCTACCGACGGCGAGCCGCAGCAGCGGGTGGTCACCCAGCAGGAGGTGGACCTGGCCCCGATCGACCTGCTCTGGGCGGTCCGGCCGGTCGGCGACCCGACGATGACCGACCTGGACGACCGGATCCTCGGCGTGGTGATCGACGACAAGGAGCCGCGGCCGGATGCCGAGCTGACCATCCACTACACCACCCGGATCCCCGACAAGGTCACGTTCTTCGAGCTGTCCCCGCTGGTCGCGGCGCTGCGCACGCTGCTGACCACGGCGCGGCCGCTGCGGCCGACCGACCTGGTCCCGGCCGCCGGCACCGCGAACGTGGACCGCAGCGCGGACGACGAGATGTCGATCCCCCGGGAACGGCCGGCCGCGGTGCGCGAGTCGCTGGACGACCTGCGCCAGGACGTGGCCAGGTACGTGACCGACCTGGCCGCGTTGTTCCCGGCGGCGCCGGCGCCGCCGCGGCGGTCGCAGCTGCTGGACGGCATCGACGAGCTGCTGGCCCGGTACGCCGGTCTGGTCACGACCGCGTCCGGGTTCGGCATGATCCGCAGCGGCTGGGGTGAGCTGAGCACCTGGCGGCGCGGCGTGTTCCGCGACCTGCTGGCGGCGGTGGCCGCGACCGCGGCCAGGATGGCCGGGCCGCTGGCGCAGGCGGACGCGCTGCTCGCAGCGTACGACGAGCTGCCGAGGTCCACTCTGGACTCCGAGCGGTTCGCCCGGCTGCGGGCGGCGGAGAAGCTGGTCACGACCACGCCGGCGGTCACCCTGCGGGACGATCCGCGCAGGTTCCGGGACGACGTCGACGACCTGCGGGACCGCTATTCCGACCGGCTGAAGGACCTGCAGGAGCAGGCCAAGACCGACGAGCGGACCCTGTCCGGCCTGCTCGACGACGTCGGCGACCTGCTGCCGCTGACCGCGTTCGAGGTCACCGGCCTGGACCTGACCCCGTTCGGGGACCGGGTGGTCGACTTCGCCGCCCAGCTGCTCGACCGGGCGAAGGACCTGCGGACCGAGATCATGACCCGGCTGGCGGCGGGCGACGCGGCACTGGTCCAGTTCGACCAGGCGATCACCAAGCCGGAGCAGCTCGCGGCGGCGACGGCGGCGCTGACCGCGATGATCGGCGCGGACGTTCTGGTCGTGCCCGAGCACACGCCGATCGCCACCGGCCTGGACGACGCGGTCGACGACAGCGACGAGCTGGTCGCGCACCTGGTGCCGGCCCACGACTTCCCGGTGGACGACTGGCTGCACGGTGTGGCCCGGGTGCGGGAGATGCCGCGGCTGTGGGAGCGGGTGGTGCTGCTGTCCGGCGCGCTGCGGGATGACGACGACGATCCGGAGCTGAAGCCGGTGCAGTTGCCGTTCGCCTCGAACGATCACTGGCTGGCGATGGAGTTCGCGGCCGGAACGACGATCACCGAGGACCGGCTGCTGTTCACCGCGCACTACGCGAACGGCGCACCGGATGACGGGACCCAGTCCGGACTGCTCTTCGACGAGTGGACCGAGGTGATCCCGGCCGACAAGGAGACGACCGGGATCGCCCTGCACGCCGACAGCCCCGACTCCGAGCCACCGCAGGCGATGCTGCTGGTCGTGCCGCCGGTGCGGACCGGGACGTGGCAGCTCGACGACCTGGTCGCGGCGGTGACCGAGACGTTCGACCTGGCCCGGACCCGGCTGGTCGAGCCGGCCGCGCTGGACAGCACCGGGTACGCCCAGCTGCTGCCGGCGACCGTGCTGTCGACCGCCCGGCATCCGGTCACGGTCAGCACCGACCTGGCGACAGCCAACTCCCGTTGGAAGGCAGACCATGACTGAGCCGCGCATCGCGGACCTGCCGGGCGCGCTCGCCCGCCGGGACTTCCCGACCGTCGCGCTGTGGAACCGGCTGGAGGGCCGGCCGCGGACGACCGACTTCGACCGGGCGCTGCGGGCTGAGGTTCGCGATCCGCTCTGGATGCTCGGCCGGCAGTGGCAGCTCGGCGAGTTCCGGGGCACCGACGGCGGGTCGCCGGTCACCGCGACGTACTCGGTGTCGGCGGCGCCGCCGGACCGGTTCCGTTCCGACGGTGTCCCCGGCGGACCGGCCGGGCCGCTGCCGACCGACCGGCCGCTGGAGGCGGTGGCCGAGCGGCGGGCGCTGCCGTTCGCGTTCGGCGCGGAGCCGATCTCCTTCGACCTGCGGCTCGCGATCGGCCGGCGCTGGCTGAAGCTGCTCGACCGGGACCACTCGTTGGACGACTTCATCGACGACTACCTGGCGCACTATCCGATCGCGCTGCCCGGGCCGGCCGATCCGCCGGCGGCCCATCCGGAGGTGTGGGCGTCGCTGCAGGCGGTCGCCGGCCGGCGGATGGACGGGTACCCGCTGTACGCGCACATCAAGGGTGGCGGCCTGGCGTCCGACGGCATCCCCAACGTCGGCAACAAGAAGAACGCGCTGAACGCACTCGGTACGAAGCTGGTCGCCTGGTTCGACGGCCTGATCGACCAGCCGGCCGGGATCACGCCCGCCCAGCCGGACGGTCAGTCCGCCTGGGACCCGCGGAAGCTGGAGCACCGGTTCTCCGTGTCGGCGAAGTCGGCGGCCGGCGAGCGGGTGCTGTCCGCGCCGGAGTACCCGGGCGGGGAGCTGGACTGGCACGCGTTCTCGACGGCCGGCGGGACGCTCGGTGGGACCGGCACCGCGCCGGCCCTCAACCGGACCGTGTTCATGGCGCCGGTGCGGTACTCCGGCATGCCGCTGTCGCGGTGGTGGGCGGTCGAGGACGGGCGGACCAACTTCGCCGCGGTCACCCCGGACAGCACCGACCTGGCGCGGCTGATCTTCCTGGAGTTCGCGCTGGTGTTCAGCAACGACTGGTACCAGCTGCCCTGCGACCTGCCGGCCGGGTCGCTGGCGTCCGTGCAGGGCCTGGCGGTCACGGACGTGTTCGGCGCGCGGCGGTGGATCACGCCGGCGTCCAACGCGGACTGGTCCATGTTCCGGCTGACCCCCGGCGCGGGCGCACCGGTCGGCGATCCGGGGCTGCTGCTGCCGCCGGGCACCCCGAAGGTGGCGACCGGTCCGGTGCTGGAGGACGTGTCGCTGGTCCGGGACGAGAGCGCGAACCTGGTCTGGGGCATCGAACGGACCGTGCGGCTGGCGTCCGGCGAGGGTCGCGGCGGCGCCGAGGTCGCCGCTGAGACGCTGGCGTTCCGCCGCCGGCAGCACCCGACGCCGCGGGCCGACGACCCGCGCGCGTCAGTCGCGTACCAGGCGATGAGTTCGATCCCGGAGATCTGGATCCCGTTCGTCCCGGTGCACGTCCCCGGCGACAACCGCAGCGTCCAGCTCCAGCGGGCGGCGCTGCCGAGCCAGGTGGACGGCCTGCCGGTGCCACCGCGGACCGGGCTGCTGCGGCCGGGGTTCGACGCGGGCCAGGCGTACTACATCAACGAAGAGGAGGTGCCCAGGGCCGGCACCCGGGTCTCGGTCGCCTACAACCGGACCCGGACCCGGACCGGCCGGGTGGTCGTCTGGTTGTCCGCGCAGCGCGGCGTGGGCCGCGGCGAACAGTCCCCCGGCCTGGCCTTCGACACCCTGGTCCCGACCACCCCCGCCACTTGACCGAGGGGCACACGCCGGAGCCGGCGGCTGCGCGAGATGCCGCCGCTGGACGTTAAATGAGCCGGTCCATCATCGTTTGCCTACGATCTATGTTTGATCGGCTCACCGGCGTACTGTCTGCGGCGTGGTGCTGCCATCCAGCGAGCGGACCAGGCGCTCCGGCGACCTGGTCGCCGACATCGTCGCTGACATCGTGGCCGCGACCCGGCGCGGCTCGATCGTCTACAGCCGCAGCCGCTTCCACGCCCCCTGGGGTGTCAGCGTCCCGGCCGGTCGGCTGGCGAGCTTCCATGTGGTGACCTCCGGTGCCTGCTGGCTGACCCGCGATGGCCACGACCCGATCCGGCTCACCCGGGGCGACGTCGTGCTGGTGCCGTCCGGCAGCGCGCACGCGCTGGTCGACAGCCCGGGCACGCCGGCACGGCCGCTGGTCGAGCTGATCGACGGGCCGCTGTGTCCGACCATGCCGAACGAGGTGGTCCTGGACGGTTCCGGGCCGGCCACCGGGCTGCTGTGCGGCGGGTACCTGCTCGACGCGGGGCCGCGGCACCCGCTTACCGCGACCCTGCCGGAAGTGCTCCACCTCGACGCCCGGCGGGCCCGCGGCACCGGTCTGGCCGCCGCGGTGGACCTGCTCTCCGACGAGGTGGACCGCACCGACCCGGGGGCGCCGGCCGTCATCGCCGGCCTGGTCGACCTGCTGTTCGTCTACGTGCTGCGGGCCCGCCTCGCGGAGCAGAACACCGACCCGGAGCCCGACGGCAACGTCGCCGGCACCGGCTGGATGCGCGCGTTCTACGACCCCGTCGTCGGCGGCGCGCTGGCGCTGATCCACCGCGACCCCGGTCACCAGTGGACCGTGGCCGGACTGGCCCGCGCCGTCGGCGCGCCCCGGGCCACCTTCGGCCGCCGGTTCACCACGCTCACCGGCCAGGCACCGATGACCTACGTCACCGGGTGGCGGATGACCGTCGCGTGCCGGCTGCTGCGCGAGGAGCGTCACCCGTTGCGGGAGATCGCCCACCGGGTGGGTTACGACTCCGAGTTCGCGTTCGCCCGCGCGTTCAAACGCGCGGTGGGTCAGGCCCCGGGGAGGTACCGCTCGGTGCCGGCTGAACCCTTGCTGCCGCCGGGCTTTCCGTCCACAGTAGACACTCAGGCCATTCGGTAGGACCTTGCCGGCGCGGCCGGCATCGGCTTGAGGTGCGGCCGATGCCGGCCGGCGGGGGCCTCGCGGCCGCCGTCAACGGCTGGAGTCAGTCGCGGGCCAGCTGCGGAGCGCCGATCTCGATCTGCTCGGCTCGTTCGGGCGCCTTCCTGGGGCGGCCGAGCAGGGCGAGCACGATCGCCAGGCCGATCGCGGCGAAGACGATGTTGGTGGCGAAGCCGGCTTGGAACCCTTCGGTGAGCGCGAGTGGCATGTTGCCCGGGCCGTTCGCGGCGATGAAGTCCCCGGTGTGGGAGATGACGATGGTCGAGGCCACCGCGACGCCCACCGCGCCGCCGATCTGGAACGACGTGTTGCTCAGCCCCGAGGCGAGTCCTGACTCGTGGTCGGCCACCCCGGCGAGCGCGGCGATCGACAAGGTGACGAACGCCAGGCCCAACCCCGGGCCGGCCAGGGCGAGCCCGATGAAGATGTCACCGAAGTAGCTGCCGCCGACCGAAACCTGGGTGAGGTAGAGGCCGGAGCCGGCGAGGAGGACGAAGCCGGCCGACGCGACCGGGCGGAAGCCCACCTTGAGCGCAAGCGACTGCCCCGCGGTCGCGCCGACGACGACCCCGAGCGGAAGCACGATCGAGCTCCAGCCGAACTTCGCCGCCGAGTACCCGAGTACCTGCTGGGCGTAGAGGGTCAGCACGAACGGCAGCGCGTAGCCGACCGCCGAGAACACGAAGGTGCCGAGGTTCGCGCCGACGATGGTGCGCGAGCGCAGGAACCGCAGCGGCAGCAGCGGTGCCTTCGCCCTGGCCTCGATGGCGACGAACACGGCGAGCAGCAGGGCCGACCCGGCGAACAGCCCGATGGTCCGCGGGTCGCTCCAGCCGGTCGCGGGCGCGTCCACGACGGCGTAGACGAGCAGCCCCATCGCGGCGGTTACCGACAGCGCACCGAACGGGTCGTAGCTGCGCCGCGCGGTGGACACCCGGCTGTCCCGCAGCAGGACCGGGCTGAGCAGGATGCCGGCGACGCCGACCGGGATGTTGATGTAGAAGATGAACGGCCAGCCCGGCCCGTCGGTGAGCGGGCCACCGATCAACCAGCCGGCCGTCCCGCCGAGGCCGGCCATGGCGCCCCACACGCCGAGCGCCTTGTTCCGCTCGGCGCCCTCCTCGAATGTCGTGCTGAGGATCGACATGGCCGTCGGGGTCATGATCGCGGCGCCGATGCCCTGGAAGCCGCGGGCCGCGATCAGCGATCCGGGCGACCAGGCGAGCCCGCAGATGAGCGAGGCCACCGTGAAGAAGCCGAGCCCCACCATGAAGACCCGGCGCCGGCCGAGGAGGTCGGCCGCCCGCCCGCCGAGCAGCAGCAGCCCGCCGAACGTCAGGGCGTAGGCGCTCAGCACCCACTGCAGGTCCTGCGACGAGAAACCGAGGTCCGCCTCGATCGACGGCAGGGCCACCACGACGATCGCCGCGTCGAGGATGACCATGAAGAACGTGCCGCACAGCAGGGTCAGCGCATACCAGCGACGAGGGTCGGGGGCAGCTGCCGCCATGACGACTCCTTTCCGGGGCACACCAGCCACACCGGCTGGGGAGAGTTGTCGCGGGCAGCGACTGGCTTTCCGCCGGCCCGCGCTGACGTCGGCGTCAGGTACCGCCGAGCTGGAATTCACCTACCGGTGGCGCCACGACAAATGGCGTCGACGAGATGGCGCCGGGAGCCGAGCCGTCGGTGGGTGGCCGCGAAGGCGCCCGGTGCGCGACTCCGCGGATATGCGTTAAGCCGGTGGGCCGGCCCAGCCGTTGTTGCCGACCGAGGCCCGGTACTGGCCCGGTGCCTGGCCCACCCTGCGTTTGAACGCCCGCGCGAACGCGAACTCGGAGTCGTAGCCGACCCGGCGGGCGATCTCCCGCAGCGGATGGCGTTCCTCGCGCAGCAGCCGGGAGGCGAGGGACATCCGCCAACAGGTCAGGTACGCCATCGGCGCGTGGCCGGTCAGCTGGACGAACCGGCGATTGAACGTGGTCCGGGGCAGCCCGACAGCGCGAGCCAGCGACACCACGCTCCACGGGCGGTCGGGTGCACTGTGGATGAGCGCGAGCGCGCTGCCGACCACCGGGTCGTACAGCGCACCCACCCAACCCTTGGTGGTCCTGCTGTGGTCGGCGAGCCAGGCCCGCAGGACGTAGACGAACAGCAACTCGACCAGTGCGGTGATCACCGCGCTGGCCCCGGGATCGGCGCGGTCGACCTCGTCGGACAGCAGTTCGACCGTCGCGGCCAGGCCGGTCCCGCGCGCCTGCCCGGCGGCGATGTGGACCACCGGCGGAAGGACGGTCGTGAGCGGGTGCCGGGGACCGGTATCCAGCAGGTAGCCGCCGCACAGCAGGCTGGTGACCGGGCCGGAGCCGTCGAGGATCAGGTGCCGCGCCGGGGTCTGCCCGAGCGGCCCGCCGAGCAGTTCGGTCAGCTGCCGCACCGGCGTACCCGGCGCATCGACCATCGCGTATGCCGATCCGGACAGCACGAGCACGACATCGCCGCCGCTGAGGTGGACCGGGTCGCCGCCCGCCGGCACGAGCCAGCACGCGCCGGAGGTCACCACCTGGAAACTCGCCACGTGCATGGGCGGGATGCCGAACCCCCACGGCGCATGGAACAGGTTGCGGCTGTACACCGCCGTGTTGCGCCGGGTGGTGGCGACGACGTCGGCAACGATGTCCGCCACCAGATCGCCGGACCGGGTGGCAGGACGGGCGGTCGCGACTACATCCATGGCCGGATCAGACGCCGCCGGACCTTGCCGGTCGCGCCGGTTACCAGAACGGTTGAACTCACCCGGGCCTCCGTTGGTCGGTGCTGACATGGACAACCGTATGGAGCGCCCGGTGGGCTGAACAATGACAGTTCGGAGCAGTGCCATATCCGATCGGCCCACCACAGTCGACACCCGGCCAGCGGCCCGGCAAGTGTCACCGCACCGTCATCGATCCTTACGCAGCGTGGACGCGCGTGGTGGCGCCGGCTGCGGTGTCGATCGTCGGTGCCGCCCCGGGGCGCCGGAAAAGCGCACCGGAGGATTCCGGCAGCACCCCGGGTCGAGGCGCAGAATCGTCGGCCGGGACCACGACCACCGGAAACGAGGGCACGACGTGCGTGTTGGTGTAGACGGATCGGGACGCGATGACGTCGGGCGGTACGTGTTGGGTCTGCCCGAGGTCGACGAGACGCAGGTAGCGGTCGTCGGCGGTAAGGGCGCGCAGCTGGGCGGTCTGTCGCGGATCGACGGCGTGCGCGTGCCGGCTGGGTTCTGCGTGACGACGGCCGCGTTCCGGCGGATCATGGCCGAGGCGCCGTCGATCGACGATCGGCTCGATCAGCTGTCGCGCCTGGACCCGGACGACCGGGCGGCGATCCGCACGCTCAGCGCGGAGATCCGGCGGACCATCGAAGGGGTCACCATCCCCGACGAGCTGGTGGCGGCGATCACCCGCGCGCTCGCCCGGGCCGGCGAGCACGCCGCCTACGCCGTGCGATCCAGCGCGACGGCGGAGGACCTGCCGACGGCCTCCTTCGCCGGCCAGCAGGACACGTACCTGAACGTCGTGGGGCCGGCGGCGATCCTGCAGCACGTCAGCCGGTGCTGGGCCTCGCTGTTCACCGAGCGGGCCGTGACCTACCGCCAGCGCAACGGCATCGAGCACCGTACGGTCCAGATGGCCGTGGTCGTGCAGCAGTTGGTCTTCCCGCAGGCGGCCGGCATCCTGTTCACGGCCGACCCGGTCACCGGCAACCGGAAACTCGCCACCGTGGAGGCCAGCTTCGGCCTCGGCGAGGCCCTGGTCGCAGGCCTGGTGAACCCGGACGTTTTCACGGTGCGCGCCGGCGAGGTCGTGGCCAAGGCGGTCGCCGCCAAGAAGCTGGCCATCAACGCCCTGCCGGCGGGCGGGACCCAGCAGCAGCCGATCGATCCGCGGCGGCAGCAGCTGCCGGCGCTGACCGACCCGCAGGTGGTGCGGCTCGTGCGGCTGGGCCGGCGGATCGAAGCGCACTTCGGCCGCCCGCAGGACATCGAATGGTGCCTGGTCGACGACGACTTCCAGATCGTCCAGAGCCGGCCGATCACCACGCTGTTCCCCATCCCGGAGACCGGCGGCCAGGAGAATCACGTCTACCTGTCGGTCGGTCACGGGCAGATGATGACCGACGCCATGAAGCCGCTGGGCGTTTCGGTGTGGCAGCTGACGGCCATGGCGCCGATGCACGAGGCCGGCGGCCGGCTGTTCGTCGACGTCACCCGGCGGCTGGCGACGCCCGCGAGCCGCGCCGGCGTCCTGGACCTGGCGGGGAGGTCCGATCCGCTGGTCCGGGACGCGCTGGAGACCGTCCTGGACCGCGGCGACTTCGTCCCGTCGCTCCCGGACCCGGGTCCCGGTGGGCCACCGGCCGGCGCCGCGTCCGCCCCGATCGAGACCGATCCGGCCATCGTCACCGAGCTGATCGAGCGCAGCCAGGCGTCCATCGCCGCGCTGCGGCGCGACATCGCGACGTTGACCGGACCGGCGCTGTTCGACTTCCTGCTGGCGGCTTTCCAGGAGCACAAGCGGGTCCTCAGCGATCCGCTGAGCGTGCAGGCGATCATGGCGGGGATGGAGGCCACCTGGTGGCTCAACGACAAGCTGCAGGAATGGCTGGGCGAGAAGAACGCGGCCGACACGCTCACGCTGTCCGCCCCCAACAACGTCACGTCCGAGATGGGACTGGCGCTGCTCGACGTCGCCGACGTGATCCGCCCGCACCCGGACGTGGTGGCGTTCCTGCAGGGCGTCGAGGATGAAGACTTCCGCGAAGCTGGCGAGCGGAACGGCAGGCAATTTCTGGACGAGTTGCCGAAGCTCGCGGGCGGGGCCGAGGCGCGCGCCGCCATCGAGGCCTACCTCGACCGGTACGGCATGCGCTGCGTCGGTGAGATCGACATCACCAGGCCGCGTTGGCGTGAACGCCCCACCACGCTCGTGCCCGTGATCCTCGACAACATCAGGCTTTTCGAGCCGGGCGCCGCCGAGCGGCGCTTCGAGCACGGGCGGCAGGAGGCGCAGCAGAAGGAACAGGACGTCCTGGCGCGCCTGCGGGCCCAGCCGGACGGGGAGCGGAAGGCCGACGAAACCAAGCGGACGATCGACCGGGTCCGGACCTTCATCGGGTACCGGGAGTACCCGAAGTACGGCATCGTCAGCCGCTACTTCGTCTACAAGCAGGCCCTGCTGGCCGAGGCCGAACGGCTCGTGCGGGCCGGCGTGCTCGCCGAGGAGGAGGACATCTTCTACCTCACGTTCCAGGAGTCGCACGACGTCGCGCGCTCCAACCAGGTGGATGACCAGCTCATCCGGCAGCGCAAGGAGGCGTTCCGGTCGTACCAGGCGCTCACGCCGCCCCGGGTGCTCACCTCCGACGGCGAGGCGATCGCCGGGGCGTACCGGCGCGACGACGTGCCGGCCGGTGCCCTGGTCGGCTTGCCGGTCTCCGCCGGCACCGTCGAGGGTCGGGCCCGGGTCATCCTCGACATGGCGCAGGCCGATCTCGAAGCCGGCGACATCCTGGTCACGGCCCACACGGACCCCAGTTGGACGCCCCTGTTCGTGGCGATCGCCGGCCTGGTCACGGAGGTGGGCGGCCTGATGACGCACGGCGCGGTGATCGCCCGGGAATACGGCTTGCCGGCCGTCGTGGGCGTGCAGCAGGCAACCCGGCTGATCCGGGACGGGCAGCGGATCCGCGTGCACGGAACCGACGGGTACGTCGAGATCCTGCCTTGACCGAGCACACCGCGACGGCCGGGCCCGACCGTCGTCGCCGACGCGCGTACAGCGCGGGCCGCGGGGGCTGCGGGGTCGAGCGGGCGCGAACCTCAAGGCCGCCGGATTCGTCTCCTCCGGAATACACGGCGGCACCCGGCGGTCCGTCCGGCGGATGCGGTCTCGTCGCCGACGACGCGGGCCGGGTCCGGCCGGCCCACGCCACGCACGGATGTACTACTTGGCGTGGCCCGCGTTCTGTCGGCGGTACCACTCCGGTGCCTTCGCCATGTCGATCTTCGGTCGGTTGGCCGGTGACCCGGCAGCCGGACTCAGGGCCCGCTGGACGACAGAATTGATGTTGCCGACCGAGAAGCCGGTCACGTCGAAGATCACGTGGGTGGTCACCAGCGCGAAGATCTGCACGGTGATGAACTCGCCGTTGAAGGTGAACGCGGTGAACGAGGCGTTGGACAGCGTCTGCCCGGCGGCGAAGTTGACGGTCGAGGCGTTCGGGCGGGCCCCTTCACTGGGGTAGACGACGACGAAGCCGGGCCCGGTCGTCCCGGTCACGGTGACGTTCGCGAAGACCCCACCGAACCCGGCGAAGACCAGGTTGGACAGGTCCACCGTGATCGTGTGGCCGCCGATCAGCCGACCGGACGAGTCGAGATTGCCGGTCGGGTTGACGATCGCGGCCCGCCCGGCGGCGTTCCGGGTGTCCACCTGCCGGAACGGGGTGATCGGGACGAACGACAGCGCCGTCGCGTCGGTCAGCACCTGCGAGAAGAGCGCCGGGACGGAGGCCGCGTTGCCGCTGATGTGGGTGAAGTACGGGAATGCGACGTCGCCCCCGCCGAAGTCCACCGCGTGCAGGTCACCCAGCACCGAGTTGTCGGACGGGATGTCCTGCACGCCCAGCCGCAGCGGTGCGCCCGCACCGCTGTTGGCGACCTGCAAGGTGGCCGCGCTCGTGCTGGTGAGCGCGGTCGAACTCGCCGCCGCGTTGTTCACCTGCCCCTGCAGCACCGGGTCGCCCGGCGCCGCGTCGGCGGCCGACCCGGTCGCGGCGGCCGCCGCGGTCAGCCCGGCCACGCCGGCGAGCACGGCGGCCCCGCGGCGCAGCGCGGTCCGCCGTTCGACGACGTCTGTTGAAGCGTCCTGATCCTCCGGTCGCATGACCGATCCCTCCAGCACCCGCCCACGTCGACATGGCAGCTGACCGCACCGCGGGCGGGTGGCATCGGCTCGGCACAGCGGCGCGCGCGGGTCAGGTGCGGCAGCGCCTGTGTATCACAGGCTCGACACCCGTCCGGGCCAGATGCGCTATATCGCCGACGTAACTTCACCGGAGGATCCGGTGCCAGGACCCGACGCGCTCACGGTCGCGGCCGGAGTCGGATCGACAACCCGGCCGCGCAGGCAGCCGCGGGTCCGGCCCGGTCAGCGTCGCGCCGAGGCGGCGGCGGGGGGTCGCGGCCGCGGGTCGGGGCAGCCGGGCGGCGGCGGGAAGGCCACCACGGTGTCCATCGCCCAGGCCAGCTGCCAGGCCTGGATGTCCCGCCCGGCGGCGGCCAGCCGGTGGGCGGCCAGCAGCACCGGGCACTCGGTGTCCAGCCACTCCAGCGCCGCCCGCTGGCCGGTGGGCTGTTCGGGCGTGGTGCCGGGGGCGGGCGGGGTGAGCGGGACCTGGATGGGGTCGCGGGCCGGGTTGAGGTGCCGGTCGGCGGTGTAGGCGGTGTGGGTGTAGTGGTCCAGCAGCCGCACCGTCGCCGCCCGCCGCTCGGCCTCGGAGTCCGACTCGGCCAGCCGGGCGGCGTAGCCGCGCAACAGGTCGTGCATGGCGTACCGGCCTGGCGCGGTCTCGGCCAGTAGCCCGGCGCCGGTCAGGTCGGCCAGCAGCGACTGGGCCGGCGCGAGGGGCAGGGCGGCGAGGCTGGCCGCGGCCGGAGTGCTGATGTCGGGGCCGGGGTGCAGTCCGAGCAGCCGGAACAGCCGGGCCGCTGGTGCGGTGAGGGTGGCGTAGGACCAGGAGAACACCGCCCGCACCTGGCCGACCACGTCCTTGGCGTCCGGTGGCAGCGACCGGCTCGCGGCGCTGAGTTCGGCGGCCAGCGCGGCGAGCCGGAAGGTGGGGTTGGCCGCGGCGCGGGCGGCCACCAGGGCGAGCGCGAGCGGGAGCCGGGCGCAGGCGGCGATGATCCGCCCGGCGGCGTCGGGTTCGGCGGCGACCCGGCCGTCGTGCAGCCGCCGGTCCAGCAGTTCGCGTGCCTCCGCCTCGGTGAGCAGGTCCAGGGCCACCGGGTGGGCGCCGTCGGCGGCGACCAGGTCGGTGAGCGGGTTGCGGCTGGTCACCACGGCCAGCGCGGTGGCGGTGCCGGGCAGGAGTGGGCGGGCGTGCTCGGCGTCGCGGGCGTTGTCGATCAGCACCAGCATCCGCTTGCCGGCCAGCAGGCTGCGGTACAGCCCGACCTGTGCGTCGAACCCGGGCGGTACCCGCTCCGGTGGCACCCCGAGCGCGGCGAGGAAGTCCCGCACCGCGACCGCCGGCTCGACGACCTGCCCGACCCGGTCGAACCCGCGCAGGTTCACGTGCAGCTGCCCGTCCGGGAACCGGCCGCGGACCCGGTGCGCCCAGTGCACCGCCAGCGCGGTCTTGCCCACCCCGGCCGTACCGGACACCGCGGTGATCACCACCGCGGTCGGCGCCTGCGCCGAGGCGGTGGCCAGGATGCCGTCCAGCCGGGACAGGTGCTCGACCCGGCCGGCGAACGCCGGCGGGTCACCGGGCAGCTGCGCCGGCACCGCGACCGGCGACACCGCGGACGCCGGCGGTGCTGGCAGCGGCGGCAACGGCTGGCTGTTGAGAATGGCCTGGTGCAGCGCCCGCAGCTGCGGGCCGGGGTCGACGTCGGCGTCCACCCGGAGGCGGTGGCTGACGGTTCGGCAGTACTCGGCCGCCTCGCCGAGGCGACCGTCGGCGGCCAGCGCCCACCCGAGCACCACCGCGAGGGCCTCGTTGTACGGGTGCTGCTCGGCCAGCTCGCGGGCCACCGGGATCACCCGGGCGTACTGGCCCAGCCGCAGCGCCGCCCGACCCCAGTCCAGCGCCGCCTCCAACCGCTCCATCGCCCAGCTGCCGCGCATCCGCGCGGCCCAGGCCCCGGGCAGGCCCTCCAGCGCCGGCCCTTGCCACAGCTGCAGCGCCTCGTCCAGCAACCCCACCCGCTCGGCGTCGGACCGCTCACCGCGGCGGGCCTCGGCGGCCAGCCGCCGGAACCGCAGCAGGTCCACCCCGTCCGCGTCGACCCGCAGCAGGTACCCGCCCCCCGCCCAGGCCAGCCGGCGGTCGTCTGTCCTACCCGACCGACGCGCCGGCCCAGGCTGATCCGCCGCGGCCTCGCCTGCTCCGGGACGCGGCCGTCCGGATGCCCGTCCGGCCAGGTCGGCGAACAGGTCACGCAGATGGGTCATCTTCGCCGCGACGGCGATCCGGGCGGACTTCGGCGGATCCTCACCCCAGACCCGGTCGACCACCGTGCTGAGCGGCACCGGCCGGGGAACGTCGACCGCGACCGCCGCCAACACCAGCCGCTGCTGCGGCGGCCCCGCCGACACCACCCGACCCTCGGCGCCGACCTCGACCGGGCCCAGCAGCCGAACCTCCATACCCACCCCAGTCGTCGGTCGCAGCACAGGACGGCGTAGTCCAAACCCGTCGATAAGGATGTAGTAAACGTGCGATGCAACGCCAGCGGCCACCGTCACGGCGTCCGATCCGCACCGACGCCCGACCGCCACCAACCGGCCACGATCACGGCCCGCACCGGCGCCGTGACGATGCCAGCGGTCACGGCATTCGGCCCGCCTAAGGAGTTACCTCATGAAGTTCGTATCCCGCCGACTCGGTGGCGCCGCAGCCGCTGTCGCGATCGTCGCCGGCGGCGGCATCGCCACGGCAGCGCCCGCCTCCGCCGCCTTCACCGACTGCCACACCAACGAGGTCTGCCTGTGGGCCGGCACCAACGGCACCGGCGAGCTGCTGTTCAGGGGCGACGGCAGCGAGATGTTCAACACCGGCGAGTTCTACGAGTCGATCGGCCTCGCCAACAACCCGCACGCGTTCAGCTCTTCCAACCGCACTCTCGGCACGTTCTGCACCTACAACAGCAACAAGACCATCACGACCAACCGCCTCGCCCCCGGGACCCAAGGAAACCTGGCAAACAACGTCACCAGGTACGTCAAGTCCTGCTGACAAGCCGGTCGCCAGCCACGGCGGCGATCTCCGGGCAACCCCGATAACCGGTGCCCGGGGCAGTACACCGGCGGCGACCGGAACTGTCCCGGGCGCCGCCCGCCCCCATCCCTCGGGCCGGGACGGCGCGCCCTCCACGGGTACGCCGTCCCGGCCCCGCACGAGCACGTAGCCGGCCGGCGGTAGGACCAAAAGACTCTCAATGTTGCG
>Ga0307500_10000261_pt1 | contig 18181 bp, 15 predicted proteins | sample 14_S_MG_FD_201362 | JGI IMG/M metagenome (GOLD analysis project Ga0307500, IMG submission 201362) | Soil microbial communities from Populus trichocarpa stands in riparian zone in the Pacific Northwest, United States - 14_S | ecosystem: Environmental > Terrestrial > Soil > Riparian zone > Trees... | reverse complement strand
TATACCATCAAGGAGCTCAGCGACAAGCCGATCAAGGCGGCCGAGGCCGATGTCATCGACTGCGGCAAGCGCACGTTGATGCCGGGGTTGATCGATTGCCACGTCCACGCCATTCACAGCGAGGTCAATGTCCGCTTCATGGAGATGTTGCCGCTGACGCTCGTCACCGCGCGCGCGGCGACGCGGTTGCGCGCCATGCTCGATCGCGGCTTCACCACCGTGCGGGACACTGGCGGCGCCGATTGGGGCATCAAGACCGCGATCGAAACCGGGCATATCACAGGTCCGCGGCTTTATATCGCCGGTCAGTCGATCGGCCCCACCGGCGGACATTCGGATTCGCGCCGGCGCACCAACCGCTTCGGCAGCAACAACGAGTGCGTGTGCTGCAACGGGCTGCAATTCAAGTCCGCGATCGCCGATGGCGTCGACGAAGTCCGCAAATCCGCCCGTGAGCAGATGCGCCAGGGCGCCGACCATGTGAAGATCATGATGTCCGGCGGCGTCGCGTCACCTTACGATCCGCTCGACAGCCAGCAATTCTCGGATGGTGAAGTCAGTGCGGCGGTGGAGGAGGCGACCGCCTTCGGCCGCTACGTCTGCGCCCATGCCTATTCCGCCGAATCCATCACCCGTGCCGCGCGGCTCGGCGTCCGCACCATCGAGCACGGCAATCTGATCGATGATGCCTCGGCCAAACTGATGGCCGAAAAGGGTATGTTCCTGGTTGCCAACCTCGTCACTTATTACGCCATGAAGGACCGCGCCAAGCAGTTCGGCATGATCGGCGAGAGCCTCGCCAAGAACGAGATCGTGCTGCAGGGCGGGCTGAAATCGCTGGAGATCTGCAAGCGCCACAACATTCCCGTCGCCTATGGCAGCGACCTGCTGGGCGAGTTGCATTGGGACCAGTCCAGGGAGTTCACCATCCGCCAGGAGGTGGTCTCGCCGATCGAGATCATCCGTTCGGCGACCACGATCGGCGCCGAGGTGCTGCGTATGCCGGGCAGGGTGGGGACATTGCAGGCAGGCGCCTTCTCCGACGCCATCCTGGTCGACGGCAATCCGCTGAAAGACCTTGCGCTGCTTGGGGAGCAGGGCAAACATCTCTCCCTGATCATGAAGGCAGGAATCTTGCATAAAAACCGGTTGAACTGAAGAACCGGCTGAATTCATCGCATGCGCTCATTGAGAGCCGATCTTGGAGAGGTGATTTTGACCGTCGTACCCCGATGGACCTCGTCACGCGTGGTCGGGCGGATGGCGCTTGGCACGGCGGCTGGCGTGTCGCTTGCATATATCCTGCTGCCGATGTTCTTCGTGGTCTGGCTGGCGTTCTTCGCCCAGGAGATCCCGTCATTCCCTCCGGAAGGTTACTCGCTGAAATGGTTCCGCGCCGTTCCCGGCAACGACAGGTTCGTCAAGGGATTTCTCCTCAGCCTGCAGGTCGCATTGATCGCGACGTCGATCGGGCTTGCGATCGGCGTTCCCGCCGCGGTTTGCCTGGTGCGCGGGCGTTTTGCCGGGCGCGAGGCGGTGAATAATTTGCTGCTACTACCGCTGATAGTACCGGGGATCGTGCTCGGTATCGCGCTCTACGTCTTTCATGTCGAAACCGAGATCGTGACCGGCTGGCCGATCCTCGGTTCGCTCGGCGGTCTGGTCGCCGGCCACGTTCTGATCGCGATCCCCTGGACGGTGCGCCTGATCACGGCGAGCCTCGTCGGCATGGACCGCGCCGTCGAGGAAGCCGCGCAGAGCCTCGGCGCGGATCGCCTGACCACGTTCCGGCGCATCACACTGCCGGCGATTTTGCCGGGCATTGTCGCGGCCGCCTTGTTTGGCTTCATCGCCTCGTTCGGCAATCTGGAAATGAGCCTGTTTCTCGTCGGCCCCGGCCGCACCACGCTGCCGATCGCGATCCTCCAGTATCTCGAATGGAAGATCGACCCGACGATTGCGGCGGTGTCGGTGCTGCAGATCCTGTTTATCGGCGGAGCGATGCTGCTGACCGATCGCTTCGTCAAGATCGGCCGCGTGGTCTGACGATGGCGCGTCTGCAATTAAGTGGCATCACCAAGCGCTATGGCGAGTTCAAGGCCGCCGATGACGTGTCGCTCGACATTGCCGACGGCGAGTTCCTCGTCCTGCTCGGCCCCTCGGGCTGCGGCAAGACCACGACCTTGCGCATCGTGGCCGGCTTTATCGAGCCGACATCCGGCAGCGTACGTTTGGGCGAGCGCGACATTACCGCGCTGCCGCCATGGAAGCGCAACACCGGACTCGTGTTCCAGAGCTATGCGCTGTTTCCCCACATGACGGTGGCCGAGAACGTCGCGTTCGGCCTCGAGATGCGCAAGATGCCGAAGGCGGAGATGGCGCCGAAGATCACGGAGGCCTTGCGCCTGGTGCGGCTCGATCATCTCAGCGACCGCTTGCCGCGGCAATTGTCCGGCGGCCAGCAGCAGCGCGTGGCGCTGGCCCGTGCGCTGGTGTTCCGGCCCGATGTACTGCTGCTCGATGAGCCCTTGTCCAACCTCGACGCGAAGCTGCGCCAGGACGTACGCGTTGAAATCCGCGAATTGCAGCGCAAGCTCGGCCTGACGACCGTGATGGTGACCCACGACCAGGAGGAGGCCTTGACCATGGCCGACCGCCTCGTCGTCATGAGCGAGGGCCGTATCCGCCAGATCGGGTCGCAGCAGGATCTCTACGAACGCCCGTCGGAAAAATTCGTCGCCGATTTCGTCGGCCGTTCCACCTTCATCGATGGCCGCATGGATGGCCCCGGGCGCTTCATCTCGGCGGGCGGCCTCGTCGTCGCCTGCGAAGGAAGCGGCACCGGCGACGCCTCGCTCGCGCTGCGCCCGGAACGTCTGGCGCTGACGTCGGCTGCCGCCCCTGCCATGGACAACAGCTTCCCAGGCGCGGTGGAGTTCATCTCCTACCTCGGATCTCAGGTGGATCTCCACGTCCGCCTGTCGCCAAAAGAACGCGTCATCGTGCAGATCCAGAACCGGCCGGAACAGCCGCTGCCGGTGATCGGAGAACAGGTCCATGTCGGCTGGAGCAAATCGACAGGCCGCGTATTTCAATCATAATACCGCCAACCAACAGCCGGAGGCATCCACCATGACCCGATCGACATCCCGCCGTGAAGTCCTGCTCGGCGCCGCAGCCCTTGCCGGCACCGCCAGCCTGCCCCGCATGGCATCGGCGCAGGCCAAAGGCCGCATCGTTGTCGGCACCTGGGGCGGCGACTACGCCCGCCTGCTCAACAAGAACATCGAGGCGCCGCTCCTCATCAAGGACGGTTGGGAGGTGGTGCAGGACCAGGCCGGCGATCCCGAACGCCGCTCGAAAATCCTCGCGGAGATGCGGCTGCCGCGCGGCACGACCGATGTGCAGGGTCTTTCGGCCATCAACATGTTCCAGATGCACGACGCCGGCAGTGTGCTGCCGATCGACTACGGCAAGCTCAAGAATGCCGGCAATCTGCTGCCGGCGATGAAATATCCCTACGGCGTCGGCCATATCTATTCGGGCAAGGTCGGCGTCTACAATCCGAAGATCATCACAACCCCGCCGGTCAGTTACAAGGACGTGTTCGATCCCAAGCAAGGCAACAAGGTCGGCATCATCGATATCCAGTATCAGTACACGATGGTCTGTGCCGCGCTCGCCGCCGGCGGCAAGGTCGATGATCTGGAGCCTGGCAAGAAATTGCTGCTGGAGTGCAAGAAGGCCGGCATGCGGATCTATCCGACCAACGAGGCGTTTGCCCAAGGTCTGAAGTCGGAAGAATTCGGCCTCGGCGTGATGTGGAAAGCCCGCGTCGTGCAATGGCAGAACGCGGGTATTTCAGTGACGTCGATGACCCCGACCGAAGGCGCACTGGCCTATGTCTCGGGCTTCGTCATCCCGAAAAACTCGCCCAACAAGGAAGGTGCCTACGCCTATCTCGACGCCATGCTGGACAAGAGTGCGCAGGAAGCCTTCGCCGTCGACATGGGTTACAATCCCACGGTCACCAACGCCGTGGTCGCGCCCGATCTCAACAAGCGCATCGGATTCACGCCCGACGAGATCAAGAAACTGGTCGATCTCGACTACAACTACCTCAACAAGAACGACGTCGCGCTCAAGGAATGGTGGGACAAGGAGCTGAAGGGCTGAGCGGGCATTAGCGAAGCAGCCGATGGCCGCCGCCGCTCGAACGCAATTCCAGTCCGACGAGAGGCCTACGTCGTTGCTCTCGGCTACGACGCTGGTCGGGCCGGCGACGGTGTTCGTCGCCGCCGGGCTTTTGGCGCCGTTGGCGATCCTGTTCCGCTACAGCTTCGACAAGGTCGACGCGCGGCGCATCATGATCGAGACATTCTCGTTCGACAATTACGTCAAGTTCTTCTCCGATCCCTATTACACGGGCGTACTGGCGACCACATTGCGGGTGGCGGCCCTCTGCACCGTCATCTGCCTCGCCATGGGCTTGCCGCTCGCCTATGTGCTGGCGCGCACCCAGTCGCGGTACAAGAATATGCTGATCATGCTGGTGGTACTGCCGTTGTTCGTCGGTAATGCCGTGCGCGCGGCCGGCTGGATGACGCTGTTTGGCTCCAAAGGCTTTCTCAACGTCACCCTGATGCAAATTGGCCTCATCACCCAGCCGCTGCAGATCATGTTTACCGAGGGGGCGGTCATTGCCGGCATCATCGCCGTCAATCTGCCCTACATGGTGCTGACGTTGCAAAGCGTGATCGAAGGCATCAACCGTAACGTCGAGGAGGCCGCCTTCAGTCTCGGCGCCGGGCCGATGACGATGTTTTGGCGCGTGCTGCTGCCGCTGTCGCTGCCGGGCATCCTCGCCGGCACCATCCTGACCTTCATCCTCGGCATGAATGCCTATGCGACCCCCGTGCTGCTCGGCGGCCCCAAGTTCAAGATGATGGGGCCCCTGGTGTACGGCCAGTTTCAGCTCAACAACTGGCCGTTCGGCGCCTCCGTCGCGTTCGTCCTGATGACGGCAACGCTGGGGTTGACGGCGACGGCAAATATTCTGGTACAGCGCCGGTTCCGGCGCTGACATTTGAAAGGAACGTGTGATGACGGTTGGTGTTGGCGGTTCGACCGCGGAGGCGGAACTCGCCGCCTTGAAAAATATGCGCGGCGATGTGCCGCCGATCGGCGTCGAGGAGCGCCTGCAGCGCATCGCCCGCGCCCAGGCCATCATGCGCGAGAAGGGCATCGACGCGCTCTATCTCGATGTCTCCTCGAGCATGACCTATTTCACCGGGTTGAAGTTTCGCCGCACTGAGCGCATGCACAGCGCGGTGCTGCCGGCCAAAGGCGAGATCGTCTATGTCTCGCCGGCTTTCGAGGTCGAGAAACTAAGGACCATGATCTCGTTCGGCGAGAAGATCGCGGTCTGGGAGGAGGACGAGGATCCGACCGCGACCGTCACCGAAACCGTGCGCGCGCTGGGCTATCCCTCCGGTACGATCGCCGTCGACGAGGCGACGCCGTTCTTCACTTTCGACGGGTTGCGGCGCGCCGGTAACGCCTACACCTTCATCAACTCGATCGACGTGACTGCTGGTTGCCGCATGATCAAGTCCGAGCAGGAACTCGCATTGATGCAGACGGCCAAGAACATCACGCTCGAAGCCCACAAGGCCGCCGCCCGCATCATGCGTGAAGGCATCACCACGATCGAAGTGCAGGCCTTCATCACCGCCGCGCACCGCAAGCTCGGCTCGGAAGGCGATCCGCCCTTCAACGCGGTGCTGTTCGGCGAAGCGACCGCGTATCCGCACGGCGTGCCCTATCCGCAGACGCTGAAGGAAGGGGACATGATTCTGATCGACACCGGCGCGCCGGTCGACGGCTATCTCTCCGATATCACGCGTTCCTACGTGTTCGGCGAACCGACCAAGCGGCAGCGCGACGTCTGGAATCTCGAGAAAGAGGCGCAGGCCGCGGGCTTCGCCGCTGCCAAACCCGGCAACCGTTGCGAGGATATCGACATTGCCGCCCGCGGCGTCATCAATGGCGCCGGCTTCGGCCCCGGCTATGCCACGCCCGGCCTGCCGCACCGCACCGGCCACGGCATCGGCCTCGATGTGCACGAATGGCCCTATCTGGTGAAAGGCGACAGGACCGTGCTGAAACCCGGCATGACCTTCTCGAACGAGCCGACCATTTGCATCTACGGCGAATTCGGCGTGCGCCTTGAGGACCATATGGTCATCACCGAAACCGGCGCCCGCTGGTTTACCCAGCCGGCGCATTCGGTCGACGACCCCTTCGGTTTGGAGAGGTAACTGACAGGGAAAGGATCTAAACTGTCCAATCGCCGACTGGCCAAGAGCGGTGCGGCACGCCGCCTCGCGCGGCGGATTCAGCCGGCTGCCCGTTCCGCCCGGTGCGCGGCCACGAAATCGGCCATGCTGTTGAAGCGGACATCGTAACCCGCAGAAGCGGGCGGAGCCATTGTGGCGCCGAAGCCGCCGGTTGCGTGGCGGCGGTCGATCCAGGCGGAGGCTAGCCCGACGGCTTTGGCTGGCGCATGATCGTGGAACAGGCTCTGCGCCGTGTGCAGAATATCGGACTTGGCAATGCCGACATCGGCGAGACGGGCGAGCATGTAATGGAAATTGCGCAGGTCCGGCTTGTAGGAGCCGATATCCTGCGCCGTGTAGATGGCGTCGAAGATCACACCGAGCCGGGCATTGCTGCCGGCGAAGCTCGTGCGGTCGACATTCGACAGTATCACGAGCTTGTAGTGTTGCTTGAGATAGGCGAGCGCCTCGGCGGAATCCGGAAAAGCCGGCCAATCCGGCACCGAATCCCCGAACAGCTTATGGTCGGCATCGCTGGCCGCGAGCCCCCATTCGCGCGCCAGCCGCCGATGCACCGCAGCCAGCACGTCCGAATAGATCATTTCGGGCGTTTCCGCCTCCTGGGAAGATTCGTGCCGCGCGAAGGTCTCAAGCACAGCGTCCTTCGAGGGCGGCCTCGAAGCCTTGGCGAGCAACGGCTGCAGCGCCGTATGGATGCCGGCCTCCCAGTCGATCAGGGTGCCGTAGCAATCGAAGGTCAGCACCTTGTATGTGGTCAGCTTCATCATGGTCATGTCCCGCTTGGGTCTGGTCCGCCTCAGACGGGCGTGACGTAGGATGGCCCCACCATAATCCACAGCACCTCGGCCGGCTGCTCGGTATTGTTGACGAAGGCGTGCTTCACGTCGCTCGGGAACTGGAAGCTGTCGCCCTCGGCAATCTGCACCTGCTCGTCACTCACCATGAGGCTGATCTGCCCTTTGAGCACAAGGCCCGCTTTCTGACCTGGACCCGTCAGCACGTCCTCGCTCTGCACACCCGGCGGCAGCGTGATGACCATGAAGCGGAGGCCCTCGCTGTTCGGCGGGGACAGGATGTCCTTGCTGAGGCCCATATTGCCGACCAGCAGCCGCGGGCGGGCATGGCGTCGGCGCACGAAGGCCGGCTCGGTCCCGGCGCTACCGGACCCTTCCAGCAGCACCATCAGCGGGACATCGAGCGCCAGGCGCAATCGTTCCAGCGTCCGCAGGCTCGGATTGGCCTGGCCGCGCTCGATCTGGCTGATCACGCCGACGGACAAGCCTGCCTGCAGGGCGAGTTCCGCTGAGGAGAGGCCCATCATTTGCCGGATCGCACGTACTCGCGCTCCCATCGCGATGGCATCGACTTCGCTATCGGATGCACGGTGCGCCATGTTTTCATTGTTTGCCATCGTTGTTGTCCGTGGAAGGAGGCCGACGCCTCCAGGGTGAGGGAAGGCTGGCCGCTTCATCAAGCAGTCGCCTGATCGCGTGGCCGGCCTTCTTGATCAGTCATGAAGTAAGCTTTTCGATCCCATAAACCCGGTCCGCAATCAATAGAACCACTATTGCAATCAACATCTGTACCGTGCTGACGGCTGCGATCGACGGATCGAACTGGTTTTCCATATAGCTCAGCATCACGACCGGAAGCGTGTTTGTTTTCGCACTGCCGAAGAAGAAGGAGAGCGGCAGATTGTCGAGAGAGGTCAGGATGGCGAACAATCCACCCGCAAAGACGCCCGGCCGTACCAGTGGCAGGGTCGTATGAACCAGCGTTTGCCAACGGCTGGCGCCAAGGATTGCGGCCGCTTCTTCCAGGTCTGGCGGGATCGCGCGATAGACCGACAGCACGGTCCGAACGATGTAGGGAATGCCCGCCACGGTATGGGCGATCAGCAGCGCAGTGAACGAGATGCCGAGCGAAAGCGAGCTGAGGAAGTAGAGCAGCGACAGGCCGAGCACGATCGCCGGCACAGTCACAGGTGCGAGCAGGAAGTTCGACACGATCGCGGCTGCCGTCGCACGCGAGCGGGCCAGCGCCAGCGCGGCCGGTACGCCGAGCAGCGTGCCGAAGATGGTCGAAAGCACGGCCACTTCGCCCGAGACGATCAGCGCGTCGACGAACGGCTTGTATTCGATAATGCGCCAATACCAGCGCAGGGTGAAGCCCGGGATTGGAAAGGCAATGAAGGAAGCGGTCGAGAATGAAACGGCGACGACCGACACGATTGGCGCCGCGATGAAGCCGAGGAACAAGAGCACATAGAACGCCAGCGCGATCACGCCGTAGCGCACACGACGGCGCCGCCGTACGGGAAGGGCGAGTCCGGCCGCGGTCACGACTTGACCCCGGTGCGGCGCAGGAACCTGGCCTGGAGTGCCAGGCAGATAAGGCCGATGAAAAGCAGCGTGTTGCCCATCGCCGCGGCAAAACCTACATCCTGGGTGACGTTGAATTGCTGATAGATCAGCAGCGAGAGCGTGGTGATTTTGCCGCCCCCAAGAAGCAGCATGGTCAGGAAGCTTCCACACGTCACCACGAATACCAGGATACAACCGGTCGCGATGCCGTCGAGGCTGAGTGGCAGGGTGATGCGGAAGAACGTGCCGAGCGCGCTTGCGCCCAGCACGCGCGCCGATTCTTCGAGCCGCACATCCACCTTCTGCAAGACAGCGGTGATCGACAGGATCATGAAAGGGGCGAGCACGTGAACGAGGCCGAGATAGACCGCGAACGGTTCGTCGGCGAGGTTGAGGGGGCGCGGAATGAGGCCCCATTCGAACAACTGCGTGGTCAACAGGCCGCGGCGCGCCAGCAGCACGCGCCAGCCGAACGTGCGCATGATGATTGAAGTCAGCAGCGGCGCGATGAGCAGGAACACGATGACGGCATTCCAGCGGCCGGCGAAGCGCACCATGAAATAGGCGACCGGATAGCCGACAATGAGACACAGAACCGTCGAGATCGCCGCCACCTTCAATGTCTCGACGATGACGCCGCCGTAATAGGCGTCGGTCAGCAGCTTGACGTAATAGAACAGCGGGCCGTTGGTCGTCGCCTGCCCCGACTGCAGGCTGCGCAGGATGTTGGCGCCGAGCGGGATCACGAAGAAGAATCCGAGGAACAGCAGGACCGGGATGATCCAGCTCGGACCAGCCAGCCGATAGGGACGGCTGCGGCGCGCCTTGCCGTCGATGTCCGCCAGCGGGCTGCCGGCCGTCACGGCGTGTCCTCCAGGATGATGGCGTTGTCGGGCCGCCAGCCGAGCCCCACCATGCCGTCGGGCGGGATGTCCTTGCGGCTCTGGCTATGGACGAAGAACGGAACGTCTTGGCCAGGCGCGCGCAGTTCGTAGGCAAAATAGCTGCCGCGGAACACGACGTCCTGGACCTGCGCCCGCATCGTGCCGGCGACGACCGGACCGATCTCGATGCGCTCCGGCCGCACGGCGAGCAGAATAGCGCTGCCCGCCGCGAGCGGGACGTCCGATTGCACCGACGTGCTTGCGCCGGGCTCACCTGTGAGTGCGACCTGCCAGCATCGCTCCGACGTCTGCCCGGTCACGGTGCCGCCTACGATATTGGCGGTACCAAGGAATTCGGCGACGAAGCGGTTGCGCGGCCGCTCATAGATGTCCGTTGGCCGGCCGACCTGGACGACCTGCCCTTCGGACATCACGGCGACGCGGTGGCTCATGGTCAGCGCCTCCTCCTGGTCATGCGTGACCAGGATTGACGTGATGCCGAGCCGTTGCTGGATCTCGCGCAGTTCGAACTGCATGCGCTCGCGCAGATTCTTGTCGAGCGCGCCGAGCGGCTCGTCGAGCAGCAAGGTCGAAGGGTTGGTGACCAGCGCCCGCGCCAGCGCGATGCGTTGCTGCTGGCCGCCCGAAAGCTGGTGGATCTGCCTGTCCTCGTGCTGGGCGAGCCGGACCAGGGCCAGCATCTCGCGGACCCGCGTGGTCCGCTCGGCTGCCGATACGCCCTGCATCTTCAATCCGAAGGCGACGTTCTCGCCGACCGTCATGTGCGGGAACAGGCTGTAACTCTGAAACACCATGCCGAGGCCGCGCTTGTTCGGCGGCAATTCGGTGACATCGCGCGTACCAATGACGACGCTGCCACGGTCCGGCGTCTCGAAGCCGGCGATGATGCGCAGCGTCGTGGTCTTGCCGCAGCCGGACGGTCCAAGCAGCGCCAGCATCTCGCCGCCTTCGATTGTCTGCGTCATCGGCCGAAGCGCCTGGACCGAGCCAAAGCTCTTGCTGATTCCAACCAGTTGCAGCGGCACGGCGGTCGTCAGCGTGCAACGCTCCCGGGTCACCGACGGCAGCTCGATCGAGAAGCCGCCGATCACGGATTCCGGTGACGCTCGCATGGCTCGCATTCCCGTCATTAAGCCCGCCTCCCTCCCGAAGGTCCCCGTCATCAATATAATGAAGTAAGAGCCGAAACCGTCGTCGGGTCAATCGGGGAGGTTAAGCTATTTTGTAGGCAAATGCTGCTTTTTGCGGCTTTGGTCGGTACATTTTACTGAACCGTGTTGCATCGCCATTCACAATAGTGAATGCTTTGGGTCTCAGGACGTCGAGACGGAGAGGGGTGTGCGATGCGATATCAATTCGGAATACGAACACGCGGTCTGCTGGCGGGTGTGATGATATTCACCGGCGTCGCCAGCGTATCGGCTGCGGACCTGACGGTCGGCGCCTTCGGCGGCATCTGGGAGCAGAGCCTTCGGAAATGCGTCGTGGAGCCGTTCCAGAAGCGCACCGGCAAGACGGTCGATGTCGTCCTCGGCGCGCCGGTGCAATGGCTCAACCAGATCGCTGCCAGTCCGAACAAGCCGCCGCTCGACGTGATCTACAATCCGAGCGAAATAGCATATGACGCGATCGATCGCGGGCTGGTCGATCTGCTCGCAGCCGAGAAGGTGCCGAACCTGGCCGATGTCCTGCCGCAATTCAGGGATCTCGGAAAGGGCTACGGCGTTCCGCATAATTACGGCGCCATGGGGATCATCTATAACAGCCAGACCGTCAAGGATCCGCCCAAGGACTGGAAGGCCTTCGTCGAAGGGACCGTTGCCGGCAAGTGGAAGGCCTCGATGCCGAGCGTGAACTATCCGAGCGGCGGTCTCGCGATCTCGGTGTGGCTGTTCGCCGATCTATATGGCGGCGGCGTCGACAACATCGCGCCCGGCCTGGCGCAGATCAAGCGGATGCAGAAGAGCGGCAATCTCGCCTTCTGGAACGATCCGAACAGCGTGCTGAACGGTCTGAAGGGCGGCGATATCGATATGGCGCTGTATTGGGACGGCCGCGCCTGGGCCTTCATCGACGACAACAACAGCGACTTCAAATATTACTCGCCGGGACCTGGCGTCGGCGTCGGCCTCACCTGGGTGCAGAAAATCAAGAACAGCTCCGATCTCGGCTACGACTTCGTCAACACCACGCTGAGCAAGGAAGCCCAATCCTGTTTCGGCAGCGCGGTGCGCTACGGCGTCACCAACAAGAACGCGGTCTTCGACGCCAAGATAAAGCACGAGATCACGGACACCTCGATCATCGTGTTTCCGCCCTATCGGCAGATCGTGCCGCATCAATCTGATTGGGTCGAGGCCTGGAATAAGGAGATCGGCCGCTAAACACGGCCGGCACGCTCTCGATCGCGGAGAAAAATATCATGGGATATCGGGTAGGCGTCGATATCGGCGGATCGTTTACGGATTTCGCGCTGTTCGACGAGGCGACGCAAAATCTCAAGACACTGAAGGTGTTCTCGCGGCCCGACGAGCCGGGCGCGGAAGTGCTCGAGGGCGTTCGTCTGGTCGGTGAGCGCTACGGCATCCGGCCGGACGAGATCAGCTATTTTACCCATGGCACCACGGTCGGCATCAACACGGTCATCCAGCGCAAGGGATTGCGCCTCGCCCTGTTCACGACGGAGCATTTCCGCGACGTGCTCGAGATTGCACGCCTCAAGATCCCGGACATGTACAACCTGCTGTCCAAGCGCGCCGCGCCGCTCATCACGCGTGATCTCGTATTCGGCGTCACTGGCCGCCTCAAGGCCGACGGCAGCGTCCAGGACGAACTCGACGAGGCGAGCGTCGCGCGGGCGGTCGAAGGTGCCCGCGCCGCCGGCGCCGAGGGGATCGTGATCTCCTTCCTGCATGCCTATCGCAATCCCGCGCACGAACTCGCCGCCAAGGCGATCGTCGAACGGCTCGCGCCCGAGATCCCGGTTTTCTGTTCGAACGAGACCTGGCCGATCATTCGGGAATATGAGCGCACCATCACGGCCGCGATCGGTGCCTATGTGCAGCCGCGCGTCGCGCATTATCTCGGCTCCCTGCAACAGGCGCTGAAGGATGTCGGCGTCACTGCCGATCCGCGTCTGACCAAGTCCAATGGCGGGGTGATGACCGCCGAGCAGGGCAAGAACCAATGCGTCCAGATGATCCTGTCGGGCACGGCCTCGGGTGTCATCGGCGCGAGCTACGTCGCCGAGATCTGCGGCATCGAGCGCTGCATGAGTCTCGATATCGGCGGCACCAGCGCGGATGTCGCGGTCATCATCGGCGGGCAGCCGCAATATGGCGTCGGTGAGCAGATCGGCGAGTTCCAGATTTTTATCCCGTCGGTCTCGGTCAGTTCGATCGGGGAGGGCGGCGGTTCGATCGCCTGGATCGACTCCCAGGGAGTCCTCAAGGTCGGGCCGGAAAGCGCCGGTTCGCGGCCAGGCCCGGCCTGCTACGGGCGCGGCGGGATGCGGGCGACGATCACCGACGCCTTCGCGGCGCTCGGCCTGGTCGGCCTGTCGGAGATCGGCTATTCGGCCGTGACGATCGATCGCGCGGCGGCGCGGCGTGTCGTCGGCGAACTTGCCGAGGCGCTCGGGCGCACGACCGAGCAGACCGCCGAGGCGATCATCCGTATCGCCGTATCGGGCATGTATTCCGACGTCAGCGCGCTGGTCTCGCGCTCGGGCATCGATCCGCGTGAATTCTCCTGCCTCGCCTTTGGCGGCGCCGGGCCGATGATGGCCTGTTTCCTCGCGCGCGAACTCGGCATGCAGGAGGTCGTCGTGCCAACCACGCCCGGTGTGCTGAGCGCGCTCGGCGGCCTGATCGCCGACCTCAAGAGCGACTTCATCAAGACGCTCTATGCCGATCTCGACGTCGCGACGGCCGCTGTCATCCGGACCGAGTTTGCTATTCTGAAAGACGGCGCGGTCGAATGGCTGCGGCGCGACCAGGGCTATGACGGTACCTACACGCTGAACTATTCGGCCGAGTTGCGCTATCGGGGGCAATCCTTCGAGATCGACACGGCGCTTGATCCGGATACGATCGCGGCCTGCGACGTTGCCGCGATGGCGTCGTCGTTCCATCGCGAGCACGAGCGCATCTACGGCCATGCCGACCCTCACGCCGCCATCCAGGTGATCTCGCTGCGCCTCGTGATCAGTGGCAAGACCGCCAAGCCCGACTTTCCCCGCCACACGCTCCAGCCCGGCATGGCGTCGCCGATCCGCCAGGCCGAGGTCTGGCTCGACGGCGCGCAACGCCAGATCGACCTCTATCGCCGCGCCGACCTGGTCCCGGGTCAGACCTTCGCCGGACCTGCGGTCGTGACGCAAGACGATTGCACCACAGTCGTACCGCCGGGCTTCGTCAGCCGGGTCGACGAATATGCCAATTTGCGCATCACGCGGGAGGCCGCACGGTGAAGCTCGACAATACCACGTTGCAGGTCCTCGCGAATTACTGCGCCGCTGCGGCCGAAAGCATGGGCTGGACGCTGATGCGCACCGCCCATTCGACCTTCGTCAAGGAGACCGAGGATTTCTCCTGCCAGGTGCTGACGCCGGAAGGCCTGACGGTCGCGTCGCCCAAGACCTTCGGCGCTACCTGGTACACCGGGCTCGACTATGGCGGCGTCATCCCGCTGTTCGACTATCGCGAGGGCGATATCTGCCTGACCAGCGATCCATATGCCGGCTTCGTCGCGACCCACACCCCCGATGTCCATATCTGGAAACCGGTCTTTCGTGACGGCGATCTGGTCTGCTTCGTCGGCTGCCATATCCACAACACGGATGTCGGCGGCGCGGTGCCGGCGACCTTGTCGCGCAGCCTGACCGAGATTCACCAGGAGGGGCTGCGGATTCCGCCGATGCGCCTGATGCGCGACGGCATCATGAACCAGGATCTGCTGAGCCTGATTGCCAACAATGTCCGCCTGCCCGAACAGAATTGGGGCGACCTCAACGCGCAGATCGCCTGCGTCAATGTCGGCGAGCGGAAGGTGCACGAGATCCTCGATCGCTTCGGCAAGGACGAGTTCAAGGCCGGACTCGGCGGCCTGCTCGATTACGCCGAGAACCAGGCGCGCGCGGTTATTCGCGACATCCCCGACGGCGAGTATTTCTTCGCCGATTACGCCGACGAGGATCAGGCCGGCGGTTATCCCGTGCGCATTGCGGTGACGCTGAAGATTCACGGCGACACCCTGACGATCGATTATACCGGCAGCGATCCGCAACTGGTCTCGTCACTCAACATGCCGACCGGTGGCAAGGAGCGGCATTCGCTTGCCATGGTCGGGGTGGTCTATGCGCTCTACTGCCTCGACCCGACCGCGATGCTCAATGCGGGTTTCGTCCGTCCGGCGCGCGCGGTCCTGCCCGAGGGATCGGTGATGAACGCGGTCATGCCGGCCGCCGTCGGCATGCGCAGCCTGATGAGCAATCTCGCCCAGACCGCCGTGATCGGAGCCTTCTGCCGCGCCTTGCCCGACCGCATGCCGGCCTCGCCGGGCAGTGGCATGAGCCTGATGAACGTCAAGACATCGACGCGGGGTGGGCGTTCCGTCATGGCGTCGATCGGTCCGGTCGGCGGCGGCGCCGGCGGCGGCCCCTATGCCGACGGTGCCGAGGGCTGTGGCGCCAACATGTCGTATCTCAAGAACACGCCGGTCGAGATCAATGAGGCCGAGGTGCCGGTGCGCATCCTGCGCTACGGCCTGGTGCCGGATTCAGGCGGCGCCGGGCGCTGGCGCGGCGGCTCGGCGCTGGAGATGGAATTCCAACTATTCGCGCCGCAATCCATGGTGACGGCGCGCAACCGCGACCGCTCGATCTTCTCGGCCTGGGGTCTGCGCGGCGGCATGCCGGGCCTGACCTCGCGCTTCGCCAAGAACCCGGACACCGATCATTGTGTCGAGCTCGGCTCGATCGACATCGTGCCCTGCGATCCCGGTGACATCATCCTGATCCAGGGACCCGGCGCCGGCGGCTATGGCAACCCGCTTGATCGGCCGGCCGACGATGTGCTGACCGATGTCCGCCGTGGCTTCGTCTCCGCCGCGCGGGCGAAATCGGATTACGGCGTGGTCATCGGCGAGGATCTCGCGATTGATGCAGCTGCGACAGCGCGGCTGCGCGGGGATATGTCGCGCCAGCGCGTCATCGCCGAATTCGGCCATGGCGAGGGTCGCGCCGCTTTCGAGCGCGTCTGGACACAGCAGCGCTACGCCGCACTCACCCGTATCCTGAGCGAGGTGCCGGTGACCTGGCGCTTCTTCGTCAAGCACGGCGTGTTCGGCGCGCTCAAGGGCCAGATCGCGCCGCCCGATGGTGGTGCCGCCGATGTCTACCGCGCCTACGAGACGATCGTCGCCCGCTTCGAGGACCTGCCGCGAATCCAGCCTGACGAGGGCGTGCGCGCCGCGGTGGCGGCCGAGTAGCACGCGGTGGGCGGCTTCTCCACGAGACAGGAATGAGTGTTGCCATGATCGAGTCTCTGCTGTTCAGCCCGTTTCGGTTGCGCGCCGTCACCTTTCCGAACCGGATCGTGATTGCCCCGATGCAGATGTACAAATCAGCGCCGGACGGTTTGGCGACCGACTGGCATTTCCAGCACCTCGCGAAATACGCGATCGGCGGCGCCGGCACGGTGATGACGGAAGGGTTGATCGTCGATCCGATCGGCCGCAACACCTATGGCGATCTCGGGATCTGGTCCGACCAGCACGTCGCGCCGCTGCGCCGGATCACTGATTTCCTGCACCAGCAGGGCGTCGTGGCGGCAGCGCAGCTCCACCATGCCGGCCCGAAATCATCGCGGCAGCGGCCGTGGGAGGGCCTCGGTCCGCTCGGCGAGGCGGAGGCCGCGAAGGGCGAGCCGCCGTGGCAGCCCGTGAGTTCGACCGATTCGAGCAGCGTCGCCGGCTGGCACCGTCCCCGTGCGATGTCGGTCGCCGAGATCGACACACTGGTGGCGGCGTATGGCGCGAGCGCGCGGCGGGCGATAGCGGCCGGCTTCGATGCGATCGATATCCACGCCGCGCATGGTTATCTGATCCACTCCTTCCTCTCGCCCGTCGCCAACCAACGCAACGACCAATATGGCGGCGACCTGCAGGGCCGTATGCGGATCGCGCTCGAGATCGCGGCCAGCGTGCGCGCGAATCTGCCGGACGGCACCCCGCTGTTCTTCCGCCTTTCCTGCGTCGACTGGCGCAAGGATTTGGACAACCGCACCGATGGCTGGACGATCGAGGACAGCTTCGTCCTGGCGCGTGAACTCGCGGCGCGCGGCGTCGATTTGATCGATTGTTCGTCCGGCGGCATCCGCGCCGAGAACTCGATGATGGATTACAAGAAGACGCGCACCAAGCTGAAGCGCGGCCATCAGGTACCGTATGCCGAAGCGATCCGGCGCGAGGCCGGCATTCCGACCATGGCGGTCGGCGTGATCCTGGATGGGCCGCAGGCGGAGGCGATCCTGCAGGCCGGGCAGGCCGACCTGATCGCGATCGGGCGCGAGGCGCTGACCGATCCGCATTGGGGCTTGCATGCCGCGCAGGCGCTCGGCGTCGATCCGGACTGGAACAAGTGGCCGCCTTCTTATGGCTGGTGGCTGCAGCTTCGCGATTCGATCGGCGTCGAGGCCTGACAACACGGGACATCACGATGGATCTTCGGCTGGACGGACGTGTCGTGATTCTGTCGGGCGCCGCGCAGGGCATTGGCCGCGCCATGGCGCCCGCGTTCAGAGGTGCCGGCGCCCGCATTCACCTGACCGATCTCGATCCAACGGGCCTCGCGGCCGCAGGCGACAGCCTGTCGGCGCCGGTCCATGTCTGCGACCTTTCGGATCGTGAGGCGGCGCACCGCCTGGTCACCGACGTGATCGCCCGGGAGGGGCGGCTCGATATCCTGGCGCTGGCTGCCGGCGGGGTCCGCGGCCAGGTGGGACGGCCGCTCGAAGAGATCAGCGAACGCGACTGGCGCGTGCTGTTCGAGGCCAATGTCGAGGCGGCGCTCTGGCTGTCGCAAGCGGCCGCGCCGCATTTCAAGGCGGCGGGTTGGGGCAGGATCGTTTCGATTGCGTCCGGCGCTGGTCTGCGCCCGAGCCTGACCGGCATCCAGGCTTACACTGCGGCGAAGCACGCACTTGTCGGTCTCGTGCGGCAGCTCTCGCTCGAACTCGGTCCGCACGGCACCACCGTGAACGCGGTTGCGCCGGGCCTGATCCTGACCAATCCGGCGACCCACGCGCAATGGGCGGCCTACGGCCCCGAAGGCCAACAGCGCATCTTGGACTCACTGCATACCCGTCGTCTCGGCGCGCCGGAAGACATCGCATCGGCCGCCTTGTTTCTGGCGAGCGAGCAGGCCGGCTGGATCACCGGCCAGATCCTGTCAGTTGATGGCGGTCGCCTCTAATGTCGCCGCAGAGGAGATGAGCGTCATGATCAAACGGGATCCCTATTGGTGGGCCGGGGCGCCGCTGGCGCAGACCGTGCC
>Ga0307500_10000259_pt1 | contig 18233 bp, 18 predicted proteins | sample 14_S_MG_FD_201362 | JGI IMG/M metagenome (GOLD analysis project Ga0307500, IMG submission 201362) | Soil microbial communities from Populus trichocarpa stands in riparian zone in the Pacific Northwest, United States - 14_S | ecosystem: Environmental > Terrestrial > Soil > Riparian zone > Trees... | reverse complement strand
GCACTTCGGCCCGATCTTCACCAACGACTAAGGGCCCGACGGGGCATAAAGGGGCCCCCCTACCTCGCCTGGGATGGAACACACCCCGCCACCTTTCTTCAAGCGAGGGCCCGCACCGCTTGTAAGGCTGTTTTTCTTCGCGTCCCTCTCGCTCGCCCTGCTCGTGCTCGATGCGCGCTTTCGCTATGCCGAAGGCTTGAGGAGCGTGCTCGCGCTCGCCGCCTACCCGCTGCAGCGCGCGGCCACCGCGCCGATCGATTTCCTGCGCACGGTGGGCGACTACTTCTCCACCCAGGCGCAGCTTTTCGAGGACAACGCCACCCTGCGGGCGAAGAACCTCGCGCTCTCGCAGGCCGCGCAGCGCTACGAGACGGCCGAAGCCGAGGCTGCCCAGCTGCGGCGCCTGATCGGGGCGGCAGAAAAGCTCGAGGTGAAGTCGACCCCGGCGGAAATCCTCTACGCCGGACGCGACCCGTATTCGCACAAGATCTTCATCAATCTCGGCGAGCGACAGGGTGTGAAGCCGGGCAGCCCGGTGGCCGACGAAGCTGGCGTGGTCGGCCAAGTGACGAGAGTCCATCCGCTCGTTTCCGAAGTCACGCTGATCACCGACCAGGACCATGTGGTCCCGGTCCAGGTGGTGCGCAACGGTCTGCGCGCGATTGCCTTCGGCGGCGGGCCCTCGGGCATGCTCGAGCTGCGCTTCACGGCCGGCAACGCCGAGATCCAGAACGGCGACCGCCTGGTCACGTCCGGCATCGACGGCATCTACCCGGCCGGACTACCCGTGGCGACGGTAGTGAGGATCGAGCGGGACGCCGAGCATAGCTTTGCCCGCGTGATCTGCCGGCCGGTGGCCGGGGTCGATCGCGGACGCTTCGTCCTCGTGCTGTCCGACGAGACCGCGCGGCCGCCGCGGCCCGAGGAAGCGCAGTCGAGCAAGGAGCGCCGCTCGGAGAAGGCGCGCCGTGCGCGGGCGAAAGACAGAGACGGGTGATGGCGCTAGGAGGCAGGTCCGAGCACATCCTTCGGCCGGCTCGAGTCAGCACGGTCGCGGCCTCGTTCGCCATCGCGCTGCTCCTCAATTTCCTTCCCTGGAAGGACCTGCGCCTGGTGCCCGACTTCGTCGCGCTGGTCCTCACCTTCTGGTGCGTGCGCCAGCCGCGCCTCGTGGGCCTGGGGGTGGCCTGGGGCGTTGGCCTCCTGGTGGACGCGGGCAACGGCGTGCTGCTTGGCCAGCACGCACTCGCCTATTCGGCGCTCGCCTTCGTCTCGATCTGGCTGTCGCGGCGCATCCTGTGGTTCGGCCCGATGCTGCAGGCGGCGCACGTGGCGGTCATCCTCGCGGTCGCGCAAACGCTCGTGCTGGTCGTTCGCATCGCCGCCGGAGACCCGTTTCCAGGCTGGGCGATCTACGTGAGCCCGCTCGCCGGCGCGCTGCTGTGGCCCATGGTGAGCTGGCTCCTGGTCTTGCCGCAGCGGCGGCTGGAGCGCGAACAAACCATCTAGACGCATGGCGGAACTGCGAAATTACGAGCGGGAACTTGCGGGATTCCACCTGCGCATCGGCGTCGCCGGCGTGCTGGTGCTGATCGGCTTCGGCCTGCTCGCGGCGCGCTTCATCTTCCTCCAGGTGATCCAGCACGACCACTACGCCTCGAGGGCCGAGGACAACCGCATCTCGATCGTGCCGATCCCGCCGAACCGGGGCCTGATCCTCGACCGCAACGGGATCGTGCTGGCGCGCAACTACTCGGGCTACACGCTCGAGATCTTCACGCGCAAAGCGAGGAGCATCGAGCGCACGATCGAAGAGGTCGCGGAGCTGGTCGAGATCACATCGCGCGACCGCGCACGCTTCAGGAAGCTCCTCGCCGAGACGCGCAACGCCGAGAGCCTTCCTATCCGCACCCGTCTGTCGGACGAGGAAGTCGCCAAGTTCGCCGCCAACCGCTATCGCTACAACGGCACGGTCGAGATCAAGGCGCGCCTGTTCCGGCAGTACCCGTACGACGACATCGCCTCGCACGTGCTCGGCTACATGGGCCGCATCAACCAGGCCGACCAGGATCGTCTCGAGGAGGAGGGCGTCGACGCGAACTACCGCGGCACCGACTTCATAGGCAAGGCCGGCGTCGAGGCGAGCTACCAGAACGAGCTCCACGGCACGACCGGCTTCGAGCACGTCGAGATCGATGCCGCAGGGCGCGGCATCCGCACGCTTTCGCGCACGCCGTCGCAGCCGGGCAACAACGTCGCGCTGACGCTCGACCTGCGGCTGCAGCAGGTGGCCGAGCAGGCGTTCGGCGACCGGCGCGGGGCGGTGGTGGCGCTCGAGCCCTCGACCGGCGCGGTGCTCGCTTTCGTGTCCAAGCCCGGCTTCGATCCGAACTACTTCGTCGACGGCATCGACCCGGTGTACTGGGCCGAGCTCAACAACTCCCCCGACCGGCCGCTCTACAACCGGGCCATCGCCGGGACCTATCCCCCCGGGTCCACCTTCAAGCCCTTCATGGCGCTCGCCGCCCTCGAGACCGGCAAGCGCACCCCGCGCAGCGCCATCAACGATCCCGGTTATTTCGTCTTCGGCGACCGGCGCTTCCGCGACTCCAAGCCCGGCGGGAATGGCTATGTCGATCTCCACAAGTCGATCGTGGTGTCCTCCGACACGTACTACTACATGCTCGCGAACGACATGGGCATCGACGCCATCGCCGCCTACATGAAGAACTTCGGCTTCGGCGCGAAGACGGGCATCGACCTGCAGGGCGAGCTGCCCGGCGTGCTGCCCTCGCCCGAGTGGAAGGTGAAGCGCTTCCGCCGTCCCGAGCAGCAGAAGTGGTATCCCGGCGAGACGATCTCGATCGGCATCGGTCAGGGCTACAACTCCTACACGCCGATCCAGCTCGCGCAGGCCGTCGCCACGCTCGCCAACGGCGGCACGCTGTACCGGCCGCATCTCGTCGCCTACATCGACAATCCGCGCACCGGCGAGCGGCGCAATTTCGAGCCCGAGGTTGTGCACCACGTGGCCGCGCGCGCCGACCACATCGAGTTCGTGAAGCGCGCCATGGCCGGCGTCAACAAGGAAGGCACCGCGGCGCGCGCCTTCGCCGGCGCGCAATACACGAGCGGCGGCAAGACCGGCACGGCTCAGGTGGTGGCGTTGAAGCAGAACGAAAAGTACGACGAGAAGAAGGTCGCCGAGCGCCACCGCGACCACTCCTGGTTCATCGCCTTCGCGCCACTCGAGAGCCCGAAGATCGCGCTCGCGATCATCGTCGAGAACGGCGGCTTCGGCGCGCGCGCCGCTGCGCCGATCGCGCGCACCATGCTCGATTACTACCTCCTCGGCAAGCTGCCGCAGGGCCTCGTCGTGCAGACCCCCGAGGTCGACGTCGACGAAGAGGAGCGGGAGAGCGACTGATGGAGCTCGCGCGCTTCCCGCTTCGCCGCATCGCCGGCCGCCTCGCCGAGGGTATCGACTCGACGCTCCTCATGCTGCTGCTCACACTGTCGATGGTCGGCCTCGCCGTGCTCTACTCGGCAAGCTACGACGTTCCGGGTCGCGTAGCCACCCAGCTCGTGAGCCTGGCCGTCGCGCTCACCGCGATGTGGATCGTGGCGCAGGTGCCGCCGCAGACCATGATGCGCTTCGCCGTCCCGGCGTACGTGGTCGGGCTGGGATTTCTCATTGCGGTGGCGCTGGCGGGCGATGTCGTAAACGGCGCGCGGCGCTGGCTGCACGTCGGCGTCACCCGCTTCCAGCCCTCGGAGATGATGAAGCTCGCGCTGCCGCTGATGCTCGCGTGGTACTTCCACAAGAACGAATCGACCCTGCGCTGGCGCGACTACTTCGTCGCCGGCTTCCTGCTGCTCGTGCCGCTCGGCCTGATCCTGCGCCAGCCCGACCTCGGCACCGCCGGACTCGTCGGCACCGCGGGCTTCTTCATCATGTTCTTCGCCGGAATGAGCTGGCGCGTCATCGGCTCGATCGCCGCAGCCGGCGCCGCCGCCGTGCCGCTCCTGTGGCCGTTCCTGCACGACTACCAGCGCCGGCGAATCCTCACCCTGCTCGATCCGTCGAGCGACCCGCTCGGCGCGGGCTATCACATCATCCAGTCCACGATCGCCGTGGGCTCGGGCGGGCTCGCCGGCAAGGGCTGGCTGAACGGCACCCAGTCGCACCTCGAGTTCATTCCCGAGCGCCATACCGACTTCATCTTCGCGGTGTTCTCGGAGGAATTCGGCCTGATCGGCAACATCACGCTGCTCGTTCTCTATACCCTGCTCATCGCGCGCGGGCTGATGATCGCCACGAACGCGGCGACGCTTTTCGGCCGCCTGCTCGCCTCCGCGATCTCGCTCCAGTTCTTCATCTACGCGTTCGTGAACATGGGGATGGTGTCGGGGATCCTGCCCGTGGTCGGGGTGCCGCTGCCGTTCCTTTCCTACGGCGGTACTGCGCTCCTGACGCTCTTCATCGGCGCCGGAATGCTCATGAGTATCCAGAGCCACCGGCAGCTCGTGCAGAGCTAGCCGGGATTGCGCACAGCAACAATTCCCTGAAAGCCCCTCCCGCATCATGAAACGGGGGGTGCCCAACCCTCTGTAAACGCTTGTTTTGTTGCAGGCCAGTCGGGCTATGGCCGCGTATTGCTCCGCGCCACACGCGGCGCGCACACTCACCTCATCGTTCACTTCTCGGAGGCGACGTGGAAAGCCGCATCAACGAAGTTCAAGCGCTGGAGCAGGACTGGGCACAGAACGCGCGGTGGAAAGGCGTGAAGCGCGGCTACTGCGCCGAAGACGTGGTGCGGCTGCGCGGAAGCCTGCGCGTCGAGCACACGCTCGCCAAGCGCGGCGCCGAGAAGCTCTGGAAGCGCACGCAGGAAATGCCGTTCGTGAACTCGCTCGGCGCGCTCACCGGCAACCAGGCGGTGCAGCAGGTGAAGGCGGGCGTGCCCGCGATCTATCTCTCCGGCTGGCAGGTCGCGGCCGACGCGAACGATTCGCTGCAGATGTATCCGGATCAGTCGCTCTACGCCGTGTCCTCGGTGCCCACCGTCGTGCGGCGCATCAACAACGCCCTTGCGCGTGCGGACCAGATCCAGTGGATGGAAGGCACGAACGAAGTCGACTATTTCGCGCCCATTGTCGCCGACGCGGAATCGGGCTTCGGCGGCGTGCTGAACGCCTACGAGCTGATGCGCTCGATGATCGAGGCCGGCGCCGCCGGCGTGCACTACGAGGACCAGCTCGCCTCGGTGAAGAAATGCGGCCACATGGGCGGCAAGGTGCTGGTGCCGACCCAGGAGGCGGTGCAGAAGCTGATCGCCGCGCGGCTCGCGGCCGACGTGCTGGGCGTGCCGACGGTGCTGCTCGCACGCACCGACGCCGAGGCCGCCGACCTCGTCACCACCGACGTCGACGAGAACGATAAGCCCTTCGTCACCGGAGAGCGCACCTCCGAAGGCTTCTACCGCACGCGCAAGGGCTTCGACCAGGCGCTCTCGCGCGGCCTCGCCTACGCGGAATACGCCGACATGGTGTGGTGCGAGACCGGCACTCCCGACCTCGGATTCGCCCGCAGGTTCGCCGAGGGCATCCGCAGGAAGTACCCCGAGAAGATGCTTGCCTACAACTGCTCGCCGTCGTTCAACTGGAAGCGCAACCTCGACGACGCCAGCATCGCGAAATTCCAGCGCGAGCTCGGCGCGATGGGCTACAAGTTCCAGTTCATCACCCTCGCCGGCTTCCACGCGCTCAACTACTCGATGTTCGAGCTCGCGTACGGCTACGCGCGCAACAACATGAGCGCGTTTGTCGAGCTGCAGCAGAAGGAGTTCGCCGCGGCCGAGAAAGGGTTCACCGCGGTGAAGCACCAGCGCGAGGTCGGCACGAGCTACTTCGACGAGATCACGACCGTGGTGACCGGCGGCAAGGCCTCGACCACCGCCTTGCATGGCTCAACCGAGGATGAGCAATTCTTCGATGACAAGAAGAAAAAGCTAGCAGCTGCCTAATGTGAAGTCAGCGCGGCCTCTAGCGCCTCATAGGTGAGCGCGGTTTCCAAGGTCGTTCGGGTCCACGAGCGGCGCTCGAGCCTGCCGCAGGAGATCGCGCGCGCCATCCTCGGCGGCTTCGACCGGCACTACACCCTTTTCCGCCAGGCGTCGATCGACGCCAAGGCGCTATTCGAGCGCGCCGCCTGGGCGGAGATGCGCCGGCTCGCCCGGGAACGCATCCAGATGTACGACCTGCGCGTGGAGGAAGCGGTCGACGCGCTGCGCAGCCGCTTTCCGGAGGCCGAACGCGACGACGCGCTATGGCCGGCGATCAAGCTCGCCTACATCGGTCTGCTGCACGATCATCGGCAGCCCGAGTGCGCCGAGACCTTCTACAACTCGGTCGCCTGCCAGGTCCTGCACCGGCGCCACTACCACAACGACTTCATCTTCTGGCGCCCCGCGGTGGCGACCGAGCACCTCGAGGGCGAGGCGCCGACGTACCGCTGCTACTACCCCCTCAGGACCGGCCTGCGATCCACGTTGAGGCAAATCGCGACCGGCTACGGCCTAAGGAATCCGTGGGAGAACCTCGAGCGCGATCTGCGCAACGTGGTGCGCGCGCTGCGCCCGCTCTTTCCGCGGCCGGCGCGCAGCCAGCCCGACCTGCAGGTCCAGGTGCTCAATTCGCTTTTCTTCCGCAACAAGGGCGCCTACATCATCGGCAGGCTGATCAACGACGCGCACGACTACCCGTTCGCGATCCCGATCCTGCAGAACGCGCGCGGCGAGCTCTATCTCGACGCGCTGCTCACGGGAGAGGATCGCCTCCTCGTGCTGTTCTCGTTCGCGCGCGCCTACTTCTTCGTCGACATGGAGGTGCCCGCGGGCTACGTGTCGTTCCTGCGCTGGCTCATGCCGAGGAAGCCGCGCGCCGAGCTTTACATGGCAGTGGGCCTCGCGAAGCAGGGCAAGACCCTGTTCTACCGCGACCTCCACTACCACCTCAAGCATTCCACCGACCGGTTCGTGGTCGCGCCCGGCATCAAGGGCATGGTGATGCTGGTCTTCACGCTGCCCTCCTTCCCGTACGTGTTCAAGCTGATCCGCGACCGCTTCGCGCCGCCGAAGGACATCGACCGCCAGACGGTGAAAGACAAGTACCTGATGGTGAAGCTGCACGACCGGGTCGGGCGCATGGCCGACACGCTCGAATACTCGCTCGTCGCCCTGCCGCTCGCGCGCTTCGATCCGGCGCTGCTCGAGGAGCTCAAGCGCGAGTGCGGCTCGATCGTCGAGGTCGACGGCGACGCGCTGGTGGTGGGACACGTCTACATCGAGCGGCGCATGCAGCCGCTCAACCTGCTCGTGGAGGAGCTCAAGCGCGACCCCGATCCCGAGCGCCTGCGGGCCACGCTGCGCGAGTACGGCGCCGCGATCAAGGAGCTCGCCGGGGCCGGGATCTTCCCCGGCGACATGCTGCTCAAGAACTTCGGCGTCACGCGCCACGACCGGGTCGTGTTCTACGACTACGACGAGATCCAGCCGATGGAAGACATGCACTTCCGCCGCATCCCGCCCCCGCGGAGCTACGAGGAGGAGCTCTCGGCGGAGCCGTACTGGTCGATCGGGCCGAGCGACGTCTTCCCCGAGCAGTTCGAGCGCTTCCTCGTCGGCGAGCCGCGCGCGCGCCAGATCTTCTACGAGTATCACCGCGACCTCCTCGACTGGCGGTTCTGGAGCGAGAAGCAGGCGCACGTGCGCGCCGGCATCCAGGAGGACGTCTTTCCCTACCCCGACGAACTACGCTTCCCGCGGTAATGGGTGTCATCTGCCCCTTAGGGCAGTGGTTTGTTCTCGTTGAGGTAGAGCCAGCCCTTGACGATGCGGTAGACGATCCAGATCGCGTCGGCAACCAGGATCAGCCAGCCGATGAGGATCAGGAAGGTAATCACGCCCAAAGCACCCCAGAGCAAGCCCCACCAGAAGGTGCGGATCTGCCAGCTGAAGTGGGACTCGAGCCAGGTGCCCTTCGCCTCGTCGCGCTTAACGTAGTCGATCACAACGGCCGCGATCCAGGTGATGCCCACCAGGAAGCCCGCGCCCTGGAGCGCATAGACCACCGTGGTCAGCGTCTTGAGGCTTTTCTCGTCAGCCATCGATCTCGACCCTCTTCTGCCGGGACTTGAGTCCGGAAAGGATACGCACGCTTCTCCTGGGTACCTTGAAATGATCCGAAAGAAAGGCGATAAGCGCTTCGTTCGCCTTGCCATCGACCGCGCGCGCGGCGAGGCGCACCTTGATTCGGCTGCCGTGAAGGCCGGCGAACTCGGAGCGCGCCGCACCGGGCTGCACGTGCAACTCCAGGATCACAGGGACGCAACCCTCAAAAAGAGGCCACTGCAGGCCGGATGTTCCAGAGCACGATGAGCAACACCTGGATCACGACCACAATCACCAGCGGCGTGAGATCGAACTGGCCCACCGGCGGGATGTAGCGGCGCAGGGGCCGCAGGAACGGCCGCGTCACGGCGGCGAGCACCGGCGCCACCGGAGTGCCCGGATTGATCCATGAGAACACCACCTCGATGATCACCGCGGCCACGAGGATATAGAGGCTGTAGCGCACGAGGTCGAGCAATGCCACCAGCACGAGGCCGACCACGCCGGGCTCCACGCCGCGGATCGCCGCTTCGATCCACAGCCCGAGTGCCTGGATGATCGATGCCAGCAGCAGCGTCGAGAGGTCCAGGCCGGCCAGGCCGGGAATGAAGCGCCGCACCGGCATCACCATCCAGCTCGTCGTCAGGAGCACGAACTCGCCCACCGGGTTGCGGAACGGCACGTGCAGCCACTGGAAGTGGAAGCGCAGCAGCAGCGCGAACACGAAGAACGTGACTACCGTGTCGACCAGGAAGATGGCGATCTGCCCGAACATTTCAGCCCTTCCCCAGCTCGTCGCCGAGCTCCGATCCGCGACGGCTTGCGGCTTCAAGGGCTTGCATGATCTTTTCCGCAAGCCTTTCCTGCTCGAACACTTTGAGCGCGGCCTCGGTGGTCCCGCCCTTTGAGGTCACCTGCCTTCTGAGCTCGCCCGGCGCGTCTGCCGACTGCGCGGCAAGCTTCGCCGCGCCGAGCACCGTCTGCATCGCGAGTTTCATGGAAGTGGACTTGGGCAAACCCAGCTTCTCGCCGGAGGCCGCAAGCTGCTCGATGAACCAGAAGACGTACGCCGGCCCGCTGCCCGAAACCGCCGTGACCGGATCGAGCAGCCGCTCGTCGTCCACCCAGACCACCTCGCCGACTGCACGCAGGATGGCTTCCGCCCTTCGCTTTTCCTCGGCATCGACTTCTGGAAGCGCGTAGAGCGCGGCGATTCCGGCGCCGATCAGCGCCGGCGTGTTGGGCATGCAGCGCACGAGCCGGCGATGGCCGCCCAGCCAGCGCGACAGCGCGTCGGTGCGAACGCCGGCTGCGATGCTGATGATCAGTTTTTGATCCAAACTGGAAAGGGATTTGACCGCGGCGCGCATGTCTTGTGGCTTCACGGCGAGCACCAGAGCGTCCGCAGCGCCCGTGTGCGCGTCGGGCGCGGCGCTCGCGTGCACGGCATGCTCGGAAGCGAGCCGCTCGCGCGCCGGCGCCGAGACTTCCACCACCGAGATCGAAGCACGCTCGTAGCCCTTGCCCACGAGGCCGCCGATCAGCGCGCGCGCCATGTTCCCACCGCCGACAAAGGCGATCTTCATGCGGGACTCTGTTCGGTCCTGCGCGCGCCGAAGATCGCGGTGCCGATCCGCACCATGGTGGCCCCGGCGGCAATCGCCTGGTCCATGTCGTCGGACATGCCCATCGAAAGCGTGTCGAAGCCGAACTGCGCGCGCAGCTTTTCGTAAAGCTGCGTCATCTTCGCGAAATCGCCGGCGGCGCCCGGCGCCGGCATCGCCATGAGCCCGCGCAGGCGCAGGCGCGGCAGACTTGCGATCGCCTTCCCCAGCTCGGTGACTTCTTTCACGGCGACGCCGCTCTTGGTCGCCTCGCCGGAGATGTTCACCTCGATCAGGATGTTGAGCGGCGGCAGATGGGCGGGCCTTTGTTCGGACAGGCGGTTTGCAATTCTTGCGCGGTCGACAGTCTGCACCCAGTCGAAGCGTTCCGCAGCAAGGCGCGACTTATTGCTCTGGAGCGCTCCGATAAGGTGCCATTCCACGCCGGGCAGCGACTGCATCTTCTGCAGCGCCTCCTGCACGTAGTTCTCGCCGAACGCGTGCAGGCCCGCGGCTTGCGCCTCGACGATGCGCGCGACCGGATGCGTCTTGGAGACTGCCAACAAAGTCACCGATTCCGGATCGCGTCCGGCGGCTCGGGCCGCGCGCGCAATGCGTGCTTTCACTCCTTGCACGTTTTCGAGAATTGTTGCCATAATTCTTTGAAGAAGCGAAGAAAAAGACTTCGCATGTCCGGGAGATTGTAATGGATCTGACTGAGCTGCTCGCGTTCGTCGTCAAGAACAAGGCGTCCGACCTGCACCTGTCGTCGGGACTGCCGCCGATGATCCGCGTGCACGGCGACGTTCGCAGGATCAACGTGCCTCCGATGGAGCACAAGGAAGTGCACGCGATGATCTACGACATCATGAACGACGGCCAGCGCAAGTTCTACGAGGAAAACCTCGAGTGCGACTTCTCGTTCGCGGTGCCGAACCTCGCCCGCTTCCGCGTCAACGCGTTCGTGCAGCAGCGCGGCGCCGCGGCGGTGATGCGGACCATCCCGTCGAAGATCCTGTCGCTCGAGGACCTGAAGGCGCCCAAGAGCTTCGCCGACATCTCCGACCAGCCGCGCGGCATCGTGCTGGTCACCGGGCCGACCGGCTCCGGCAAGTCGACCACGCTCGCGGCGATGGTCAACCACATCAACGAGAACGAGCACGGCCACATCCTCACCATCGAGGACCCGATCGAGTTCGTGCACGAGTCGAAGAAGTGCCTCATCAACCAGCGCGAGGTCGGGCCGCACACGCTGTCCTTCGCCAACGCGCTGAGAAGCGCGCTGCGCGAGGACCCGGACGTGATCCTGGTGGGCGAGATGCGCGACCTCGAAACCATCCGCCTGGCGCTCACCGGCGCCGAGACCGGCCACCTGGTGTTCGGGACGCTTCACACCTCGTCCGCGGCGAAGACCATCGACCGCATCGTCGATGTGTTCCCGGCGGCGGAGAAGGAGATGGTGCGCGCGATGCTCTCCGAGTCGATCCGCGCCGTCATCTCGCAGACGCTGCTCAAGACCAAGGACGGCTCAGGCCGGGTGGCGGCGCACGAGATCATGATCGGCACGCCGGCGATCCGGAACCTGATCCGGGAGAACAAGATCGCGCAGATGTACTCGGCGATCCAGACCGGCCGCCAGCTCGGCATGCAGACGCTCGACCAGAACCTGCAGGAGCTGGTCCAGCGCAACATCGTGTCGCCGACCGAGGCGCGCGGCGCGGCCGCGAACAAAGACAACTTCGCAGGGTAAGCCGGAGACAGGCATGGAACGCGAACAGGCAACCAAGTTCATCTACGACCTGCTGCGCGCGCTGATGTCGCGGCGCGGCTCGGACCTCTTCCTCACGTCCGGGTTTCCCCCGGCGATGAAGATCGACGGCAAGATGACCCCGGTGTCGCAGCAGGTGCTGACCGGCGGCCACACCGCGATGCTGATCCGCTCGATCATGAACGACCGCCAGGCGGCCGAGTTCGAGGCGAGCAAGGAGTGCAACTTCGCCATCGCCCCCGCGGGCATCGGGCGCTTCCGGGTCAACTGCTTCGTGCAGATGGGCCAGGTGGGCGCGGTGCTTCGCGTGATCACCACCACCATTCCGAACTTCGAGGACCTGCGCCTGCCGGCAGTGCTGAAAGACGTCGCCATGACCAAGCGCGGACTGGTGCTCTTCGTCGGCGCCACCGGCTCGGGCAAGTCGACCTCGCTAGCGGCAATGGTCGGCTACCGCAACGAGAACTCGCACGGCCACATCGTCACCATCGAGGACCCGGTCGAGTTCGTGCACCCGCACAAGAACTGCATGATCACGCAGCGCGAGGTCGGCGTGGATACCGAGTCGTGGGAGGCGGCGCTCAAGAACACGCTGCGCCAGGCGCCCGACGTGATCCTGATCGGCGAGATCCGCGACCGCGAGACGATGGAGCACGCCATCGCCTTCTCGGAGACCGGGCACCTGTGCCTCGGCACCCTGCACGCGAACAACTCCAACCAGGCGATGGACCGCATCATCAACTTCTTCCCGGAAGAGCGCCGCCAGCAGCTCCTCATGGACCTGTCACTCAACCTGAAGGGAGTGGTCTCGCAGCGCCTGATCCCGCTGCGGGAGGGCAAGGGCCGCGCCGCTGCAGTGGAGGTCATGCTGAACTCGCCGCTGATCTCGGACCTGATCTTCAAGGGCGAGGTGCACGAGATCAAGGAGATCATGAAGAAGTCGCGCGAGCTCGGCATGCAGACCTTCGACCAGGCGATCTTCGAGCTTTACGAGGCCGGGCGCATCAGCTACGAGGACGCGCTGCGCTTCGCCGACTCCACCAACGAGGTCCGCCTCAACATCAAGCTGCACGGCAAGGAAGCGAAGGGCAAAGACATCACCAAGGGCATCGAGCACCTCGACATCGTCTGACCCGAGCTACTTCTGGCGCATCAGCGTGCCGGGGCCCGCCGCGCCCCAGATCTTGCGGTCCCACTCGCGCGGGATGAGGCGGTCCCCGGCGTATTCGAGCACCATGCGCTCGGGCTCGGTGCTGATGGTCAAGACGTTGCCGGACCGGGTCCATGTGCCCGCCATGAGGTAGCGGCTCGCGTCCGCGGAATAGGTTCGCAGCATCGCAGTATTTCCGGCCTGCAGCAGCAGCACGACGTTGCGGGCCTCGTACAGCCCTACGGGCGACAGCTCGCAGCCCGGGATCGTCATGCGCCCTCCGCGGATGGCGCAATGGCGCTCGGAGGTGGTGGCGTAGCTGCTGACGTCGATGCCCCCGCGCGCGCAATCGCCGAGCAGCAGCGCCCATTCCTCGCACTGGCGGTTGTTTGGAAACACGCAGACGGCGATCTCGCCGTCGGCGCCGCGTTCGATCCTGCGCTTACCGCCCAGCGTCTCGCAATTCTGCGCGGCCGATTGCGCGGTGACGGCGAGGTCCGGCGGCTTCGTCGTGCACGCGGCAAGTGCAAGCACTGCGACCAATACGGTCCGGCGGAAATTGCTCATCTCGGCGCCCTTTTTTGTCGTTCTCACGCGCGCTCGACGCCCAGATTAGCCCATCGCGCGCTGCGGGGAAAGGGGCGCCTAGGTCTTCTTTGCCTCGGGCACCAGCAGCTCGACCGCGGCGGGTTCGATCCACGCCTCGACGACGCCGGCCATCTCGTCGGGATCGTCGTCTTCCCTCGGATAGAGCTTGTCGTCGATGTGCAGCTCGTACCCGGTCCATTCGATCTTCAGCCGCCGGCCGCGCCGCGTCGGCAGCACCGCGCGGCGCTCTCGGTTCTTCTGCCACTTGTTCAGGTATTCGAGCAGGTGGGCGCGCTCGTCCTCGGTGACGAGCACCACGTCGAGGAGGCCGTCGCCGGGCTTCCCTCCGGGCGCGAGGAACATGCTGGGGCCGACGTAGCGCAGGTTGATCGCCTCGCACAGGAGGTAGCGGCCCGAGATGTCCTCGCCGTCGAGAGTCGCGGCCACGTCGACCGCCTCGCAGTGGACCGCCATGTCCTGCAGCCGGCGCAGCGCGCGGTCCACCACGTCCTCCGGTTTGCCGACCTTGGCGTCCTTCTTCTTGGGGCGGGCCAGCAGATTGGCGAACAGCCCCGCGCCCACGCCTTCGATGAAATAGCGCTCGCCCCACGGTCCCTTGGCGACGCCGATGTCGAGCTTGACGCGGCGCGCGCTTTCCCAGCCGTGCACCAGGTCCTCGAACGGCCGCTCGAGCAGGCCGAGGGTGCGCGCGATGTTGTTCGCGGTGCCCGAAGGGAGCAGCGTCACCGGAACGCCGCGGCCGACCATGCGCCGGATGACGCGGCCCACGGTGCCGTCGCCGCCGGCCACGACGACCAGGTCGGCCAGCTTCTTGAGCGCACGCTTCCAGCCGCGTTCCTTCGACGAGTGGTAGCGCACCTTGTGGCCCGCGCGAGTGAGGAGCTTCTCGAGCTTGGGCGCGTCTTTTTCGCCGGTATTTCCCGCGCCCGGGTTGTGGATGAGGGTTACGCGCACGCTAATTGCTGTAGGTATGCATCATGCGCATCCTCATCACGAACGACGATGGCGTCTATAGCCCGGGCATAGCCGCTTTGGCGCAAGTAGCTTCCCGATTCGGCGAGGTGCGGATCGTGGCGCCGGACGTCGAGATGTCGTCGGCGAGCGCATCGATCACCGCGTCCCGCCCCCTGACCTACAAGCGCACCCCGCTGCCCACACCCGGGCTGGAGGCCTACCGGGTCAACGGCACGCCCGGCGATTGCGTCATGTTGGGAACCACGCTGTGGGAGAAGGTCGATGTCGTTCTCTCCGGCATCAACATCGGCACGAACCTCGGCAACGCCACCTGGCACTCCGGCACCCTCGCGGGTGCGAGGCAGGCGGCGCTTCTCGGCCTGCGCGGTATCGCGCTGAGCGCGCCCGCGACCGACCGTGAGCAACCTAGCTTCGAGCTCCTCAAGCCGTGGGCGGCGAGCGTGCTGGAGATGCTGTTCGACGTGCAGGACCTGCCGCTCGTCAACGTCAATTTTCCCGCCAAGCCGCCGCGCGGCATGCTCTGGACCTGCCAGTCGATGCGACATTACGACGGCAAGGTCGTTCCCGCGAAGGATCCGATGGGGCGCCAGATCTACTGGTACACCGTGGTGCCGATCGAATCGACCGAAGAGGCCTCGGATCGCTGGGCGTTCGACAACGGATACGTTTCGATCACGCCGCTGCGCCTCGATCTCACCGACCAGGAGACACTCGAACGCGTGCGCCAGCTCGAGGCCTGGAAAAAGCTGAAATTCGCGTAGGTTCCGGTGGTTCGAATCGGCATCTCGGGCTGGCGCTACGAGCCCTGGCGCGGGGTGTTCTATCCCAAGGGCCTGGCGCAACGCCGCGAGCTCGAGTTTTGCGGACAGCATTTCTCCACGGTGGAAATCAACGGCTCGTTCTATTCGCTGCAGCGCCCGCAGTACTACGAGGCGTGGTACCGGGAAACGCCGCCCGGCTTCCTCTTCAGCGTCAAGGGCTCGCGCTACATCACGCACATGCTGCGACTCAAGAACATCGAGAAGCCGCTCGCCAACTTCTACGCCTCGGGCATCCTCAACCTGCGCGACAAGCTCGGTCCGTTTCTGTGGCAGTTCCCGGAGATGTTCCACTACAAGCCCGAGCGCCTCGAAAGGTTCTTCGGGCTGTTACCTAGGAACACCGAGGAAGCATTGCGGCTTGCGCGCAGGCGCGACGCGCGCATGACGGGGCGCTCGCGCCTCGCCATCGACGCCAGGCGTCCGCTGCGCCATGCGATCGAGATCCGGCACGAGAGCTTCATGAACGAGGAATTCGTCTCGCTGCTCAGGAAGCACGACATCGGCCTGGTGGTCGCCGACACCGCCGGCAAGTGGCCGAAGACGTTCCACGTGACCAGCGGCTTCGTCTATGTGCGCTTGCACGGCGACGTGAGGATCTACACCAGCGGCTATTCGAGCCGCGCGCTCGCAACCTGGGCGCGCCGTATTCGCAACTGGGACGCGGCCGGTCGAGACGTCTACGTCTATTTCGACAACGACGCAAAGGTCAAAGCGCCCTTCGACGCGCTCAATCTCATGCGCAAGCTCGGGCTCGACTGGCAGCCCGCAAGCACGATGCAAGACGAGCCGCTCCGGCGGCATGCCGCGGGCGTGCGCGTGCCCCGCATGAAACTCGCCTATGGCCCGCGCGTTACCGGCGGCAATCCAGCCTGGGGGAAGCTCGGGCGGCGCTCTCGTTGAGATGATGCCAGCGCGCTAGGGTCTGACCGTTTCCGCCAGGTCCGGAAACACCTTCGCGACCTTGGCCATCAGATAATCGCCATACGACCCGCTCCAATCGTGGACGTTCGCTTTGTCCCATCGCTCTGCGCTGTCATCTCGCGCATTCGCCGCGCGCTTAGGCAGAGGCGAGATCTGCGCATCGAAAGCCGGGTCGAAGAAGAACGGAAACGACAAACGGCTTTTGCCGCTAGCGTTCTTCACACGGTGAGGCGTCGAACGATAAAATCCGCCCGTCAGCCGATCGAGCATGTCGCCGATGTTGCAGACCAGCGCTCCTTCGATGGGCGGCGCTTCAATCCATCCGCCCGGCGTCTTGACCTGCAACCCGCCATTTTCGTCCTGAGCCAAGAGCGTGAGCAGCCCGTAATCGGTGTGTTCGCCAACGCCCCAGGACGTGGCTTCCGCGGAAGAGGCTGGGTACTCAAATACTCGAAACAATAATGTCGGCCGCGCCGTGTAGGCGTTGCGAAAGTATTGGGCGTCGAGCCCCAGGCTCAGCGCCACGCCCTCCATGGTCGCATGTGCCGCGCGCGTCGCCTCGTCCATGAACCGCAACACCGCGGTCTTCAGCTCCGGCACAGCCTCCGGAAACAGGTTGGCGCCGTGCAACGGCCATTGCGCGCGTACGCGCGCGTCCGCGGCATCGAGCTCTTCGCCGAAATAGAGCCCCTGCTTCAGATCGGCCGCGCCGGATGTCAGTTCACCGCCGATCGGGAAGTAGCCGCGCCAGGCGCGCCCGCCGCGCGCCATGGCGATCTCCATCTTGCGCGCCTCCGGCAGCGCGAAGAAGCGGCGGCTGGCGGCATCCAACGCCGCGAGCGTATCGGCGCCGACGCCGTGCCCTATTGCGTAGAAGAAACCGAGATCGCGGCACGCTCGCTCGATCTCGCGCGATGTTTGGACACGCGCATCCGCGTCACGCGACAACAGCGGCGCCACGTTGATGACCGGCAATCTTCCGTCGCGCGTCATGGCTCCACCTGCGAGGCGCCGAAAGCTTCACCTTACATGAATTTGCTCGCCATCGAGAGCGTTTGGGGAACTGCTTCGGGCGGCCTGCTGAGCCTGCGCGAAGCCTTCGCGCTACCTGCGGTGGCTGCCGGCGACGATCCTGAACTCGTAGAGCCGGCACTCGAGCGCGCCGTTCCAGAGTGGCGTGCGGCGCGAGGGCTCGAGCCGGATCAGCTTGGGTAGGCGCATGTCGGCGGTAAAAATGAAGCAGCGCCATCCGGCAAAGCGCTTCTTCAGCGCGTCGCCGAGCTTGGGGTAGAACGCGGCCAGCTCGTCCGCGCTGCCGATGCGCTCGCCGTAGGGCGGATTGGCGACGAGGACGCCCGTGCTCGCCGGCGCTGGGCGCTCGAGCACGTCCGCCTGCTCGAGCTTCACCCAGCGCTCGACGCCCGCCGCGCCGAGGTTGCGTCGCGCCGCCTGCAGGGCCTCCGGGTCGGTGTCGCTGCCGTATAGCCGCGGCTCGACCGGCTCGACCGGCCTCTCGTTCTTGACCCTCTCCCACAGCTTCGAATCGAACACGCTCAGCTTCTCGAAGCCAAACGCCCGCTTAGCGCCCGGCGCGCGGCCGCGCGCCATCGCCGTCGCCTCCGAGAGCAGCGTGCCGCCGCCGCACATCGGATCGAGCAGCGGCTGGTCGAACTTCCAGCCTGAAAGCATGATGATGCCCGCTGCGAGGTTCTCGCGGATCGGCGCATCCGCGATGTCCATGCGCCATCCGCGCTTGAACAGCGCCTCGCCGGAGGTGTCCAGGTACAGGATTCCCTTCGCTTCTTCCAGGAAGGCGTGAATGCGCACGTCCGGCGCCGCGCGGTCCACGTCGGGCCGGCTGCCGATCCTGTCGCGGAAGAGATCGCACACCGCGTCCTTCACTTTCAGCGTGGCGAACTCGAGGCTCTTCAGCGGGCTTTTCTGCGCCGTAACGTTGACCCTGATGCTCTTCCGCACGGAGAAGTATTTCGGCCAGGCGACTGCCCGCGCCGCGTCGTACAGGTCGTTCTCGTTCCGGTAGGAGAACTCGCCCACGCGCCAGAGGATGCGCGAAGCGATGCGCGACCAGAGGTTCGCCCGGTAGCCGATCTCCCAGGTTCCGCTGAACGCGACGCCTCCGGGCGCCTGCGCCGGCGCCTCGGCGCCGAAAGACGCAAGCTCCTGGAGAAGCAGCCCCTCCAGCCCGCGCGGGCA
>Ga0307500_10000257_pt1 | contig 18252 bp, 13 predicted proteins | sample 14_S_MG_FD_201362 | JGI IMG/M metagenome (GOLD analysis project Ga0307500, IMG submission 201362) | Soil microbial communities from Populus trichocarpa stands in riparian zone in the Pacific Northwest, United States - 14_S | ecosystem: Environmental > Terrestrial > Soil > Riparian zone > Trees... | reverse complement strand
CGGCCGGCGCCCGGTGCGGGTACGGTTTCCAGGACGGCACGCCCGGTGCGGCGCGGGCCAGCAGCAGTGGACATCTCGACCCGTACCTCGTCACCGGAGCCGGCATGCAGCCTCAGCACGCGAACGACCTCAGCGACTCTGTCCGCGGCCTCGCGGTCGGCATCCTCGGCGGCACCGGCGATCAGGGCCACGGCCTCGCTCGCCGGTTAGCGCTGGCCGGGGTGCGGGTGCTGATCGGTTCACGCAACGAGGAGCGGGCGGCGGAGCGGGCCGCTGCTATCGCCGCCGAGCTGGGCGACGACAGCCCGGGGGTCACCGGTCACGTGAACACGGCGGTCTGTGCCGAGGCCGACCTGCTCATCGTCGCGGTGCCGTACGACGGCCACGCCGCGACGCTGATCTCGGTGCGCCCGCAGCTGGCCGGGAAGATCGTGGTCGACTGTGTGAACCCGTTGGGCTTCGACAAGCAGGGCGCGTACGCGCTCCCGGTGCTGGCCGGCAGCGCCGCCCAGGAGGCCGCCGAGCTGCTGCCGGACAGCCGGGTGGTGGCCGCCTTCCATCACGTCAGCGCGGTGCTGCTGATCGACCCGGAGCTCTCCACTGTGGACACCGACGTGCTGGTGCTGGGCGACGACCGGGCGGCCACCGACACCGTGCAGGCGCTGGCCGGGCTGATCCCCGGCATGCGCGGCATCTACGGCGGCCGGCTGCGCAACGCCGGCCAGGTCGAGGCGCTGACCGCGAACCTGGTCTCGATCAACCGGCGGTACAAGGCGCACGCCGGCCTGCGCGTCACCGATGTCGACTGAACGCGCCGACGCCGCTCGGGTGACCCCCGCTCGCCCGGAGCGTTCGCTGGCTGGCTGGTCCTGCTGGCCGCGGGGGCCGGGCCCGCGGGCACCCCACGGTGCGGCGGGCGGCGGTTGGCGTGGTCGCTGAGACGCCGGCCGCGCTGGCTGATGATCTCGGCACCATGGTCGCGTTGCCCCGGGAGCCGCGGCGGATCGTCTCGCTGGTGCCGTCGCTGACCGAGTCGGTCGCGGTGACCGGTGCCGGGCTGCTGGTGGGCGCTACCGACTACTGCACCCACCCGGCGAACCTGGACGTGCCACGGGTCGGCGGCTCGAAGTACCCGGATCTGGACCGGGTCGCCGAGCTCGCGCCGGACCTGGTGCTGGCGAACGCGGAGGAGAACCGGCCCGAGGACGTGGCCGCGCTGCGCGCCGCCGGGGTCGCGGTCTGGGTGACCGCGCCGGCCACGCTGGCCGCCGCTTTCGTCAGCCTGGGCCGGATGCTGACCGCCTGTGGCCTGGACCCCGCGCCGTCCTGGTTGGACGCCGCCCGGCGGGCGTGGGCGTCCACATACGACGGTGCGCCGCCGGACCGGACCGCGGCGGTACCGATCTGGCGCCGCCCCTGGATGGTGCTCGGCCGGGACACGTTCGCCGCCGACGTGCTGCGCCAGCTCGGCCTGGCCAACGCGTTCGCCGGCAGCCCCGGCCGCTACCCGAAGGTCAGCGTGGCGGAGATCCGGGCCAGCGGCGCCGACCTGATCGTGCTGCCGGACGAGCCGTACGCGTTCGGCTCCGACGACGGGCCGGCGGAATTCCCCGGGCTACCGGTGGCGCTGGTCAGCGGCCGGCACCTGACCTGGTACGGCCCGTCCCTGGCCGAGGCGCGCGACCTGCTGGAACGCCAGCTCGCGCAGGCCGCGCCCCCCGGCGGGCGACCCTAGGCGTAGGAGTGCTCCGGCCCCGGGTACGTCCCGGACCGGACCTCGGCGGCGAACTCGTCGACCGCGCCCCGCAGCACCCCGCGCAGGTCGGCGTAGCGCTTCACGAACCGCGGGGTGGGGCCGCCGCGCAGGCCGGCCATGTCCTGCCAGACCAGCACCTGGGCGTCGCAGTCGATGCCGGCGCCGATGCCGATGGTGGGGATGTCCAGCTCGCCGGTGATCCGCTTCGCCACGTCCGCCGGGACCATCTCCAGCACCACCGCGAACGCGCCGGCCGCCTGCAGCGCGACCGCGTCGGCCAGCAGCCCGTCGCCGGCGTCGCCGCGGCCCTGCACCCGGAACCCGCCCAGGCCGTGCTCGCTCTGCGGGGTGAAGCCGAGGTGCCCCATCACCGCGACGCCCACGCCGGCCAGCGCCTCGACCTGCGGCACCATCCGGCGCCCGCCCTCCAGCTTCACCGCGTGCGCGCCGGCCTCCTTGAGGAACCGGGTGGCCGTGTGCAGCGCCTGCTCCGGCGACGCCTGGTACGAGCCGAACGGCAGGTCGGCCACCACCAGCGCCCGCCGGGTCGCCCCGACCACGGCGCGGGCCAGCGGGATCAGCTCGTCCACGGTGACCCGCAGGGTGGACTCGTAGCCGTACACGTTGTTCGCCGCTGAATCGCCGACCAGCAGCACCGGAACGCCGGCCTCGTCGAAGATCTCCGCCGCGTACTGGTCGTAGGCGGTGAGCATCGGCCACTTCTCGCCGCGTACCTTCGCCTCCGCCAGATGCGGGAGGCGGACCCGGCGGCTCGGCGGCCCGCCGTACAACGGGGTCTCGGACATGCGCACCGTCCCTTCCTCGAGGCCCACGACAGCACGGGTCCCCGGGTTGATTTGGTTACGGCATCGATGCTGTCACGATTCGGCCGGCGGAGATTCCGCCCACCGGGACGAGATTGGGAGACGTCGGTCACGCCCGAAAGCACGCAGGGAGATCTTCGGGCCGGGCGGGTACTGCCGGCGCTTGTACTCGGCCAGGTCGACCAGCCGGATGACCCGGGCCACCAGGTCCGGGTCGTGCCCGGCGGCGATCAGCTCGGCCCAGCCCAGGTCGCGGTCGACGTAGTCGAGCAGCACCGCGTCCAGCACCTCGTACGAGGGCAGCGAGTCGGTGTCCAGCTGGCCCGGGCGCAGTTCCGCGGACGGCGGCTTGGTGATGCTGTTCTCCGGGATCGGTGGCGTCTCGCCGCGCTTCTCGGCCGCCGCGTTGCGCCACCGGGCCAGCCGCCAGACCAGCGTCTTGGGCACGTCCTTGAGCGGGGCGAACCCACCCGCGCTGTCCCCGTACAGGGTCGAGTAGCCGACCGACAGCTCGCTCTTGTTCCCGGTGGTCAGCACCAGGTGTCCGTCCGCATTGGACAGTGCCATCAGCAGCGTGCCGCGCACCCGCGACTGCAGGTTCTCCTCGGCCAGCCCGGTGAGCGTCTCGATGCCCTGGTACGCGTCCACCGCCGGCGCGATCGGCAGCTCGCGGTAGTGGCAGCCCAGCCGCCGGGCCAGCTCGGCGGCGTCCGAGATGGAATGGTCGGACGAGTAGGCGGACGGCATCGAGATGCCGTGCACGTTCGGGCCGCCGATCGAGTCCGCCGCGATCGCCGCGGTCACCGCCGAGTCGATCCCGCCGGACAGGCCCAGCACCACGGTGCGGAAGCCGTTCTTCCGGACGTAGTCGCGGGTGCCGGTGACCAGCGCCTGCCAGACCTCCTCCTCGTCGCCCAGCTCCCCGTCGCCCAGCTCCCCGCCGCCCGGCCGGTCGGCCAGGGCCGGCGTCCCGGCCGGCGGGGGCGGAGCCGGGGTGTCCGCGACGCCGGGCACGTCGTGCCGTTCCACCGCCATGTCCAGCACCCGCCCGGTCACCGTGCCGCGCCGGCCGGTGAGCGTGAGGTCGGCCACCAGCAGCGTCTCGGTGAATCGCGGGGCGCGGGCGAGCAGCGTGCCGGCCGGCTCAAGCACGAACGAGTCGCCGTCGTAGACCAGCTCGTCCTGACCGCCGACCAGGTTCACGTACGCCACCGGGGCGCCCGCCTCGGCGCTGCGGCGCTGGCCGAGGCCGAACCGGGCGTCGTCCTTGTCCCGCTCGTACGGCGAGCCGTTGATGTTCAGCACCAGCCCGACCTCGGCCCGGCCGGCCACCGCGAACGGGCCGCCGTCCTGCCACATGTCTTCGCAGATGGTCAGCGCGATGTCCACGCCGTGCAGCCGGGCCACCACGAACCGGTCGCCGGGGACGAAGTAGCGGGCCTCGTCGAACACCCCGTAGTTGGGCAGGTGGTGTTTGAAGTAGGTGCAGACGACCGCGCCGCCGCGCAGCAGCGCGGCCGCGTTGCGCGGCCCGCCGGCGGCGTCCAGGTAGCCGACCAGCACCGCGATGTCGCCCAGCCCACCGGCGGCCAGCCGGCGGGCCAGCGCCGGCACCGCGGCGATGCTGGCGGCCTGGAACGACTCGCGCAGCACCAGGTCCTCCGGCGGGTAGCCGGTCAGCGTCATCTCCGGGAACGCGACCAGGTGCGCGCCGGCCGCGGCCGCCCGCCGGGTCCACTCGAGCACCGTCGCGGCGTTCCCGGTCAGGTCGCCGACGGTGGTGTCCACTTGGGCCAGTGCGATCCGCAGTTCCGCCATGCGGCCATTCTCCGCCGGGCCCGCGCGGCCGGGCCTGTCAGCCCCGTCACTCCGGCCTGGCCGGCCGCGGTCAGCGCGACCGGTCAGGGCGAGTTGTCGGCCATCCAGGCGCCGAGCAGGCCGCGGAAATGGGCCAGGAAGCGGTCCTGTTCGGCGGCCGGGTAGGTCGCGCGAACGGTCTCCACCAGCAGCGCGTCGAACTCCGCGGAGGCCACCCAGTCGCGCACCATCTCGTCCAGATCGGACAGCGCGCTGGCGCAGAACTCCTGGTACCGGTCGGTCTCGAAGTACTCGTCGGCGAGCAGGTCGTAGCCGGCCAGCTTCTCGGGGTAGGACATGTCGGGGTCGTCGGCGATGTCGAAGTAGCGGGCGGTGTCCATGTCCAGCCGCTGCCGCCGCCCGGTCACCGCGCAGAACACCGACCATTTCAGCAGCGTCGAGATGGCCCACGGGAAGTAGTAGTGCAGCGAGGTGACCGCGATGTCCGGGCAGGCGTTGGCGTAGTCGATCGGGTGCACGTCCGGGCCGCGCACCAGCGTCTCGCAGGAGTTGAACTCCCACCGGAAGAACGCGTTGACCAGCCGGGAGATGGTGACCACCTCGCGGCCCACCGCCGGGCTGAGGAACTCGTGCGCCACCGCGTACCGGTCGTGCATCGGCCGCTCCGGCCGGAACTTCATCACCATCGTCTCGGCCCCGATGGTCAGCGACCGGGCGAACACGTCGTAGCCCTCGACCGACGCCTGCAGGTGCATCAGCCGGGCGCCGGACTCGTCGTACGCCCGGTGCAGGTCGGCCGGCCCGCCGATCCGGGACACGCCGACCCAGGCGCCGCCGTCGAACGGCTTCATGAACAGCGGGTAGCCGACCTTCCCGGCGATCGCGTCCAGGTCGAACGGCTGGTTGTACTTCGCCGCGGTGTAGGCGAACCGGGCGTTGTCCACCGGCTGCTTCGGCGGCACCAGCCAGGTCTCCGGCACCTTCAGGCCGAGCCGGATCATCGCGCAGTAGGCCGCGTGCTTCTCCATCGACTGGAACGTGAAGGGGCTGTTGAGCAGGTAGACGTCGTCGGTCAGCGCGACCTTCTTCAGCCACTCCCGCGGGTGGTAGTACCAGTACGCGAGCCGGTCGATGACCAGGTCGTAGCGCGGGGTGGCGCGCAGGTCGAACGGCTCGATGGTGATCCGCTCGGTGGCCAGGTCGTGTCCGGTTCCGTCCGCAGTGGACACCCGGCCGAGCCGGCGGACGAGTTGCTCGAAGGCCTGCGGCCAGTCCTCCTCGGTGCCGAGCAGCAGTCCGATCAGGTGCTCGGTGCGGTTGCGGCGGACGGGCATCGGCGGCCTCCTGGTCGGACTGGCTCGTCGCGGCTAGCAGAACCGCGGTAAGTGATGCGCGAGCTGGGTGCACCACGACGGCCAGTCGTGCGGCACGTCATGCCCCCAGACGTCCAGCTCGCACGGGATCCCCTTGGCGGCCAGCAGCCCCGCCATCGCGCAGGTGGACGGCAGAGCGCCGGTGCTGTCCTCCCACCTGCCCTGCCCGACCACCAGCAAAACCGACAGCCGGGCCCGCAGCCAGTCCAGGTGCTCGCCGTTCAGGTTCGGGACGAAGTCGGTCGGGTTGGTGAAGTAGGCGGCATCGCCGCGCTCACCCCAGCCGCGCCAGCTGGCCGGGTCGTAGTTGCCGGACAGGCACAGCGCCAGCGGGAACAGGTCGGCCCGGCGCAGCGCGAAGGTCAGCGCGTGGAAGGCGCCCATCGAGACGCCCAGCGTGCCGACCCCCAGCGGCCCGCCGCAGTCGGCGTAGATGAACGGCAGCACGGTGTCGTGGATCCAGGCCTCGTAGTTGCCGTGTTGCCGGGCCCGTGCCTCCAGCGGCAGTTCGTGGTTCGCCCAGGACCCGGCGTCGTACGAGTCGACGCAGTAGAGCTTCACCCGGCCGGCGTCCAGCAGCGGCCGGACCGCGTCGACCATCCCGTTGTTCTCGAAGTCCCACGGCCGGCCGCGCTCGGACGGGAACACCAGGAACGGCCGGCCGAAGTGGCCGTGCGTGATCACGGTGCCGGCACCACCCAACGCCGGCGCCGGCAGGTCGGCGTGCAGCCGGCGGGTCACGCCCAGACCCTACCCAGCAGGTCCACCAGGGCGGGATCGAACGCGTCCCGCCAGGCGACGTAGTTGTGCGCGTCCGGGACCGCCACCAGCCGCACCGGGTAGCCCTCGGCCGCCAGCGCGGCCGCGAACTGCCGGTTGTTGGCGAGGTTCTCCTCCACCACACCGCAGGTCATCGTGACCGGGACCGGCGCCGGGTGCAGCGTGTGCCGCAACGTGTCGGCGACGAACCGGGTGATCCGGTTGAAGCGGGGGAAGCCGCGCTCCTGCGGGTCCAGCCGCCGGTCGAAGAAGGAGCCGGACTGGACGAACAGCGCGCCGAACGCGGTGTCGTGCCGCCGCTGCGCGTGCAGCATCGCCAGTCCACCCAGGCTGGCGCCCATCCCGACCACCGGCCCGCGGACCGCCGCCGCCCGGTGCAGCGCCGGCAGCACGGCCAGCACCAGCGCGCGGGCGTAGGCCACGTTCGCCGCGTACCACTCGTCGCGGTCGCCGGGGGACAGCAGCGCCACCCGGTGCGGCGGCAGCCGGCCGGCCCTGATCTGGGCCGCGGTGAAGGTGAGCAGCCCGGCCAGCTGCGCGTACTCGGGCCCGTCGTGCGCGACCAGCAGCGGCAGCGGTTCGGCCGGGTCCGCGCCGGCCGGTGCCCAGAGCCCGATCTCGATATCGGCTCCCAGTAGCCGGGAGGGCACGCTCAGCCGCTGGACGCCGCCCGCGGCGCCGGGCTGGTCCAGCCAGGCCGGCGCGCGGTAGTCGGGGAACTCCAGCACCGACTTCTCGCCGAACGCCCCGGGCGCCCGCCTCGCGTTGCCGGGGTCGCAGACCTCCTCGACCCCGCCGTCGGCGTGCCGCAGCGCCAGCCGGTACTCCATCCGCCAGACCGGCGGGCGGGGGAGCCGGAGCAGCCAGCCGCCCTCGGCCCGGGTGAACTCCAGCTGGTCGCCCGGCACGCCGACGCCCTGCAGCAGCCGCACGCCGACCAGCCGCTGATCCGGGTCGGCGAACCGGAAGGCGACTTCACCGTCCGTAACCACGGGACCGGTAAGAGTCATATTGACCGGCCACTCAGGCGGAGAGCCCGGCCCGGGCGGCAATCTGGCCACGCGCGACACTGTACGGCCGCGTTGCGGTGCGCCGATCGGGGAAGAGTGGTAGTAACCTCTTACGGTCGGTTCGTCCTCGTTTGCCAAGCCGTTATCAATCAGATGCGGTTTCGCGGGCAACATTCCGGCGGTATCGCGCGTCATCCCAGGGGAAGATGGTGGCCGCGCATAGCTGTGGCAACCGTGGTGCGGGGCAGGGTCGGGGAAGGCGGAGAAATGCGGCGGATGGACGCCGGGCAACTGTGGGGGCCGGTAACAGGCCGGAGTCGGCGTCGGTGGGCGGTGCTCATCGCACTGGTGGCCGTCGCGCTCGCCGGCTGCAGCGGTGGCGGCAATACCCCGACACCGATCAACCAGGCCGCGAACGAGAACGGCTCCGGCGGCACGCAGGCAGCCGACCCGGGTGGCTCCGGCGGCAAGGCGTCCGCGCCGGTCGTCCCGCCCGCGCAACTCGCCGTCCTGCCGGCAAACGGCGCCCGTGGCATCTCCCCGACCGCGCCGATCACGGTGCGCGCCGCGGCCGGCACGCTGACCGCGGTCAGCGTCCGTACGCCGGCCGGCAAGCAGGTGCAGGGCACGCTCTCGGCCGACCACACCCAGTGGACGTCGAAGGAGGTGCTCGGCTACTCGAAGACGTACGCCGTCACCGCCACCGCGACGAACCCGGCCGGCCAGCCGACCAAGAAGAGCAGCACGTTCAGCACCGTCACCCCGGTGACCTTCACCATGCCGTACCTGTTCCCCGGCCCCGACCTGAAGTCGGTCGGCATCGGGCAGCCGATCACCGTGCACTTCGACGAGGCGATCCAGGACAAGGCGACGGCCGAGAAGGCGCTCAAGGTCACCGCGAGCCCGCCGACCGTCGGTGCCTGGTACTGGTTCGACAGCCAGAACGTGCACTGGCGGCCGAAGGGCTACTGGAAGCCCGGCACGCACGTCACCGTCTCGGCCAAGGTCTACGGCGTCAACGTCGGCGGCGGCATCTACGGCCAGCAGGACGCCTCGTCCTCGTTCACGATCGGCCCGTCCCGGATCTTCACGATCAACGACAACACGCACTCCGGCGTGGTCAAGGTCAACGGCAAGACGGTGCGGACGATCAAGGTCAGCATGGGCCGCGGCGGCAAGATCACCGTCAACGGCAAGACCATCTACTTCACCACCTACAGCGGCCCGCACGTCGTGCAGGAGAAGTACGCGGTGAAGAAGATGTCCTCGGCCTCGTACGGCCTGCCGGTGGACGACCCGCTCGGCTACGAGGAGGACATCCCGCTCGCGGTGCGGATCAGCGCGTCCGGCGAGTTCGTGCACGCCGCGTCCTGGTCGGTGGCGCAGCAGGGGGTGCGGAACGTCTCGCACGGCTGCGTGAACATCTCACCGGCGAACGCCGACTGGTTCTACCACAACTTCACTTACGGTGACATTGTGGACATCAAGAACACCGGCGCGTCACTCCCGCGCAGCGACAAGTACGGCGACTGGATGGTCCCCTGGTCCGAGTGGCTCGCCGGCTCGGCCCTTCGGTAATGCGAGCGCGGCGGTGAGCCCTGCTCGCGGAGCACGCTCGCCGGGGCGCTCTCGCCATGCTGGCCGCGGGGGCCGAGTCCCCGCGAGCCCCACGGTGCGGCCGGTACCGGTTTCCGCCGGTGCCGGTGCGCCGTTGGGGTTGGGGGCGGCGCGGCGGTGAGCCTGGCGGGCATCCTGTGACCCGCACCTCGGCGTAATGTCGGGGAAATAGTGAGGCCGGACACTTGCGTGGTCACAGGGTGGTGGGAGGTGCGTCGCCGACGTGGACAGGCAGCAGGAGTTCGTGCTCCGCACGTTGGAAGAGCGGGAGATCCGCTTCGTCCGGCTCTGGTTCACCGACGTACTCGGGTTCCTGAAGTCGGTCGCGGTCGCACCGGCTGAGCTGGAGGGTGCCTTCACCGAGGGCATCGGCTTCGACGGCTCGGCCATCCAGGGCTTCGCCCGGGCGTCCGAGAGCGACATGATCGCCCGGCCGGACCCGGGGACGTTCCAGGTGCTGCCGTGGAAGGAGGACGGCCGGCCCACCGACTCGGCCCGGATGTTCTGCGACATCCTGATGCCCGGCGGGGCGCCGTCCTGGGCCGACCCGCGGTTCGTGCTGCGCCGCACCCTGGCCAAGGCCGCGGACATGGGGTTCACCTTCTACACCCACCCCGAGATCGAGTTCTTCCTGCTCAAGGACCATCCGGAGAGCGGCCGCCCGCCCCGCCCGGTCGACCTCGGCGGCTACTTCGACCTGACCAGCCACGACGTGGCGCACGACTTCCGCCGGATGGCCGTGGACGCGCTCGAGGCGCTGGGCATCTCGGTCGAGTTCAGCCACCACGAGTGCGCGCCCGGCCAGCAGGAGATCGACCTGCGCTACGCCGACGCGCTGGCCACCGCCGACAACGTGATGACATTCCGGTACGTGGTGAAGGAGGTCGCGATGGCCCAGGGGGTGTACGCGACCTTCATGCCCAAGCCGTTCACCGACCAGCAGGGCTCGGGCATGCACACCCACCTGTCCCTGTTCGAGGGCGACCGCAACGCCTTCCACGACCCGTCGGACGAGCTGAACCTGTCCAAGACGGCGCGCGCGTTCATCGCCGGGCTGCTGCACCACGCCCGGGAGATCACCGCGGTGACGAACCAGTGGGTGAACTCGTACAAGCGGCTGTTCGGGGAACCGCTGGCCGGGCAGGTCACGGAGGCGCCGGCGTACGTCTGCTGGGGGCACGCGAACCGGTCGGCGCTGGTCCGGGTGCCGATGTACAAGCCGGGCAAGGCGAACTCGACTCGGGTCGAGGTGCGCTCGCCCGACCCGGCCTGCAACCCGTACCTGGCCTTCGCGCTGATGCTGGCCGCCGGGCTGAAGGGCATCGAGGAGAACTACGAGCTGCCGGCCGGCGCCGAGGACGACGTCTGGGCGCTGACCGAGAACGAGCGGCGGGCGATGGGGTACACCGACCTGCCGCACAACCTCTCCGACGCGCTGCGGGCGATGGAGACGTCGGAGTTGGTCGCCGAGACCCTCGGCGAGGGCGTGTTCGACTTCTTCCTGCGCAACAAGCGGACCGAGTGGGCCGAGTACCGGGCCAAGGTCACGCCGTTCGAGCTCGGCCGGTACCTGCCGACGCTGTAGCGCCGTCAGCCGAGGTGCTCCAGCTGCGGCCAGAGCACTGACCAGGGCTGCCTCGGGTCGTGGCAGATGAAGATCGGCCCGCCCTGCTCGTCGTTGTCCACGCCCTGGTGGTTGTCGACCCGGCCGGCGAGGCTGCAGCTGCCGAACCAGTGGTCGACGTCGAGCTGGTTGTAGCCGGTGACGACGATGGTGGTCGCCGAGTCGGGCGGCACACCCCAGAAGGCGAAGCCGTTGTGACCGCTGTACGGCGCGGGCAGGTGGCGCTCCGGGCCGTACCGGAGCAGCGCGCCGGCCTCGCCGTAGTTCTGGGCGAGGATCACCGCGTGGCCGCGGTCCCCGGGCGGCAGCAGGTTCCAGGCGGACGCCACCGCGTCGGCGTACCGCGGCCAGCCGACCATCTCGCCGGCGTCCGGGTTCACCGCCAGCACCGGGCCGAGCGCGCTGGTCGGCAGCAGCGCGAGGCCGATCAGCGCGTTGATCACCGCGGACAGTCCGATCGCGACGGTCAGCCGGGTGCGCAGGCTCCGGCCGCGGCCCCGCTCGGCGGCCCGGCGCAGCCAGCCGTCGGCGGCGATGCCGCCGGCCGCGAGCAGCACCGGGTACATCCCGGCCAGGTAGTACGCCTTGCCGCCGGTCACCAGGTAGACCGCGCCCAGCAGCAGGTAGCCCAGCCCGAACGCGCGGTACGGCCGGAGGTCCGGATCGCGCAGCAGCCGGCGCAGGCCGGCCAGCCAGATCGGCACCAGCAGCGGGCTGACCAGCACCAGCTGGAACGGGATGAAGCCGACCCGGCCGCCCTGGTCGTCGCCGCCGGAGATGCGCCCGGCCATGTGCACCTGCGGCCAGCCGTTCGCCGCCTGCCAGAGCACGTACGGCAGGCCGCCGGCGACCGCGATCAGCGCGCCGAGCCAGAGCCAGCGGCTGGCCAGCAGCCGGCGCGGGCCGGTGATCGCGATCGACGCCACCAGGACCGCGGCGAGCACCCCGATCAGGTTCTTGTTCATCAGCCCGACGCCGAGCACCAGGCCGGCCGGCACCAGCAGCCGGTGGTCGCCGGTGCGGATGGTGCGGGCCAGCAGCCAGCACAGCGCGGCCGAGAACAGCACGTCGAACGTGGTCGTCGTGACGAAGTGGCCGGTGACCAGCGTGACCGCGGAGACCCCGGAACAGGCGGCGGCGATCAGCTGCGCCCGCCGGCCGCCACCCAGCTCGCGCGTGGTCAGGCCGGTCAGCAGCACGGTGAGCGCCGCCGCCAGGGCGCTGGGCGTCCGCAGCACCGGCAGCGACCCGCCGAGCAGGTCGGTGAGGTGGATGATCGCCGGGGTCAGCGGCGGCTGGTCCGGGTAGCCCCAGGCCAGGTGGTGGCCGGCGGCGAGGAAGTACAGCTCGTCCCGGTGGTAGCCGTACCGGCCGCTGGTCGCCAGCAGCACCACCGCCACCACCGCGGACATGCCGAGCAGCCCGTCCCAGGCGGGACCACCGGCCGCTCGGGCGGCCGGCCCGGCAGCGGTCGCCGGAGGGTCGGGACGGCCGGCGGGGGTGATCACAGATGGAGCCTACTGACCCGAATCGTCGCGCTCCCGGCGTATTGACACCTGTCCGGCCGGGGAGTTGCGTGCGCAATGACCTGTTCCAACCGCCGTCGTGGCCGGGAGTGCCTATGACCCGCTCGGTGTCCATCCGCACCCGTTCGATGCGTCCGTGGAAGGTCCGCCCGCTCGCCGGGGCCGTCGTGCTCGCCCTGGCCGTCACCGCTGGTTCCGGCACCGCGGCCACCGCCGCACCGGCAGCCGAAGCCACCTCGGCGCCGGCCGGCGCGCATCCGACCCTGGCCGGCATCGACCTGGAGCTGGCCACCATCCCGGACCTGCAGCGCGCGATCGCGTCCGGCCGGTTGTCGGCGGTCCGGCTGACCGCGTTCTACCTGCAGCGCATCCGGGCGGTCGACCCGAAACTGCACTCGGTGATCACCACCAACCCGGCGGCGCTGGCCGAGGCCGCGGCCAGCGACCTGCGTCGGCACCGGCACGGCCTGCGCAGCCCGCTGGAAGGCATCCCGGTGCTGCTCAAGGACAACGTCGACACGGCCGGGCCGCAGGGCAACACCGCCGGCTCGCTGGCGCTGGCCGCGACCCCGCCGGCCCGGGACGCGTTCCTGGTCCGCCGGTTGAAGGCTGGCGGAGCCGTGATCCTGGGCAAGGCCAACCTGTCCGAGTGGGCCAACTTCCGGTCGACGAGCTCGAGCAGCGGCTGGACCGGGGTCCGCGGCCAGACCAACAACCCGTACGTGCTGGACCGCAACCCGTGCGGCTCCTCGTCCGGCTCGGGCGCGGCGATCGCGGCGAACCTGGCCACGGTCGCGATCGGCAGCGAGACCGACGGCTCGATCGTCTGCCCGTCCGGCCAGAACGGCATCGTCGGGATCAAGCCGAGCCTCGGCCTGGTCAGCCGTAGCGGCGTGGTGCCGATCTCGGCGCAGCAGGACACCGCCGGCCCGATGGCCCGGCATGTCATCGACGCGGCGCTGACCCTGCAGGTGATCCGCGGCATCGACCCGGCCGACCCGGCGACCGCTGCCAGCCGGCCGGTGCAGCACGTCGACCTGACCGCCGGGCTGCGGCCGGGGGCGCTGCGCGGCAAGCGGATCGGGCTGTGGCTGGCCGGCACCGGGGCCGAGAACGTGCCTACGGTCGCGGCGATCACCGCCGACGCGGTGGCCAGCCTGCGCCGGCTCGGCGCCACCGTGGTGCCGGCTGACCTGCCGTTCCAGGACCAGATCGGCGGCCCGGAGTTCGCCGCGCTGCTGGTGGAGTTCAAGCACGACCTCAACGCCTACCTGGCGGCGCGGCCGGGCCGGCACCCGCGGACGCTGGCCGGCCTGATCGCGTTCAACAACGCGAACGCGGCCGTGGAGATGCCGTTCTTCGGGCAGGAGATCTTCGAGCAGGCGCAGGCCACCAACGGCGACCTGACCGACCCGGCCTACCTGGCGCAGCGCAGCACCGCGACCACGCTGGCCAAGCGCAGCATCGACGAGACGCTGGCCCGGCTGCACCTGGACGCGATCGTGGCACCGACCAACGGCCCGGCGTGGGTCACCCGGCTGCCCGGCGGCGACACGTTCGACCAGTTCGTCGCCTCGTCCACGCCGGCCGCGGTGTCCGGGTACGCGAGTGTGGCGGTGCCGGCCGGCTTCGACGGCCCGCTGCCGATCGGCCTGTCGTTCATCGGCGGCCGGTTCAGCGAGGCGTCGCTGGTCCAGCTGGCGTACGCGTTCGAGGCGGGCACCCAGGCACGGCGCGCGCCGGCGTTCATCCCGACGATCGGCTGAGGCATCCGCGGGTGGCCGGCCACGCGGTCGGCCACCCGCGGCCCGGGCCGGGCTGCGGCTCGGGTCGGGCTGCGGCTCGGGTCGGGCTGCGGCTCGGGTGCGGCTCGGCTCGGGTCGGGTTGCGGCTGAAGCTGGGCTGCGGATCAGGCCGAGTCGCGGATCACCAGATGCGGGGGGAAGACGCGGCTGGTGACCGGGCCGTCCGGGTCGGCGATCCGGTCCAGCAGGACCAGCGTCAGCGCCCGGGCCATCTCCTCCAGCGGCTGCGCCACCGTGGTCAGCGGCGGCCGGGCCTCGGTGGCGGCCACCGAGTCGTCGAAGCCGACGATCGCGACGTCCTGCGGCACCCGCAGCCCGCGCTCGGCCAGCACGGTCAGCACGCCGAGCGCCATCAGGTCGGAGGCGACGAACAAGCCGTCCGGCGGCTCGGTGCGGGCCAGCATGTCCTCCATCGCGGCGGCGCCGCCGCGGGTGGTGAAGTTGCCGAAGCCGACCAGGCTCTCGTCCGCCGGCAGCTGCGCGCTGGCCAGGCCCTCGCGGAAGCCGACCAGCCGGTCCTGCCCGGCCACCATGTCCTGCGGGCCGGCGATGGTGCCGATCCGGCGGCAGCCGCGGGCGACCAGGTGGGCCACCGCCATCCGGGCGCCGGCCGCGCTGTCCACGTCCACGTAGCTGATCGCCATCGGGGTCAGCGGCCGGGCCGAGAGGGCGGCCGGCAGGCCCTCGTCGATCAGCACCCGGGGCAGCGGGTCGGTGGCATGCGAGGAGATCAGCAGCGCGCCGTCCAGGTGCCCGTCACGCAGGTAGTCGAGCACCTGCTCCTGCGCCTTCTCGTCGTTGGCCAGCACCAGCACCAGTTGGATGTCGCGCTCCCGGACGATGCCGGTGACGCCGCGGACCATGCTGGCGAAGAACGGGTCGGAGAAGACCCGGCCCTCCGGCTCGGAGACGATCAGACCGATCGACCCGGTGCGCCGGGTGACCAGGCTGCGGGCGGCCCGGTTCGGCCGGTAGCCGGTCAGCTCGATCGCGGCGTTCACCACATCCCGGACGGACGGGCTCACCGCCGGCGAGTCGTTGATCACCCGGGACACGGTCGACTTGGACACCCCGGCGACCGCGGCGACCTCTTCCAGCGTGCGCGCCCGCTGGCTGGCTGAGCGCCCCATGGCGGCGGAGATCCCTCCCGGTCGGGTGCCGGCCGGAGGAGCCGGCCGGGGCAGCGGACCCGCATGCGCCGCGACACGGCCGCAGCCCGTGCGGGAACGCTCCCGAAGCTAGGGCCTGTCCGGGTACCGGTCAAGGCGACCGGCCGCCGTCATGTCACGGCGGGATGAACCCATGTGTCAGCTAAACGGAGCAGGTGTCTTGACCTATGTGCCTCACGCGTCTTACCGTCCAGCCTGGGAGCGCTCCCAAGACAGCCACGCCCATTCCGCTTCGGCGGCTGGCGCCCGGCCCGATCCCGGTGCGCCTGACCCAGGACAGGGAGGCATCCCGCCATGTCCGCAATCCCAGCGCGCCAGCTCCGGCCGCGCGTCCCGCGCCGGCTCGCGCTGCTGACCGCGGCCGCGACCTTCGTCGCCGTCGGCGCCGCCGCCACCTCGTCCGGTGCGGCTCCCGCGTCCGCCGCCGGGCTACCTGGTGCGGTGCCGGCCGCGGTGCCCGCCCCGCCGGCCGGCTTCACCACGGTCTGGAGTGACGACTTCAACGGCGCGGCGAACACCCCGGTCTCGTCCGCCAACTGGCTCTACGACCTCGGCACCAGCTACCCCGGTGGCGCGGCCAACTGGGGCACCGGCGAGGTCGAGACGATGACCAACAGCACCGCGAACGTGTTCCAGGACGGCGCCGGACGCCTGCAGATCAAGCCGATCCGCAGCGCGTCCGGGGCGTGGACGTCCGGCCGGATCGAGACCCAGCGCAACGACTTCCAGCCGCCGGCCGGCGGCAAGCTGCGGATCCAGGCGTCGCTGCAGCAGCCGAACGTCAGCGGCGCGGCGGCGGCCGGCTACTGGCCGGCCTTCTGGGCACTCGGCGCCCCGTTCCGGGGCAACTACACGAACTGGCCGATCGTCGGCGAGCTGGACCTGATGGAGGACATCAACGGGCTCAGCTCCGAGTTCGCCACCCTGCACTGCGGACCGAGCATCCCGGGCACCTGCAACGAGACCACCGGCATCGGCAGCGGCCAGCGGGCCTGCGCCGGCTGCCAGACCGGCTTCCACACCTACGCGCTGGAGTGGGACAAGAGCGTCTCGCCGGAGCAGCTGCGCTGGTACCTGGACGGCAACAACTTCTTCACGATCAGCCAGAACCAGGTGGACGCCAACTCCTGGACGCAGGCCACCAACCACGGGTACATGATCATCCTGAACGTGGCGATGGGCGGCGGCTTCCCGGCCGCGTTCGGCGGCGGACCGACCGGCTCGACCGTGTCCGGCGTGCCGATGCTGGTCGACTATGTCGCGGTCTACTCGGCCGCCGGCAATGGTGGCGGGGGCGGCGGCGGTGGCGGGGGCGGCGGCACCGCGTACGGGACGCTGCAGGCCGAGTCGTTCAACGCCCAGGGCGGTATCGCCACCGAGGCGACCACCGACGCCGGCGGCGGCTCGAACATCGGCTTCATCGCCAACGGCGACTGGGCCCAGTACAACAACATCGACTTCGGCTCCAGCGCCGCGCGCCAGTTCTCCGCCCGGGTCGCCTCCGGCGCCGCCGGCGGGGTGAGCGGGCTGGTCGAAGTGCGCCTGGACAGCCGGTCCAACGCGCCGATCGGCAGCTTCGCCATCGGCAACACCGGTGGCTGGCAGTCCTGGCGGACGGTGCCGGCCAACATCAGCGCGGTCACCGGCGTGCACACCGTGTTCCTCACGTTCACCAGCGGCCAACCGTCCGACTTCGTCAACGTCAACTGGTTCACCTTCGGCCACTGACGTCAGTTGCGGCCGGCCGGCCGGCTGGCGCGGCCCGGCTGGCTGGCTGGCGCGGTCCGGCCGGCTGGCCGGTGCGGGCCGGCCGGCCGGTGCGGTCTGGCCGGCCGCCCCAAGTGGCCCGCGGGGCCGGCGCGCCCGACGCCGGCCCCGCGGGCATCCCCCGTCTGCCGGCCGGCCCCCGGCCCCCGGCCGCCGCGTTGCCCGGCCCCCGGATCGCCCGGCCCTCGCGTGCCGCGGGCGGGACAGCGGCTAGCGTGTGGGGATGCGGTTGCCTACTGGGCTGGTGATCCAACATTCGGCCGGGGACGGGCTGGGCCGGCTCGGTGACTGGCTGCGCGAGGCCGGCCTGCTGCTGGACGTGCTGCGGCCGGACCAGGGGCAGGCCGTGCCGGCGGCGCTGGACGGGTACGCGGCGGTGATCGTGCTGGGCGGCGCCATGTCGGCCTGGGACGACGCGGCGGCGCCCTGGTTGCCGGCCACCCGCGACCTGCTGCGGGCCGCGACCGCCGCCGGCGTGCCGGTGCTCGGCGTCTGCCTGGGCGCGCAACTGCTGGCGTCCGCACTCGGCGGCCGGGTGGAGCGCGGCGGCAGCGGCCCGGAGATCGGCCCCGCGCTGATCGCCAAGCGGGATGTGGCCGCGCACGACAGGTTGTTCCGGCCGGTCCCGTTCACCCCGGACGTGCTGCAGTGGCACTGGGACGCGATCACCTCGCTGCCGCCGGACGCGACCCTGCTGGCGTCCTCGACCCGGTACCCGCACCAGGCCTTCCGGGTCCGCGAGCGCACCTGGGGCGTGCAGTTCCACCTGGAGACGACCGCCGACATGGTGCGCCGCTGGGCGGCCGAGGACGCCGCGGCGCTGGCCGACGTCGGCATCGACGTGGCCGCCCTGCTCGCCCGCCGCGACCTGGACGAGGTGCACGCCGACCTGGCCGAGGTCTGGCAGCCGTTCGCGGTCCGTTTCGTCGAGGTCGTCCGCGAGGCCGAGTACGCCGCCCGCGCCTGATCCCCTGATCCCTGCCCTGGGCCAGCCCGGCGGCAGGCCGAGCCCGGGTGGCCGCCGGGGGAGCCGGCGGGCCGGGCCGGTGGTGGACCAGCCAGACCGGGTAGCGGGTGGCGGCGGCAGCCCGGGTCCGGGGTGGGTCGGGGGAGTCGGCGGGTTGGGCCGGCGGTGGATCAGCCAGACCGGGTAGCGGGTCCCGGCGGCAGCCCGGGGTCCGGG
>Ga0307500_10000255_pt1 | contig 18286 bp, 15 predicted proteins | sample 14_S_MG_FD_201362 | JGI IMG/M metagenome (GOLD analysis project Ga0307500, IMG submission 201362) | Soil microbial communities from Populus trichocarpa stands in riparian zone in the Pacific Northwest, United States - 14_S | ecosystem: Environmental > Terrestrial > Soil > Riparian zone > Trees... | reverse complement strand
CCAGCGCGTCCACCCGGGCGGCGGTGGCCTCGACCTGCTCCCGCACGTCCGCGCCGCGGCCGGGCGGCAGCGCCTGCAGCCGCTGCTGCGCCGCCCGCAGCTGCCCGGTGCCGAGCAGCTCGGCGATCTCGCCGGCGCCGGCCACCCGCCGCTCGTCCACCGCGGCGAGCAGCGACACCGCCAGCGTGCCGGCGTCCACCGGGTCCAGCCCGAGGTCGGCGGCGTCGGCGGCGAGCACCCGGGCCGGCATCCCGGCCGCCGCCTGCGGCTCCAGCGCGGTGGCCAGCTCCCAGCGCAGCAGCGCCTCGACCCCGTCCGGCCGGGCCAGCTGGTCGAGCAGGACGGCCAGCACCGTGCTGGCCGCGGTCTTGCGCTCGTCGGCCCGGCCCTTGTCCACCTCGCGCTGCGCGGCCCGGACCGCCTCGGTGGTCAGCGCCGCGCCCGACGCCAGCCGGAAGCCGTCCCGGAGCCGGAAACCGGCCCGGACGTCCGCCGGGCCGAACACCGCCTCGACCGACAGCCGGCAGCCGAGCAGGCCCAGGTTGCGGGCCAGGTCGCGGGCCTTCGCGGTCGGCGGCGTGGCCGGCACCGGCCACGGCTCGACCACCCGCACCTGCGCCGCCCGCAGCGCGTCCCGGACGGTCGCGGCGTCCAGCAGCCCGGCCGAGCCGTCCACCAGCGCCTGCCCGGTGCCGCTGGTGATGTACGGGAAGGCCGCCGCCAGGGCCGCCACCTGCTGGCCGAGCCGGCGCCGGGCCGCGTCCCGGGCGGCCGCGCTACGCTCCCGCAGCGCCGCCGGGGTCAGCTCGCCGGAGCGCTGCAGCTCGGCGTGCCCGGCCAGCAGCGCGTCCGCCAGCTTGGCGAAGGCCCGTTGCTGCTTCAGCGCCCGCCAGTGCCGGACCACCTGGTCGACGTGCCGGTCGAACGGCGCCGCGCCGGCCAGCTCGGCGTGCGTCAGCGCATACCGGAGCAGCAGGTCCGGCGGCGGGACGTTGCCGCCGGCCCGGGCCGGCTCCAGCACCTGCCGCCGGTAGGTGTCCGGGTCGAACGGCATGGCGGCGGGCCGGGGCTATTCGCCGAGCGTGAGCCGGGCGACCGCGGCCCGGGCGGTCTGCACCTGCCGCTCGTCCAGCCCGCGGATGCGGACCTCGATGTTCAGGTCCTTGCGGGTGCTCAACTCGACCGCGTACACGGTCAGCACGCCGGTCTCGGTCATGCTGAACGTGACCTCGAGCGGCGAGCCGGCCGGCAGCGGCGGCAACCCGGTGATGAACCCCTCGGCGATCGGGTCGTTGTGCTCCAGCTCCGCGGACAGCCGGCTGCCGACCTGTTCGCGCACCTCGATCCGGACCGAGGTCTGGTCGTTGTCGACGGTGTAGAACGTCGCCGGCTCGGTGGTCGCCGGCAGCGCGTGGTTGGCCAGCAGGACGTGCGCCACGATCTCGCGCTCCCGCTTCGGGTCGGCGCTGTCGATCACGGTGACGCCGAACGCCCGCGGCACCACGCCGGTGACCACCTTCTCCGCCAGCGCGCGGACCTTGGCCGTGGTCAGGCCGAGCCGGTCGGCGACGTCCTCCACCGCCGCGTCGGACAGTGCGGCCGCACCGTCCGCGCCGTCCGCGGCCGGCAGGCTGACCTTGACCGACTCGATCAGCGCGAACAGCGCGGCGCCCTTGGCGACGGCGAGATCAGGGTCGTGCAGCCGGGGCTCGAAGCCGAACCGCTCGCGCAGGCTGGCCGCGACCGCCGGCATCCGGGTCGCCCCGCCGACCAGCAGCACGTCGTCGAACGTGGTCACGCCCAGCTCGGCGGCGGTCTGCACGGTCCGCTCGGTGATCTCGACGGTGCGCCGGAGCAGGTCGGACGTCAGCTCCTCGAACCGCTCCCGGGTCAGCTCGATCTTGGCCACCGCGCCGTCGAAGCGCAGGCTGTGCCGCCGCGCCTGGACGCTGCTGAGGTCCTTCTTCAGCTGCTCGGCGGTGTTCGCCAGCTCCTGCAGGAACTCCTCGTTGCCGCCCGGGTCGCTGCCCGGCTGCTCGGCGGTGAACTGCTCCAGCAGGTAGTCGACGATCTTCTCGTCCCAGTCGGCACCGCCGAGGTGATGGTCGCCGTCGGTGCACAGCACCCGGACGTCCTCGCCGGCCAGCCGGATCACGGTGGTGTCGAAGGTGCCGCCGCCCAGGTCGTACACCAGGATCGTGCGGTCCTGCCCGCTGGACAGGGACTCGTAGTGCAACGCGGCGGCCACCGGCTCGGGCACCACGTTCAGCACGTTCAGGCCGGCGATCACGCCGGCGTTGCGGGTGGCCTCCCGCTCGGTGACCCCGAAATAGGCCGGCACCGTGATCACCACGTCGTGGACCGGCTGCCCGGTCTCCTGCCCGGCCGCCGCGGCCAGGTCCTTGAGAATCAGCGCCGACACGGTCTCCGGGGTGTGCGTGGTGCCGTGGTGGACGAACTCGACGGTGCTGCCCATCTGCCGCTTCACCAGCGACACGACCAGGTTCGGCTCGAGTTTCGCCAGGTCTTTCGCGGTCCGCCCGACCACGACATTGTCCGGCGACTCGAAATAGACGACCGACGGCGTGGTGTCCTCGCCGAGGGCGTTCTTCGCGATCACCGCCCGGCCGGCATCGTCCACGTAGGCGATGCAGGAGTAGGTGGTGCCGAGATCAATCCCGTACGTCGTCATCAGATTCCTCGGCGGTCTGGGTCTGGTCGGTCTGTCTCGCCCGCCGGCTGGCTGTCGGCCGGTTCCTCGGCGGTCTGGGTGCGGTCGGTCCCGTCCGCCGGCCGGCCGTCTGTGGGCTGGCTGTCAGCTGGTTCCTCGGCGGTCCGGGCCTGGTCGGTCTGGTCCGCTGGCCGGTCGTCTGTGGGCTGGTCCTGCGCGGCCTGGCCGTTGTCGGCGGGCGGGGTGAACTGGTGGATGCGGGCCCGGACGGCGCGGCGGGTCCGGCCGGTCTCCCGGTCGCGCAGCCCGGCGGCCAGCACCTCGGCGATGGTGTTGTGCCGGGCCGGATCGGCGGTGGCGACGACGCTGGCCGGGGTGTGCACACCGGTCTCGAATACCGCCCCGGGCTCGGCCGCGACCACCTCGATGCCGCACCGGTCCAGGATCAGCTCCACGTCGTCGGCGAAGCTGGCGATGATCGGGCCGCCGCCGCGGGCCGCCTCGCGCCGCAGCGCGTCGTAGAGCCTGATCAGGTCGGCGATGACCGGCTCCAGAATCGCCTTCTGGGTGCCCTCTTTAAGGGTCTGGTTTTCCGCGTGCAGCCGGTCGATCACGCTTTCCCGGTGCGCTGATCTGCGGTGGAACTCCGAAACCTGTTGCTGCACCTCGGTGAGCCGGAGCAGTACCGCGTCCAGCACCTCGGCGGTTTCACTCTCGGCCGCCGGCACCGCCACCGGGGCGAGGTCGGCCGCGTCCACCGGTTCGGCCACGCCCGCCCTCCACCATCGCAGTCCGAGCACATCAGAAACCCCGACCGCGGGTTCCGGCCGCCAGGGGCTCCAAATCTTTCCGCTCAGCGCCGACCCGTCAAGGCCCTGATGCCGATCACCGCCGGCTGACCTTGAATTGGCCAGTCGATGTCCGGACGCCCAGGTCCAGCGAATTAGGATGGCGATATCGGAATCCAAATCCCATGCACCATCCGCCCGCGATTGGAACGTCCAGGTCAGGCGGCCGCCGGGGTGGCCCGTACGCTGCGCGCGGGTTCGGTCGGTCGGCGGTGGGGAGCGGCGGTGTCGCAGTCCGGGCAGGACGCGCCGGAGCAGGTGCGGGCGATGATGGCGGCCGACGAGGCGTCGCGGGCGCTGGGCATCTCGCTGGAGCGGGCCGGCGACGGCTGCGCCGTGGCCCGGATGACCGTACGGCCGGACATGGTCAACGGGCACGCGATCGCCCACGGCGGCGTCGTGTTCACGCTGGCCGACACCGCGTTCGCCGGCGCCTGCAACAGCTGGGGCCCGGTCACCGTGGCGGCCGGCGCGGCCATCGAGTTCCTGGCCCCGGTCCGGGTCGGCGACGAACTGGTGGCCGAGGCGCGGGTGCGCAGCCAGGCCGGCCGGCACGGCATCTACGACGTCACCGTCCGCCGGGCCGCCGAGGTGGTGGCCGAGTTCCGCGGCCGCAGCACCACGCTCCGCCGGAACCCACCCGGCGGGTGATAGTCGCAGACTTGTCGCTTATCCCCGGGGGCCAGTGGGTACTGTTCGGGCTGCCGTCGTCCCGAGGGGTGCCGATGACCGACCCGACCAGGCTCGGGATCGAGGAGTCCGACCGGCGGCTCAGCGACCCCTGCGGCGGGCTCGAATCGGTGCGGCCGCCCGCCGGAGCCGACCTGGCCGCGCGGCGGGCCGACGGTGCGGCCGCCGACGACCGCGTCCGGGCCACCGTCTCCGCGCGCCGGGTCGAGTCGCTGCGGCTCGACCCGCGGCTGCTCCGGCAGGACTCCGAATCGCTCGCGGCCCAGATCGTCGCCGCGGTCAACGCCGCCTTCGCCGCCCTGGCCGCCGAGCCGCCCGATGGTGCACCGGAGCCGGAGCCGGAGATCGACGCGCGGCCCGACCGGCCGGACGAGTCCGTACCCAGCATGGCCGCGTTCAGCCAGGCGATGAGCGACGTGCTGGCCCGGATGCGCGCGGCCGGGCACTGACTGCGAGCCTGCTCAGGTCATGGCCAGCAGGCCGACCGCAGCGGCGGCAGCGCCCAGGCCGACGAGCTGGCCGCGGTGGATGCGTTCGGCGAGCACGGCGCGGGCGAGCAGGACCGTGCCGGCCGGGTAGAGGGCGGTGATCACGGCGACGACGGCGAGGTCCCCGCTGCGGGCGGCGAGCAGAAACAGCAGGTTCGCCACCGAGTCCAGCACACCCGCGGCGGTCGACATCGCGTACGCGGGCCGCTCGGAGCCCAGCGTGCGGTACATCAGCCCCGCCGCGCCCAGGGCGACAGCCGAGGAGACCGCCCGGCCCACGATCAGCGGAGCCACCCCGCTGTCGGACGGCGCCTGGTGCAAGAAGATCAGCTGCAGGGCGATGGCGGCGCCCGCCCCGAATGCCAGCAGCAGCGCGGCACCTGCGGGGCGCGCCGAGCCCGCGCCCGGTCCGGCGCTGACCAGCACCACCGCGACCAGCGCGAGCGGCAGACCTATCAGTCCGGCGGCAGCCAGCTGCTCACCCTGCAACAGACCCACGCCGACCGGCAGCGCGGCGGACACCAGCGCGGTCACCGGCGACAGCACGCTCATCGGACCGATCGCCAGGGTGCGGTAGAGCAGGGCCAACGCGGCTGCCGAGGCGACCCCCGACGCGGCGCCCCAGCCGAGGGCACCGGCGCTGAACGAGGCGCCGAGAAACGGCCACAGCAGCACCTCGACCGCGAGGCTGGCTGGGGCCGCGATCACCACCGTCCGCAGCACATGAGCCTGACGGGCGCCCAGGCCGCCGAGGAAGTCGGCGCCCCCGTACGCGAGTGAGCTGCCCACGGCCAGCAGCAGAGCGATCACGGCACATCCCTTGCTCATCCTCGGAACGACCGGACGGTACAGTGGATTGACCGGTTGGTGTCAACCAAACGACCGCACAGTGCATTCGAATGGTCCAGCGGCGGGGATGGTGATCAGATGGCCGAGACGGCCACAGCGCTACGGACGGTCGCGCACAACGTCCGGGCGGCCCGCACCCGCGCGGGCCTGTCCCTGGAGGAGCTCAGCCGGCGCTCCCAGGTCAGCAAGGGAGCCCTGGTGGGACTGGAGAAGGCCCAGGGCAACCCGAACCTGGCCACCCTGGTCCGGTTGGCTGACACCCTCGGTATCTCGGTGTCCGCCCTGATGCAGGGACCGCCCGAAGGCCGCGTCCGGGTGGTGGCCGCCGACGCCGTGGCACCAATGTGGACCGGAGCGCGGGGCAGCGAGGCCCGGCTCCTGCTGACGACCGCGGGCCCGGCCCCGGTCGAGGTCTGGCGCTGGCGACTGGAACCGGACGAGGAATACCCCAGCCACCCCCATCAGGCCGGAGTCGTGGAAACCGTCAGCGTCATCGCCGGCCGGATGACCCTGGTCGTCGACGGCACCGAGCACACGGTCAGCTCTGGACAGACCGCCACGTTCGACGGCGACACCCCGCACACCTACCGTGGCTCGGGCACCGAAACCTGCCGCCTGATCATGACGGTGCACCTGCCGCCCGGCCCGGCTCCGGCAACCTGACCTGCGCACCCACGAAGGCGACACGTCATCCCGGCCAGGGCCGCCTGCCGGGCCAGGGCTGCCTGCCGGGCCAGGGCTGCCTGCCGGGCCAGGGCTGCCTGCCGGGCCAGGTCCGCGTGACGACGGGTCGGACGTCACCACAGGCCGGGCGTCACCACGGGTCGGACGTCACCACGGGTTGGGCGTGAGGACGGGTCGGGCGTCGGGACGGGTCGGGCGTCGGGACGGGTCGGGCGTCGGGACGGGTCTGTGTCAGGACGGGGCGGGGAGCAGGCAGCGGACGGCGGTGAGGGTGCCGGTCAGGCTGGTCGGGCCGGCCGCGTACGGGACCAGGACGACCGAGCCGCGGCGCAGCGGGAGGCGGCCGGCCGCGGTGTCCAGGTCGCCGGCGCCGGTCAGGACGATCAGTACCGCGAACTCCGGCTCGAAGCCGGTCGGCCCGGCCCGATCCCCGGCCCGATCCCCGACTCGATCCCCGGCTGGGTCCCCGGCCGGGTCCCGGGGCGGGTCCCCAGTCGGGGACTCGGTCCGCGCGACGTGCTCGGCGCGGAAGTAGCGGTCGGCGGCCGGCGGGAAGAGCCGGGTCACTCCGGGCTGCGGGCCGGGGCGGCCGGGGGCCAGCAGCTCGGCGAGCCGGGCAGCCGGCCAGCCGGACCGGTCCAGGGCGCTGAGCGCGGTGTCGACGCTGAGGCCGAGGTGGCCGGCGGTGTCGCCGGCGCCGACCCACTCCAGGAAGATCGAGAAGTCGGTCGGCTCCTGCAGCTCGACCAGGGTGACGCCCGGGCCGATCGCGTGCGGGAGGCCGCCGGGCACCAGCACCGTGTCGCCGGCGCGCACCCGCACCTGGTTCAGCGCGGCCAGCATCGCCGGCACGTCCTGGCCGTCCACCCAGGTGCGCACCTGCCCGGCGCTGACGTCGGCGCGGAAGCCGAGATAGACATCGGCACCGCCCGGCGGGTCGGTGGCCACCACGTACCAGGCCTCGGTCTTGCCGAACCGGCAGCCCAGATGCCGGCTGGCGAAGTCGTCGTCCGGGTGGAAGTGCACGAACAGCCGCTCGGCCGTGTCCAGCAGCTTGACCAGCAGCGCCGGCTGCGGGCCGAACGCGGCCACCTGTGCCGGGCCCAGGTACGCCGCCGGGTCGGCCCGGATGTGCGCCCGCAGCGGCTGCCCGTCGGCCAGCACGGTCAGCCCCTCGCCGCCGCCGGCCACGGTCTCCGTGGTGGACGCGACGAAGTCCTCCGGCACGTCGTCGCGGGTGTGCGGCCCGCCGCGCAGCGCGGCGATGCCGGCGCCGCCCCGGTACGGCCGGTGGACCGGCTGGTTCGGGCCGAGCAGGATGGGCGCCAGAGGTTGGTCGGCCACACCGCTCCCTTCGAGCTCGGACCGGTCAGGGAAGCCGGCACGCTGAACCGGACCCGACCATCGTGCACCCCGGCCGGAAGTGCCGCCTGCCGCAGCCACCGCGGGTCGCACCTCGCCGGGGTCGTCCCGGTCGGCGCCCGCCCGCCGCCGAGGCCCAGCTGCCCTGCCCGTCCTTGATCCAGTGTGCTGCCGGTCCGGCGGCCGCCGGGCCGGGCCGCTCCGCCTGTCCTTGACCCAGTGTGCTGCCGGTCCGGCGGCCAGGCTCTGGGCATGCGGGACCCGGCCGGCCCGCCCGTCCTTGATCCAGTCTGCTGCCGGTCCGGCGGCTAGGCTCTGGGCATGTCCGGTTCGCTGCCGTCCAGCGCGTTCACCGACCGCCTCGCCCGGGCCCGGAAGGTGGCGGCCGAGCGCGGTGTGGACGCGCTGCTGATCACGCCCGGGGCCGACCTGCGCTACCTGGTCGGGTACCAGGCGATGCCGCTGGAGCGGCTGACCTGCCTGGTGCTGCCGGCCGGCGCCGACCCGGTGCTGGTCGTCCCGCTGCTGGAACGGCCGGCGGCGCTGGCCTCGCCGGCCGCCGAGCTGGGCCTGGAGATCCGCGCCTGGGACGAGACCGATGACCCGTTCGCGCTGGTCGCCGGCCTGCTGGGCCCGGGCAGCGGGCCGCGGCTCGCGGTGGCCAACCGGATGTGGGCCGAGCAGGTGCTCCGGTTCAGCGCAGCGATACCGGGTGCGGATATCAGCCTGGCCGGCGCGGTGCTGCACGACCTGCGGCTGCACAAGAGCGCCGAGGAGGTCGAGGCGCTGTTCCGGGCCGGCGCCGCGATCGACGCGGTGCACGCCCGGATGGGGGAGTGGCTGCGCCCGGGCCGCACCGAGGCCGCGGTCGGGCGGGACATCGCCGACGCCATGGTCGCGGCCGGCCACGAGGTGGCCAGCTTCACGATCGTCGCCTCCGGACCGAACGGCGCCAGCCCGCACCACCACCTGTCCGACCGGGTCATCCAGTCCGGCGACCCGGTGGTGGTCGACATCGGCGGCGCCATGCCGGACGGCTACTGCTCCGACTGCACCCGCACCTACCTCGCCGGCGGCGAGCCGACCGACGAGTTCGCCGCGTACTACGAGGTGCTGCGGCAGGCGCAGCAGGCCTCGGTGGCGGCGGTCCGGCCGGGCGTCCCGGCCGAACGGGTGGACGCGGCCGCCCGGGAGCCGATCGCGGCCGCCGGCTACGGGGCGTACTTCGTGCACCGCACCGGCCACGGCATCGGGCTGGAGGAGCACGAGGACCCGTACATCGTGGCCGGCAACACCGAGCCGCTGGCGCCCGGGATGGCGTTCAGCATCGAGCCGGGCATCTACCTGCCCGGCCGGCACGGCGCGCGGATCGAGGACATCGTGGTCTGCACCGAGACCGGCGTGCGGCCGCTGAACCTGGCGCCGCACGAGCTGGTCCGGCTCTGACCGCGGCCGGTTCGGTGATCCCGCCGGCACCGCGGCGGGACAGGAGAGGAGCTGGGCCATGCCGGTCGACCGGATGCTGCCGACGCCGGAAGCCGAAGCGCTGCTGGAGCTGACCCGGGACCTGGCCGAGGCCGAGCTGCGGCCCCGGGTGGCCGGGTACGAGCGGCGGGCCGAGTTCCCCCGCGAGGTGTTCACCACGCTGGGCAAGGCCGGCCTGCTCGGCCTGCCCTACCCGGAGCAGGACGGCGGCGCCGGTCTGCCGTACGAGGTGTACCTGCAGGTGGTCGAGGAGCTGGCGGGCGCCTGGCTGGCCGTCGGGCTGGGCGTCAGCGTGCACACGCTGTCCGCGTACCCGGTCGCCGCGTACGGCACGCCGGAGCAGCGGGCGGAGCTGCTGCCCGGGCTGCTCGGCGGCGAACTGCTGGGCGCCTACTGCCTGTCCGAGCCGCAGTCCGGCTCGGACGCCGCGGCGCTGTCCACCAGGGCGGTCCGGGACGGCGACGACTACGTGCTGACCGGCACCAAGGCCTGGGTCACCCACGGCGGCCGGGCCGACTACTACGCGATCATGGCCCGCACCTCGGACGACGGCGCCCGCGGCATCTCCTGCCTGCTCACCCCCGCCGACACGGCCGGGCTCAGCTCGCAGCCGCCGGAACGCAAGATGGGCATGGCGTCCAGCCCGACCGCGGGGCTGGTGCTGGACGGCGCCCGGGTGCCGGCCGGCCGGCTGATCGGCGCCGAGGGCGACGGTTTCCGGATCGCGATGGCCGCCCTGGACGGTGGCCGGCTCGGCATCGCCGCCTGCGCGGTCGGTGTGGCCCAGGCGGCGCTCGACTACGCGGTGGCGTACGCCCGGGAGCGGCGCCAGTTCGGCCAGCCGATCGTCGAGTTCCAGGGCCTCGCGTTCCTGCTCGCCGACCTGGCCACCCAGGTCGAGGCCGGCCGGGCGCTGTACCTGGCGGCGGCCCGGCGCCGCGACGCCGGCCGGCCGTACCGCACCCAGGCGGCGATGGCCAAACTGTTCTGCTCGGACATGGCGATGCGGGTGACCACCGACGCGGTGCAGGTGCTCGGCGGCTACGGCTACGTCGAGGACCACCCGGTGGAGCGGTGGATGCGCGAGGCCAAGGTGCTGCAGATCGTGGAGGGCACCAACCAGGTACAGCGCCTGGTGATCGGCCGCGCGCTCGGGCAGCCCTGACCCCGGGCCGGCCCGGAGATCCGACCCCGACGAGCCCCGAGCCCCGAACGAGCTCCGACACCCGGCCCGGACCAAGCCCGGAGATCCGAGCCCGACGAGCCCCGAGCCCCGAACGAGCTCCGACACCCGGCCCGGACCAAGCCCGGAGATCCGAGCCGACCGGGGCGGCGCCCGGCCAGCCGGCACCGTCGCGGGCCGGCCGGCCGGTACCGTCGTGGCATGGAGGAGCTGGACCGGCTGATCGTCCGCGAGTTGTGCGCCGACGGCCGGCTCAGCTACACCGACCTGGCCGAGCGGGTGGGGCTGTCGGTGTCGGCGGCGCACCAGCGGGTCCGGCGGCTGGAGCAGCGCGGGATCATCCGCGACTACGCGGCCCGGATCGACCTGGAAACGCTGGGCCTGCCGCTGACCGCGTTCGTCTCGATCAAGCCGATCGACCCCGCCGCCCCGGACGACGCACCCGACCGGCTGGCCGGGCTGGCCGCGATCGAGGCCTGCCATAGCGTCGCCGGCGAGGAGAGCTACATCCTCAAGGTGCGGGTGGCCAGCCCCGGCGCGCTGGAGTCGCTGCTGCAGGAGATCCGCGCCGCGGCGAACGTCTCCACCCGCACCACGGTCGTGCTCAGCACGCCGTACGAGGACCGGCCCCCGCCGATATGAGCCGGCCCTTCGAGATGAGCCGGCCCACCGACGTGCGCGGCCTGCCGCGAGCGGGCCTGCCGAGATGACCGGGCTGCCGAGATGAGCGGGCCTGCCGGGATGAGCGGGGCGGGCGTGATCGCCGTGCTGGGCGAGGCGGTGGTGGACCTGGTCGAGCAGGCGCCGCAGGTCTACCGGGCGCATCCGGGCGGCAGCCCGCTGAACGTCGCGGTCGGGCTGGGCCGGCTCGGCCAGCCGACCGTGCTGCACGCCCGGCTCGGCGCGGACGCGTTCGGGCCGATGTTCCGCCGGCACCTGGCCGCCAGCGGCGTCGACGGCGGCGGGCTGGTCGCCGCCGCCGAGCCGAGCACGCTCGCCGTCGCCTCGATCGGCCCGGACGGCTCGGCCAGCTACGACTTCTGGACCGCCGGCACCGCCGACTGGCAGTGGACCGCCGCCGAGCTCGCCGCCGTTCCCGGCCCGGACGCGGTCGCCCTGCACACCGGCTCGATGGCGCTGGAGGTCGAGCCCGGGGCCAGCGCGATCGTGGACCTGCTGCGGCACGAGCGGGACCGTGGCGCGGTGACGATCTGCTACGACCCGAACGTCCGGCTGGCCCGGGAGGGGCCGGTCGCGGTCGGCCGGGCCCGGGTCCGGGTCGTGCTGGGGCTCGCCGACCTGGTCAAGGTCAGCGCCGACGACCTGGGCTGGCTGCACCCGGACGAGGACCCGCGGGACGTGGCGCTGCGCTGGGTGGGCGGCGGTGGCCCGGCGCTGGCGGTGGTCACGCTGGGCGGGGCCGGCGCGCTCGCGGTCACCGCCGGCGGGGTGTACCGCCAGGTACCCGCGCCGCCGGTGGACGTGGTGGACACGGTCGGCGCCGGCGACGCGTTCATGTCCGGCCTGCTGGACGCGCTGGCCACCGCGGGCCTGCTCGGCCCGGGCAGCCGCCCGGCCCTGGCCGGCCTGACCGCCGCCGACCTGGACGGCCTGCTCAGCCATGCCGCGCTGGTCGCCGCGATCACCTGCACCCGCCCCGGCGCCGACCCGCCCACCCGCGCCGACCTCGACACGCTCAGCCCAGCCAGCTAGCCCACCGCGGCCGCCGTCCCAGCCAGCCGCCGTCCCGCCGGCCAACCCGGGCCCGGCCAAGCCGCCCCGTCCCAACCGATCGCCCCGTCCCAGCAGGCCACCCCGTCCCAGCCAGTCGTCGTCCCGCCGGCCAACCCGTCCCAACCGATCGTCCCGTCCTAGCCAGTCGCCCCGTCCCAACCGGTCGCCCCGTCCTAGCCGGTCGCCCCGTCCCAGCCAGCCGCCGTCCCGCCGGCCAGCCGGGACCCGGGCCCGGGCAGCGGCCGGCAGTCCGGCGGGCCGCTCAGGTGAGGTCGACCAGTTGGTCGCAGTACGAGTCGCCGGCCCGCACGGCGGCCCCGCCGGCCCCGGCACCGGTGTGGTCGAGGCCCCGGTCGTAGCCGGCCAGCCAGGCCCGGGCCGGGCCCGGGTGGCCGGCCGGGTCGGCCAGCGGCAGGTCCAGCCCGAGGATGGTCGCGCCCCGGGCCACGTACAGCCGCAGCCGGCCGGGCTCGGTCCGGATGTAGCCGACGACGCCGGGCACGGCGCCACCGGCCGGGTCGTCGGGATGCCAGGCCGGGTCACCGACCAGGTCGCCGAGCAGCGCGTCGGCCAGGTCGTCGTCGGTCAGCCGGGCCCGGTCGCCGACCCAGCTCAGGTAGGCGGTGGCGTTCACGGCCAGGTCGGCGAACTCGTCCCGCGGCGCCGGCGGCAGGATCCGCGCCAGGTACGGCTTGTCGGCCACCTCACGCAGCACGGTCAGCACCGCGGCCAGCGTGTCGGGCCGGTCCAGGTCGACCGCGAGCACCGGGTGGACGCCCTGGCCCGGCCCGGCCGGCTCGAGGAACGCCCGGGTCTGCCCGGGGCCCCGCTGCACCAGGCCGCGCAGCCGGGGACCGTCCCGGGGCCCGGTCAGGTACCGGCGCAGCCCGAGCATCAGGTGCCGGAACCGCAGGTCAGCGTCAGCAGCGGCGTCGGCGGTCGACGTCACCACCGGCCCGCGGTGCCAGCCGGCCAGCCGGCCGGCCGGTGATCGCGGGCCGGTCCCGCCGCCCGGAGGCCGGCTGGCCGGCCGGCTGGGCGGGTGCCTCGTCCGGCGGCGCCCGCCGGCATCCGTAACTCAGTCCACAGCCACCGCATAGCCCGTCAGCCCCCCGGAACCGACCCGCCGATATGGAGCGCCAATTGTCGAGGCGGTGCGACACGCCGACAAGAGTCATCGCATGTTTGACATACGAACGGCGGACGCGAAACCGGTCAGGCCAGGCCGGACGGCGCCGCGCCGGTGACCGCCGCGAGCCGGCCGGGGCCGGCGTGCTCGGCCCACCACTGCTGACCGGCCGGCGGCAGCGTCCGGATCGGGTCGTAGTACTCGTAGCTGCGGGTGAGCGCGTCCGGGTCGGTGCGCTCCAGGCCGGTGCGGTAGTTCTTGGTCCAGTACGAGATGCCGCGCTCCCGGTCGTACGACTCGAGCTGGTGCACCCAGCGCTTGCCGACGTACGGCACGTCGCAGACCAGTCGCGGGGTGGCGAACCCGGGCAGGTAGCCCATGATCGCGTGCTGCAGCTCCTGCGCCTCGGAGACCGCCAGCCGCCAGTGCTCGGCGGCCGGGATCATGTCGCAGAGGTAGAAGTAGTACGGCATGATGCTGGCCTCGTCGAGCAGGGCGAAGCACAGATCGAGCAGCGCGGCGGGGGAGCTGTTCACCCCGCGCAGCAGTACGCCCTGATTGCGCACGTCCCGCACGCCGGCCGCCAGCATCGCCTCGGCCGCCCGGGCCACCAGCGGGGTGACCTGCTGCGCGGCGTTCACGTGGGTGTGGATCGCCAGCGAGACGCCGCGGCCGCGGGCGGTGCCGGCCAGCCGCTCCATCCCGGCCCGCACCTCGTCGGTCAGCCAGTGCTGCGGCAGCCCCATCAGCGCCTTGGACGCCAGCCGGATGTCGCGCACCGACTCGACCTCCAGCAGCCGGGCCACGAACGACTCCAGCCGCGGCCAGGGCATGTTGGCCACGTCGCCGCCGGACACCACCACGTCCCGGACGCCCGGGGTGCGGTGCAGGTAGTCGATCATCGCGTCCAGCCGGTCGACCGGCTTGAGGCTGAACTTCAGCTTGGCCACCTGCGGGGTGGAGGTGCCGACCAGGTCCATCCGGGTGCAGTGCCCGCAGTACTGCGGGCAGGTGGGCAGCAGCTCGGCCAGCACCTTGGTGGGGTAGCGGTGGGTCAGCCCCTCGACCGCCCACATCTCCGCCTCGTGCAGCGAGTCGCGGCTGGAGTAGGGGTGGGACGGCCAGTTCGGGTCGCGGTCGGAGAACACCGGCAGCATGTAGCGCCGGACCGGATCCGCGTACAGCGCGTCGGTCAGCGACCCGGGGCCACCGGGGGTGACCCCCGGGGCCATCGTGTTGATCATCTGCGGCGGCAGCAGCAGTGACATGGTGGCCCGTTCGGCCTGGTCACGCTGCATGTCCTGGTAGAACCCGTCAGCCAGCAGGTCGCCGTAGACGGCCTGCAACTGCTTCACGTTCTTCACGCAATGCGACCGCTGCCACTGGACGTCGGCCCACTGCTCGGCGGTCACGTCACGCCAGCCGGGCAGCCGGCGCCAGTCCGGCTCGACCAGCGGCTGCCGGCGGTAGAGGTACGGCTGGTCGGTCACGGTGCTCCTCCTCCGGCCTGCCCGCAGGCCCCTGACGGCTTTCGCGACGGAACCCACACTGGCAGGATGAACGCAAGGCCTGCGCTCATACTAGCCTGAGGCCGTAGTTTCTTTCGTGTCCGATCGTTGTTACGACAAGAGGTCCTCCGTGATCGTTCGTGTTGCGTCATCTCCGATCGGCCTGCACCGGGTGGTCGAGCCGGCCGGCGTGCTGCCCCAGGCCGCCTGGCGGCTCGACCCGCGGCCGGACATCTGGCCCGACGAGGTGCGGATCAGGGTGCAACGCCTCAACCTGGATGCCGCGTCGTTCCGGCAGCTCGCCGAGGAGCACGGCGGCGACGGGGGCGCCGTCCGCGACCGGGTGCTGTCGATCGTGGCCGAGCGCGGCAAGATGCAGAACCCGGTGACCGGGTCCGGCGGCATGCTGGTCGGCGTCGTGGCCGAGGTCGGCCCGGACTCGCCGCTCGGCCTGTCGGTCGGCGACCCGGTGGCCACGCTGGTCTCGCTCACGCTGACCCCGCTCGCCCTCACCGACGGCCTGGCCGGCTGGGACGGCCGCGGCGAGCAGGTCCCGGCGGACGGCCACGCGATCCTCTTCGGCCGCTCGATCGCCGCGAAGCTGCCCGGCGACCTGCCCGCCCCCCTCGCCCTGGCCGCGCTCGACGTCTGCGGCGCCCCCGCGCTCACCTCGCGGGTCGTCAGCGGTTACGCCGCCCCGCCGCGCGGGAGCGGCCCATCGGTGGCGGTCCTCGGGGGCGGCGGGAAGTCGGGTTCCCTGTCGCTGGCCGCGGCCAGGCGCGCCGGGGCGACCCGGCTGGTCGGGGTGGTCCCGCACGAGGCCGAGGCGGCGGCACTGCGCACCGCCGGGCTGGCCGACGAGGTGGTGATCGCCGACGCCCGCGATCCGGTCGGCCTCGCCGCCGCCGTCGGCGAGCCGGTCGACGTTACGGTGGTCTGCGTGGACGTCCCGGGTTGCGAGGGCGGCGCGATCCTGGCCACCCGGCCGGGTGGCACGGTCGTGTTCTTCTCGATGGCCACCTCGTTCCCGGCCGCCGCGCTCGGCGCCGAGGGGTTGGCCGCCGACGTGACGATGCTCGTCGGCAACGGCTTCGTCCCCGGCCACGCCGACCTCACGCTTGAGCTGATCCGCACCGACGCCGGCGTCCGCGGCCTGTTCGAGTCCCGGCTGTAGGAGGCCCGGTGTTGACGATGTACCAGGGTGGGCGGGTCTATTCGCCGGCCGGCCCGGCGACGGCGCTGCTGGTGGACGACGAGTTGGTGCGCTGGGTCGGCACCGACCCGGCCGCGGCCGGCGCCCCGGCGACGGCCCGGGTGGTGGACCTGGCCGGCGCGCTGGTCACTCCGGCCTTCGTGGACGCGCACGTGCACGCCACGTCCGCCGGCCTCGCGCTGACCGGCCTCGATCTGTCCACAGTAGACTCCGCCGCCGCGCTGCTGGCCGCCGTGGCGGCCCGGGCCAAGGCCGGCACCGGCACGATCGTCGGCCACGGCTGGGACGAGACCGGCTGGCCGGAGGGCCGGCCGCCGACCCGGGCCGAGCTGGACCGCGCCGCCGCCGGCGCCCGGGTCTACCTGTCCAGAGTGGACATCCACTCGGCCCTGGTGTCCTCCGCGCTGCAGGACGCGGTGCCCGGGGTGGCCGGCCTGGCCGGCTACGCCGAATCCGGTCAGCTCAGCCGGGACGCGCACCACGCGGTGCGCCGGGCGGTCTGGGCCGGTCTCACCCCCGGGCAACGGCAGGACGCGCAGCGGGCCACCCGCCGCCGGGCCGCCGAACTCGGCGTGGGCAGCCTGCACGAGCTGGCCGGGCCGGACATCTCCTCCGCCGACGACCTGTCCGCGCTGATCGAGCTGGCCAGCGCCGAGCCGGGGCCGGACGTGGTGCCGTACTGGGGTGAGGTCGGCGGCGCCGCGCAGGCGCATGAGCTGGGCGCGGTCGGCGCGGCCGGCGACGTGTTCGCGGACGGCTCGCTCGGTTCCCGCACCGCCTGCCTGTCCAGCCCGTACGCCGACGACCCGGGCAACTCCGGGCACGCCTACCTGGACCCGGCGACGATCGCCCGGCACACCGAGGAGTGCACCCGGGCCGGCCTGCAGGCCGGCTTCCACGCGATCGGCGACGTGGCCGTCCGCACCGTGGTCGAGGGGTTCGCGGCGGCGGCCGAGGCGGTCGGGCTGCCCGCGTTCCGGGCCGCCCGGCACCGGATCGAGCACGTCGAGCTGATCGACGCGGCGGCCGCCGCCGAGCTGGCCCGGCTCGGCGTGATCGCCAGCGTGCAGCCGCTGTTCGACGCGCTCTGGGGCGGCGATGCGGGCATGTACGCGCAGCGGCTGGGGGTCGCCCGGTCGCTGGCCAGCAACCCGTTCGGCAGCCTGGCCCGGGCCGGCGTGCCGCTGGCGTTCGGCTCGGACGTGCCGGTCACCCCGCTCGGCGCCTGGGAGGCGGTCCGCGCGGCGGTCTGGCACCACGTCGAGGCGGAGCGGATCGACGTCGGTACCGCCTTCGCCGCGCACACCACCGGCGGCTGGCTCGCCGCTGGCGCTCCGGACAACGCCGGCACGCTCACCCCCGGCGCCCCCGCCACCTTCGCCGTCTGGGACGCGCCCGGCGACCCGCTGCCCGACATCACCCTGGACGGACCGCTGCCGCGCTGCCTGCGCACGGTCGTCCGCGGCGCAACCGTGTACGAAGTGGAGGGTCAGTGATGGCGTCCAAACTCGGGCTCGACGCGCGGGTGGTACGGAAGGCCCGCAAGCTGGCGGCGGCAGCGGCCGAGCCGGTGATCGAGCTGGCCCGCACCCACACCACCACCTCGGTCGAGCGGGCCACGCTCCGGCTGGCCGGGCTGTCCGGCGCCGACCCGGCGTACGAGGGCGGCTCCCGGCCCTGGGCGAACACGGTCGTGGACGCGGTCCGCGAGCAGGTCGGGCTGGAACACGGGGTGGCGCTGCCGGTCTGGCACGCGCTGCGCGCCGGCGGCCACGCCGACCTGCACGAACTGGCCGCGAAGACGGCCGCCGGCTCGGTCCGGTACGCGCTCCCGGCCGGCAAGGACGCCGAGCGGGCCCGCCGCGCCGCCCGCCGCGCCGTGGCCACCGGTCTGTCCACAGTGGACCGCCGCCGCCGGGAACGGGACCAGTTGGTGCGCAAGCTCGGCGACCCGCCGCGGCAGCCGTGGATCTACCTGATCGTGGCCACCGGCGACATCTACGAGGACATCCCGCAGGCGCAGGCCGCCGCCCGCGAGGGCGCCGACGTGGTCGCGGTGATCCGCTCCACCGGGCAGTCCCTGCTGGACTACGTGCCCGAGGGCGCGACCCGGCAGGGCTACGCCGGCACGTACGCCACGCAGGAGAACTTCCGGCTGATGCGGGCCGCGCTGGACGACGTGTCCCGCGAGGTGGGCCGGTACGTCCGGCTGACCAACTACGCCAGCGGCCTGTGCATGCCGGAGATCGCCGCGCTGGCCGGCCTGGAACGGCTGGACATGATGCTCAACGACTGCATGTACGGCATCATCTTCCGGGACATCAACCCGCAGCGGACGTTCATCGACCAGCGGTTCGCCCGGATGGTGCACGCCCGCGCCGGCATCATCATCAACACCGGCGAGGACAACTACCTCACCACCGCCGACGCGGTCGACGCCGC
>Ga0307500_10000254_pt1 | contig 18416 bp, 1 predicted proteins | sample 14_S_MG_FD_201362 | JGI IMG/M metagenome (GOLD analysis project Ga0307500, IMG submission 201362) | Soil microbial communities from Populus trichocarpa stands in riparian zone in the Pacific Northwest, United States - 14_S | ecosystem: Environmental > Terrestrial > Soil > Riparian zone > Trees... | reverse complement strand
GGGCCGACCCGTCGGCCCGGACGGAACCGTCCGGCGCGGTGGCGGGTCCGGTGGCACCGGTGGCCCGGTGCCGGGCCGGGGCGGCGGGCCGGGGGGCGGCGATGGCGGCGGGCCGGGCGGTGGCCCGGGCCTGCGGAACCGCACCGGCGGCTCCGGGCAGTCCGGACTGTCCATTGGGGACAGACCGCCGGGCGTCGCGCACCAGCGGGCCGACGCCGCGCTGGAACGGCTCTACCGGGAGCGGGCCGAGCAGGAGGCCCGGCTCGCGGCCCGGAACGCCGACCTGGCCGCACGCCAGGCCGCCCAGGACGCGGCCGAGGCCGCCCGCGACGCGGCCGAGGCCGCCCGCGACGCGGCCGAGGCCGCGCGGAAGGCCACCGCCGGAACCCCGGAGACCGGCACGTCGACACCGGAACCGTCCGCAGCAGACACTCCGGCCGGCGCGGGGGCCGGCGGCCGGACGCCCGCTCCCGCGCAGGTCGACAGCGCGACCGGCGCCCCGGGAACGGGGGTACCGGAGCCGGCCGGTGCGCCGCAACCCCGGCTGCGGCTCTCGCCGCCGCCGGCCGGCGGCCTGACCGGCGAACCGGCCCGGCTGCAGCACTGGCCCCCGTCGCAGTTGGCGGGGCCGGCCACACCGCCCCGGCTGCAGCTCTGGCCACCGCCGCCGACGGCCGGGATCGCTGCCCGGGCCGAGGCGGACTGGCAGCAGCACCTGCAGGATCTGCGGGAGAAGTCCGGGGGCGCCGCGGGTGAGGTCGGCGACGTGCCGCTGGCGCTGGCGCGGCAGCACGTCCGTGACTTCGTGCAGGATGCGGTGCGGGACGCGGCGGCCGACTACCGCGGCCGCCCGGACCTCGACGCGCTGACCGTCCACGTGCGACAGGCGCAGGCCCGGGCATTGCAGGACGCCTGGGCGGAGGTGTTCGATCTGGCCGGGGTGGATGCCGGGGCGCTGGCCGCGCGGGGGATCGCGGTGTTGCCGGCGGGCGGGGTGGCGGTGCCGGGGCTGCCGGAGCCGGCCGCGGTGGCCGGGCAGGCGCACGCCGAAGCGCAGTGGCAGCAGCACCTGCAGGATCTGCGGGAGAAGTCCGGGGGCGCCGCGGGTGAGGTGGGTGATGTGCCGCTGGCGCTGGCGCGGCAGCACGTCCGTGACTTCGTGCAGGACGCGATGCGGGACGCGGTGGCGAGCTACGGTGGCCGGCCGGACCTCGACGCGCTGACCGTCCACTTGCGACAGGTGCGGGCCCGGGCGGTGCAGGACGCCTGGGCCGAGCTGCTCGACCTCGCCGGTGCGGACACCGGCGCGCTGGCCGCGCGCGGCATCCCGGTGCTGCCGGCCGGTGGCGTGGCGGTGCCCGGGTTGCCGGTGCCGGCGGTGCTGGCCGGGCAGGCGCACGCTGAGGCGACCTGGCGGGAGCTCGTCCAGGACCTGCGGGACAAGTCCGGCGGGGACGGCGGGGTGCTCGGCGACCTGACCCTGGAGCAGGCCGGGCGGCTGCTCGAGGGCCACGTCGAGGCCGCGCTGGACGAGGCGATGGCCGGCGCGGACGCGCCGGGCGATCCGGCCGCGCTCGACGCGTACCTGGACGGGGTGGCGGCGCGGGCCGAGCGGCAGGGCTGGGCGTTGCTGCTCGGCGACCTGGGCGTTCGGGTGGAGTCGCTGGCCGGCCGGGGGCTGCTGCCCGGGGCGATGGAGCCGGCCGGCTCGGGACCGCTGCCCGGCGGGCGCGGCTACTACTTCGGCGCCCCGACCGAGAACGCGGCCGGGTTGGCCGCGGCCCAGCGGGCGCTGCCGCTGTTCCCCGACGCGTTCGTGGTGGCCGCGCACACCGAGCGGTTCGGCGGCGGGCTGCGGGTGCTGCTGCCCGACGGCCGGCGGCTGGCCGCCGCGGAGTTCGCCGAGCACGTCAGCCAGTTGCCGGGGTACCGGTCCGGGCTGCCGGTGGTGCTGATCATCTGCTCGGCGGCCACGCTGATCCCGGGCAAGCCGGTGTTCGCGTCCCGGTTCGCCGCCGCGCTCGGCACCGAGGTCTGGGCGTCCACGACCGACGTCTGGCAGACCCGGGACGGTCGGGTGCTCGCCACCGACAGCACGGTCGGGCCGGACGGCACGATGCGTCCCCGGTTCCGCCCCGACGGCACCGGCACCGGCCAGTGGCTCCGCTTCCCGGCCCCGGCCGGCACGCCCACCGCCCAGCCGCCTGCCACCCAGCCGTCCACCGCGAAGCCGTCCACCGCGAAGCCGTCCACCGCGAAGCCGTCCACCGCGAAGCCGCGCACTGCCAAGCCGCGGACTGCCAAGCCCACGCCGCGACCGGCCCAGGCCGACCTGATCGCCGCGATCACCGCGGTCATCCCGCCCCCGACCGCCTCCCCGCCCCCGCCCCCGGTCGCCAACCCGTCGACCGGCGCGGCGCCGGCCACGGCCGCTGACGCGACGGCCGCTGACGCGACGGCCGCGACCGAGCCGGGCGGCACGGCGGCGGCCACAGCTGGAGCGGCGGCTGCTACCGGCGGGGGTGGGCTGGTGCGGGCGCCGGGGGAGTTGGCGGCGGACTACCGGTGGGCGGTGCCGCTGACGCCGACGGAGTTGGCGGCCGTGGCCGCGGCGGGGGCGGCGGCACACGAGGCGACCAGCCTGCTGAGCACGCTGACGCCGGCGCTGGCGACGTCGCTGCAGCTGCATCTGGCATTGCTGCCGGTGCGGGCGGACCTGGCGGGCCGGCGCGCCGCCCTGGTCGCGGCCGAGCGGTCCCGGGTGCTGCGGCTGATCGCGGTCGCGCCGACGGACCAGGCGGCGGCGATGGAGCTGGCCCGGGTCCAGGCCCGGGTGCGGCTGGCGGAGGCGGCGTGGACGATCGCCATGAACGCGGCGGACCGGGCGGAGCAGGAGTTCCGGCGAGCGGCCCAGGCGGCTGGCGCGCCGATCGGCGTCATCCGCGGCTACCGCGAGTCGGTGCGGGAGGTGGCGTTCGCCCGCGCGCTGGACGCCGCGCTGCGTGCCGGGCAGCCGCAGGTGGACGCCGCGGCGCAGACCGCTGCCCGACAAGGCCCACCGCCGATCGCGGACCCGGGGGCGTTCGCCGACCGGGCCGTCCGGCTGGTGCCGCACCGGGCCCTGCTGGCGGCGCTCCCCGCGGTCGAGGCGGCGGCGGCCCGGCCGGTCGATGCCGACCGGGCCCGGCGGGAGGCCGAGGCGGTGGCGGAGGCGCAGATCCGGGCCCGGACCGCGCGGGCCGAGAAGCAGGCGGGTGAGGTGCGGTACCTGCCGCCCCGGTCGTACACCGAGGATGCCGCGCTGGGTCTGCGCGGCCGGGTGGCCGCGTTCGCCGGGACGGCGCTGGCCAACGGCATCGGCGAGGACCGGGACGCCGCACTGCGCGACGCGCTGCTGCGGAAGCTCCCGCTGCCGGACGACCCGGCCGCGATCCTGGCGATCACCGCCGCGCTGGAGGGGCTGATCGCGGCCCAGGGCGGCGCGCAGGAGTTCGCCCGGCTGCTGGTCGCCGGGAACCGGTTCGAGTTCCACCTCCCGTACGGGCCGGGTTACCGGGGCGAGCTGACCTGGCGGCCGCTGACCGGCGGTCCGGGCCTCCCGGTGCCGCTGGACCCGGACGAGATGCTCGAACTGCTCGACCTGCCGCTGGACGAGGTCGAGGTCCGGGACGAGGTCGAGGGCAACCCGGCCGACCTGCCGAACGAGTGGTCCGGCTCGGCCGGCCGCACGCAGTCGACCTCGGTGACCGTGAACGTGCCGCTGACCGGCAACCTGGGCCCGGAGCTGGCCGGGTACACGACCGGCGTCACCACCGGCTTCGCCCTGTCCGGTACCGGGTCGATCTCGCACGGGGTGAGCCGGGGCGGCTCGGTCAGCGACTTCCTCGATGGCGACTACTCCGGCCGGTGGGCCTGGTTCCAGCGCCAGGGTGAGTTGCAGCTGCGGCTGACCCCGCCGGTGGGGGTCGTCGTGACGTGGCGTTCCCCGATCGCCGCGCTGCTGCGGTTCCCGCAGGAGCAGAGCGTGCCGGTGCCGCCGACCGACCCGGCGGCCCGCGCGCAGTGGCTGGCCCGGCAGGCGACGGTGCAGCCGATCATCGACCAGCTCAGCCAGCCGCTGGTGACCCCGGGGCCGCGGATCGCCCCGCCGACCATGGGCACCGACGAGGCGCGGACCATCCGGCAACTGGAGTCGGTGCTGTCGTACCTGCCGGCCTCGGTGACGGCGGTCAGCCAGCTGCGGCCGCTGGCCGACGCGGTGCTGGCCTGGCTGGGCGGCGCCGGGGTGCGGTCGTCGACGGCGCTGCAGACGCAGGTGCACGGGTTCCTGACCGAGAAGGCGCTGCTGCCGGTGGGTCAGCTGCTGATCTCGTCCGGCGCCCCGTCCAAGCCGTTCGACCTGCCCGGCGGCGGGTGGCTGGCGCTGGTGGTGAAGGCCGGGCTGCGCGCGGTCCGGCGGGTCGGCATCGCCGAGGTGGCGCCGAAGCTGGAGGTGCGGCAGGGCACCGTGAGCCAGGGCTCCGGCGGCAACTCCGGCGGGGTGACGTTCGGCCCGTCGGCCAAGTTCGGGGTGAACTTCGACCACCCGGACCAGAAGCAGTTCGGCGGCGGGATCACGGTGCCTGCGGTGCAGTTCGACGCGTCGTCCTCGACCAGGGTCGGCCGGAGCATGTCCTCGTTCGTGGGCGGTGGCGACTGGCGCGGCGTCCGGCAGGGCAACTGGAACGTGCTCTACCGGGTGGAGGTGCGGCTGGCCGCGACGGTCCTCAGCTCGGTGCCGGCGGCCCGGACGGAGGTCGGCCAGGACTCGGTGCTGTACGTGCGGGTGCCGCTGCGCGAGGCGCCGCGGTTCGAGCGGCTGGTCCGGCAGGCGCACCTGCCGGACTTCCTGGCCGCCAGCACCGACGCGGCGTACGCGGAGCTGCTCGGCGACGCCAACGACCTGCCGACCGGCACGCTCGGGACGGCGCTGCCGCTGCCGCCACCGGTGATCGCCAACGAGTTGGGCATCGGGCCGGCCGCGCCGTCCTGGCTGGGCGGCAGCGACCAGGTGGTCCCGCAGCTGCTGACGTTGCTGCAGCAGGCCGACCGGCAGGGCACCGCGCATGTCACCGGCCTCGGCGTGCCGCGCTGGACCGACTACGACAAGCTGCACGTGCAGCGGCTGCTGAACGCGTACTACTCGCAGCCGGCGCTGCGGGCCCGGGCGTCCACGCTGCTGGCCAAGCTGCCGGGTACCCAGCGGCACCCCCGGGCCGGCCGGCTCCGGCCGGCCGGCACGCCCGGGCTGTCGCTGACCTTCGAGCGGTGGACGCCGGGTGGCGTCGTCACCTACCAGGTGACCGTCTGGGTCGAACGGACCCCGAACCGGGACGGCTCGCCGCGCACCCGGCCGCTGTCCACCGGGCGGATCGGGGACGCGGACGTCAACCTGATCCCGACCTACTTCGCCGGCATCGGGTCGGCCGGCAGCGTGTCCACCACGCTCGGCTTCGGCGTGCAGATCGCGCCCAGCTTCGGCGTCTCCATCGGCGGCACGCTGCGCACGTTCGGGTTCAGTGTGCAGGGCAGGCGCAGCGGCACCGCGTCCGCCGGCTCGGGCGTCGACCTGGGCGTGTTCACCGTGCGCGGGGCGCTGTTCAGCGGGCCGGCGCTGACCTTCGACTACCCGATCGACTGGCACGCCGAGGTGTCCGCGACGTTCGCGCCCGGCCCCGCGCTGACCCTGCCCGGCAAGATCGTCGACGTCGGCAAGCGGGCCAAGCGGGCGGCCGGGCAGCTGGTCCGGCCGCGCCCGCCGGTGCCGGCACCGGTGCTCGAGCGGCGGCTCGGTGGCGGCGTGGTCCGGTACGTGGTGCCCGAGGCGCTGGCGCTGCCCCCGACCGCGACCGTGCCGCCGATGCTGGCGACCGCCGGGACCGGCTACCTGAACGACCCGATGCGGGGGGTGACGACTCCGGGCGGGTTGACGCTGCGCGGCTTCCCGGTCCCGCCGAGCTGGCAGGAGCTGCTCGGGCCGGAGCGGCCGATCACGCACGAGGACCTGCTCGTCCCCGGGGCGCTGGGCTCGCCGCTGCTGGCCACCGCGACCGAGCAGGCGCTGACCGCGGTGGGCGTGCCGGTCGAGGCCGCCCGGGACGTGGTGGCCCAGCTGACCGAGCCGCAGCAGCTGAACGCGCACCTGATGCGCAGCCCGAACGGGGAACTGCCGTTCGTCGTCTACGACCGGGGCAAGCTGGCCGACACCGGCGTGCTGGTGGTGCTGGCCGCCAACACGTTCGGCGGCCAGGACCTCGGCCCGCCGGTCGACCTCAAGCGGGTCGACATCATCGAGGCCAACAACGTGGTCAAGGGGGAGACCGGGTCCGGCACGTCCTGGGAGTTCGGCGGCAAGATCGAGTTCGGGATGCGGATCAAGAAGACCGCGGACGGCGACTGGCGGTTCTTCCTGCCGCTGGCGGCCGGCGGCTCCCGGCGGGACACCTCGCGCACCGAGACGCTGGTCGAGAACACCGTCAAGGGCCGCTGGCTGGTATCCGACCTGCGCAGGTACACCCCGCACGGGAAAGACGTGGTGTGGACGGTGACCGCGGTGCGCTGGCGCCGGGCGGCCACCGTCGAGTTCGGCGCCCGCACCGCGGCCCGGCAGGTGCTGGTGGTCGGCGGCCTGCAGGTGCTGCGCTGGGTGCCGCCCGCGGCCACGCCGCCGCCGGCGAACGTGCCGGCGCGGATCCCGTCCGCCGGGCTGTCCACGATGACCACCACCGAGCGGGTGACCGGCCGGCCCAGCACGCTGATCCCGGAGCCGGTGGTGGAGCAGGCCCGGCAGCTGCTCGGCGGGCACGCCGGCCCGCTGCTGACCAAGCGCTGGACCGTGCGCGGCGGCACCGCCGGCACCCGCGGTCCGATCACCCGCACCGCGCTGCCGCACGGGCTGGACGTGTTCCTGCAGCTCGGCTCGATCCAGGGCCAGCTGGCCAAGCTGCAGGGCTCCGGGATGCTGATCAGCGCGAGCGTCTCGCGGCCCGGCTTCCACCTCAGCTACGAGCTGGAGCTGTGGGCCACCGACGGCGACACGTTCCACTACCAGCACACCCGCGACCAGCACTCGACCGGCCTGTACGTGTGGGCCGGGCAGGAGCGCAGCACCAGCACCAACCGCGGCGGCGGCAGCAACACCGAGACCGGCGGCACGCTGCAGCAGGTGCCGGACAGCGACCCGCGGCTGGGCCGCGAGCAGGGCGGCTTCGGCATCTCCGAGTCGGTCTCCTTCGGCCGGCGGAACGAGTCGACCCGGATCAACATCGAGCGCGACACCTACCAGCAGGAGGACATCACCCACGTCTACACCGGACAGTTCACCGTCCACATGCGACTGCGGCGGGTCGTGCAACCGTCCACTGTGGTCAACTACCTGTTCGCCGGGATACCGCGGGCGCTGCTGACCAGGTTCAGCCGCGGCGACGACCCGCGCGCCGGCCGGCCGGCGCGGGTGCAGCTGTCCCGCTCCGCGCTGGTACCGCAGCAGCAGCTGCCGCCGCTGCGCCGGACCGGCGGCGCGGTCGTGGTCGACGACACCCGGCTGCCCCGGCCGGGGCTGCGGCAGGTGCCGCGCGATGCCACCCCGGCGTCGCTGGGGCTGACCGTGCTGCCGCTGACCCGTACCGATATCGATACCCGCAAGGTGCTGTTCATCGGCATCGCCTCGGGCACCGTGCGGCGGCTCTACCTGACCGTCCGGGACGCGATGCTGGCCCGCGGCGGCCGGATCGCCCAGCTCGCGCACACCGGCACCAGCACGCTGGCCGCGCTGCAGGCCGGGCTCTCGGAGGGGAACCTGACCCTGGAGATCCGGGACATCATCAGCCCGAACGGCTACACGTCGCCGCTGCTGGTCCGCGACGACGTGTTCGCCGACCTGCACGGCCAGCTGACGATCAGCGGGGTGGTCGGCAACGCCCGCTCGGTCGGGTTCAGCGCCCCGTCCGCGATCTACTGGGAGCACTTCCACTACCAGCGCACCGGCACCGGCCGCAGCACCGGGCAGACCGGCGGCGGCAGCGTGAACGGCGGCGTGCTCGGCAAGATCATGGACAGCAGCATCAACACCGGAATCCCGTCGGCGAGCGTGAGCTGGCAGGACGAGTACAGCTCCAGCGCCGGCGAGCGGGTGCTGGACGGCCACTTCCGCGGCAAGCGCGCCCCGTACATGAACGTCGTCGTCTCCGCGCTGCTGACCGTCGGCTACCAGACGGGGTACCGGCGCGGCCCGCTGCGCGGCTCGACGACCCGGGACGCCGACCAGTTCCGGCTGGACGACTTCTACCGGATCGCGGTCGACCTGGAGACCGCGGCGCGGCTGCGGATCCACGACCCGGACGGCTACCCGCTGCCCGGCGGCGGCCGCTACCTGCCGGCCAACCTGCCCACCGAGCGGGCCCGGGTGGACGCGCTGCGGGCGGCCTGGACGCTGCCGGTCATCCCGGGCTGGACCACGATCGCGTTCCACTACGACGACGGGACCGACCGGGTCTGGTTCGGCGACCAGCGGCTGACCCGGGACGAGTTCCTGGCGTTGCTGGGTCGGCTGGACACCGGGCCGGGCGGGATCATCCTGGCCGCCGGGCGCACCGCGGCGGTCCAGGCCAGCGGCCGCGAGCCGCTGCTCGAGTTCCTGCAGCGCAACCTGAACCGGCCGATCCTGGGCAGCTACGGCGACCTGCGCCTCGACCTGCCCGGCACCGCGATCACCGCCCGGATCTCGGTCGACCCACAGCTCCGGATGCTGCCGGCGTCGGTCCGGCCGGCCGGCTGGATCCTGGCCAGCACCCGCACCGGCGGCGGGCAGCAGATCACCCCGTACGGCGACGACCTGATCGAGATCATCACCAGGGACCTGCCGGCGGCGCTCCGACCGGCGCTCACCGGGATCGAGACCCGGCCGCCGCGCGGCTACAACTACTGGCGCGGCGGCCCGGTCGACCAGGTGCTGGTGCCCGGGCAGCTCGCGGCCACCGGCGGCTACCTCGGTGCCGGGCTGGTCGCGCTGCCGCCCCGGGACGGCGTGCTGGTGCTGCACCCGCAGACCGGCCGCCGGACCCGGCTGCAGGAGTGGGCCGCGACGATCACGCCGATGCCCGGCTACACCACCGTGGTGGTGCACGCGTACGAGGCGTACGGCCCGCCCCGGTTCGAGCTGGCCCGGGCGTTCGAGGAGCTGGCGGCGCACCTGGAGCCGACCCGGCGCGGCATCGTGCTGCTGGTGCAGTCCGCCGGCCTGGTGCTGCCCGCGTTCGGCGCGGCGGCGCTGGCCGCCGACCTGGCCGATTTCACCGGCCTGACGTTCATCGCGCCGACCGGCTCGTTCCTCGATTTCGCCGACGGCAGCCAGCTGCTCACGCTCGACCCCGACCCGGCCGCGGAGTGGCGGATGTTCCAGCGCGGGCGGGCGCCCCGGTCGATCGGCGCGCTGCTGCCGATGCCGCCGTGGCAGGCCGCGCTGCAGCCGGTGATCGGCACGATCGCCCCGTCCGCCGGCATCGTGCTGCACCGTACCCGGGCCGGGCTGGCGCTGCGCGGCGGTGCCGGCCGGCCCCGGCTGCGGGTGCTGGACGAGCTGAACGTGCTGCCGCCGACCCAGTGGCTGACCCTCACCGTCGACCACACCGGCAGCACGCCGGTGCCGGCCGGTGACGTGGACGCGGCGCTGGGCGTGCTCGGCGGGCTGCCCGGCCCGGTGCCGCTCGCGCTGGACCTGCGCCAGCCGGTCGCCGGCTGGCAGGTGGACGGCGGCCAGCGCGAGGCGGACCGGCGCAACCTGCCGGTGTTCCAGCTGAACGGGGTCTTCCACACCACCCCGGGCGGGGCCCGGCGGCTGGCCATCCCGGACGCGCTCGGCCGGCTGACCTGGCAGCCCTGGGCCGAGGTGCTGCTGCACTCGCCGCGGACCGCGGGCGGGGACCGGCCGCCGCCGCGGCTGGTCCGCTGGCGGCCGCCGCTGCCCGGGCTGCGGGAGGTCGCCCCCGCGATCTACGAGCTGGGCGGCGGCTGGGTGCTCGAGGTGACCTGGAGCGGGCTGTGGCTCCGCCCGCGGGCGGTGACCCCGGCCGACGCGGCGGCGGTGCGGAGCCGGCCGCCGGACCCGCACGCCGCGACGATCGTCGTCGGGGCCGCCGGAGCTGAGCCGAGCATGGCCGCGCTGAACGCGGCGCACGCGCTGTTCGCGGCCGGCACCGGGGCGCTGGCCGGCGAGCCGATGGTGCTGGAGCTGCGGCTGCCACCCAGGTTGTGGCGGCCCGATGTCGGTGAGCGGCTCGCCGACCGGTTCGGCCTGCCGGTGATCATCGGCGCTGGCGCCTGGTTCGCGCCGTCGGGCCTCGAGCCGTTCTATGCCCCACCGGGCCCCGACGGCCAGGTGCACTGGCGGCCGTGGGCACAGGAGCTGCTGATCTTTCCGGCCACCGCCGGCGGGATCCGGCCGGCGCCCGCGGTGCAGACCTGGTACCCGCCGCTGCCCGCGCTGCCCAGCCGCGGCGGCGGCAACTACGACCTGGGCGGCGGCTGGCACCTGGAGGTCGTCCGCGGTGGCGTGTGGCTGCGGCCCGCGGCGGCGGTTGGGGACTCTGCCCGGCTGCTGCCGATCGAGCCGGGATACGCCCGCATCACCGTCGGTACGCCCGACCGGGGTAGCCGCATCCCGGACCAGGCGCTGGCCCGGATGGACCAGCTGCTCAGCACGCTGACCGGCACGCCCGCGTTGGTGGACCTGCGTGACGTGCACCCGGCCGACTGGGCACCGGGGCTGGGCCGGGATCTGGCCAGCCACTGGAACGTGCCGGTGACCACCGAGGGCGGCGTCCGGGTGCCCGGCGCCGGACATCTGGCCGTGCCGGCGGCCGGCGGCGGGTACAGCTGGCGGCCGTTCGCGACGGTCATCACCCAGCTGCCCACGTCGGCGCACCGGCCGTCGGTGCCGCAGATCGACGAGTGGGTCACGCCGTACCAGCCGCTGCCCGACCTCGGCGGCGGCCGGTACGACCTGGGCTCCGGGTGGGTGGTCGAAGTGACCTGGGCCGGCCTCTGGGTGCGCCCGGCCGCGGTCACGGCGGACGACACTCTCCGGGTGCTGAACTACCCGCAGGACGCCGAGCGGGCCCGGATCACGATCGGCACGCCGAGCCTGCCGCGGCCGGTGCCGCCGGAGGTCTGGGTCGCCGTCCAGACGATGCTGACCGGGCTGCCGGCGGAAACCCGCGGCCGGCTCCGGCTGGAGACCCACGACCTGTCTGACACGGCCCGCGCGGACACCACCGAGCTGATCGCCAACCATGGCGCCGTGCTGGACGGGCCGCTCCGCTACGCGGCCGTCTATCCGCTGCTGCCTGATCTCCTGCCGTGGTCCTATGTGGACAGCGCGGTGCGCTGGCTGACCCCGCGGCGCGGCGCCGTCCTGGACGGGTGGGAGATCGCCGGGCTGGCCACCGTGCTGGCCGCCGGCGACGGGCTGCCCGGCCTGCACGCCGAGCTGCTGGCGCAGAACCCGGGCACGGGTGCGGCCGCGCCGGCCGGCGACCGGCGCTGGTCGGAGCTGTACCAGCTCGGGCTCGGCCTGCTCGGCCCGCACCCGGGGCTGGTCTTCCGCGGCTCCGCGCTGGACCCGACGCAGGCCCGGGCGCTGTTCCCGGTCGGCGCGGTCGGTGTCCCGCCGGGCGCGGTGATCGGCCCGACCACGCCGCGGCTGGAGCCCGGCCAGCGGGTGGCCTTCGTCGCCACCGGGCCGAGCGCCCGCGCCCTCGGCGGCCCGCACGGGCCCGGCCCGGACGCGGCCGGCTTCCCGCTGGACACCCGGTTCCGGGTGACCGCCCACCACACCGTGCCGGACCCGGCCAATCCGGCCGGCCCGCCGGTCACCGTCATCGAGCTGATCGAGGACACGGCGGCACCGGCGCTCGAACCGGTCGCCGATGAGGCGGAGGACCCGCTGGCCCGGCTGCAGCGGCTGCTGGCCGAGCAGCAGGAGCAGCCGACGCCGCCACCGGGGGCCGGCGGCGAGCTGACCCACGATGCCGGCGGCGAGCTGACTGACGATGCCGGCGGCGAGCTGACTGACGAGGGCGGCGGCGAGCTGGCCGACGAGGGTGCCGATGAGTTGTTCGCGCTGCTGACCGGGGCAGCGCCGGCGCCCGCGCCCGGCGGCCCGCGGACGGGTCACTCGCGCGAACTGACCGAGGCGCTGGGGGACAACGCTGCGGTCGCCCGGCAGCTCGGCATCGCCGACGAGTACATCGGCCACGCCGGCCTGACGCCGCGCACCGGCGAGTCCAACCAGGACCTGCGCGAGCAGGTCGCCACCGTGGCAGCGGCCGTCAACGGCGTCGGTGACATGCCGGCCATCGCCGACGGGCAGCAGGACGACCCGGGGGTCCGGCAACGGTTCCAGGCCGGGTTCAACCGGCTGCGGCCGTACCGCGGGCCGGGCTACCGGTCGGAGACGCTCTCCCAGCAGACCCTGCAGCGATGGGTGGACCAGGGCAGCTTCGTCGTGAACCACCTGCAGGAGGCCTACCGCACGGCCGACGCCGCGACCGCCGCCGGCCCCGGGAACGCCAGCGTCCTGGTGGTGTTCGAGGCCAGCACGGCGCGGCGCACCGACGGCCTGGTCGACCGCCGGGGCGGCCAGCCGACCCCGCCCGGGCAACGGCGCACCGCGCCCGGCGCCGAGATCATGTTCCCGGCCGGCACCCGCTACCACGTCACCGAGGTGGTGCGGCACCCCACCGAGCAGTACACCGACGCGGACGGGGTCACCCGCAACCGCATCACCGAACTGCACGTGTCCGATGTGGAGCCGCCGGCGGCCCAGGCCACCGTGCCGCCCGAGCCGCCGCTGCCAGACCCGCCGCCGGGCTCGCCCGGGGGCCCGCCGCCCGGCCCGCCGCCCGGCCCGACCGGCGGCCCGTCCGGGGGCGCGGCTGGGGGTCCGCCGTCGGGACACCCGCCACCGGGCGCGTCCGCGGGAGACCCGGATGACCCGGCGGCCCCGGGCAGGTCCGACAGCGCACCGCCGGCGGACCGGATCGCCACGATCCTGAGCGGCCCGCCGCCGCGCCCCCAGTGGAGCACCGGCCCGCAGGTGCGGCCGCGCCAGCAGGACAGCCCGGCGCCGCCCCCACCGCGATCGACGGCCACCCGGCCCAAGTCATCCTGGCTGACCAAGGGCCCGCTCCGGGAGCACGTGCCAGCCCGGCGGACCGTCCAGGAGCAGCGGCAGCCGCCGCCCGAGCCGTACGTGAGCGGCGAGATCCGGCAACCGCCGCGGGTCCGGGCCGACTCGGACCCGCTCTACCGGGGCACCACCCGCGGCCCGGAGGACGTGTTCGCCACCGGTTTCCGCGCCCGCAACCCGGCCGCGCTCAGCCTCTGGGACCACGTCCGGTACGGCAGCGACGGACCGACCGGATACGTCAGCACCACCCGCGACCTCAGCTTCGCGGCGAACTGGGTCGGCGTGCGCTACGTCTACCTGATCGCCACCCGCGGCGGGTACGACGTGCAGGCGACCAGCGACCGGCACGGGCTGCACTACTACCTGGTCGAGCAGCAGGAGATCGCGTTCGCCGGCGGCATCCCGGGCACGGACATCGCCGGTGCCTGGCCGGTCGGCCCGAGCGGCCGGCCGCGCGACAACGACCTCGGGGTGTTCATCCCCAACCCCGGCTTCGCCGGCGACCTGACCCCGCTGCGCGGCCTCGGCCAGGGCCAACCCTGGGCCCCCGGCCGCACCCTGCCCGCTGCCCCGCCGCCGCCTCCGGACCGGCCCGACAGCACAAACGTAGCGACGATCCTCACCGGTGGCACCCTGCCGGGGCCGCCCCCGCCGACGGAGGAGGGCCAGTAGCGACCGCAACCATTTCCGGCGGCGGTCCGTACCAAGGTTATGAGACGGACAGACGCCAGCCGCCGCGGTCAGCGGTGGCCACAGTGGACAGTGGCGCTGCTGGCCGCGACCGTCGCGGCCGGCCTCCCCGGCGGCGTGGCCGCCGCGACCCCCAACGGTGACGTCGGGCCGGACGGCCAGCCGTGCAGCCAGCCGGCGACCGACGCCTACCGGGCGGTGCCGTGGGCGCAGCAGCGGCTGGACGCGCCGCGGGTGTGGAACCTGACCCGCGGCGAGGGCGTCACGGTCGCGGTCATCGACTCCGGTGTGGACGGTCGGGTGCCGCAGCTGCGGGGGCACGTGCAGCGCGGTGTGGACATCGTGAACGGCGGCGGGCCGGCGAACACCGACTGCTTCGGCCACGGCACCTTCGTCGCCGGCATCATCGCCGCCCAGCCGAAGACCGGCACCGGTGTCGCCGGCATCGCGCCGGGCGCGACGATCCTGCCGATCCGGCAGGCGAACAACGCGACCGACGGCAGTTCGGCCGGGATGGCGGTCGCGATCCGGGCCGCGGTCGACCGCGGTGCGCGGGTCGTGAACATCTCGGCCAGCTCGTTCTTCCCGAGCGACGACCTCGCCGCGGCGGTACGGTACGCGGCCGGGAAGGACGTGCTGATCGTCGCGGCGGCGTCCAACGACGCGCAGGGCGGCAACCCGAAGACCTACCCGGCGGCGTACCCGCAGGTGCTCGCGGTCGGCGCGGTGGGGATGGACGGCAAGCGCACCGACTTCTCCGAGACCGGCAGCTTCCTCGACCTGGTCGCGCCCGGCGACGACATCATCAGCCTGTCCCGCGGCGGCCCGGGGCACGTGCAGGACCGCGGCACCTCGTACTCGGCGCCGTTCGTGGCCGGCGTCGCCGCGCTGGTCCGCGCCTACCACCCGAAACTCACCGCGGCGCAGGTGGTGCACCGGCTGGAGCTGACCGCCGACCACCCGGGCACCACGCTGCCCGACGCCGGCCTGGGCTGGGGCGTGGTCGACCCGTACGCGGCGGTCACCGCCCTGCTGCCGGCCGAGCAGGGCGACGCGCCACCGGTCGCCGCGCCCGGACGCATCGTGCCGCCGGCTCCGTCGCCTGTGGACGCCGGGCCGCAGCGGCACGCGGCCCGGTTCACCGCCGGCGCGCTGGGCGTGGCCGGGCTGGCCCTGCTGCTCGGTACCGCGATCCCGCGCGGCCGGCGCCGCCGCTGGCGCACCCCCAGCACCCTCGCCGGCACCGCCTGGCCCGAAACCGCAACCGGGGCCGCAACCGCGGCCACCGCCGGCCGGCAGACCGCGGGGAGCACAGCATGAGCACCGTCCTGGTGAACCGGTCGCCGCGCCGCCCGGCGCCGCCGGTGGAGAAGGGCGACTTCCCGCTGCAGGAGCCGCCGGGCCTGCCGGAGTCCAGCGGCAGCCAGCTGTCCGGCCTGCTGATGATGCTGCCGATGGCGCTGATGACCGGCGCGATGATGCTGATCTTCATCCAGCCCGGCAGCCACGGCCCGCTCGCGCTGCTGGCCGGCGGCGCGATGGGTGTGGCGATCGTCGCGATGCTGCTCGGCCAGCTGCTGCGCGGCTCGACCGACCGCAAGTACCGGCTGAAGGGCGAGCGCCGCGACTACCTGCGCTACCTCGGCCAGGTGCGCAGCCACGTCCGCAAGACGATCGACCAGCAGCGCGAGGCGGTGTTCTGGACCCATCCCGACCCGGCCCGGCTGTGGACGCTCGTGCGCTCGGACCGGCTCTGGGAGCGGCGGGCCAGCCACCCGGACTTCGCCGAGGTACGGCTCGGGCTCGGCCCGCAGCGGCTGGCGATGAAGCTGGTCGCGCCGCAGACCAAGCCGGTGGAGGATCTGGAGCCGCTGGCGGCCAGCGCGCTGCGCCGGTTCCTGCGGGCGTACACGGCGGTCGACGGGATGCCGATCGCGGTGTACCTGCGCGGCTTCGCCCGGCTCAGCCTGGACGGCGACCGCACCGCGATCCTCGGCCTGACCCGCGCGCTGCTGGCCCAGCTGGCCACCCTGCACGCACCGGACGACCTGCGGATCGCGGTGTGCGCCGGACCGGACCGGCTCGCCGGGTGGGACTGGCTGAAGTGGCTGCCGCACGCGCAGCACCCGTCCCGGCACGACGCGCTCGGCCCGGTCCGGCTGATCGGGGAGAGCTGGCCGGCGCTGGAGGAACTGCTCGGCGACGACTTCGCCGATCGCGGCCGGCACGACCACACCGCGACCCCCAGCTCCGCCGAGCCGTACGTGGTGGTCGTGCTGGACGGCCCGGAGCTGCCCGCCAACAGCCGGCTGGGCGGTCCCGGCTACCGCAACCTGGTCGCGCTCGACCTGGCCGGCACGTTCGGCTGGACCGGCGACAGCGGCACCCTGCGGCTGTCGGTCACCCCGGACGAGGTGCGGACCGTGCAGCTGGACCGGCGCGGCGTCGAACGGGCCACCGCCCTCGGCCGGCCGGACGCGCTGCCGGCGGCCCGGGCCCTGGCGCTGGTGCGGCAGCTCGCGCCGTACCGGGTCGGCACGGCCAGCGGGCCGGACCTGGCCGGCCGGGTGGTCGACCTGCTCGACCTGCTCGGCGTGGCGGACCCGCGCACCCTCAACCCGGCCGACGTCTGGCGCGACCGGTCCGGCTGGGACCACCTGCGGGTCCCGATCGGACGGACCGAGCACGGCGACGTGGTGGAGCTGGACCTGAAGGAGTCGGCCCAGGGCGGGATGGGTCCACACGGGATCCTGATCGGCGCCACCGGCTCCGGGAAGAGCGAGCTGATCCGCACCCTGGTGCTCGCGCTGGCGCTGGCGCACTCGTCCGAGCGGCTGAACCTGATCCTGGTCGACTTCAAGGGCGGCGCCACGTTCCTCAACCTCGGCGAGCTGCCGCACGTCTCGGCGCTGATCACGAACCTGGCCGACGAGCTGCCGCTGGTGGACCGGATGCAGGACGCGATCGCCGGCGAGCTGGTGCGCCGGCAGGAGTTGCTGCGCAAGCACGGGCACAGCTCGATCCAGGACTACGTCAAGGCCCGCGACGGCGGCGCGGAGCTGCCCAACCTGGCCACGCTGGTGATCATCGTGGACGAGTTCGCCGAGCTGCTGGCCAGCAAGGCCGAGTTCATGGAGCTGTTCGTGATGATCGGCCGGCTGGGCCGGTCGCTCGGTGTGCACCTGCTGCTGGCCAGCCAGCGCCTGGACGAGGGCCGCATCCACAACCTGGAAGGCCATCTCTCGTACCGGATGGGGCTGCGGATGTTCACCGCGGCCGAGTCCCGCGCGGTGCTCGGCACCGTCGACGCGTACGACAAGCCGCTGCCGCCCGGCACCGGCTACCTGCGCACCGACACGACCACGCTGGTAAAGTTCAAGGGCGCGTTCGTGTCGGCGCCGCACCGCAACGCGGTCCGGCGCACCCCGCGGGCGATCGTCGACCACCAGGTGGCCCTGTTCACCGCGGGATACCGGGCCCCGGTGGAGCGGCCGGCGGTGCCGGAACCGGTGGACGAGACCCCGGTGGAGACGATCCTGCAGGTGGTGGTGGACCGGCTGAGCCGCTCCGGACCGCCGGCCCACCCGGTCTGGCTGCCCCCGCTCACCACACCGTCCACTGTGGACGAACTGCTGCCGCCGCTGGCCGCCGACCCGGTGCGCGGCTTCGGCACCGGCAGCCGCAGCCTGGTGGTGCCGGTCGCGCTGGTCGACCGGCCGTACGAGCAGCGCCGGGACGTGCTGCGGGCCGACCTGGCCGGCGGCAAGGGCAACGTGGCCGTCGTCGGCGCGCTGCAGGCCGGCAAGAGCACCGTGCTGCGTACCCTGCTGCTCGGGCTGGCGCTGTCGAACACGCCGCGGGAGGCGCAGTTCTACGCGCTGGACTTCGGTGGCGCCCTGGCCACGCTGGCCGGGCTGCCGCACACCGGTGCGGTCGCCGGCCGGCTGGACCGCGACCGGGTGGTCCGCACCGTGCACGAGCTGGCCGGCCTGCTGGCGCACCGGGAGCAGGTCTTCACCGCCAACCAGATCGACTCGATCGGCACCTACCGGAAGCTGCGCGCGGCCGGCCAGTTCGCCGACGACCCGTACGGCGACGACGTGTTCCTCGTCGTGGACGGCTGGTTCACCATGCGCCAGGAGTTCGACACGCTGGAGCCACTGCTGCAGGATCTCGCCACCCGCGGGCTGACGTACGGCATCCATCTGCTGGTCAGCGCGAACCGCTGGTCGGAGATCCGCCCGTGGCTGCGGGACATGCTGCGTACCCGGTTCGAGCTCCGGCTGGCCGACCCGATGGATTCCGAAGTGGACTTCCGGGCCGCCCGCACGGTGCCCGAGCAGCCCGGTCGAGGGATGACGGCGGACAAGTTCCACTACCTCGCCGCGCTGCCCCGCCTCGACGGCCGGCCGAGCACCGACGACCTGGTGGACGCCGGACACGCGGTGGTGGAAGGGATCCGGGAGGCCTGGACCGGCCCGGCCGCGCCGCCGGTCCGGCT
>Ga0307500_10000253_pt1 | contig 18456 bp, 38 predicted proteins | sample 14_S_MG_FD_201362 | JGI IMG/M metagenome (GOLD analysis project Ga0307500, IMG submission 201362) | Soil microbial communities from Populus trichocarpa stands in riparian zone in the Pacific Northwest, United States - 14_S | ecosystem: Environmental > Terrestrial > Soil > Riparian zone > Trees... | reverse complement strand
TCCCAGTTCAGCGGCCCAGCCTGCTACGTCTAACGTGCCTCTCCAACCCACAGCGAACCCGCTGCCCCTCGAACCTACATGGAAGTGACCGTCCGTCGCGTACTTGCAGGATAGGCCTCGAAGCGCCTCACCATACCTTCTCGAAGGCTGGCCCTCATCAACCTTTTGGCCTCTCCCTGCGCCTACGCGATGCCCATAGGGGTATTGGGCCACGGCTTCTTGCGATGGCATCTACACCAAAGCGTCTCGGTGGTTATCGTGCCCATCGGTCGTCGTCATCGTTGCGCGCCCGCCTGACACGATCGATAATCTTCTGGGATAGTGTCATGCCCAGGTAGAAGAGAGGCCGGGTTGCAACGTTGATCTGCTTGAGCCCGTGCGTGACCGCGATGATATTGGTCTTGCCAGTGCTCGATGGGCCCTGCACCTCTGTGAGGTCGATACGGATGACTAGGATGGTGCCATTGCCCTCGGTGCTGACCTCGATGTTGTCGCCCAGGTCAATGACGTCGGTGTCGACTGTGAGAATGTTGGAATCGGGCATGGTGTCCTCCTTTTAACCGTTAGGGAATGCTGTTAAACCACCTGCAAGCCAGTAGACGAGAACGTATAGGGTCATGACCACGATGATTGTTATGAAGGTGAATGCACCCACAGCAGAGTACCTTAGGTCCCTCTTGAAGACGCTCATAACTACGCCACTCAGTAAGGTGCCTATCGCAACCCATATCAGCGGTTGCCCAAGTGCAAACATGATGTCATGCATTGCTTGTAGCATCACTCGTTCCAGTCCTTGCTGTGGTTGTTGATATCGGTTGACCAGTCGTAGTCAGAGTCGATAGGCTCGGTCCAGGCTACCAGTAGTAGGATGAGAAGGTCGTCGACGTCTGCTCCAAGCGCGTTGAGGAACCAATCGAAGATGGCCCCGACACCCTTGGGCAGGATGTTGTAGCGCAGCTCCAGAATCAGCCCCTTATGGTCCTGCCCTCCGTTGTACGATTCGTGGAGGTAGGACTCGATCGCCTTGGCCAGAAGCTCAACGGCATCTTCGCGAGAGAGGCGACTGGGTACGGGAATCGACAGGTCAGTCGTCTTGAGTGCCATACCGGATCTCCTTGTAGGTATTGAGGAGCCTCTTGACAGCGTAGATGCAGGCAGGCACAAGCCACAGCACAGCCTTGATCTGCACCGTGACAAGAGTGAGGAGCGCCATTGACACCACATACAACGCGCGTCGCGTCCAGGTCAGCTCATCCATCAACATGGCGGTCAGGTCTTCTCCTTGAATGACCGGGATTCGAGTTTGTCGACTGTGATGCCATTCGAAGTAGTCGGGATCGATCTGGGCCAGTTCTTCGTCCTGCTCTGTCCACTCATTGAGAGCAGCCATCGTACGTGATCGCTTGGTGCTACGAGGCATGTTGAACTCCTTAACCGTCAAGTAGGTTACCAATACGATTGTCAATGGCATCGGCCAGGTCGTTGATGGTGCTCTCGTCGAGTACGCCTATAGAGTTGAAGTAGTCCTCTTCACACCCCATGAGTGCATCTCGAACAACATCAACGATCCGCCTACGATACTGCCTAAGTAGCTCTGCCCGCTGCTCGGACGTGACCGGCTTTGGCTCATCTGGGTCGAGCATGCTGTCTGGCATCGAACCTCTCCTTGTTATGGATCAGATCGTCTCAGTTGACGATCAATGGCAGGGGGTTTGAGGATGACCCCCTAAACCGGGCGACTGGCGCGTCGCGTTGCCTTCGCACGGGGCTTGCCGCCTAGGCGCTCTGCGTTGCTTGATGTGTGTCGTCGGGAGCATTCATCGCGTTGCCGCCAAAGCGTGGTACTGGATTGTAGCCTAGGTCGACCAAGTGACGGAACTGCTCAACGGTCAACACGGCGATGTACTGCTTGGCCTTGGCATCACGAGGAATGCGGTTCAGCTTGCCCTTCTTGCGCTGCTCGGCCGCCTGATCCCTCTCCTTGCGCGCGGCCTTCGTGGCGTCCAAGACCGACTTGCGAATGCGAAGAGCCGTGCGTGGTCGCTTGCCCTCGTCGGTTGCGATCGGGACCCGCTCGTACTTCATCAGCCCCTTGCGGATCAAACCACGAATGCGAGCTGTCGACAACGCCATGTAGTCGGCGGCGTCCTCGATGCTGTACATCTGCTCTTTGGCCGCCGTCGCTGTGGGCTTGCGCTTCGGCAGCTTCTTGGCGTCGTTCTGCCGTGCGCGCTGTTCGGCGGAGAGACGAGGCCTTTTCTCGGTCAATGCTTCCTGAAGTAGAGTCTCTTCGATCTTGACCACGCCAGCCGGGGTCTTGGCTTTAGGGGTTCGTGCCATGATGTGCTCCTTGTCTGGTGCGGCCAATGGCGACCGCGGCTACTTCTTATCTACCTATATTATACTATGAACCTCGCATGGATTCAAGTCGTCGCTCGCATCCCAATTTTCTTGCGAGGGCCGGCTTACTCTAGGATTAGGACTGCAATGACCGTGTAGTTGCCAACAACCGGCTCGTCCAAGGTCCACTTACCGTCGTGCATTGATCGAGCAACGAGCCTACCGTTGGCCTTGCGAATGACGTCCACGCTTGGATAGTCCGAGTTAGTGTGTAGCACCAGATGGAATATGGTCTCGCCAGCCGCGTTCTTGATGTCGACGGTAGCGTTGCTAGTTGCCGGAACGGTGATGGTTGTGTGTGGAAGTGGCATGTTAGTCCTCCTTGTCGACGCAGCTCATCTCCAGGCGTCGCTGCATCTGTTCGAACTCCTTCAACACGGCCGCGGCACCCTCTAAGTGGAATACGACCCAACCCGCGGGAGTCATGAACTCGTTCTCCATGAGCGGCATCCTGCGAGCATCCTCGATCGCACTTTCAATGGCCTGCCCGACAGAGCCGATCATGTAGAAGGTGCCTCCATTGTGCAGCTTATCTTCCCTCAACCCGTCGATAAGCGGCTGGATCGACGCGTCACGTCTGAGCTGATCTGCTGTGGCCATAGCTAATCGACCTCCTCTAACACGTTGCGATACAGATCGAAGTCTTCCAACACGTCGTTGACCGTGTCAAACTGATCCCAGAACTCCACACCGTCTTGGTGCTCGGCTTCGGTAATGTACTCTTCCACGCGAGGGTGTCCGGCTCGTTGTGATCGAAGCTCCCTCATGCACTCCTCGCCGAACATCGACCGAATGCCATCGCAGTCGCCTTCGTCGATCTCGAACTTGTCCATCTCCTCCTGAGCGACCTGACGAACGCGAGCAGTCAAACCGTGCTTCGCAGCCCGTGCGATGGCGCGCTGCACCGACCTCTTGCTTGTGTGCCTGGGCATAATACCCTCCTACTCGATGTAGAACATGTGAGCGAGCAACCCCGGTTTGATATCTTTGACGATGACGACGAACTCGTTGGGGTCGAATGGGCCCGACTCGTCGTTGTGGAGTTTCTTCATGACCTCCCATGCGGCTTCTAGACTGTACTCTAGCACGACGAACTCTGAGTCTCCGCGCTCGATCGTCTGGTCATTGAAGATGTAGGCTCCTAACATACGCCCTCCTTGGTTGTGATTGATCAAATGGCGGAGGGTTTAAGGATCGCCCCTCCAAACCGGGCTAGGTGCTACTTAACCTTCTTGCGGCGCTTGGTCTTGACGACAACCTCCTGCAGAGGCTCCTCCGGTACGTCCATCCAGGCCTCCACATCATCGGCGTCGTAACCCTCTGCGGTTGTGTAGCCATTCCATGGAACGCTGGTGCGCACGCCGTTGCTATCAGTGATCTGGGTGCGGCCTACCTCGGACGCGAACCAACCCTCGACTGCCCAGAAGATGTCTGGTGTGTCTTTGTTGGCACCGACCCATTCTACCTGGTTGCCGTGCTCGTCGAAGGTATCGAACAGTACGCCGCTCGAGGTTGCCAAGTCGGTCCAGTGAACTGCTTGCCACAGCCAGGGATGACCGTCAAGATCGAAGCGAACGATGTCGTGCACCTCCACCTGATCAGTGAGAGGGCCTTGGGCGCTATTGTAGCGGATGTCGATCTTGTCGTGTGGGACGTTGGCAGGCCATTCACTGGGCTGCAACCGTGTAACTGTGACTTGCATCAGAAGGAGACCTCCATGTCGATGTAACCACAACCGTCTTGAAACTCGATCTTGGTCATGGTGTTGATGAAGAGCCGGCTGACGCCAAAGTCCTCGATCGAGTGCGAGAACCGGCCAGCTAACTCGTGCTCGGGCAGGCTGAAGTTGGCCTTGCCACGAATGTCGACCCGAATGATACGGTACTCTTGGTCTGGGTCAACGTTGTCCAACTGATGCGGCTCGAGTGGCATCATCTGCGCCTTGGCTATCAGGAGAGGGCAGTTGCGCTCAAGTCGCTTGCAGGCCTCCTCAACCATCTCGCCTAGAGAGCTGGAAGGCCGCATCTGGATGTTGCCACTCGGGCGCATCTCAGGAACTGCCATCACAGCCACCTCAGCTTGTAGTCGACGCCGTCAGTATCAATGGCCGCTGCTCTCAGACTGCGACCACCTTCGAGGCCGAACCAGATACCGACAACGAACAGACCGTCGGCGATTGCGATCACTTCGATCTCGCCGCATAGGTCAGCGCCCATCTCTTCCTGACTTGAGATGTTCTCGTCGGCTTCTAGCTTATCCCAGGCGGCCTCCAACAGGTCCATGTACAGATTGTCTGCGATTGCTAGACGTTTCATGGTTGTGTTCTCCTAGAACATCGCGAATTCGACGCCCAGGCCCCATGCGATTGCGTGCTCGTCGGTCGTGACGGGCCAAAACTCCGCATCGCAGCCGCTGTCGGTCTTGTCCTGGGTGACGTCTCGGATCGTGCCGTCAGGATCAGTGACCTCCACCTTGACCACGTGGGGCATAGGCTCGATGTTGAACCCGCCCACATCTTCTGGGTCATCGACTTGATGCGGGTCGTTCTCGAGCGTTACTCTGATGACGATCGTTCGTCTGTTGGCTGGCATTGTGTCCTCCTTGTTAAATGAACTCGTGGCGAGGGGCTTAACGCTTGTTCCCCTCAGACGATTCCAACCTACCAACGCGGTGCAGGAGTCTCATCATACGGATCGTCGACGCCCATCAGTTCGAGCAGATCGTCGTAAGACAGCTTGACGATCTCGTCCCACGTCAGCGCGTCGGGCGAGCCGTAACTGTCCTCGTCGACGATATCGAGTGCGCCGTCAGCGACGAAGAACTTGAATGGCACAGGACACACCAACGCGCTCGAGACCAGCAACGCGACTTCCGAATATTCGAGATTCCACGCCGGCCCGATCTCTTCGACGACCTCTTCGATGCAGTCGCACCCACCAATTGCTGCGATGAGGCCGATACTGCTGTCGCTCATGTCTTCATGGGGGAGGCCTTCGCGAACGTACCCTGTCCACTCAACCTCGTGAACAGCCAGGTTCTTGACCCTGTCTAGCGCCTCTGACCACTTCATGTTAGTCCTCCAAGGCGCGCGAGGCGTCGGTAAGGCAGGCGTCCAAACCGACCTCAGTGTCCGGCCAGCTGCCGTCGCAAATCATGTGGTCGCTCTCCCACACCCATCGATCCACCCACGCGCCGGTTCCATCAGGTCGTTGCTGCAGTGAGGCAACCACTTTCTGACCATTGATGGTAGCTGTGCACCTGTTGCCTTCGTGCCACCACGTGATGCTGTCGCTCTGGGTGCTCGCCGGCACATCCTCATCACGAGGTCCGATCGTGTTCTCCATTGTGTCCTCCTTGGTTGTAAAGGGTTCAGTTAGTGGCAGGGGGTTTAACGCTTGTCCCCCCTAAACGATGTGTGCCTATCGATCGTACTTGTACTCCTCGGCGGCTTTGAGTTTGTCGTGGGTCTCCCAGGTGTCCTCTTCCTCATCTGCCTCGGTGTCGACGTAGCGATCCTCGATCAGGTTCGGCTCGTCGCTATCACCTGCGTGTAGGAAGTACTCGCTCACCGGCTGCTCAATACGGGGCAGGCCGTCCCACTCCTCATCCATCGGCGGCCGATGATTGAACTCGTCAAGCTCGTTGGAGTCCGTGATCGCGTCGTGGTCCTCGATGAGATTGAGCGGCTCCGGACCTGTCGCACCTCGAGCGTTCTTGGCGAAGCGAGGTCGAAGGTTGAGCTCCGGCACCTGCTCCATGAGTTCGGCGATCTCGCCCGAAGTCAGCACGAGAATGTACTGCTTGCGGCCGTCTCGCGGCTCCGCAGCCTTCTTCTCCTTGAAGGTCTTGTTCCGCGTGACCTCGGCAGCCCGCCGCTTGCGCTCGGCCAGGAACAGCTCGATCGATTCATCCGTGACAGCCTTGACGAACCTACCCTGGACTGACAGCGGCTGGGCTGTGAGCTTCAGCTTGCCGCTCGAGATCAGCCCGTGGACACGCACTGTGGTGACCCCCAACAGGTCTGCCGTGTCCTTGATTGTGTGGCCGGACATGATGCGCCTCCTTGTGGTATGTGGATGCTTTTTATCTACCTCTATTATAACCCAAATGATGACATTTCACACCCGCCAAATGGCGTATTTGCGTGTTCTGAAATTTTTGTGTGTCGGTGGTAGCTACACCGGTCCGTTGTGAACTTGTGTAGCTACCACCCTCTTACCCTATGCTGCTGGGTCGATCCACCACATCCTCAGTAACCTGGTTGCAGGCACGAACTCGGTGAAGATGTTGTCAACGGATTTGAACCACCGAACCTCGGTCCATCCCTCACCTACGAACGCGGTAACTCTGCCCGCGTAAAAGGCCGAAGAGCTCGGGTCGAAGACCCAATCGCCAGGCGTGAGTGCCGTGACGTCTTCGAGATCGCTCCATACCGGCCGGCCCTTGATCTCAGGCGGCAGGTAAGCCAGCATGTCATTCGTGGTCGGATGCTTCATCCTTTAACCTCACTCAGCTCGAACCACAGTATGAACCGTGCTCCGACCGCGTTACGGCGATTGCCGTACATGTCTTCATCGCTCCAGGCCCCGCAGTTACTCTGGACCTCAACCCGTTGCTCGTTGAGGAAGTGGTAGATCGGAGCGGCGTGGAACATTGCAGTCGACTCTTGTACGAAGGGCACGCCGATCTCCCAGTACGCCGCATTGCGCTGCTTGGAGTCACTCACGAACCTTTGTTGACCCACCGGACGTGACCGAATTGGGTTGTATGTCCCTTCGTCGAGACGTAGCTGGAACTGGTCAGCCACCTTCGTTCGGATGTTCGTCACCCACAGCGGTTCGTTGGGGTGATACGTGTTGTCCATGTTGCCTCCTTGTGTTGTACTGAACTCATCAGAGCCGTCGAGCATTGGGGTCAACGGCTCTGTCAGGCCACTACATCAGCTTGGCGAACGTACTTTGGATGGCGGCTAGCACCTCCATGATCTCCTTGTCGGCCGTGATGACCTTGCCGTTATCGTCTGCAACGATCCAGTTGCCGTTGTTGTTCGTATGGCAGTACAGCCTGTTCTCGAACGGGTAGGTATCGAGTATTACTCCAAGGCCCCCGTTGGCCTCCTGCTCGACGTAGCCGATGTCGTAGCGATGCTCTCCGTAGTCGATTGTGTCCTGGTCAACCTTCCAGATCGTCCTAACCTTGACAGCGTTCATGTCGCCTCCTTGAGTTGGTTGAGTACGTGGTGGCAGTGCCGGGATTCGAACCCGTCAACCCATTACAGGTCGCGCTGGCCGTGTTACGCTCTCACTGCCGTACTGGGTGGTCTCTACGTGCACCACCAGACGTCTTGTGCGTGTCTACCGACTGACCGTCGAGAGGAACGTGCGGAAGCCGCTCAGCTCGTTGCAGGTCCCCTCGGACTCATAGTCGAGCAGGTCGATCCACAGCTCGCTGTCCTCGAACAACGTCCACCTCTTGACCGTCAGCTGGATGGTAGCCGATCGGTCCGACTCGTCCCCTACGCCTTCGATGTGGACATCGCCGCCGTTGTCCAGGATGGTCTCGATGGCCTCGGTCGGGAACCCGTGTCCCGTATTGATCGCCACGTTGGTCCAGCAGCCAGCTGGCAGCGGATGTCCAATGGGTGATGACTGGGCCATCGCGGACGCGATGATAGTAGTGGCGAGCGCTGCACCGACGATGAATCGCTTGACCATGATGCTGTCCTCCATGTTGTTAACGGCCCTACCAGCCCAACGGCTGCGGGAATGGTGGAGGGTTTATCGTAACTCCCCCAAACGCAATACGCTGTGCTAGCTTGCAGGTCCGAGCAGTTCGTCCATCAACTGTGCGAAGTTCGAAGCACCCAGCTCCTCATCCCACTGCTCGAACACCGCCATCAACTCCTTGAACGTCGTGCACGAGTCGATCTGAGACAGCCAGCTCGACCAGGACTCGTTGTCGCATTCACCCATTTCGGCATCCTTGGCAAAGTTGTAGTTGACGGATGCATGGATGTCGGCCTTCATGGCATCCAGGATCGCTTTGTAGATCACGTTGTCACCTCTTTGCGGGTAGCGCGTCCCGCTCGTTGTTGGCGAGTACCTTGCCGCAGTGCCGGCAAACGTAGGTCGCGTTCGGTCGCAGGATCAGGTCGGTCTTGACGTGGCCCATTGCTTTACAAATGGTCAAGTTCGTTGCTCCTTGTTCGATTGACCCCAGGGGCGGCCCTTGCTCGTGCTACTCTCGCACGGGGCGTGCCGCATGGCGGGTTGCTCGTCCTGGTGCTTGGGCGATCCGCAGTGCCATCTGGCTGTACTGCTTGGGAGTGATCATGCCCGCCTCGAGCATCAGGTCGAGATCGGCCATCTGCTCTTCCATCGAGTCGTGCTGGGCCTCGAACGTGTCAAGCTTGGCGACGTCCATTACCACACCTCCACTATTTTGTTGACCTGGTCGGACAGAGCTTCGCACTCGGCCGCGTCCAACGTGCCCTCATAATGCAGTGTGTGGACGTCATCACACTGCTCGTACGCGGCCTCTTTGACGGCCCTCTCAGCCTCAGCCTCGGACATGTAGACCAGCTGAACACGCTCGTTGTACTGGGCGCCTGTGATGTCTCCGGCCACCCACATGTTGCCGAGCTCAACGACCTTGGCGTCGAAGTCCTCGCGCCAACCCTGAGGCAGTTTCACGGTGTCCTCCTTGGTGTGGTTGAATAGTACCAATGGTAGGGGGCTTAACGCATGTTCCCCCTAGACGATTGTGTGACTACAGCTCCCCGTAGAACTCGCCGTGGTCCCCAAGGGTCTCGACGTCTAGCACGGTGAGTGTGATGTGTGCTCGCAGATGCTCGGCGATCACCAATGCTTCCTTTCGGGCTTCTGCGACCGATGCGTGACTGCTCAGGTCAATGTACTGGTCTGGCGTGAGGTGGGACCGCATCCTGATGATGAACGGCCCATCCAGGTTGGACTTAAGCATCTTGGTCGTCCTCCTCGTGCGGCATGGGTGTGACGATGCCGCCTGTCTCGGGGTCGTCCACTGTAAGCTGTAGGCATTCCTCGCAGATCGGTGTGGGTGGGTTTGGGTCGTCGTAGGTCTTCTTGATCCAGTAGTCGGCCTCGTTGGGGCAGAACCTACATTGCGGTCTCACGGTGTCCTCCTTGTGTTGTGTGTGTGCGTGCGTGCGTGCGTGTACTAGTGGTGGGGGGTTTGACGTAACTACCCCCCAAACGCTCTCAGGCGGACGTTGTGTGCTACTTGGTGACCAGCGGCAGGTAGGTGCTGAACGGCAGCGGGTTGTTGTTCTCGTCCGTCGCGGGATACATGCCAATCAGCAGGTCGCCCAACTCGGTCGGCAGGTTCTCGGTGCCGTCTACCGTGAGGTTGACCAGCGTGACGCACAGGTCATCGCGGTTGCCCTCGGTCCCACGCTTGATGGCGTTCGAGATGGTGGCATCGAGGGTCAGCTTGCACGACATGCCGCCATCGGGCTGCGCGACCCGTTTGATCACCAGGTAGAACGGCTTGGACGGCTCCGGCACTCTCGTCGGCCTCGGTGTGCTGGTTGGCGTCGCCTGCTGTGACGGCGCCTGCTGTGATGGCGCGGCCTGCGTGACGCTGCCGATCGTGATGGTGGCGGTGATCGCGGCGGCGGCGAGGGCGGTGACGGCGTGGCCGATGAATGGGTGTCGCATGGGTGTCCTCCTCGGTTGTGAAAGGTACGATGCAGCTCGTTGCTGCAAGGCCGTGATGGCCCTGGTGGAGGGTTTGTCGATGACCCCTCCAAACGCAATACTCGGGCCGGTCGCTACAGGACGGTTACGTCTTCGCTACCTACTGTCCAGAGGCCCCATTGGCCGTCCTTCTGGTAAACGAACTCGTACACTATGTCGTACCCATCCCTCAACACCTCGGCCGTGGTCTCCATGGGGGTCTTGACGACGTCTGCGTCCTCTCGGCCCTCATCGCTACGGAAGATCCTTGCACCCGCGTGCACTCTGATCCTGGCCATGATGTCCTCCTAGTTACCCTTCGGGTCGAACTCGCCTGAAGCGTGTGGCAGGAAGCTCGGTGTGACCGGCCCTGTCCATTCGCCGTTCACGTATCGATCCTCGCTGAGGAACGGAGTGGTCATGTTCGGCTCAGCGGTGAAGCCGTCCTGGTGAGGCTTGGCCCCCTGCGAGAGAGCGTGGACCGACTTGGGCGATGCGGTGTACTCGGGCGTGCCCTGCATGTACGACGTGAGGGCTCCGATCGCGATCGACGTGGCCGTGAGTGTCGTAGCCACTCCCAGGATGAACCGGTGTCGCATGGTAGGTCTCCTTGATTGTGCTCGGCCTCCCTCATTGGGAGGCAATGGTGGAGGGTTGTACGATACCCCCCAAAACGTCCGACTCGTACTACTTGCCCCAGATCTCGTCCAGCGCCTTGTCGATGTCTTCCTCGGTCGGCAGTGGCGGGTCATCGTAGCGGACGATGTTGACGGGGTTGACGTACTGGTGGCCGTTCATGTTCGTTCTCCTTGTGGTGTAAGCTGGCTACTCACATCGAGTAGCAATGGTAGGGGGTTTGTCGATGTCCCCCTAAACGCAATGCGGCGTGCGGTCGACGTGGACTACTTGCGGTTGCGGCGTCCGGTCTTGACGATCTCGACCTGCTCCTCGGGCGTCTCCTCGGACGCGCCTTCGTCATCCAGGATCGCGTAGACCTCCTCGTCGATCTCATCGGCCTCATCCTCGACCTCGACGTCCGCGGCGGCCTTCTTGGTGAACCGCGGCTTCAACTCGTACCCGGCAGTGGTCAGCTCGTCGACCTGCTCGCTCGACAGCGTGACGATGTACTGCCGGCTGCCGTTGCGCGTCTGGCCGTTCGCGCGCTGGACGATCAAGGCCTCGATGGACTCATCGGTGATGGCCTTGACGAACTTGTTGCCGACCTTCAGGGCCTCGTCGGCCACCACCAGCTTGCCGGACTTGATCAGGCCGTGTACGCGAACCGTCGTGACGTTCAGTAGCTTGGCCGTTCCGCTGATTGTCTGGGCGCTCATGGTACCTCTCCTTGTGTTTTGGCGTCCGAACCACATCGGTTCGAATGCAGTTTGTTATCTGTTTATATTATAACCCATATCGACATTGTTTACACGAGACAAATGGCGTATCTAGACTGGATATAGACTAGGTCGCCGTGAATGCCTCGATCGTACACCTCCTTTTGTTTGTGCTTAGGTTCGAATGGTGGGGGGTTTAAGGACGTTCCCCCCAAACCGTGTGTCCCTGCTCGTGCTCGTGCTCGTGCTTAACCGCAGCTGTGGTAGACGCCGTCCTGGTAGTAGCTATCCCACATCCAGCCGTCCTCCCAGTCCTGGATCGGTCCAGCGTGCGGCCTACCACTGTCGGTGCACTCGCTGGTCTTGCCTTCGAACGTAACCTTCGTCTCACCCATCACGCCACGTACGCTCGTGATGTGTCCGTTCGTAACCCGGCTGGTCTCAGTGGCGGACGTGATGGACGGGAAGGCGATGGCGGCGGCGACCACGGCGGTCTTGACGATTGTTCCGAGTTTCATGGTGTTGTACCTTTCGCTTGTGACTGCACCCACCACATCGGTGGGTAATGGTAAGGGGTTTGACGTAACTCCCCTTAAACGCCGATCCCGTCCTGATCCCCCTTACCCGTCCGTCCACCTCTAGAACATCCTCAGTTCTTCGAACAACCGGGTTAGGATGACGTCCAGTGTACCTGACTCCGCAACCACGTTCTCCTTCTGCCGCAGTGTGTAGTGTCCGTCCATCCGTGTAACCTCGAACACCCAGTTCACGATCCCGATCTTCTTCTTGCAGTAGAATGCGGACGGATGTGACTTCGCAAAGTGCGCTTCGGCCATCTCACGAACTGCTCGGTAGTTCACTACGTTCGCGTTCGCCACGTTGGTCCACTGTACTGACTTGTTCACGGTGTGTACCTCCTGTAACTGTACTGACTAACACAAGGTAGTAATGGTAGGGGGTTTAACGTGATCCCCCCTAAACGGATCGGTCCAGCTCGGATCTATTCCTCGTCGTCCTGAACCTTCTTCACGAACCGCGGCTTCAGTTCGAACCCCTTCTCGGTCAGATCGGCCAGCTCGGACTCGTCCAACGTGATGATGTACTGGCGGCTGCCACCCTGCCGACCCAACTGACGCGCCAGCTGCAGGTTCGCGATGGACTCCTCGGTCACCCCCTTCACGAACTTGTTACCCTGCTTCACCGCCTCGTCGCTCAGCTCCAGCTTACCGGCCTTCAGCAAGCCGTGGATTCGAACTGTGGTCACGTTCAACATGGTCGCTGTCTGGGAAATGGTGTAGGTCTTCATGGTGTAGTTACCCTTTCTTAGTACGTTTTACTTACTCACATCGAGTAGGTATGGTAGAGGGTTTAACGATTTCCCCTCTAAACGGTACAGTGTTGTGTGATGTGAAGTGTTTGTATTAAGTTGTTAAGGTGGTGTGGATAAAATGTTTTTTTATTTTTTATCCTATAACTTATTATAACCGATCTGAACACAAATTTACCGCGACAAATGGCGTATCTACGATGGATCTAGTTTGTGTAGAATGTGAAGTGAGTTTGGTGAGAATTTCTGGTGAAGATAGTTGTGTTTGTGGCGTAAGTTTGGTTGGTTTGTTGTTGTGAAGTTTGTGACGCAAGTTGGTGCAAAATTCCGTTCGCGATACGCATGCCGGTTAAAACTTACGTTGGGTGACTTTTCCAAACCCCAACCGTTCTACTCCCCACTTATTCACTCCACAAACCTTTCTACCCATGAAGTATCTCACTTCTCCCTATTACACCACAAATCACCAAATCCCACCAAGTCTTCGGCTGCATCCAATCTACAATGTTCTCTCCCAAATCGTTCTGACAGGAAGATACCCAAATTCAGCTCAAAATCACCCGAAAATTCTATCCGCCTATCCGCCTGTCCTCAACTATCAGATGCACCTGTTTTTCTTCATTATAATGACTTAAAACTCGCCTCACTGATAGTTCGCGGATACCCTAAATGGCTACCCTTCCAATCTCCCCCTGTACTTTTATGCGCCCTCTCTACCTTCGCAGGGGGCTGGGCGGGCCCTTTTCGCTCCATGCTTTGCCACTTCATTGTGCGACTCACCTCTTTGCCTCCCCAAGGCTCAACCATACACCAAACTCCTTCCTACACCCACACAACATTTCTTAACTGTTCTTCACACAACATGACATTTATATACATTGAACCCAAACCCATTCCTTGGTGATTCTCATCCTAAAAAAGCAAGGGTCTACCAAGAAAAAAAAACTCACTAGGAATCAGGACTTGGTCCACGCGATTTGCCCTATCCCTATTATATCATTTATTCTTTACCTTATTTAACCTGTTAGCATTAATCATTCTACTAAGGCAATATAATACTCTTTATCATTCCTTCATTCCTGATAACAGAAAAAAAGAATAATTTACTAGTACCTTTTTCAAAAAACATCAAAAAATCGTGCACAAGTGATGATAATCTCCAAAGGACTTAAGGAATGAGCTCAAATTGTTGTACTTCATGAGTCCTGCTATCTCTTAGCGAATAAATGCACTTGCCATATTTGTGCTTTTGTGTTATAATATAAGCAGTAGTCTATACTCGCTAGGTGAAAGGATTTACGATGCCGAATGCGACTGTTCACATCTACATGACGGAAGAGGAAGAGCGGACCATCAAAAACGCAGCGGCCGAACTGCAGACTTCTGTGGCCGCGTTGATGAGAGGCTCAATCAAGTACCTCACCAACGACCTCACCGACTTCTCAAAAGCGCGCGAGTGGCTTGACTTCCGCGCAAGAGGTCGGCCGCAATCTCCTTCGACGGGGAATCCGGTCAACGATGCAGCCCGCGACATTTACCGACATACAGTTCCTCAGGGCGAGTTGGAGGATTTCCAGGCCGACATCGCGAGGTTGACTGGTGAAGGAATGTCGCTAGACGATGCGATCGCAGCAGTAATGGCTGCCAAGGAGGCCTAGCCTTGATTTACTTCAGACCGCAGGACATCATCGAGTTGGCCTTGCTCGGTGTGGTCATACTTGTTCTGCTCATCATGTTCATCAGTGCTGGGATCAAGCGGGTGACCAGGCGCTGTCGACGATGGAGGGCACGAACCCGCTAGCGCGAAGCCCCGTGCGGAGGACAAGCAGAGGGCAAGTGCCTTCTTTTGAGGGCAAAGGCCGGCAAGTGCATTGGACTTGGTTTAACAATCGCCGGCAAAGATACCGCAAATGCCGGCAACCAGTAGGAGGATCTAGTGGAAGAAATCATCGTTGGTGCCGACTTCGGTCAATCTGAGAGCACCTTCGTGTGGCGGGACAAGAAGAAGGAAGTCCGCCTGTACACCATGCCCTCTATGGTGGGCACAGGTAGCTGGGACGATCTCCGTCGCCTAAGGCAAGCGGCTCAGACCACCGAGACCGAAGCTGATGACATGGTGATCGAGCAGTATGGGGTGGAGTACTTGGTAGGTCATCTGGCCATGCAGCAAGCAGCCGATGCCACCACCGAGCGCGGCAACATGTATCGCTACAACAATGGTCACACACTCAAGCTGCTGCTCGCTTGGGCTGGTCGTCACCTTCCCGACGACTCATCCATCTTGTTAGTCACGGGCACACCCATCGAAGCCTGGTCAAAGGAGCGCAAGCAACTGATCCAGCGCTGCTTGGTGGGCACTCACGACTACACATACAGGGATCGGCCTCGAACCTTGACCGTCGAAGGCGTCGGCGTGATGATCGAGGGGCGGGCGGTGCTCTACGATGTGTGCCACGAGGATGTGCCGCAAGCAGTTCTGGACATCGGTGGCGGCTCGTATGACATCTTCTACGCGGAAGGCAACACGGTCATTCGCGAGAAGTGCAAGGGCTTGATGGTGGGCGTGGAGAAGATTGGGGAACTGGTAAGTCGCGTGGCCGAGGGCGTGGGTAGGCCACTGGAGGCCAATGAAGTCCGCAAGCTGCTGCGCCACCTAGTTAGTCCGTCAAGCGACGAGCCAGTCATTTACATCAACGGGCGGCCCTGGACGAACGCTACGGTGGAGACCGTTCGATCAACCAAACGCGTCGCTGATGAACTGCTTCACTTCACTGAGCGGGTGCTCGGCAAGAGCAGGGGCAGGGTCGCCGGCGAGGTTGCGCACGTTCGGCTTATCGGCGGCGGCTACTACTACTTCGGCAAAGCGTTTAAGATGCTCATACCACATCTACGCGTGCCGAGCATGCCGGAGAACCAAAACGCTCTCTCGTACCATTTGGTTGGCGAGAGTACAGCCATGAGCGCGTGGGATAAGAATCGGGGGTAACCATGGCAAGATACCCCGCAACGAAGCTTACCATTCGGGTCCCGTTCGAAGATCCTGTCTATCAAACGGCGATGGAGAAGTGGCCTGGCCTCAGCATACAGAAGGTCATCGACAACGTGATGCGTGAGTGGTATGCTGGAGGGCGCAGCGCATCAAGAGACTCGGTGCCTGAGGCAACCAAGAAGGAGGAGAAGCGAGACTTTCGCCAGGAGATAGTAGGGAGTTGGTTGGACGAGGAATAGAAAAGGGACAGAAGGGCGGGCTTAGGCCCGTCTTTTTGTTTGCCAAGTACACTTGTACCGTTGTAGCTACAACGAGCACCAAAAGTAAAAAAGACGTTGAAATAAGGTGCAAAAAGGCGTATAATAAGATAGGACTAGTTCTACTAGGAATTTCCTTATGATCGATCGCGACATAGAACCTTCACACAGACCTCAGCAGGTGGTGAAGCCACAGCAACTTGCTCGTAAGGCGCAGATAGCGCACATGCTAGAGCGTGGCTGGTCGACCACCCAGATTGCTGAAGAACTGGGCATATCCACGTCTACTGTCGAGCAGCATATTAAGGCTCTCGAGCATATCTGGTTGCAGCAAATACTCAAGGACGTTACCCTTATCAAGGCTCGCAAGTTGGCTGAGTACTCAGCTGTTAAGCGGGCCGCGTGGCATGCTTTCGATGGAGACGAAGGCATTACGGGAGCTCCCGTTGAGGATGTCGAGACTGAGGGATCGTTCGAAGGAGCAACGTTCGACGACACTACTTATCAGATAATGAACGAAGCCTTTGTAGACGGTCCTAAGGTATCAGATCTCCTGGCTGATGGAGGGCCCGATCTCGAAGAGTTTAGGGAGGCTGGCTCCAAGCGGGTAGAGCGCCTTCGAAGCTTACAAGGGCAGACCATAGGAGACAGGAGCTCTACAAGGAAACCAGGCAGACCCCGAGTACGCAAAGAGGCCGCATTCCTCAAGATAGTCCTGGATGCCATCGCCGGCGAAAAGGATCTTCTCGGCCTCGACGCTCCTAAGAAGAGCCTTAACCTCAATATCAACCCTGAGAATATCAAACACCTTACTGACGATCAGCTCGATGCCCTTATTAAGAAAACAGGGCTCACCGAGTTCATAAATGACCTCAGCATGACTGACCCGGCTGAGGAGTTGTCTTCCAGTGTGGCTCAGATTCGCGACTACACGTACGGCACGAACTCAAACGACGAAGAATGATCACTCCAGATGCGTCAACACAAATCGCTGCGCTGTTAGCGGAGCGTGAAAGACGTCGAAGGGAACGGGTCCGGTCTTTACAGTCGGGCGATCTCTCACATTCAGTGTGGACGTCTGATTTCGGCATATATGTCAACCGCGAGTCGGGTAAGCGGTACTCTCCACACCATGAGGAGGAGGCCCAGTTTGTATTTTCCGACGAGCCTCGATACTTCCTTTGCAAAGGCGGCGAAGGCAGCGGCAAAAGCGTGGCAGGAGTCGTTAAAGCTCTTGAGCGCCTCCGTCGGAACTGCAACGGAATCATGGGTTCACCAGACTTCGAGCACTTCAAGCGAAGTTTGTGGCCTGAGTTCCAGCGGTGGTGCCCGTACGACTCACTCATCCCACAGCAACGCTATAGGTTACGTAACTCGTGGGTACCTAACGCACCCTTCTCGCTCGCCTTTAGGGTACCGGGTTCCGACAAGCTCTCGACACTGCTTTGTGGAGGATTCGACGAGCCAGGTGCGTGGGAGGGTCCGAATGTTAACTTCGCGCTGTTCGATGAGGCTCGGAGGCACAGGACTCCCGATATGCTCAAGGTGCTGGATGGACGATGTCGAATCATGGGTGGACTGGACAAGAGCATTTCACCCCAGATATTCTTCCCAACGACGCCTAAGAAGCACTGGCTGTTCGAGTACTTCGGGCCGTGGCAGGGAGATGGCGAAGATCCGTTAGCATCATTCAAGGGTCGAGCCAAGGTTATTACTCTTCGTCTGATCGACAACGAGGATAACCTGTCGGCTGACTACGTAGCCGGACGGCACAGTTCTCTTACAGCTGCCGAGCAGCGCGTCCTTCTCGATGCTGAGTGGGAGGACATAGACGACGTCTCGCCGTTCTTAAGCAGCATGGTATGGTGGGACAAGTGTCTAGACAAGACACTGCCTCCCTTGAGTGTCGACGAGCCTATAATCCTTGTCATAGACTCTGCAACAGGGCGTAAGACCGCTGCCAGCGACTGTTTCGCACTGGTAGGCATAACTAGACATCCTGACGAAGCCAAGGCCGAGAAGCATGTAGCTGCACGGTACTCTAACTACTGGAGAGCCAAGGCAGGTCAGAAGATATCCTTTCAGGGAACCGACGATGCACCCGGACCTATCAAAGAAGTAAAGCGTCTGTGTGAAGCGTTTAACGTCGTGGCTCTAGTATACGACCCTTCACAGATGATCTCAGTGGCTCAGGACCTAGAGGAAGAAAACATCGTTTGGTGCTGGGAATTCACGCAGCAGACTGAGAGGCTTAGAGCCGATCGACTACTGCTAGAGCTCATAGTACAAGGACGCTTTGCACATGATGGAGATCCTCACCTTCGAGCACACATAGCTAACGCCGACCGCAAAGTAACTGGAGACTCAGACGACGACCCGGAGAAGAAGAAGTCCTTTCGTATCGTAAAAGGTCGCGGGCCCATCGACTTGGCGG
>Ga0307500_10000252_pt1 | contig 18531 bp, 15 predicted proteins | sample 14_S_MG_FD_201362 | JGI IMG/M metagenome (GOLD analysis project Ga0307500, IMG submission 201362) | Soil microbial communities from Populus trichocarpa stands in riparian zone in the Pacific Northwest, United States - 14_S | ecosystem: Environmental > Terrestrial > Soil > Riparian zone > Trees... | reverse complement strand
CGTCCAGCATGTGTCGAAGAAGTTCAGGCTGTTCGCCTCGCCGTCAGAGCGGTTGGCCGAAGCGTTGCATCCGTTTCGCAGACAGTACCATCACGAGTTCTGGGCGCTGCGAGATGTCAGCTTTACCGTCAACCGAGGTGAAGTACTGGGCATCATGGGGCAAAATGGCTCGGGCAAATCCACGCTCTTGCAAATCATCTGCTCGGTGATGCAGGCGACCGAGGGCGCTGTGCAGGCCCGCGGTCGAATTTCAGCGCTGCTGGAACTGGGAGCCGGATTCAATCCCGAGTTTACCGGCCGCCAGAATGTGATGTTGAACGGCTCGATCATGGGCTTTAGCCGCAAGGAGATGCAACAACGCATGCCTGCGATAGAAGCCTTTGCCGATGTCGGCGAGTTCTTCGATCAGCCGGTCAAGACCTATTCCTCCGGCATGTCCGTCAGGGTGGCATTCGCCGCCGCGATTCATATCGACCCGGAGATCCTGATTGTCGACGAGGCACTTGCCGTCGGGGATGCCAAGTTCCAGCACAAGTGCTACGCGAGGATCGAAAACTTCAAGGCTCAGAACAAGACCATCATTCTAGTTACGCACGATATCGGGCAGATCACTGCGCACTGCGACCGCGCCATTCTGATGAGCAAGGGGCACCTGGTGATGGAGGGAAAACCCCGGGATGTTGTTGACCGGTACATCGAGACGATCTTTGGCGACGATGAGCGCTCGGCCGGCACCGAGACCGACTCCGGGGAAACTCGCCACAAGTCAGTATTGATCGACCATTCCAGCTTCGAGTTCATGGACAACAAGCTGATCGAGGAGCGCCGGTCGTACTGCAAAAATGAGGTCCGGTTCGGCGACCGGCGGGCCGAAATCCTCGATTGCGTCATCGAATCGGGGGGCGTCTGGGATCCACCCCAGATCAATTTCGGCGATCCGATCAACATCTACACAAAGCTGAAAATCACGGCTGAATTTGCGCCTCTGTTCGGCTTCGCCATCAAGACCCTCGCGGGCATCGAGTTGTACGGCAGCAACACTTACATGCAGCAGATTCCGGTCCCAGCTACCAAGCCGGGGACACTCCAGAAAATAAGATTTTCATTTTCGGTTCCGCTGCGCCCGGGCGACTATTTCCTGGATGTCGGGGTAGCCGAAATGGACGGAACCGTGGGCGGAAGCGCGGTGGATGTACGCAGGTCGGTCGCGATGATAAGCATAGCGCCGATCGGCAAGCGTATCGGCTTCAACGGTCTGGTCGATTTTTCTCCGAGCTTCGATATCCTGTGATTGCCAACTCTTAAGGGACTCAAGATGCGTCAAGACGACAGCGGCAATCATCAATGGCCGCAATTTTCCTCAGAGGTGATGCGGCAAGGACCGGCCATCCGCAAAGCCCACATGACTTCGCTCGTCAGGTACCTGAAGGAAAGGCACGGCCTGCAGACGGTCAACGTCCTCGAAGTCGGATCGTGGGCGGGCGCTTCGACCATAACCTGGGCCAGGGCGATTAAGGACCTGGGCTTGTCGGGATCAGTCCATTGCGTCGATATCTGGGAGCCCTATTTCGATCTCAAGGCCAACCCTGCCGATATCTACCAGAAGATGAACCGGGCCGCCGACCACGGCGTGGTATTTCAGGAGTTTCGCCGCAACATTTCCGCTGCCGGCGTGGAGGACATCGTCACTTTCACGAAGGGAAACTCAAGGGAGGTGCTTCCCGGCCTGGATAAAGAAACCTACCAAATTATCTTTATCGACGGCTCCCATCTTTATGACGATATTCTCAACGACATCGTCCAAGCGAAGCGGCTGGTCGTGGAAGGCGGCATCGTTTGTGGTGACGACCTTGAACTGACAGCGAACTTCGTTGATCCGATTGTTCATCGGGAGGCGTTAGCCGGCAATCTCGATTTCACTGAAGATCCGTCCACGGGTGTCAGTTATCATCCTGGCGTTTCGCAAGCTATAGCCGATACTTTCGGCGAGGTGTCTGTTTGGGACGGCCTGTGGGCGGTGAGGCGAGCCGGAACCGGCTTCGAGAAACTCGATCATCTGGACTACAAACCTCGTATTCCAGACCATTTGCGGGTCAGCGAGAAAACAGCGCTTACCGAACTCGTGCGGGCCGAGTTGGGGTTCAACATCATTCGAAGTCAAGGTATGTATATCGGGTGCCGGCAGTCTGTGGGATTCATTGATTTCTCGATACCTCTCGACACCCTAACGCAATCCCATGAAAATTCCGACTTGTTCGTGGTAACGTCTATCGAAGACGCGTTGCTGCGCATATGCGATCTTAAAATAAGTGAGTTGAAAACTGCACCAAAGACGCCGGTAGCTGAACTGGTGGATGGCAACCTGGGATTCAATATAGTTCAACGCAACGGACTATATGCCGCTTGTCGGCAGTCGCTAGGCGAGATCGATTTCACCGTTCCTCTGGAAGTCCTGTCGCAGCGCAATTCTGCCGATGATTTCTTTGTCGAGAGAACCCGGGAAGAAGCGCTGCTTCGGATATGCGAGATCGAGAAAGCTCGACTGAACCGCGTCATCGCCGAGCGTCGCGAAAGCGAGACGTCTCCAGAAAATGCCCCCTCCGTCTAGGGAACTATTACGCGCAGTTATCCAATCCCAACGGTCTTTGGCCAGACCATCGGATAGAATTTCGCCAACGTATTTTTGTGGCACCGATCGGAGAATTGTCACGTGAAAGTCGCCGTGCCATGGAGCTTGAGCCATTATATCCCGCTCAACGGGTTTCATCCGCTTTATCGCGCCCTTTTTGATCATGCGCCGGCGGATATCGATCTAACAGCCTGGGATAACGTCAAGCTTCACCGCCATTTCGCTCACGATCCTTACAGCAGGGCGCGCGTCGCAAGTCGCGCGATTTCATATGGGCATGAGACCAAGGGTATCTCCTCGGACATCGCGCGTTCGCACGCAGATTACTTTTACCCGCCCGACAGGGTCCTAACCGAGGCGATTTCGGGTGAGATTGAGTTCCATCATACCGCGCCTTTTCCCTCTCTGAAACGCCCATTCGTGTTTCATTGCGAGTCGTTTGCGCCGATCTTCTTTCCCAACGCTCAACAGGGAGCCGGCAAATTCGACAGGCCTGAGGCACTGCGTCTGCATTACAAGGGGATCTTTGCGAGCCCACTTTGTCAAGGAATCTACTCGCACATCCCGGGAACGCTCGACAGTCTGAGCAATTTTTTTTCAGATCCTGCGATCGAAGCCAAGCTGTTCGGGTCAAAAATCGGACTCAGCAAACGGTCGGTTGACCCCACCATGTTTCGTCGGCGACAGCCGGTCGACCGGCCACGTTTTCTCTTCATCAACTCCGCCCATCAGATGCCATCCAACTTCTTCAACCGTGGCGGTCATGTCGTGTTGAGATTTTGGAAAGAATTTCGGAATACTGGACGCGAAGGGTTGTTGATCCTGCGCTGCGGAAAGCCGAACGATGAGGCTTTGGCAAGCCATGGGGTTGATCCGGCCTTTGTTCGAAGCGAGTTAGGACGCAGCATCATCTGGGCCGAGGGGTATCTGGCCAATCATGAAGTCAACGCCTTGATGGCCGACGCTCATTTCTTTCTGTTACCAAGCGCTTCCCTCCATTCCGCTTCGCTTCTTCTTGCCATGACGCTGGGGACAGTGCCGATCGTCACGGATACGCTCGGGACATCCGTCTATGTGACGGATCGGGAAAGCGCCATTGTGCTGAAGGGTGTCCGAGACGAAATCTGGCATCTCGACCCAAACACCGGCTTGCTAACGGACCATTACGAGCGAATGCCCAACGTGGCGCCTTCCCTAGTCACTCAATTGGTTGAGCGTGTTTTTGAACTACTGGATTCGACGGACGCCTACGAGACCTTGAGCGATCGGACCGCGGAGCGGGCACGAACTCAGTTTTCCGGAGAATCGTTCGCATCGGAATTTTGGGGGACGGTGACGGAACGGGCTAAAGCAACCCAAGGCCTTCAAAACCGGTCGTCGAGCGCGGAGCTTACACGATCGTTGCAACATTGCACCTTGGATTCAGACGCATGGGCGCGGGTTTTTGAAAGCAGCACACAGCCCATGCCGCTTCTGGACACCGGGGTAAGCAAGGTTTTTGAGGTTGGCGGCGCCGCTGTACACAGGCCAGGTGACACGCCGCCGAAACTGACAGATTGGTCTGTTTTCGCGCGATATTTCAGTGCCGGCGCTCCCGATACAGTTTTCGCCAATAGCCTCGTCGAACTTGGCGATCTCTTTGTCTCACGCGGAAGTTTTAGTGTTAGCGATAATCTAGACTATTTGCGCCGCAGGGTTTCGCTCGCTCTGATGCGGTTTCCAGCCATGCATAGCCTGGCATCTCGCCACTACCGCACAACAAAAACCTTCATGAAGTTCGTCAAACTCTGGCTCAGACACAGCCAGTGCAAGCGGGGCGTTATCGGGAGCGAAAAGTACGTCGCGCTCGTAATGGAGGATGTACACAACTTCAACATCGTTCGCTACTTTCACAAATATTACGCAATACCTTGCGGCGAAGGCCCGTTCATCGCCTCGAAGGCAGAGAAGAAACTGTATTCGAAAACATTCAGCGCGTACTCGTTGGAAAGAGCGATTGCCAAGGTCAGTCGAGGCCGGACAAGTCGCCTTCGGTTGATTGCTAACCTTCCGATCCTGTCGTCAATAGTAAGCCGCATCGGCAAACATAGGGTGCGCGCGGTGCTCGGACCGCTGATGCGAAAACGAAACCCACGGCAATAAAAACTAAACCATACCGAGAGAGATCGATTTGGAGCAAGCCTCAGCCCCCAGGATCGCCTAGATGACCACCACCATTCAAGAATCCGGCCCACACGTTCATTTATGGATATACAATCATCCCTTTTACGGCATCAGCGATCAGATCGACTACTTTTTACAGGCATTTCGCCAGCACGGCTACGTGGTGTCGGTCGGGCGCGAGCCCGATAATTCGGCGCTCAACGTTGTTATCGAAAATTTTTCGGTACAAACCCGAAAAACGCTGATTGATTTTTGCGTGCAAACCCGGAAGCGGGTCGCCGTAATCATGACTGAGCATATCGACTTCATAGACCGCAGTATCTTGATACATGGAGACCCATTGTGGAGCGACAACGACTATATGCATCCCGTGACCCAGGCCGAACGTTTGAAATGTTTGATGAGTTGTCAGCCCTACATCAAATTTTTCATGGTCCTCGGCGACCTTCCCGAATTGCGAAACTTCGACAAGCTGATGGTAGGGGCTGATGTGCGAGCGATCCCGTTCCCGAGCATTGACCACATCGCGCCCGTTGAGTCGGTCGATATGCAACAGCCGCCGAATGATCTGCTTTTCACAGGATATGTCACGTCATACCGCGAAAGGATCCTACCGACAGTAGCGTCACTCGGATTGTCGGTTACCTCACCCCGCAAGTTTGTCTCACGGCGGGAACGGGATCGGCTTAACCGCTCTGCAAAACTCGTTCTCAATATTCCTCAGCGAGAGAACTGGCGTTGGCTTTCGCTCATGCGCGTCATCGCTGCGCTTCGCTGTGGAAGGGCGACGGTATCGCTAGGAACCGATGACACATCCAGAATCGCCGCATGTACCTATCAACTGACCCTCGATAGGGCCGATTGGAAGATGGAGCTAAGGAACTACGTGGCCGACTGGACGAACGCCTATGAAAAAATGTATGAGGCCTATTGCCAACTCGCGAAGGACTTCGAACTGAAACATCCATTTCCGCACGATATGATGGAATTTTGGGCTATTACAGACAGAGTGCGGGTCTCTTAGCCTGTGTAGATCAGCTTGGCACTCGCAGCGAGTGTGGCGCGCATTAGCAAGTGCGGCTAGACAGAGCTACTTGGCTCTCCACTTTCACACTCCCGAAGGGTTGAGGCCAGGAGGTGACGGCCGCCGGACCCCGCGTAACCCGTTTCGAGATTGTTCGCGCAAGGGTTGTGGCGACGCATCCAAAGCCAAAGGATCAGAAATGGGGCTCGTTAGGTTTGCTTTAGCGCTGTCGGTCGTGTTCTGGCACATTCGCGGCGCGCCGTTTCACCTGATCAACGCCGCAGTTGCGGTCTCACTGTTCTTCATCATCTCCGGCTTCTACATGGCGATGGTCATTAACGAAAAATATGCCAACGGCGAGCCAAAGCACTGGATCAGGACGTTCTACTTGGCGCGCTTCTGGCGCCTCTATCCGCCCTATCTCGTGATGTTGATCATCATGATGGCGTGGGGGGCATCAACAAATATGCCGAGCCCATTGTTAGCCCGTCTGCCAATGTCAATCTTCGACCAGGTTGCGCTCGCGGCATCAAACCTCTTCCTGTTTGGACAGGATATCCACCAGTTCCTTGTGCGCGTACGCGTTGAAAATGCCGGGCCTCAATTCGTTTTGGATTTCGTGCACCGAATCAACCCCACTGTATTGCAGGACAACATGATGGCTATCGGCCACGCATGGTCGCTTGCTACGGAAGCGACGTTCTATGTGATTGCGCCGTTTGTCGTTCGGTCCGCGAGCCGAACCGCTACTTTGCTAGTGGTCGCGCTGGCGGGTCGGTTCTTCCTGCTCGAAATATGCGATCAGCGATCCGGCATTTGGGGTTATTACTTTTTCCCCGGCGCGCTGAGTATGTTCTTGCTGGGCAGCGCCAGCTACCACCTCCGAAAACTTCTGCCAAGAGTGGACTTGCACGCGACCATAGGCCTGATTGCGCTGGTCGGATTTTCGGCGTGGTTTGTAACTCTGTCGATCATCAATGGTGTACTAATGGAATCGCCCCCTGACTGGTCGATCGACCGGCCGAAGTTTTGGATTCTTTACCTCGCTTTCGCCCTTGCTGTGCCGTTTATCTTTGAGGCGACAAGAAGATCAAGGTTTGATCGTGAGGTGGGCGAGCTTTCATATCCGCTCTATTTGGTTCATGGCCTCGTCGTCGGCCTCGTTTACTACCGGTGGACAGGTCCGCTGGGATCAACCCCGGATGTTTGGGCCGCCGCGGTCCTGTCCATCATCGCCGCTTATGCCATGCGACAGATCGTTGAGGTACCGATAGAGCGATATTGGAACAAGCGCGGGCAGCGCGTTCTTACTGCTAGTCAGCGGGCGCCTATTCCGGCAGTTCCCTGATCGTGCCAACGCAATTGGAGATTGATTTCACAGCGCGCCGGGCTTATCGATGGGCCGCTCTCCGCTTCGCTCGAACGTTGTATTTGCAGATGGCCTTATAATGCGGTCTTTGCGGGTTGAGGATGGAGAGTATCCAGCCTCTGGAGAGTATCCAGCCTCGATTGGCTCAGAAGGCTTCCGTCGGAGATGAAAAAACGGATTTCACTTCTTCTCCCGACCCGTGGCCGATCGCAGCTCGTAGAGCGCTTTCTTCGGAGCGTGGTCGCGCAGAGTACGCATCCCGAACTCATCGAGGTCATCCTCTGCGTCGATGATGACGACATCGAGAGTCATGGCATCGTCTTTAGCGAGCTTGATCTGAAACTGGTTGTCGGGCCTCGCCAAACCATGGGCGCCTACAACGCCGAGTGCCTTCGGCACGCTTCCGGGGAAATAACCATTGCGGTCAATGACGACATAATCGTCCGTACCAAGGGATGGGACGAGAAGGTGCGAGCGCTGGATGCGCGCTATCCCGATGGTGTCTACCTCGGCTATCCCAACGATCTTTTCCAGGGCCGCAAGTTATCTACGTTTCCGATCCTGTCACGCACAACATGCGAGCTGCTCGCCGAGCCATACCCTCGTGCTTACAAGGGCGCCTTCCTTGATCCGCATCTGATGGACATCTTTCGTCGTTTGCAGAAGCGCGGCTACGAGCGGATTGCTTATGCCGAGGACATCGTGTTCGAGCACATTCACTATAGAAACAACCCCGAGGCCCTGGACGCTACCTACAGCGATCGATCGCGTTTTGGAGACGACCTTACCTTCATTGCGCTTGTCGATGCCCGTCGGCTGGAGGCAGATCGGTTGTGCGCACATATTACCGGTGGATCGTCGGAGGCCTTCCCGTCCCCTCTGCAACCCGCGGTCAAGCCAGTAAGCCTCATTGGAATAATACCCCTGTGTACCCGCAAGTTTCTCCTTGATTTTGATCTACCGCTAACGTGGCGGACCTATCTTTTCGTATGGATGCTGGGACGGTATTACTTCAGCAAGCTTCGCAGAATTCCCTGAAAATATCGATCAGGTCTATTTCTGCCCACATCATCCTGTGCATGGCACTGGACGTTACAAGCGAATGCTTTGACCGAAAGCCGAATCCAGGCATGCTATTGCGCGCCCGTGATGATCGTGGCATTTGCCTTTTGGGATCCGTTATGATCAGTGACAAGGAGTGGGACATTGTCGCCGCCAAGGCCGCCGGGGTGGCGGACTACCGTTCTGAGTTCTGACTATGGAGTGGAACTCAACCAGGAACCTGAGTTCCATTTTGTAACTGTGGAACTTGCAGCGCGCATCGCGCTCAATGACAGGTTGTGTTCCCGCATAGATTGACTTATAGCCCTCTCCGGATGGGAACTGGGAATGGATGCGCTTTTTGTAACACCGGACTCTTCGGCCAAAGCCTACCAGGATCTGGCCAAGACCTTTTCAGCGATCGAGCCGCCAACTTGGTCGCTGCTGCTTGCTGAGTCGTGTCGCGCCAAAGGCTTCGAGGTGGGTATCCTGGACAGCGATGCAGAGCGACTGTCGTTGCCGCTCGCTGTCAAACGGATTCAAGACACCAAGCCGCGCCTGGTGGTGATGGTGCTGTACGGTCAGAACCCGAATTCCGGCACCACAAGCATGATCGGGGCGATCGAACTAGCCAACGCCCTGAAGGATGCCGGCGTTGCGGCGCCTATCTGTTTTGTCGGTTCGCATACCAGCGCACTTCCGAAGGAGGTGCTCGCGTATCCTTGCGTGGACATCGTCCTCCTCAATGAGGGGGTGTATGCATTACACAATCTCTTGCGGTCCAATCTCAAGGACGACCTGCCAACGATCAAGGGCATAGGCTACAAGGTTTCGAACGGAGCTGCGCCCGGTCTGATCTTGAACGCGCCTGAGCAAGTTGTCCCGCAATCCCGCATGGATATCGATTTACCCGGCTATGCGTGGGACCTGCTGCCATACAACAAACGGCCGCTGGATCTTTACCGCGCTCACTTCTGGCACGCCGAGTTCAACCACGACAAGCGGACACCGTTTGCAGCTATCTACACTTCACTTGGTTGCCAGTTTGCTTGTAATTTCTGCATGATCAACATCGTTAACCGGATCGATAACGACGAATCGACGAATGCTTCGCATTCGCGCGGCATGCGTTTCTGGAGCCCGGAATGGGTTGCGCGCGAGATGCGCAAGCTTGCGGATATGGGCGTCAAGACACTCCGCATCAGCGACGAGATGTTTTTCCTAAACCGGAAATACTACCTGCCCATTCTGGATGATTGCATTCAGTCCGAGTACGGTTTCAACATGTGGACCTACTCCCGCATCGACACGGTGCGGGCGAACGTGCTTGAAAAATTCAAGCAAGCTGGCGTCAACTGGCTGGCGTTAGGCATCGAAGCCGGCAACCAGTCGGTACGCCAGGAAGTCTCGAAGGGCACCTTTCAGGAAGTTAACATCCGGGACGTGTGTAACACTATCCGCGGCTCGGACATCAACATCATCAGCAATTACATTTTCGGGTTCCCCGAGGACAATCACGACACGATGCAGGAAACGGTGAATCTTGCGCTCGAGCTAAATACCGAAATGGCAAATATGTATCCTTGCCAAGCCTTGCCAGGCAGCCCGCTGTACCACACGGCCCGAGAAAATGGGTGGGACTTGCCCAGCTCGTTCGAGGGGTTTGCGTTCTTGTCCTACGAAAGTGCGCCTATGCGGACAAAGTATCTCTCCGCTGCCGAGGTCCTGAAGTTTCGCGACGAAGCCTGGCAAACCTACTTCAAAAACCCGGCATATCTCTCACTCATTGAAAAGAAGTTTGGCGCGATCGAACGCCGCAACATCGAGCAAATGTCTGAGATTCGGCTGAAGAGGCAACTCCTAGGCGATTAGCAGCTGGTCGACCGGCTGCGGTTACTTCACCGGTCAGATCCGCCCACCCTGTCGCTCGGAACAGACAAGGCCAACCAAGAGTGATCATTACAAGAACACCCTACCGCGTATCATTTTTCGGCGGCGGGACCGACTATCCCGGATGGTTCCGCCAGCACGGAGGAGCGGTGCTTGCGACGGCCATCGACAAATATTGCTACATCACGTGCCGGCGCCTTCCACCATTCTTTGAGCACAAGCATCGCATCGTGTATTCGATCATCGAGAGCGTTTCCAGCAACGACGAAATTCAGCATCCGGCGGTCCGAGCGACCCTTCAGTGTGAAAATGTGACAGAGGGGCTGGAAATCCACCATGACGGTGATTTGCCCGCTCGCTCCGGACTTGGATCAAGTTCATCCTTTACCGTCGGGTTGGTCCACGCACTGCACGCACTTCGCGGCGCCATGATAAACAAGAACCAGCTGGCGAAGACAGCGATCCATATTGAGCAGAGTATGCTTCGCGAAAACGTTGGATCGCAGGATCAGATAGTCGCCGCATATGGCGGGCTGAACTACGTCGAATTTCGTCCCGACGGAGCGTTCGATGTCACGCCGGTCATCGTGCCGCAAGAGCGCAAGACGGAGTTGGCCGCTCATTTGATGTTGTGCTTCACCGGATTTTCGCGCTTTGCCTCTGAAGTGGCCAAATCTCAGTTGGAGAATATGGCCGCCAAGGAGCAGCAGCTTAAGCGCATGCGGCGGATGGTGGATGAAGGGTTGGAGATCTTCGTAAATTCATCCGTCCCCATTGAGGAGTTTGGCAAACTGCTGCATGAGGCTTGGCAGAACAAGCGCTCGCTGTCGAACATGGTGACGACACCCGAGATTGATCAGATGTACGAGGCAGCGCGCGAAGCCGGTGCTATCGGTGGAAAGTTGCTCGGCGCCGGAGGGGGAGGTTTTATGCTTCTCTTCGCCAAGCCTGAGCATCAGGCCGCAATTCGCAAGCGGCTGAACAATTTGATTCATGTCCCGTTTGAATTCGAGGAGTCCGGTAGTCGCGTCGTTCTGTATCAGCCGAACGGGTTGTGAAGATGGGGCGAAAAACAATCTATATCGCAGGCCATACTGGCCTTATCGGCTCCGCGGCGCTAAGGCGGTTTGGCTCCGACGAGACGTATCAGGTGCTTACGGCGACACATCGCGATCTGGAACTACGAGATGCCGGAGCCGTCGAACGTTTCTTCCGGAGCAATACTCCTGACTTTGTAATCCTGGCGGCGGGGAAGGTTGGCGGCATCCTGGAAAACAAGACTTTCCCTGCCGATTTTATCAGCAACAATTTAGCCATCCAGCTGAACGTACTCAGTGCGGCGCAGCGGACCGGCGTTCAAAAGCTCGTGCTGTTTGCATCGTCCTGCATGTATCCCCGCGAATGTCCGCAACCTATGACCGAAGATCACTTGTTCTCGGGAACTCCTGAGCCGACCAGCATGGCCTACGCTGTTTCAAAAATGGCCGGTATGCAACTGTGCCTTGCCTACAATCAGCAGTATGGCGGCAACCGATTCATCCCGGTCATTCCCAACAGCGTTTATGGGCCGAACGACAATTTCGATCCCGACAAAGGACATGTACTTTCCGCCCTGATGCGTCGTTTCCACCAGGCCAAAACGACGGGCGCCGATAATGTTGTGCTTTGGGGAAGCGGCACACCGAAGCGTGAATTTATCCATGCCGACGATCTTGCGAATGCCTGCGCGTTGCTACTTGAAACTGACACGTCCGACCTGCGGCTGCCTATAAATGTTGGTTCGGGACGGGATCTAAATATCAAGGATTTGGCTGAACTGGTTGCAGATGCCGTCGGATACCACGGCAAGATCGAGTGGGATGTACAAAAGCCGGACGGCGCGCCAAGAAAGCTTTTGGACAGCAGCCGCCTTCACGCTAAAGGTTGGCGCGCGCACATCGAGTTGCGGGATGGAGTGAATGATACCTACACTTGGTATCAGGACAACGTCAAAACCACCGAGGCCATATCTTGATTAGCAATACCGTCGATCTTCAAGAGAAAGCACAATGGGTTTGGCGTGAGACCTTGGCGGTTCATCGCAGAGCACCCGAGACACGCATTGCCTCATCTCTTTCTTCCATCGAGATCTTTGTTGCCCTGTACTACGGCGGCATTCTCGACGTGAGACCCACGGATCCACGCTGGGATCAACGCGATCGCTGCGTGATCAGCAAGGGACACGGTTCGATTTGCATGTATCCAATCCTCGCGGATCTCGGCTTCTTCCCCGCCGATGAACTCCAGAAGGTGTGCAAAGCAGGCGGCATTTTGGGAGGCATCCCCGATCCTATTATCCCCGGCTATGAGACCATCAACGGCTCTCTCGGTCATGGGCTGGGCGTCGCCGCTGGAATGGCTCTGGGCCTCAAGCGCAACGCGAAGAAACAGAGTGTTTTCGTTGTTTCGGGTGACGGCGAATTGCACGAGGGCGCGAATTGGGAAGCAATCATGTTCGCTTCTCAGCACAAATTGGACAATCTGCACCTCATCGTCGACAACAACAGCATAAGCATGCTCGGCTTCACAGACGATATCGTTTCGCATGACGGCCTGGTGAAGCGCCTTGAGGCATTCGGCTGGCATTGCGCTGAAGTCGATGGCCATGATGTTTTAGCGATTCAGGAAAGCCTGGCGGGTCTCAAGGTGACCGCAAACGGCCAGCCCAAGGCACTCATCGCTCGAACGCTGAAAGGTCGGGGTATCCCGGGCCTCGAGAACGAGCCGCTTTCTCATATTCTCATGCCGAAACTGGATCTCATCGATTCTCTCCTGGAAGCCGCCTATGCTCGCTAAGCCAAGGGCGATGCGCGACGCGCTGTTGGACAAGATCCACAAGGCGATGGCATCGGACCCAACGATTTTTTTCGTCTCGGCCGATTTTGGCTCGCCAATTCTTGATCGTATTCGCGCCGATCATCCCAAGAGGTTCGTTAACGTCGGTATCGCTGAACAGAATCTAATCAACGTTTCTGCAGGGCTAGCGCTTGAGGGCTACAAGGTTTTTGCGTACGCAATCGCTCCGTTCATCACCATGCGATGCTTTGAACAGGTTCGAGTAAGTTTGGCGCTGCTTTCCGAAGTGCGCCCCATGAATGTAAACCTCATCGGGGTTGGAGCCGGCTACAGCTATGTCGTTTCAGGGCCAACCCACCAATGCTACGAAGACATTACGCTGATGCGGGCTCTGCCCAATTTTCAAGTTATGTCGCCTGCTGATCACGTCACGGCGGAATCGCTTTTTCACAGATGCGTTGACGAATTGGGACCAAAATATCTGCGTCTTGACGCGCAGGTCCTACCGGTCATCTATACCGACACTGCCCCAAACATAGCCAATGGCTTCAATGTCCACCGTCGGGATGGAGCAATTTGCCTCGTTGCCACCGGATATATGCTGCACACGGCTTTTACAGTAGCCGACCGCCTGCTGGCCAGGGGAATGCAGGTCGGCGTCATCGACTTATTCGACCTTGCTCGCTTTTCGGAAGAAAAGCTGCGTGGAGAACTGCGGCGCTATGAAACGGTCGTTAGCATGGAAGAGGGATTTGCCGGGCGTGGTGGTCTAGATGCTTTGCTCTATAACTTCATTGCACATAACGAGATCGCCGCCAAATTGCTCAATATTGGAGTCGAGGGAGGATACCGTTTCGAACTCGGAACCAGGGCAGAGCTGCATGAGCAGGTCGGCATCGGACCAGATGTGGTAACACGGCGGCTGCTGGACTTATCCAATCTAAGTGGCAAAAGCGTCAAAAACATAAACAGTGGCCTGAACTGATGAAATTTCCCCTGATGCGCAACAATATCGCGCGAGAAGATTTGGACGCTCTCATCGAGCATCTGAAGCAGGACGATCCGATCCTCACCAACGGACCAAATGTTCGAGCGTTTGAGCAGGAGTGGAACGATTGGCTTGGAACCAAGTACAGCGTTTTCGTTAACTCGGGCGCTTCGGCGAACCTGCTAACTCTCGCTGTCCTCAAGCTCCGGCATCCCGATGGTGGCGAAGTTATCGTACCGCCGCTGACCTGGGTCTCGGACATCGCGTCAGTCCTACAAAACGGCTTCACGCCCGTTTTCGTTGATATTGATCCTTCAACTCTCGCCATGGACCCCTCTAAGGTTATCGACGCCTTGAGTGAGAGGACGCGGGCGGTATTCGTAACGCACGTGCAGGGCTTCGACGGACTCACGGATGAATTGCTAAGACACCTCGATGCAGCAAACGTTCCCCTAATCGAGGATGTGTGTGAATCCCACGGCGCTACACACAACGGCAGGAAGTTGGGTACCTTCGGCTGGATCTCCAACTTCTCCTATTACTATGCCCATCATATGACGACCATCGAAGGTGGTATGATCTGTTCCAATGATGCGGCGGTTTATCAGGCGGCACGAATGCTGAGGTCGCATGGCATGGTACGCGAATCGAACGACCCATCTATAAAGGCGGGCTACGTAGAGGAATACCCGGACCTCAATCCAGATTTCATCTTCGCTCACGCTGCCTACAATGTGCGCAACACGGAAATAGGCGGTATCCTCGGCCGTCGGCAACTCTTGCGGCTGGATTCCAATGTCCAGCGGCGCACCGCTAATTTCCTACGCTTCCTCTCACGCATCAATCCTGAGAAATTCCGTACCGAATTCAAGACCGAAGGATCCAGCAACTACGCCTTCAATCTGGTACTCCGGGATCCGGACATGGACTACGCTGAGCGGCTCATGACGGCTCTTCGCAAGGCGGGCATTGAATTCCGCAGAGGCAGCGCGGGCGGCGGAAATCAGCTCCGTCAACCATACCTGAAATCGGTTGTACCATCCGAGCACTACAAGCAATTTCCAGAGACTGATCATGTTCATTTCTTTGGATTCTATATCGGTAATTTTCCCGATCTCAGCCTCGAAGAGGTCGACGAGATTTGTGACTTGATTAACTCCGTCAATTAAGGCCGCGGCGATGCAGGCGATCATTTTGGCCGGCGGAAAAGGAATGCGTCTTCGTGCCGCGGTGCCTGATTTGCCGAAACCACTAGCACCCGTTAACGGTCGCCCTTTTCTAGAACACCAGATGTCTTATTGGCTAGCGCAGGGCGTCAATCGATTTATTCTCTCGGTGGGATATAAGGCAGAGATGATCATCAACCGCATCGGCCGCCGCTTTGGCGACGCTCCGGTTGACTATTCCATTGAAGAACTCCCTCTTGGAACCGGTGGAGGGCTGCTTCACGCGCTGCACCAGTTGAAGCCGGATGAACCCTTTTTGGTCTTGAACGGGGATACGTTTTTCGATCTGCCCCTGGCGGACTTGCAGCGTCTTCACGCAATGAAGCATTCGAGCTGGTCTTTGGGGCTGTTCCCGACCAAAGACTCAAGCCGCTATCTTGGGATGGAGCTCGACAGAGAAGGTCGTCTCATATCGCTTGATGCGCCGTCAGCTCAAGGCGAGGTCTGGGCCAATGGTGGCGTTTACATGATTTCTCAGGGACTACTCAATCCGATTGCCGAGAAATTCAAAGGCGAGGTTTCGCTCGAACGTGAAATCTTGCCGGCACTGCTTGCGTCGCGTTCGGCGATCTACGGAATTCGCCACAATGGACGCTTCATAGACATCGGCATACCCGCCGATTACCAACGCGCGGCCGACGTGTTACCTAGCCGAAACAACGCTTAAGTTGGGAACGCAGAGGAACCTGGCCTATGACTGACGCTATAGCAACTCTCAGAGCAAGGTTGGCCGCGTCCATCGAAGCGAAGCAGTCAATGTTTTCCGACGAAAAAGCGCTTGCAACGTTTCAGGCGATCGTTGATCTCGTGATCACTACCTATAAGTCAGCCGGGCGCCTCTACATAGCCGGCAACGGCGGGTCGGCAGCCGACGCGCAGCATCTCGCCGCCGAGTTCGTCAGCAAGCTGGCAAGGGATCGCGCGCCGTTGGCCGCGGAGGCGCTAACCGTCGATACATCGATTTTGACGGCGATTGGCAACGACTACGGATTTGAAAATGTCTTTTCGCGTCAGATCGAAGGAAAGATGACTCCGAAGGATGTTTTTCTCGGGATAACAACGTCGGGGAACTCGAAGAATATCCTGGCCGCACTGCGGAGTTGCCGGAAGATGGGAATTCGTACGATCATTTTCTCGGGCCATGATGGCGGTCTCGTTGCAAAGGAAGCGGATTACTGTTTGCTAGCGCCCGGCAACGTGACAAGTACGATCCAGGAACTGCACATCGTCTTTTCGCACTCGCTCTGCGAATGCGTTGAGAATGCCATGTTCCCGCTTCCAGCAGCCTAAGCCAGAGATCGACCGTCCCAGGCTATCAAACGGAGAATTTTGCAAATGAAGTACAACATTCTGGTGACCGGCGGAGCTGGCTATATCGGATCGACGCTGGTGCCTCGCCTGTTGGAGGCTGGCCATAGCGTCACTGCGCTCGATAATTTCATGTTCAAGCAGGCGAGCCTCAATAACTGCTGTCACTACGACTCTTTTTCTGCAGTGAAGGGCGATATCCGCACCGAGCGCACGATGCTCCCGCTGCTCAAGAAGGCCGACGTCATCATCCCCCTCGCGGCGCTGGTCGGAGCACCGCTCTGCAACCTTGATCCAGTTGGCGCCACCACGACCAATCACGATGCCATCACCCTGATGTTGAAACACGTCTCAGCAGAGCAGCGCATCCTTATGCCGACGACCAACAGCGCCTATGGCTCCGGCGACGAGAACAACTATTGCACCGAGGACTCCCCGCTCCGGCCGATATCGCAGTACGCGATCGATAAGGTCGCGGTGGAAAAGGAACTGATGCAGCATCCCAACGTCATCAGTTTTCGTCTTGCGACGGTATTCGGCATGTCGCCGCGCATGCGCCTCGATTTGCTGGTCAATGACTTCGTCTATCGCGCTGTCAATGATCGCTTCGTTGTTCTGTTCGAGGGCCACTTCAAGCGCAACTATATCCACGTTCGCGATGTTGCCAGGGTTTTCGAGCACGGTTTGGCGAATTTTGAAAAGATGAAGGGCCAGATCTACAATGTGGGCTTGTCCGACGCCAATGTCTCCAAGAAAGAACTTTGTGAACATATCCAGAAGGTCGTGGCGGAATTTGCTTTCGTGGATGCACAGGTCGGCCGTGACCCCGATCAGCGAAATTACATCGTATCGAACGAAAAAATTGAAAAGACCGGCTACAAAACGACGGTTTCGCTCGATCGCGGCATTCGGGAATTGGTGAAAGGCTTTGTCATGATCAAAAACAGCCTGTATGGAAACGTCTGACTTCAGGCAAAGGAACGATCAATCGCGGCTGCAGGAGCAGCCAGATGATCGCGCGCCGATTAGCTTAACCTCCAGCCAACGATCGCCCGCGCCCTGTGCAGGCTCGCTATCCTGCCTTGACTAGGCTGTTAGGATTAGCTCCACGCAACAAGGATGCTTTCGCAATAGAGATCGCCGGGCAAAAATTTCGATCTCGTCGTCAACCGCTTTCCATAAGCGAGATGAGCCGTACGCAAGTTGCGACCTGCGGCGCTATGATCTCGAATGCGATCGGGACCGCCGGTCCTGTTCCTCGAGCAGAACCGCGAAAACAAACATCTCGGACTAATCGATTGCCGCGACTATCTCGCGCCATTCTTTCGGACAAAGAAGGTGATCGAGTCTAGGGACATTCCAGCAACGAGAGGCGCCGCGACCGTTGGTCAAATTGATCTCGCAGCCTCACTGAAATATGCCCCGTAAATACCGACGGGCTGGAAGCGATCGTTGGATGATCCGATATCGTTGCTCCGCGGCCGCGCGCGCGTCACCTTCAAGGACGCTGCCGAGTATCTCCAGAAGCTACCCAAGGCCGAGCAGGATCTCGAGGAGTGGCGTGCCGCGCGAACGATGCCTGCTCCTGGCCGTCAAGCTCGACGACCCAACCACGATGGAGCCCATCGGCATGCTGAGGGCGCTGAATCGAAGCGTTAAGCGCGTGCTAATCAATCGTATAAAGACACGCATTCGGGAAATGCCTAAACTTAAGAGGGAGCTGCAAAGGTCGACGACCACGTGATGTAAAATCACCAGATTGCCGCATTTTCGTCGTGTCCCGCCCGTCTTAACGGCGCGACCCGCTGCTAAATTTTGATTAGTGCCGCGTACAAGTTTAGGGGGTCCCGCAATGATCAAAGTCATCAGACGTAGTAATTTCATCCCAGGGCCCTACCGCTTCGAGAACGGAACGCCGTTCAATCCGCCGCCGGCGCCGCCGCCGTTCGTGCCGGATCGCAATTTCGATGGCGATTCAATCTACGGGTTGCGGGATTGGACAACGCCTGAAGCCGAAGCAAGTGAGCACCCCACTTCTCTGGCTCCTTCAGACAGTGA
>Ga0307500_10000251_pt1 | contig 18542 bp, 26 predicted proteins | sample 14_S_MG_FD_201362 | JGI IMG/M metagenome (GOLD analysis project Ga0307500, IMG submission 201362) | Soil microbial communities from Populus trichocarpa stands in riparian zone in the Pacific Northwest, United States - 14_S | ecosystem: Environmental > Terrestrial > Soil > Riparian zone > Trees... | reverse complement strand
CAGGCCACCTCCAGACCGCCGGCCCTGCTCGCCTGGTGCCGCAGCTGCCAAGCCGAGACCGAGCACGCCGGCGGCGAACCCGCCGGCACCGGAACCTGCCTGGGCTGCGGCACCGACCGGACCACCCCCGACCCGCACCACCCGCCGCAGCGCCCCGCCGCGCCCGGCCGGCCGCGGCGGTCCCGCCGCGGCGGCCGCGGTCGACCACGACCCGGAGGCAGCAGTCCATGACCACCATCACCAGGCCGCCGACGCGGCGCCGGGCAGCACAACCGAGGTGCAGCATCTGCCAGCGGCGGCTCGACTCCGTCCTGACCGGACGCGGCACCCACCCACTGTGCGACCCGACACCCGACCCGGCACCGGCGCCGGCGCCAGCGGCCGGAACGCCGGAAGGGCGGCGCTGATGGTCGGCGACCCGCCGGTCTGTGTCCGGTGCACGAACCGGCACGAGCCGGCCGAGCAGGGCAACGGCGCCGGCTGTTGCCTGCGGGTCCTGGCCCGCGGCGGCGCCGGCGACGTGGTGTGTGGGCGGCGGGTGTCGGCGGGCTGGTGTGAGGGCTGTACCCGGGCGGCTGCGCGGGCAGTGGCCGGCCTGCCGGAGCTGTACGCGCAGGTGTGGCTGGGCCTCGGGCCGGCCGCGGCGGGCCCGTCCGCCGGCCGCCGCGGCGGCGGGGCGGTCGAGCCGGGGATGCCGATCGGGTCCGGCGCCGGCGTGCAGCTGCTGGTCGACCTGGTCGACGTGGTGTGTGGCTGGGAGGACGAGCTACGGCGCTCGGCCGGGTTCGCCGCCCGCCCGGCACGGCGGGCACCGGCCGCGAGCGTCTCGGCGTGGGACCGGCCGATCGCCGCGGTCCGCGCGGAGCGGGCCTGGCTGCAGGACATCGCGCAGGCCTGCCGCGGCCAGCTGGCGGCCGAGGACCTGACCGAACAGGACCGCGGCCGGTTGCAGGCCCGGCTGGACGAGCTGCTCGACCGGGTGCGCGACTGCGGCCGGCGGGAACGGGTGCTCAAGCTACGGCGGTCCGAGCGGCTCGCCGAGCTGGACGGGCAGCGCGGCCCGACCCTGGTCGCCGCCTGCCGGTTCCTGGGCGCGCACCTACCCGCGCTGCTGGCCCTCGACCCGGCCGCCGGCGACGAGTTGCTCGACCTGGCCCGGCGGGCCGGCCGGCTGGCCGGGACCGGCCGACTGGTCCACCACCTCCCCGCACCGTGCCCGGCGTGCGGGCTGCGGACGCTGGTCCGCGTCGATGGCGCCGGCCATGTGGAGTGCGAGGGCTGCGCGGCGCGGTGGGACGAGTCGGCGTACCGGCGGCTGACCGTCGTCCTCGCCGCCGAAGCCGCCGCCGACGGCCGGACGGAGGGTGGTGGGTGATCCAGCTCGACACGCCGCCGGGCCTGGCCGGCCGCTGGTACACCGCCGGCGAGGCCGCGGCGGCCGCGTGCGTCCACCCGCGGACCGTCCGCCGCTGGATCGATGCCGGCCTGCTCGCCGCGGCCGCGGTGGACGGCGTCGACCACGTCAACGCCCTGGCGCTGGCGCGGGTCGAGCAGGCCCGGCGGCTGTCCCGCCACCGCGGCAGACACGCCGCCTGGGCCGCGCATGCCGGGATCCTTGACAACGGTGCCCTAACCTCTGGTCAGTCTCGCCAGCAGTGCGTCCGGCCGGAGTGACGGCCGATGCCGCTGCGGCCCTGCCTCGGATCGTCGGTCGCCCGGCCCGGTCACGTCCTGGTGCAGGACGCCAACCGGTGCCCGGCGTGCGGCCGTGCCGTGCAGCGGGCCAAGGACGCGCGGCGGCCGGCCCGGCTGAGCCGAGCCGAGCAGACGCGGCGGCGGGCGGCGGTGACCGCGCACGTCACCGCGCGCGGCTGGGTATGTCCCGGCTACCAGCGGCCCGCCCATCCGAGCACCGACCTGACGGCCGACCACGTAGCAGCGGTCGCCGCCGGCGGCCCGGAGTCGGGGCCGCTGCAGGTCCTGTGTCGGCGGTGCAACTCGGCCCGCGGCGCGCGAGGGGATGCCCTTCCGCAATGACGCCATCCGGGCCGGCCAGCCTCCCCCCGGCCACCCGTCCCGCACCGTGTACGGGTCTGGAACGGATCGAATGGGCCGCTGATCTGCGGATTTGACTGTGAGTAATCGTCGGCGATCTTGGAAGGATTCCGGGCGATGGCGGGTATCGGACCACCGCCGAAGGACCCTTCGCAGCGCCGCCGGCGCAACCCCGCCGTAGCGATGACGCCGCTGCCGGCCGAGGGTCGGAAGGGGCCGCCGCCGGCGTGGCCGCTGGAGCCGCCGCGGGACGCGCGTAACCGGATCCGCAAGCGGGACGAGGAGCGCGAGCTGGCGCTGTGGCGGGAGATCTGGCGCACGCCGCAGGCGGTGATGTGGGCGCGGATGAAGTGGACCCACGAGGTGGCGCAGTACGTGCGGTGGCGGGTGCACGCCGAGCGCGGCTCGATCGAGGCGGCGAAGGAAGCCCGCCAGCTCGGTGACCGGCTCGGCCTCTCGCCGCTGGCGCTGCTGCGGCTGCGGTGGGAGATCACCGACAAGAGCAACACCGGCCAGCCGGCTGGGCCGACGGCGGAGGTACGGCAACTGAGGGCGGTGGACTGATGCGGCCCTACCAGCTCGGCGACAGCGCGCTGCGGTACTGGCTGACCGAGCCGCGCGACGCCGCGTTCCACTACCGCGGCCGGCTGCTGTGTCGCCTGCTCGGCCGGCACGGCGCGGTGTGCGCTGGCCGCCGCGACCACCGCCGGCCGCGGCCGGGCGGATAGCCCGGTGCCGTGGCGCGGGCCGGAGGTGCCAGGGGAGTACCCGACGCTGGGCTACGCGGTCGGCGCGTGGATCGAGGCGGTACTGCCGATCCCCGACGGCGTGCACCAGGGCGAGCCGTACGCGCTGACGGACGAGATGTGGCGGTTCCTGTTCCGGTTCTACCGGCTGCGGCCCGATGCGGTGGCCGACGAGCACCGGCCGTCGGCAGCGTTCGCGAACCGTGGCGGTCTACTGATGCGGCCGCAGAAGTGGGGCAAAGGGCCGTTCGCGGCGGCGATTTGCCTGGCCGAGGCGTTCGGGCCGGTCCGGTTCGCCGGCTGGGACGCCGCCGGTGAACCGGTGGGCGTGCCGCAGCCCACGCCGTGGGTGCAGATCGTGGCCACGAGCGAGGAGCAGACCGACAACACCTGGCTGTGTGTCTACGAGATGGCCCGCCGCAGCCCGATCGCGGACGAGGCGGGTGTGGACATCGGGGTGCAGGACATCAACCTGCCCTCCGGCGGGAAGATCGAGCCCCGTACGTCGTCGGGGCGGGCGCGGCTGGGTGCGCGGCTGACGTTCGCGGTGTTCGACGAGTCCGGGCTGATGGTCGAGTCCAACGGCGGCGTGCTGCTGGCCACGACGATGAAACGGAACATCGGCGGGATGGGCGGGCGGTGGTTGGAGACCACCAACGCCTACGACCCGTCGGAGCGGTCGATCGCGCAGCGCACCCACGAGTCCAAGGCGCCGGACGTGGTTGTCGACTACCGGCCGCCGCCGCGGCGCCCGGACCTGGCCGACGACGAGGCCGCGCTGGCCGCGTTGGCGCTCGTGTACGGCGATTCGTGGTGGGTCGACCGGCACCGGGTGCTGGCCGACGCCCGGGATCCGGCGGTGTGCCCGACGACCGCCGACGCGCTGCGGTTCTTCTTCAACCTGCTGGAGGTCGGCGTCTCCGATGCGGTCGACGCCACCCACTGGGACTCCCGCGCGCGGGCCCGGGACCTGGCGCCTGGGGACATGGTGTGTCTGGGTTTCGACGGCTCCCGGTCGCGGGACTTCACCTCGCTGGTGGCGTCGCGGGTGACGGACGGCCGGTGGTTTCACCTACGCAGCTGGGACCCGGCCGAGCACCCCGGCCACCGGGTGCCGCGCGGCGAGGTCGACCAGGTGATGACCGACGCGTTCGCCGCCTACGACGTGCGGTTCCTGTTCGGCGACCCGTACGGCTGGCAGTCGTACTTCGACGTGTGGTCCGCGCGCTGGCCGGACCGGGTGGTGGAGTTCCCCACGAACGTCGAGACCCGGATGGACGACGCGATCACCCGGTTCATCGCCGCGACCGTCGAGGACTGGACCCATGACGGTGATCCGGTGCTGGCCGCGCACGCGAAGGCCGCGGCGCTGGCGAAGGGCCGCCGGCGGGCACCGCGGCCGAACGAGGATCCGGCGGTGCCGCGGCACTACCTGAAGATCGTGAAGAAGCGCGAGACCGAACACATCGACGGTCTGGTCGCGGGAATCCTCGCCGAGGCCGCCCGCGGGCACGCGATCGAGTCCGGCGCGCTGACCGACACCGGCCCGGTCGCCCTGGATGGCTCGTTGATGGCGTGAGGAGGACAGCGTGACCGCGTTCCTGTCGCGTGTGGACCGAACGGTCTCCCAGATCGAGGAGGAGGCCGCGCGGCTGGATCCGGTACGGGTGGTGCTGACGCTGCTGGCGGTGGTGCCGTTCGTGGTGGGCTGGCTGGTCCGCAAGGCCACGGTGGCGGCGTGGGTGGTGCTGTCGTGGGCGTGGACGGCCGCGCTGGTCGGGTGGCGGCTGGCCGCGCCGGCCAAGCCCGAGGCCGGCGGGTAGCCGGTGGGTCTGATCGAGCGGGTCGCCGCGGCGCGGCGGCCCCGGGCGGAGCTGGGCTGGCGGGCCGGGCCGGGCGTGGTCGACCGGTTCGAGGCCGCCCGCGGGCACTCGGACGAGCGGTTCTCCCCGGAGCTGTACGGGGACTACATCGCGACGTCGTCGGAGGTGTACTCGGCGGCGTTGCTACGGGCCCGGCTGATGTCGGGTCTGCCGCTGCGCCTGTACGCCGGGCGCGGGTCGGCGAAGCAGGAGGTGAGCACCGGCCCGGCCGCGCAGATGCTGCGGACGGTGAACCCGCACTGGACGTGGCCGCGGCTGGCGCGGATGGACGAGCTGTGCATGTGCCTGTGGGGCGAGTCGTACTGGGCGGTCGAGCGCGGGCCGGACGGCATGCCGCTGGACATCTACTGGATGAAGCCGTCGCGGGTGCGGCCGGTGCCGCACGAGACGAAGTACCTGACCAGGTTCCTGTACGAGTCGCAGGTCTCGGGTGAGCTGATCCCGTTCGAGGCCGACGAGGTGGTGTGGTTCCGCTACCCGAACCCGGTCGACGAGTTCTCCGCGCTGTCGCCGCTGGGCGCCGCGCGGCTGGCCGCCGACACCGCCTCGGCGATGATGAAGTCGAACCGGGCGCTGTTCACGCAGGGCCTGCAGCTGGGCGGGCTGGTCGTCCCGGACACCGACAAGGTCACGTTCACCAAGGAGCAGGCCGAGGAGCTGCAGGCGCAGCTAGACCGCCGGTTCCGCGGGGTGGACAAGGCCCACAAGTGGGCGGTGCTGCGGTACGAGGCCCAGTTCCGCAACCTCGGGGTGACCCCGAAGGACGCGGAGTTCGTCAACGGGCTGAACCTGACGCTGCGGCAGGTGTGCAACGCCTACGGCATCCCCAGCCCGCTGCTCAACGACCTGGAGCACGCGACGCTGGCCAACGCGGTCGAGTTCCAGAAGATCCTCTGGTCGCACGCGCTGGTCCCCGACGCCGGGTTGAAGGCCGGCGAGATCGAGGAGCAGTTCCTGCCGATGTTCGGCCGCCGCGCGGGCCGGCCGGCCACGGCCGACCACTGCGAGCACGACTTCTCCGGCGTGCCGGCGTTGCAGGAGTCGGCGACCGAGGCGTGGTCGCGGGAGCGGCAGGCGATCGAGATCGGCCGCCTGACGATCAACGAGATCCGCGCCCGCGCCGGGGAACCTCCGGTCCCGTGGGGTGACGTGTGGTGGGCGCCGGTGAACAAGTCCGCCGTCCGCGACGCCGACTCGACCCCGCAGGGCGACACCGCCCCGACCGGCGACCCGGCCGGCGCCGAGCCCGACGCCGACGCCAGCGCCCAGGACGGCGGCGACGGTGGGGACCTGGCCGCCGGGGTGGAGCTGGTGCTGTCGGCCCTCAACGGCCATTCGTCGAACAGGAGCGTGCCGTGACCGATCGCAGGCTGGCCTACGGGCGGGCGACGCTGGCCGGGCCCCGGGAGTCCGGCCCGGTGGTGTTCTCCGCCAGCACCGAGGGTCTGAACCGGTACGGGTTCCGGCTGCGCAACGACGGGTGGCGGCTGGACCACTACCAGGCGAACCCGGTGTTCCTGTGGATGCACGACACCTGGTCGCCGCCGATCGGCCGCGCTGAGGCGTCGCTGGACAGCGGCGGCAAGACGCTGGCCGCGGCGGTCACGTTCGATTCCGAGGACGAGTTCGCGGCAGGGATCGAGCGGAAGTACCGGGCCGGGTTCCTCAACGCCGTGTCGGTCGGGTGGGACTTCGTGAACCCCGACGGCTCGCCGATCCTGGACTGGTGGCGGCTGACGCCCGAGCAGATGGTCTCCGATCAGGTGTTCTACGACCTGTGCGAGATCAGCGCGGTGCCGGTCCCGGGTGACCCGGGCGCGCTGACGCAGCAGCACCGCCTCGCGCTCGGCTCGCTCGGCCGGGAGCTGGTCGACCTGTGCGACGACCGGGCCCGCGCGCAGCGGACGCACCGCGCGCCGGCTGCGGCCGGGGCGGAGCTGCAGGCCGCGGTCGCCGCCGAGCTTGCCCGCCGGGGCATCACAAGCACCGACCCGTCGACCCCCGCCGCGGCGGCGGGTGTGGACGCAGATGCAGCGCGGGCTGTCCTCGCTGCCTTCACCATGGGAGAGGACTGACCACCGTGCCCGAAGAGACGCTCACTCTGGAGCAGCTGGCCACCGACATCCGGGCCAAGCTCGACGCGATCAGCGGCGACGTGGCCGCCCGGGTGTCTGACGAGCGGCTCACGCAGCTGGTCAAGGACGCCGTGGAGGGCCTGGCCGGCGACGAGGAGTTCGCCCGGAAGCTGCGCTTCGGCGGCGGCCCGGAGCGGCAGCTGGTCGGGACGAAGTACGCCCGCTGGGGCCTGTCCCTCGGCGACGTCGAGTTCCTCTACGACCTACAGAACAGCCTGCGTGGGCAGCGGCGGGTGTCCGATCCCGGGGTGTACGAGGGCCCGTCGGATGAGCTGTCGCGGACGTTCGACGCGGTGTCGGAGGCGTACTACCTGCCTCAGGACAAGGTCCGGGAGCTCGACCGGCAGGCGATCGACAACCTGTTCCCGCGGCTGCCGCTGTCGCAGTTCCACGGCCGCGACCGGGAGCTGGCCCGCGCCGGGAAGTGGGAACTGACCCGCGCCTACCAGCTGGCCAACGACGCGATGGACACCGCCGAGTCCGGGTTCGGGCAGCAGCTGGTCGGCGCCCAGTACGTCGGGGACCTGTGGGAGGCGCCGCGGCGGCTGGGCCGGGTGTTCCCGCTGATCGACTCGTTCGAGATGACGGCGCCGTCGTCGTTCCTGCCGGTCGAGGTCGATATCCCCGAGATGCTGTTCGTGGCGGAGAACACCGGCTCGAACAGCTCGGAGTACCCGACGGGTAACACCGGCAGCCAGCGCGTGCAGGTCGACGCCAGGAAGTTCGTGATCCACCAGATGTGGTCCGGGGAGATGGAGGAAGACGCGATCCTGCCGTTCATCCCGTTCCTGCGCCGGCAGGCGGCGCTGTCGGTGGCGCACTACTCCGACTCCCTCGTGCTCAACGGCGACACCACCACCGCCGGCACCGGGAACATCAACTCCGACGACGCCGCGCCCGCGTCGACGAAGCACTACCTGGCGTTCAACGGGATCCGCAAGGCCGCGATCATCGACAACACCGGCAACGCGGTCGACGCCGCCGGCGGTGTGACCCTGGGCCTACTCAACCAGCTGCGCGGGAAGATGATCGACCTGTCCCGGCTGGTCGACTGGGGCCACCCGACCGACGCCGGGGACCTGGTCTACCTGGCCGACCCGGAGACCGCCGACCGGATCGCCATGATCGACGAGGTGCTCACGGTCGACAAGTACGGGCAGAACGCGACCATCCTCAACGGCGAGCTGGCCCGGATCGGCCCATACCCGCACGTGTCGACGATCGCGATGTCCAAGACCGCCGCCGACGGCAAGGCCGACTCCGCGACCCCGGCGAACAACGTCAAGGGGCAGGTCGCCTGCTTCAACCGCCGCGGCTTCAAGACCGGCTGGCGGCGGCGGGTCATGGTCGAGTCCGACCGCGTCCCCGGCCGCGACCAGACCCGCATCTTCTACTCGCTGCGCCTGGGGTTCGGCCGATTCACCCCGACCGGCGCCGCGTCCGGGATCGAGGCCGCCTCCGTCCTCTACGACGTCACCGTCTGACCGCGCGGAGGACAGGAACAGGAACGGAGCCGGCGCATGCCTCCCATTGATCGTGTCATCGCCCGCGGCCAGCTGGTGCCGCTGACGTTCATGCAGTCCGACGCCGCGAACTCGCAGACCAACGCGGCACTGACCGTCGCCGAGTGCCGCGACACCGCGGCGACCGCCGACGACCAGAACGCCGCTGACGGCTACACCATCCCGTGGGACTTCGAGGTCGTGGCGGTGTCGGTGCGGGTCGCGGCCGCCGACGCCCGCACCGCCGGCACGCTGACCGTCGAGCCGCTGGTCAACGGGTCCGCGACCGGCCTGACCACCGCCCTGGACGCGACGAACACCCAGGGCAGCAAGGCGGTCCAGCTCCGCGGCTCGGACACCGCGGCCGCCGGCGGGAAGGTCGGCGCCCGCATCACCACCGCCTCCTGGACGCCCGTCACCGCGGATGTGGTCGTGACGGTCTGGGTCCTGGTCTACCTCGAAGGGATCTGAGCCGTGCGCCGCTACACCGTGCAGCACGACTACCGGGCCGAGACCGACGGCCGGCTCTTCGGCCCGTGGGTCGCCGGCGACGAGGTGCAGCTTGCCGACGACGACGCCGCCTGGGTCGGCCGCAGCTCCCCCGGCGTCCTCAAACTCACCCGCGCCCGCAAGACCCGCGGCAGCGACGGCAAGCCCACCGGTGGCGGGACCGACCCGAACGGCGGCAGCGCCGCCGGCGGCGACCCGGACGACGCCGACGACGAGCCGGGCGGCGAACCACCACCAGGGTGAGACTTGCGCGGGGAACCGCTTCCGGGGCTGCAACTGACCCGTGCTTCTTGCAAACCGAGGACTACGGCCCTCTGCCTTCTATACGAATCAACTTCGAGGGCGACCATTCTTCCGTATCGGAACACGTCGGCGCCCAACCACCACTCATCAGTGGTTGGGCACCGGCGATCGCCGAGGTTGACTATTAGTCCTGTGTGATGAGTACATTCAGAAAGAAGGTCGCGGTGACCCCGGCCATGACACCTGGACCGAGACCCTGACTGAGCCCAACCAGGACGCCTACCGTTGCCCCCAACGCCAGCACTAGCGCTTCACGTGCGGGCATCAGCCCCATGGGGCACCGGATTTGACGCAGGGGATTATCCTGTCCATGCCGTCTTCCTTCCCAGTGCTGGAGTGCACCTGGATAATTGGGGGGCGGTATTGGCCCGCGTCCTAGCCCGACGCGGGCCATTCTTTTCGGAGCCTTGCCATCATCTCGCGCCTCCTCCCTCGTTTCGCTAATCCTGCTGGGTATGTCTCGGAGACGAGCAAAGCCCCATTGCACGGAGGACGCGTGCGACCCTAGCGGGCCGCTGGTAGACCGTCCGAAGTCTTCCGTGAAAGGGGGGCTTGCCTGGGCGTGGGAATAGTACCGCTGCGTTGATAAGCCGGCTCGGCTCTCATGGGAGTAATGGCCCCAATTTGCGAGGCTACGTGTCACCATCTGACCTACCGAGTGGCGTAGTCGTGCATCTATCTGATGCCAGAGGTGCGGCATGCACAGCATGTTTGATTCATTTGGTTCACTGCCGCGGCAGGTAATGGGGTGACGCCGGCGACGGTCCCTATAGAACGGATATAAGCGGCATATCAGGCACCTTCAAGCCTGGGAAGGAACCAACATGCGAAGGGCCTACCTCTACCCCGAGCGCGCCGGCGACGACGGGCCGATCCGATTCGCCGTAGCAACTGAGGGCCGCAAGGGTGCGCCGTGGCCCGCGACCTGAAGCAGGTCACCGGTACCGGCGATGTCGTGGCCGGGCCGGTGTTCCTGCAGTCGGTGGTGCTGTCCAACACCGGCGCCGCGGGCGTGCTGACCGTGCGGGACGGGACCGGCGCGGTACGCCTGACCCTGCGGTGCCCGGCCGACGGGACGGGCCTGTGGACGGCCGGCGACCCGAACGGCGTGCTGTTCGGCACGTCGGTCAACGTCGCCTCGATCACCGGCGTCGCATCGTTCGAGTTCTCCTGATGGCCGTGGTCAACGGGTACTGCACGGTGCTCGACGTCCGCGGCGAACTCGCCGATGCCGCCGGCCAGCTCGACACCTCGCTGATCGAGAAGGCGGTCAACGTCGCGTCCCGTGCGGTCGACCTGTACTGCGGCCGCCGGTTCTGGCTCGACCCGGTCGCGAAGGCCCGGCGGTACCGGCCCGACGATCCGGAGACCGTGTGGGTGCGCGACATCGGCTCGACGGCTGGGCTGGTGGTCGAGACGGACCCGGCCGGCGACGGATCGTGGGCGGCCACCTGGACCGCGGACGTGGACTACCAGCTGGAGCCGCTGGACGCCGACGCCGACGGCCCGGCGTACGCCTGGTGGCGGATCACCGCGATCGGACACCGGCGGTTCCCGGTCGCCCGCCGTGGCCGGGTCGGGCGCCCAACGCTGCGGGTGACCGCGCGGCATGGCTGGTCGCAGGTACCGGACGAGGTGGGCGAGGCCGCGACGCTGAAGGCGGTCAGCCTGTTCCGGCGCAAGGACGCGCCGTTCGGGGTGGTCGCAATGGGCGACTTCGGCGCGGTCCGGATCACCCGCCGCGACCCCGATGTGATCGAACTGCTCGATGGCTACCAGCGCGGCGACCTGCTCGCCGTCTGAGGAGAGGGACCGATATGGCGAACTCGCAGAGCACGCTGCGGGCGAACGCGGCGCTGGCCGGGTCGGAGAACTTGCCCGACCAGGACTCCCCGTACGCCCGCGGCGTGATCATCAACGTGGTGACCACGAACAAGGCGTCCTCGGCGTCACTAGTCGCCAAGATCCAGGGCAAGACCAAGCTGGGTACCTACTTCGACCTGCCCGGCGCGGCCACCGCGGCGATCACCTCCAACACCGTCACCACGCTGGTGCTGCGGCCCGGGGTCGCAGCGACCGCGAATTCCTCGGTGCCCGGCGGGCTGCCCCGCCAATGGCGGGTGGTGCTGACCCTCTCGGGCGGCACCTACGACTGCTCGGTCACCGCCGACCTGCTCACCTAGGCCGGCGCGGTGTTCGTCACGAGCCGGGACGCGATCGCCGCGGCGCTGTCCGATGTGGACGGTGTGACCGGGCACCGTACCCGGCCCACGACTCTGATCCCGGGCAACGCGTGGCCGCGGCTGGCCTCGATCGACCACGGCCCGGGCGGGGCGTTCTCCGCGACCTGGCACGTGGTCGTCGTGATGCACGGCGATGAGGCCGTTGCCGCCGAGCAGCTCGACGCTCTGCTGCCGGCGCTGGTCGAGGCCCTGGGCCCGGTGCTGTACGTCGACCAGGCGGCGCCGGTCCAGTTGGACACCGAGGTCGGCAAGGTCCTCGCCGTTCAGCTGACCGGCCGCAGCGAGTAGACCACGGCGCGGGGCACGCGCCATCGAACGAGGAGGACCGACAAATGCCCGCTCCCGCCGGCGCGTACGTGCTGAAGAACGTCACCGCGACGTTCGACGGCGACGAGTACGCCAACCAGCTGACCAAGGCCCGGCTGGTGCCCGACACCCCGACCCAGACCCTGCGCACCCTCGTGCCCGACGGCGTCGTGCAGGACACCGACACTCCCGTGTGGACACTGGAGCTGTCCGGCATCCAGGACTACGTCCAGGCGCGGGGCCTGGCCCGGTACCTGACCGACAACGCCGGCGACCAGGTCGAGGTCGTGCTCACCCCGAAGGTCGGCGGCGTGACCGCCACCGTCGACGTGATCCTCAAGGCCGTGCCCTTCGGCGGCGACCAGGGCAACTTCACCGTGTTCGAGATCGAGCTGCCCGTGGTGGGCACCCCGGTCTTCGCGTAAGGGGAGGCGGAGCGATGCAGCTGCGGTTCGACCTGGTGGTCGACTACGAGGACGGCGACCCCGTCGAGGTCACGGCCGGGCAGCGGGAGATGGCGCAGTGGGAGGCCGAGGCGTTCGGTTGCTCGGCGTCGCTGGCCATGGACCAGAAGGCCATGACGTTCATGCGGTACCTGGCCTGGGCGGCGCTGCGCCGCCGGCACTACCCGGAGAAGTTTCCGACGTTCGGCAAGTGGTCCGAGACGGTGCTGACCGTCGCCCCGAAGGACGACGAGGAGGACGAGCAGGCGCCGGACCCTACCCGGCCGGATCCGTCCAGCGAGGACTGATCTACATCGCCCTGGCGACCCGCCAGCCGCTCGCGCAGGTGCGGGACTGGGACGACCGGACGCTGGCCACGGCCCTGCAATACCTGGAGGACCAGCACGACCAGATGAAGGACGCGCAGCGAGGGAGGTGACGCCGTGGCGATCGAGGCGGTGCTGCCCGGCGTCCGGGTCGAGGGCCTGGCCCAGCTGTCGCGGCAGCTGCGCGCGGCCGGCGTCGGCCTGGACGACCTGAAGGACGTCATGGCCGCGATCGCCGCCGAGGGCGCCCGGGTCGCCGCCGAGCTGGCGCCCGAGCGCACCGGCCGGCTGCGCGCGACCATCCGCGGGAACCGGGCCGCGCGCAAGGCCACCGTGGCGGCCGGCCGCGCGTCGGTGAAGTACGCCGGCCCGGTCAACTACGGCTGGCCCGAGCGGCACATCGAGGCCAGCGAGTTCATGCAGCGCACCGACGACGTCATGGAACCGCGCGCCACCGAGATGCTCGACCAGGGCGTGCGGGACCTGATCGCCCGGCTGGAGTTGGGCTGATGGCCGGCACCATCAAGATCGCGATCCTGGCCAACGGCGCCCAGGCCGGCCGCGAGCTCGCCGGCGTCGACAAGCGGGTCAGGGCAACCATGGACCGCTTCCGCACGCTGGGCGACAACATCAAGACCGCGCTGAAGGTCGGCGCCGCCGTCGGCGCAGTCGGCGTGGTGACCGGGCTGCTCGGCGCGTTCAACGCCGCCTCCGACCTGAACGAGACGATCTCCAAGTCCGGGCAGGTGTTCGGCGCTCAGGCCGCGCAGGTCGAGGCGTTCGCCGCCTCGGCCGATAAGTCCATGGGTGTGTCCAAGCAGGCCGCCCTGGACGCCGCCAGCGCGCAGGGCGCCTACTTCAAGCAGATCGGGCTGACCAGCGAGCAGACCAAGCGGTTCGCGCTGGAGAACGTCAAGCTGGCCAGCGACCTGGCCAGCTTCAACAACGTCAACCCGACCGACGCGCTGGAGGCCATGCAGGCCGCGCTGGTCGGCGAGTACGACCCGATCCAGAAGCTGATCCCCGGTATCACCGCGGCCACCGTCCAGACCGAGGCGCTGCGGCTGAGCCACAAGAAGTCGGCCACGGCGCTGACCGAGGTCGACAAGCAGATGGCCCTGCACTCGCTGTTCCTCAAGGGCAGCACGCAGGCCCAAGGCGACTTCGCCCGGACCAGCGGCGGCGCGGCGAACCAGGCCCGGATCCTGAAGGCCGAGTTCCAGAACATCGTCGCGACCGTCGGGCAGAAGCTCCTGCCGATCGGCACCCGGCTGGTCGGCTTCGCCGCCCGCACCCTGCCCGGCGCGTTCAAGTCGCTCGGCAACGCCGCCAGCGTGCTGTTCAAGGGCGACTTCAAGGGCGGCATCTTCGGCCAGCTGGAGGACTCCAAGCTGGTCGACGTCCTGTTCCGGATCCGGGCCGCGGCCATCGCCGCGTTCGGCTACTTCAAGACCGAGGTGCTGCCCCGGCTCAAGGACTTCGGGTCGTTCCTGCTCGGCACCGTCGTGCCCGCCGTGACCGGCTTCGTGCAGTGGATGATCCGCAGCAAGGACGTCCTGATCCCGCTGGCCGTCGGCGTCGGCGCGATGGTCGCCGCCTTCAAGGTGTGGCGGGCCATCACCCTGGGCATGGCGCTGGCCCAGACGGTCCTGAACGTCGTCCTGGCCGCGAACCCCATCGGCCTGGTCGTCCTGGCGGTCGTCGGGCTGGTCGCCGGCCTGGTCGTGCTCTACAAGCGCTCCGAGGCGTTCCGCAGCATCGTGCAGGCGATCTGGGGCTGGCTGAAGGCGAACTGGCCGCTGCTGCTGGGCATCCTCATCGGCCCGGTCGGCGTGGCCATCGCCTGGATCGTCACCCACTGGGACCAGACCGTCTCGTTCTTCAAGGGCCTGCCCGGCAAGATCGGCCGGGCCGTCGCCGGCCTGTTCAAGGGCCCCACCGACCAGGCCGCCGGCGCCATCACCTGGCTGCGGCAGAAGTGGGACGGCTTCGTCGGCTGGGTCAAGGCGCTGCCCGGGAAGATCACCAAAGCCGCGCTGGGCATGTTCAAGGGCATCACCGACCAGGCCGCCGCCGCGGCGGCCAAGGTCACCAGCCTGTTCAACACCGCCATCGACAAGATCCTCGGCCGCGAGGGCACGTTCACCAAGACCGGCGCCGTCCCCCACCACGCCGGCGGCACCGGCTCGGCGCCGGCCGGCTGGGCCTGGGTCGGCGAGCGCGGCCCCGAGCTGGTCCGCTTCGGCGGCGGCGAGCAGGTCGTCAACGCCCGCGACTCGGCCGCGGCCGCCGCCGGCGGGACGGTCACCGTCGAGCTGGTCTCGACCGACCCGCTGCTGGCCTCGCTGCTCGCGCTGGTCGACGCCCGGGTCACCCAGGCGAACCGGGCGACCACCGCGGCCGCCCGGGCCGGCACCGGAAGGGCCCGCGTCCGGTGACCGCCGCCAGCGTCCACACCGCGGTGTACGACCCGGCGAACGCCCGCGTGCAGCTGAACTACTCCGGATTCGCTGCCGCCACCACCGGCCTGCAGGTGGTCCGCCGGGTCGTGTCCACCGGACGCCGCACGCTGGTCCGCGGCGCCCGGCTGATCGACATCGGCGACCCGGCCGCCGACACCGTGCAGCTGTTCGACTACGAGTTCCCGCCGGGCGTCGAGGTCGCCTACGACTACTACCAGTTCCCCGACACCACGGCGTGGCTCACCGCCACCGCGGCCGCCTACGACGTCGACGCGCCGTGGCTGAAGTCGGTGCTGCGGTCCTACCTGAACACCACCGTGCAGGTCGTCGGCTACGAGCCGTTCAGCCACGACATGCGCACCTCGGTGTACGCGCCGGTGCGCCGCAACCTGCCCGTCGGCGCCGGCGACGTCCGGCAGGCCCGCACGTTCGGCCTGACGCTGCGCACCACCACCGTCGGCGAGCGGGACGCGATCGACGACCTGCTCGCGGTCGGCGGGGTGTACTTCCTGCAGTACCCGTCGGGTAACGAGTCGCTGCCCGACCCCGGGTACGTCATGTGCACCGCCGCCCGGGAGGACCACGGGCCCGGCGCCGGCACCCGGCCGACCCGGTACTTCAGCCTGTCTCTGGTCGAGGTCACCCCGCCGGCCGCCGACCTGGCCGCCGCCAGCATCACCTGGACCGCCGCGGCCGAGCTGTACACCGACTGGGACGCGCTGGTCGCCGACAACGCCAGCTGGGACGAGCTGGTCGGCAAGGTCGCCGCCCCGGCCGAGATCGTGGTGACCTGATGCGGGACGTCTCGGCCGCCTTCCTGGCCGCGCTGCCCGGCTCCAACCTGGTCGCCGCCCGGGTCCGCCTGACGCACCACATGGTCCGCGGCATCGACGGCCGGATGTCACCGATCGGCCCCGCGCTGCCGCTGCTCGACGGCACGCTGACCCTCGACGGCACCGCCGACGAGCGCGGCCGCGTCGACCTCGAGTTCGCCCCGTACTGGCCGGCCGAGGGGCAGGACGAGCCGCACCCCGCCACCGGCGCGTTCGCCACCGCCGCCGACGACACCCGCCCCGGCCGGCCGGTGTGGCCCGCAGTGCCGGGCGACAACTTCGCCCCGTACGGATCCACCCTGCTGGTCGAGGCCGGCGTCGAGTTCGGCGGCGGGTCGGTCGAGTACGTGCAGCTGGGCCACTACCGCATCGACGACATGGACCAGGGCGACGAGCCCACCGGCCCGATCCGGGTCACCTGCCGCGACCTCATGGCGTTCCTGATCGACTCCCGGATGGTCTACGAGCAGTCGTTCCCGGCCGGCACCACCATGCAGACGGTGTTCGAGTCGCTGGTCATCGTCGACCCGCTGTACGGCTGGCGCGGCATGCCGCTGGGCTTCACGCCCGCCGACCTCGACCTCGACCCCACGTTCGCCACGCTGACCCTCGCCACCAGCCACACCACCGACGGGGAACGGTTCGCGTTCCTCGACGACCTCGTCCGCTCCCGCGGCTACATCTGGTACTGGGACCAGTTCGGCAAGCTGAAGGTCACCACCGCACCCGACCCGGCCACCCCGGTCACCTCGATCGCCGCCGGCGCCGGCGGGACCCTGCTGCGCGCCGGGCGCCGGCTGACCCGCGAGGGCGCCTACTCCATCGTCCGGGTCGACAGCGCCGACGTCTCGGCCACCGCCATGGTCCGCTACGTCAAGGACAACACCGAGGGCTTCGAGACCTTCGGCGCGGACCACTCGCCGACCAACGAATACACCTTCGGCTTCGTCCCGCTCTACTACTCCAGCCCGTTCGTCACCAACGACGCCCAGGCCCAGACGGCCGCAGAATCGCGCTACGCCGCTGTCAAGGGTATCCCCTACCGCCGCACCCTGACCACCGTCCCGAACCCCGCCCTGGAGCCCTACGACCCCGTCATCGTGTGGCCCCAGGGAACCGAAGACCAGTCGACCGCCGAAGTCCACATCCTGGAGACCATCCGGCTGCCACTCGTCACCGGCACCTCGGAGATCACCACGAAGGAATGGCGGCTGACCTGATGCCCGACCTGTCCGAGTACCTCGCCACCGACCGCGGCCAGACCCTGCCGATGGGACTGGTCACCGGCCGCATCGGCACCTGGACCGGGTCAGTCCACCGGATCAACGTGTTCGGCGTCGACTACGACAACCCCGCCTACGAGGCCGGCGCCAGCTACACCACCGGCGACGTGGTGCTCGCCGCGAAGTACCAGACGAACTACGTCATCCTCTTCAAGATCACCCGACTGTGAGGTAGGGCCATGGCGACCACCGCCCTGCAAGGGCTTCCCTACCCGGTCGGCTCCGACACCCCGGCCGGCAACACCCAGATCCTCACCCTGGCCAACGCCATCGAGAAGAAGGCCGTCATGGTCTTCGCCTCTGCCGCCGCCCGCACCAGCGCGCTCAGCGCCGCGTCGGTGGCCCCCACCGAGGGGATGCTGTGCTGGCTGGAGGACGTCAACCGCTACGAGTACTACACCGGCTCGGCCTGGGTTCGCTTGCCCGGCATGCGCACGGGTTGCCGGTTGCGCCGCGTCGCCGCTCAGTCCATCCCCTCCGGAGCGGTGACCGCGATCGCGTGGGACACCGAGGACGAGGACACCGACGCGTTCATCGCCGTCACCGCCTCCACCATCACCATCCCCGCCGGTCTCGGCGGCCTCTACGACTTCTCCCTCTGGGCCAACGCCCAAGCCGTAGAGGCCACCTTCCACTCCAACCGCAACTACATCGACATCGCCATCACCGCCGCCGCCACCGGGATCCCCGCCTCGTTCCGGATGAAGGTCGACTCGGTCGAAGACCAGACCACCGTGTCGGCCCTCAACGTGCCCATCGCCCCCGGCGACACCATCCAAGGCCGCTACTTCCAAGACACCGGCTCCGCGCAGAACCTCGCCGCCGCCTGGATCACCTGCTACCGCAAGAGCGCCTGACCCCGCCTCCGTCCGTCCACTCGGGACCAGCCACACAGACCGGAGATCGCCGGAGGCAGGAAAGCAGCGGATCTACCGGGCCCGCTTGAAGATCAACGTGAAGCTCGCGACGGCGCCGCGGGGCCCGACACCCTGATCAAGCCGCTCGGTCAGTTCCCAGCCGAAATGGCCCATCGTCTGCAGCGCGTTGTCCAATACCGCCGCCGACCAGTCGGCGAGCTGCACCGTCGCGTATTCCCACTGCGGCACCGGCCGCTGCGGCGGCGTCTGGTATTTCGCTGTCGGGTCGACCATATTCCGCAAACCCACAGGTAGAACCCCCTGTCAATCCAAACGACCGGGGCGGCTGGCACCGCGCCGGAGCGAACTGCCACGCAGGTTACCGAGCGCGGGCGCCGACCATCACTGAAACCAGCTACTCGCCTTGTGCCGACAGGAGACCCCCGATGAACGAGGCCGTACCGGACGCACCGCTGTCCACGGCGTTCGTCTGGTTGGAGATCAACCGCCGGCTCGACTCGATGGCGCACCGGGTCGACCGGCTCGACGAGGCCGGCCCGCGCGGCCTGGAGGCGCTGCGCGGGCAGGTCGCCCAGCTGCGTGCCGACCTGGTCGAGCACGAGGCCGCGCACCAGGCCGCCGCTCAGGAGCAGCG